>ERZ772827.421-NODE-421-length-23713-cov-20.224787_pt1 | contig 23713 bp, 21 predicted proteins | sample MGYA00580850_ERZ772827 | MGnify/ENA primary metagenome ERZ772827 (study PRJEB29015, sample SAMEA2737950) | human oral metagenome | biome: human oral; feature: human-associated habitat; material: dental | place: China | collected 2145 ... | reverse complement strand
CGTAATTTGACTCTTCCGCTAAAAAACCTAACAGTGTATATTGAACGCTCATACTTTTACTATACACCCAGTGTTTAGTTATTGCAAGAGTTTTATACACTCAGTGTATAGTTGCTATTACAACGTCCATTCACCCTATTGACACAGCATCCGCCCCATCACAGATAGCTCACCCCACCAAACCGCCACGACCAGTAGCCCACCTCGCCAGAATACAGACTATTATTCAATTTTAGCGTATAATAGGTTCATGGCACAGTTTTGCCGGATATACCGTAAACAGCGATCGGTTAAGTCAGCTCTGTCGGGAATTGGCAAAATTCTCAGCTTGCCACAATACTTACTGCTAGCAGTTGTTTTATCTTTGCTTTTTGCACTCATTATTTTCTTTGCCATCAACGCTAATTTTTATGGCCCGCTGATGATGTCGCGACTGCCAATACTAGACAAAATCTCCCTTGTCGGAGCTATGTTCGTCGACATATTCAAACAAGGTTTCATCTCGCCAAACGGTGCACTATTACTCATGGTGTCAACCCTCCAGGGTCTGTCGATTACTGTCGTCATTTTCACCGCCAAGAAAAATAAGCGTAGTGAACAGTCGGTCACCAGGCAAGTCGGACTCAGCGGCCTGGCCTCTGTAGCTGCGGCTATTGGCTTGGGCTGCGTTCCCTGCGGCACGTCACTCATCTTGCCGCTCGTTGCTGTGTTCTTCTCAGGCGCCGCCGCAGCCACCGCCGCCGCTGTCGCCAGCACTCTCGTTCTGATCTTAGCGCTACTTCTGAGCCTCTTTTCACTCTACAAATCTGGACAAATCGCCTTTATGTATACCGAATTAGCAAAACAGGAGGAATTATGAATCGACAAAAAACAGCCGGCATAGCACTTATTTGGGTCATCTTGGGGGTTATGATCGCAGGCATTGTGGCACTATTTATCTATGGCATTATTAATCGCCAACCAAATCAACATATCGGTGACGGCAAGCCGTGGAATGAAAAAATGTCGCAAGGCTCCACGAGCGCCAAGCACGTGTTCGTTGATTACACTGATTATTTTTGTTCGTTTTGTGCCGAAGTCGAAGCAGCCACCAACACCAATTTTTTCAAGAATGACTATATCAAATCAGGCAAAGTTCGTTATGAACACCGCGTAGTCACGCTGCTCAAGGAGGTCACTAACAACACCGAATCTGGCGCCCACGCTGCGTTCTGCGCTGCCGACCAAGACAAATATTGGCAATATACCCACGACATCGTGCCGCGCATCAAACGTGATTATTTTGATAAGGGAATTGGCGTAAAGAACGTCGCCACACCGCAAAAAATTCCGCCTCTGCCATTGGCATATTTCCTGACTTCTACCAAAAATGTCGGCATGGACGAGGCAAAATTTGCTGATTGTATGACTAAGAAACCGCACCAAAACGAGATTGAGAATAATACCAAGAAAGCCCTCTCGCTTGGCGTGAGCGGCCTGCCATACATGGTAGTCAATGACTATGTCGCCAGTGGATTTATGGGCGGCGAAAATGGGCTGAAGGCAATTTTGAAAGCCGGCGGAGCGGACTGATGCCCACCAAAAAAATACAAAGTAAGCCTCAAAAATCATCGGTAAAACGACAATCAGCCCGGTCTAGCCGCGGGTCAAAAACCAATACAGCTCCTGCGAACCGACCCGGGCTGAGCAGTATTTTATTCGCTACACTGCTTTTACTGATGGTAACCGCGATAGGTGTATTATTCTACTTCCACTCCACACAACCACCAGCGCAGCGCCCGACGGTCTTGGAAGATGAAAAATATTACTTCACCGATTCACGCTATGCTGGCATCCGCTCCAAGTTCGTAACGCGCGACACCAAACACGAAAAAGTCTCAATTGAATACCCAATTACCAGCAATTCCAAAATCAACAAACTCATCGCCCGAGCAATTGACCGCGCCGACGGTGATTTTCGCCACACTGCCACTAACGCTCCGACGTTTGACCGACCAATGACAGAAACGATTAGTTATCAAGTTACGCATAATAATTCGGCCGCCCTGTCGATGATTGTCAATATTAAACAAGATATGCACGGCGCGCATCCGGTGTCACTAACGCATTTTTGGACGTTTGACAAGAAGTCTGGTGAGGTGATCAGCTTGGATAATTTGACCGAGAAATCGGAGGAAGCCATCAAGGCAATCGTGACAGCTGCCCGGCACGACGTCGCGCAAACCATCAAGCAGCGCCAGCAACCAGAAGCGAATCTTGATGAGATGATCACCAAGGAGGCGTTATCGAACTTCACCATCACTGATGATGGTAACACCTTGACTTGGCCAATCGGACAGGCGTCGCTCTTGCCGTCAGCCTACGGCGAAATGACCATCAAAGTGCCGATCGCTGCCGTTGCCAAATATCTGCAAAATCCGACAGCCCGAAAACTGGCTAATGTTCCTAAACCGCCCGAGCCAAAACCAACACCAGCGCCAGCCGCGCCGCCAGCCGCGAATTCTGGGGGTAAAGTGATAGCCTTGACGTTTGACGACGGACCAGGCCCGTACACTGCGCAGCTGCTGGATATTTTGGATCAACATGGCGCTAAGGCCACCTTTTTCCTGATTGGCAGCAAAGTATCCGCGCAAGCTGATGTACTGCGGCGCATGCATGCGCGCGGCCATCAACTAGGCAATCATTCGTGGTCGCACCCAGAACTGCCTAAATTGCCGATTGACCAAATTGCTGGCGAAATCGACCGCACCAACGACGCCATTAAGCAAGCCACTGGCGTCACACCGAGCATCTTGCGCCCGCCGTATGGCGCGGTCAACGCTGTGGTTTTGGAGCAGCTTCGCCTGCGCGGTATGTCGTCAATCTTATGGTCGGTCGACACCCGCGACTGGGCTGATCGCAATAGCGACATCGTCTGCTCGCGCGCCGTCGCTGGCGCCTACCCCGGAGCCATCATCTTGATGCACGACATTCACCAAACCTCTGTCAACGCCGTACCGTGCATCCTCAGCGCGCTGAAACAACAGGGCTATTCGTTTGTGACAGTGCAAGGATTGAACTAGGCCGCCTCGTCAATCTCAAACACCTTGTATTTCGAAGCCGCGCCGCGCAGTAATTTTACCTTTGACGGCGCCACGCCAAAATGCTTTGCCAACAACTTCGCTGCTGCTGCGTTCGCCCGCCCTTCAATGGCTGGCGCCTTGGTGTAAATCGTCAGCACGCCATCGTCACCAACCACCACCTCTTCGCGGTGACGGGAGTTGGGTTTGAGGAGAATGGAGATTTTCATTGGTTATCTAGTTATTATTTCTCTATATCTTCTACGCTAAAGTATTGACGAACAATATTCATAATCTCAACTACAGTCTGGGAGTAGGTTTCTCCTGAATTATAAGCTCCAATAGCCCTCTTTACCTCTGTAGTATCATACATATCACAATCACGAGTATCTCTTAATATCCCGGCGGCAATCTTGATGCTTTCAATATCCGTAAGTGGCTTTTTAGATTTGACCTGCGCGATACCAACCGTAAGCTCACACTTGAAAAATGTAACTATAGCATTTTCTATTTTCCGAATTACTCGTGGCCTATTCATATCCTCGTATACCAATATGCAATACAATAGAAGCTTATTACATGATTCATCTTTACAATACAGGTCCATAGATTCATGATAATTATTATAAATATCATAAAATGACCTGACGACATAATTGGTAAAAGCTATGTTATTTTCGTTTTCCGCAACATCATGACTACTACCCATGTTAGTTATGCGAAAATATAAAAGAACCGGCATGGCTACAACCATACTTGACCATAAATTGTCGAATAAGCTATTGATGCTGCTTGGTGCAATAATTGACAAATCGACAATATTACTTATGACTCCTATAAAGGACCCTGTGCATATTACGAATAAAACATTGGCGACATGAATTAATCTCTCGCTAATAAACTTTTTCTTTTTAAATACCCCCAGAGAATCTCTAAAAATTAGTGAAGTTATTGTTGATATAAGCGCATAAACACAAGGCTCACCCACCCTAAAATAGCGCTGCTCTATAGATACCACCAGAAGAACTATAACAGCAACTGGAAGTGTTCGAAACAGGAAGTAGCTAAGCCACTTCCTGCGTCCATAACTAACAAATTGTCGAACTGACAGATAGTTAACTGCTGACGATGTGTATATTATTGGGTTCTTGTTATTAAGAGAATCCTTGTATTTTACTAGCTGAAAAAACGCTTCAACAAGAAAACCTCCTGCTATAGCTATGAATACCGGCATAATATTTTCTGTCATCATTTCTTTACTTAATTTATCATAGTATTCAAAAAATCACCCTAGAACGATATCACCTCCAGCTCCCGCGGCAAAATCTCCTGTACTTCTACCGAACCTGCTACCAAATGATAACCATGCAGCTTTGACGGCAAGTCACGCTCGGCTGAACGCCAATTAACTGGGCGATTTTCATCGAAATAATCGAGCAGCTCCGCATTTAAAAAATGGTCGCGCGGCAGATCTACCGAACCGTCCTGATTGACAACCAGCACTATCGACAAACCCGACGTCACACCATTTTCATTCTTGGCATACGCCGCCGTTACCAGATGAACCAGTGGCTCAAATTTCAGCACCGACTGGTCGCTCGCTTCCACCTGCGCCTGGCCGCGACGCGCTAGCTGCTGATTGATTTTTGTTGTCAATTTGTCAACACTTGGCTTACCGTCGCCCGCTCGGCAATAATCGCAACCGTCCGCTGCCTCGACATATTCCAGCAGCAAATCCATATCGACGTCAGTATCCTTAACGCCATGCTGTGACAATTGCTCCACCATCTCATGCAGCGCGCCCAGCAAACTATAATCCTTAGCATTTCTGGCAGCATCACCAATGCGGATGATGGCGCGAGCGACGGTAACGGTTTTGCTTGGTTTTTTCATATATATTTCTCCTTTAATATTTTTACTCCGTTCCAAAAGCGTTTATAAACGCCAAGCAGCCAACAAACGAGCAATCGAAATAACTTGCGGGTATCAGGTGGCGCGATTACTATCTCCGGCCATAGTCAACACTTGCCGCAAACTCCGCACTGGCGCCGCATATGGTACATTAATTTCTGCAAAATGCTGGCGGGCCGCAGTAATTTTACTTCGCTCATTGGCGCTCAAGTGATTATCGTTAATATCATCTGAGCCTTTCGTCTCCGCCACAAAGTAAATCCGCCTATCGCCATCAAATGCCACCGCCCAATCTGGATTATATGTGCCGACCGGTGTATCAATTTTGAACCAACCTGGTAGCTTGATGTAGAATTTCACGTCGGTATTGTCCTCCAGCGACTGCATGAATTCTCGCTCAACTTCCGAATCAACCGTTACGTAATCGTAGACAGTTTTGGCTTGATCAGTCACTGCAACTGCACCACTCTTCATCGCCGCATCATACAGGTATGTCTGTAGTTCATCATTCTCAAACAACGTCATGTCATAATACTCGCCTGTCCTGTGATATTTAACACCATCAACCGCCAAGCGCTGCTTCACCCGATTAATCGCTTGAACTGTTTCATCAATTACCTGCTGTGGATTAATAACCACCTGCTCAAACATCCCCGCTTGATCTAGCACATCAAAAATCACCCGGCGGGTCATTTGTGTCCGACGTTGAATATCCGCTAACAAATTCGGTATCTTTACCTCAGTTTGGTGTGCCGCATACGTATTAAAACCAGTCTCGCGCACCATAAAACCACTATCATTATTCATCGAGTCAATCAGTGTTTTAATATCAGCGATATGCGGTTTGCTAATAGCGACCTGCGCTAATTCATTAGCCGCCTCCGTTACTAACTTCTCTGTATCAATTGCCACCCGATAAGTCGTCTTATGCTTAATTTTATCCCATAATTCCTTAAAGGCCGGATCAAGCGCCCGTGATTTCTGAAACCTGACGACTCGTCGATTGTCACGATTCTTGATTCGTCCGCCGAAATGAATGCCGGTCTCTTCCTCAATCTCTGTCTGAAGCTTACGGCTAAACTCTGCGTAACTCTCATTAGCCACTACTGTTAGTACGTTGATGCTATCATCATGCACTCGTTGTCCATCAATATCAACCGGCAGGCGCAACCCTCGCCCGATCTCTTGGCGCTTTTTCATTTGACTCGACGTTTCATTAAGCGTGCAGATCTGAAATACATTAGGGTTATCCCAGCCCTCACGCAGTGCCGAGTGGCTAAAGATAAACCGTAACGGCTCGCCGGTATCCAGTAGCCTTTCCTTATCCTTCATAATCAAGTTATACGCCGTATCATCATCCTTAGTGCGACCACCCTCACCCTTAGTGTCACGAGAGTCTTTCCACTGGCCACTCTTGTCCGCCGCGAAGTAGCCATCGTGCACCTCACTCGCCGACAAGCCGTCCATCACGCCAGCGTATTTTGGTTTAGACGCCACCTTGGCGTACGCCCCCTCAAACCACTTGGCGAATTTACCTTTCTGGGCGCCATTCGCCGTATACTCACGATAATTTGCCACTTTATCAATGAAAAATAGGCTCAGCACTTTGACGCTACTCCCCAGTCGGCGCTGTTTATCAAAGTGATCGTCAATCGTCAGTTCAATCTGTCGCTTGATGATGTCATCGTGCAGACTTTCATCACGCTGACCGACATAAACTACCTTACCATTACTGAATTCGACGCAATCATCGCCGTGATTGATCGACTCGACATAGTAGCCGGCATAGACCGAACGTCCCGTTTTCGCCTCCAAATCGTCACCCGGAAAGGCCTTGATGATCTTGCGCTGCAAGCCATACTCATCACTCGCATCCACCTCTATCTTGGCGAATGAGCGAGTCTTCGACTGACGCTCCAACGACAATACACTGATATATGCATCATTATAATTATCCTCACTCTGGACGCTATGCACCTCAATCTTCTTGACCAAGCCTTTATCATAGGCATCGACCGGAGTCAGCCGGTAAAGCAAATTGTATAGATGCTTATGCGTGGCACTATAGCGCAACGTACACAGCGGATTAAGACTGGCAATAGCATTCCGCCGTATGTCCGTCTCCATATTCTGCGGCTCATCGAGAATAACTACCGGGTGAGTAGCCTTGATGAAATCGAGCGGCCGACCATAGTCACTCTGCCGATTCATCACATTCTGTGCCTTAGCGAAGCTATCAATGGTAATTACCATGATCTGCAACGTATCGTTCGTCGCAAACTCACGAGCCTGGCCAGTTTTCTTACTGTCCCAGACGTAGTAGTCCATCTCCGGCTTGCTATAGAGATCGGCGAAGTGCTCCCTGGTGATTGCCAAATTCTTCAGCACACCTTCACGAATCGCCACGCTCGGCACCACGATGATAAACTTCTTCCAGCCGTAGCACTGATGCAGCTCATGAATCGTCCGTAAGTACACATACGTTTTGCCCGTGCCGGTCTCCATCTCGACGGAGAAGTTCATACCATACTTCAGAGATTTTTCGCCGATTTCTAGCGGAAAAGTCGTCGGAATGCTAAAGCTGCCTTCTTTAGTCTCGCTTTTTTCGATACCATTTTTCTCTTGAGTTTTATGCGTATTCTTGATTATCTGCACTATATCTAGCGTCAAGCTATTTCCTCTAGCGATTGTCGCTTCCAAGCTTAACTGCCCATCCTGATCCATATGGCGAGTCGCCCCGTCACTATCCGCTGGCTGCCCAGCAAATACACCCACCACTGCATCGATGGCGTCGAGTTGGTATTGTTGGTTAGGGTCAAACTTTAGTTTCATAAAGCTAATCAAGCACCCTTCCCGCTGTCCTTTAAAGATCCGTCATTGTCTATCTCCGCAGCGGCTTTTCCTCCTGTTAACATATCCATCAGACTTAGAAACGCTTGCTTCATATCAATCCAGTCAGATGATTTGATTTCTACAGTATCACCCACTTCGTAGTTTTTTATATTTGCGTCCAAAACCTTAGTACTATTGATAAATTTTTTATCAACTACACTACCCTTATGTACTAGCAAATGTCTTACCTCAAGATAAAAGCATAGCTTCTTCTGAAGATCACTTTCTAGTTCAATTTCTTTATTGAAATAATTTTCAAAATTACTCAGTATAGATTTTAAATCTTGAAAGTTGGGTTTATCACGCTCGAGTATTAGTGCTCCCAATTTATTATCAAAATTAAGCTCGTTATCAATAATATCTCTTATCGTTACTTTTATTTCATTTAGTTTCTTGTTTTCTATATTGATGTCTGTTTTATCATTAAAACTATCCACAAAATAATCCTTCAGAATTGCCTCTACAGATGAGACAGCCAAAACACACATTTGAGAGTATATTACGCTAAATTGTTCCTTCATAGACTCTTCTTTTATGTTTTCGAGAGACTTTATACCATTCTCTATTATGTTTTTGTCCTCGTGCACAAGATTTGAACTATCAACTAATACTGTTTTGAGGCACTGAATCGCTTGATCTCGCATTACCATAGGTGTCGATTCAAGCTTCTCTATTTTTTCAAACCTAGAGCTTAGTTTTGTTACATATTCATTATTTTCACTACTGCTCATCACACCACCTCCACAAAATTCGGAAATCCCGAATTTTCTACATAGTTATTCGCAATCTCCGAACAAGTGACTATCTCGTTAGTTGTCTGGTTTTTCCGGACAACTGAAAAACTATCTCCGTTTACAGTAAACAACTTCATCCTATTCACCTATTTCCTGTTTTGCAAGATCTTTTAAGTTATCAACCTCTTGGTGAATCTTTCCTACAGTTTGATTTGTTTCGGCTGTTAACTTTAGTATTTTATTGCCTACACCGAAAGACCATCGCTCCTTTTTGGTCTCTATCGGCTCTTGATATATAGAGTTAAATGTGCAAATCGCAAAATCGGTAATCTTTTTATCTCTACTTTGGTCAGATAGTCCTTTAGTAGAACGCAGCAGAGTATTTAGTGACGTCTCGATAGAGTAGGTACTTATAGCTTTGAATGCATATTTCTCATACAAACGCCTTTCCTGAGAGTATTGATTTAATGAATATATAAAAGCAAAGGTTGTAGGTGTCAATATACTAAAACGCAGTAAAAGCGCACTTAAGTTTATGTCAAGAGAATGTTTCATGGTGTCTGCCATTGGCGCAATAAACAATATGGCTAAAGTTACGGTCGCTATAAGAGATATCAAAGATATTATCATCCATGTTATAAACATCCACCTGAGCTTATTCCGTCTTTCTACAAAATGATTGGCATGTGCCCCTTTAGTACCTATGCTATATATTTCTTGGATCTTTTCTTTAAATTCAACACTTTCATCATATTTGTTTTGAATTCCTTGAGCTACATTTTCTGCATTACCCTTAAAATTTTCAATATCTTTGATATAGCCAGCCGCATTATCACGGAAAATACGAATTTCTTTATATACAGTTTCCGCATTGGATTTTACAGCAACAATTTCAGATTTTAACTCAACCGCTTGATCTAATATCGCCTGAAGGCCTGTTTCCTCGTCGGTGATTTTTTTGTTGAGTTCGGTAAACTCAGTATATGCAGTCTCCATTTCTTCAATGCTCGACCGAACACTATTTAGGGATTCAGTGATTTTTTGAAGTTGTTCATCGGCGCTCACCTTTGATGCACTAATATTACCTTCCAATTCCTGTGCGGACTCCAATATCGCCTGAAGGCCTGTTTCCTCGTCGGTGATTTTTTTGTTGAGTTCGGTAAACTCAGTATATGCAGTCTCCATTTCTTCAATGCTCGACCGAACACTATTTAGGGATTCAGTGATTTTTTGAAGTTGTTCATCGGCGCTCACCTTTGATGCACTAATATTACCTTCCAATTCCTGTGCGGACTCCAATATCGCCTGAAGGCCTGTTTCCTCGTCGGTGATTTTTTTGTTGAGTTCGGTAGTTTGCTTTAGATACTCTTCAATTTGGACTTTTATATTTTTTATATCATCGTGAGCTTTCTGAATGACATCTATCTTTGCTCGAGAGGCCATCAAAACCTCATTCAATTTTTTGCCGTAGTCACGTGTATTCATCACACCACCTCCACCTCTACACCTTGCCGTTCAGCTTGCAGGAGTAGGTTTACTTTTAGATTTATGTCGCCGCCGAAGACTCGGTCGAGGATGATGATGGATGATAGTTTGGCGGCGAGGATGGCTGTAAATAGCTCCTCTGTCATGGAGTGTGTCAGGCAAATGGCGAGCTTTTCGGACGGGATGAAGCAAAAGTCATCATGCTGCTCAATCTTCGCCAATGGCGAGATGCCACGCTTGAGCAGGAGCTCGATTAGCAGGTCGTCATCAGTCGTACCCTCCTCCAGCGGGTCAAGGTTAGCGAGTGCCTGCTGGCGAATTTCCTCCGGGTCGGAAACCAGTTCGTTCCACTGCTTGAAATTACTGTCACCCACCCGATACGCCCGAAAGCCAAGGTCAAGCGGAACATTGCGAGACACTGGCTTGTCCGCCTGGTCAGCACGGATTTTGACACCTGCCCGACGGATGCGCTCACGAGCAATGTCGGCGATGGTGCGGTAGCCAGCTTTATAAGCCTCCGACTTCTCGTCAGTCAGCTCAGGCAGCTGCACGCAAATCCAACGACGGTTGCCGCCATCTTCGGCGTTAAGCTCAGTAACAGCATGAGCAGTGGTGCCGGACCCGGAGAAGAAGTCGAGAATAATATCGTTGCCATCAGTACACAAACTCGCTAGCTGCTTAATCAGCTTAGCTGGTTTTGGATAGTCAAAATACGCAACACCGTCAAATAAATCCTTTACTTCTTTTGTTGCGTCTTGCGAGTGTCCGACATCAGTATATTTCCAAACCGTCATTGGAGTTACGCCGTCTTTTACCTCTGATAAAAAGCGCTTATAGCGTGGAACACCACTGCCACTAGCTCCAAACCAAACACGATTATCGGCTATTAACTCTTGTGTTTTCTTTTCCGAGAAACGCCAAGAATATCCACTTGGAGGCAACACCCTTCGTCCGCTCGGTGTTATAATTTCATAAATATTCTTTTGATTTGCTGGTCCAACTGAGAAATTATCACTCTGCCATATACCCCGTGGGTCATTGTCTGGATTTTTATATCGTGCATCAGCTGCCTCATTGCGCTTTAAAGACAGTTTATCCAACAAATCAATATTACGCGCGAAACAAACGATATAATCATGACTCTCCGAAAAATGATGCTTCAGATTAACTGGCGCATAGGCTCGTTCCCACACAATCTGCGCTACAAAATTCTCCTCCCCAAATATCTCATTCATCATCAGGCGGAGGTTGTGGACTTCGTTGTCGTCGATCGAGACGAAGATAACGCCGTCTTGGCGAAGCAGGTTGCGTGCCAAAAAGAGGCGTGGATACATCATGTTCAGCCAGTTGCTGTGCTTATGCCCGCCGGTATTGGTGCGCAGGCCGTCATCCCGTACAACATTACCCTCATCATCAGTGATGCCCGCCTCTGTCTCGTAGCTACGGCGTGTCTGCTTGAAATCGTCGTTGTAGATGAAATCGTTGCCAGTGTTGTAGGGCGGATCGATATAAATCATCTTAACCTTGCCATAATACGCCTTGTGCAAAATCTTCAGCGTCGCCAGATTGTCGCCCTCGATAAACATATTGTCCGTCGTATCCCAATCGACGGAATTCGCCCGGTCGGGATGGAGCGTCTGGACAGTCTTCTCCTGGATGGCAGCGAAGACGTCGCCCTTACCCTTCCAGCCAAGCCCGTAGCGCTCACCCAAATCAACCGCCTCACCCAGAGTCGCCTGGAGCTTCTGCCAGTCGATTTTGCCTTCGGTAACTACCTCGGGGAAGAGTTGCTGGAGTTTGTCAATTTGTTGTTGATTGATATCGTCATTATAGCCATTCATTACTTTTTCTCTTTATTCCGTTGCTTCATTTTTTACTACTAATAAACCATTTCTATCCATAGCCAACAACACATCTCTTAATAAATAGTTATTAGCAAATCTCATGACGTATTTCTTCTTATATTTAGGGTGAACCATTAGCAACCCTTTGTCTCTCATATTTGCCAAAACACGAGAAGTTTGTACAGCATCAGAGGCGGTTGGTCCGAATAGGTGTCTTACGTCTTGTGCCTGAATTAGGTCTTTTTGCATGGCTATCTTTAAAATCTCATACTCTTCTGCAGATATAAATTGACTATCAAGGGCGCTCTTCAGTGCTGGCTCTATTATATGTGGCACGGCATAGTCACGATCTAATAACTTATTCACCCTGACCATCTCGCTAGCTATACCTCGTGCGACATACAGGCACCAATCCTCTAACGCCTCTTCCTTGCCAGAGTCTGCTGCAGCCAATTTATCATAGTACTCTTGACGATCCATACAAAAAATAGCGGAAGGATTTAAAATAGTCCGCATAGTTTTGTTGATAAATTTAGCTTTAATAAGCATGGCATACGTGACAAGCCTTGCCGTCCTACCATTTCCATTATCAAATGGGTGTATTGCAGCTAATCGATGATGTGCGAGGGCAATTTTGATAATGTCCATTTTATTATCATTATTATCAGCAATATAGTCACATAGCTCCTGGACAAGCTGGGGTATCTCTATGTGATCTGGCGGTCTATGATTACTTTTAGTAATATGTGCTGGGCAGCTTCGCCAATTCCCAGGCCACTTACTACCATCGTGTTTTAAGTCAGTAACTACTATTTTCTGAATCTCACGAATAAAGGAGGGTGTAATCCGTTGATCGTCGTCTCCATCAAAAGCTCCTTCAATAAAATCTATCGCCTTCCTGATGTTGCGAAGTTCTTGCAGACCTTCGTCACTAGGTTTTTCGTCACTGCTTAATGAATCCATGGCAGCACTAACGACCGTTGTGCGGTTTCCTTCTATTCGAGCAGACGCAACACTTTCTAATATATACATAATTTCTCTCAAATCAAAGAATAGCCATGGCGGAGTCGTACCCCCTAAATGGGTATAGCGAATTTTCTCCAAATTAAATAGTTCACTCACCAATTCCGAGTTAAATGATGGGTTGATAGATTTAAGGGGATTCATATCTTCATTATATATGTTTGTTAAATTTTAGTCAATATCTTTTAACATTTTTCTCTTATCTTAATCTGTTATATATTGTATATCATTAATTAATCTCTTAACATTTTGTTATATAATCACTTACTGCTCATTCTTATTTTAGATGATACTTATGTAGCCACTTCTTGTAACAATAATATGATCATTAAGCGTAATACCAAGCAGTTTTCCCGTTTCTGCCAGTCTGTTGGTAACATTTTCATCAGCCTGGCTGGCCTCCAAGCTCCCACTCGGATGATTATGCGCCACGATGATACTGGCAGCACGGTCGGCGATGGCATCGGCGAAGACCTCGCGCGGGTGGACCAGGCTGGCCGTCAGCGTGCCGATAGTAACCACCCGCTTGGCAATCAAACGATGAGCACCGTCCAGCGTCAGGCAGACAAAATATTCCTGCTTTTTGTCACGAATGTCGGCCAGCAGCTCGACAGCCTTTTCTGGGCTATCGATGATTGGTTGGTCACTGTCCAGCAAGTACCGCCTCGCCAGCTCCAAACTCGCTAGAATCACCGGGATTTTCGCTTCGCCCAAGCCGACCACGCCGCGCAGATCATCATACGAAACATCACCGCCCTTTTGACGCAAAACCTTCAGCACTTCGCGCGCAATTTTACCGACATCCGCCTGTTTATTACCGCTGCCAATAATCGCCATCAACAGTTCCAAGTCGCTCAGCCGCGCCGTGCCATAGCGCGCCAATTTCTCGCGGGGACGGTCGATTTTCGGCTTGTCGAGCACCTTCATGGTCTTATTATAGCAAGCTTCTCGCCGTGCTATACTAAAGCAAATGCGACGGCAAACTATATCCTTTTCTTACGGTTCTCACACCATACCGTGCGAAATGCTTTTTACGAGTGATGACATGTCGTTTGATACAATTCTTTTGCTTGGTAGCGGGCAAGTTGAGCACGTATTTCACCGAGTGGCACAGATATGTCCACCCAACATCGCCGTCGTTCAGGGTGCACCCCACTGGTTTATTACCGAAGATAATGCTAACAATTTTATGGCTATCTTTGTAAAACAAGCTCTTGACTTTTTATTGGCACATTCTCAAACTTCGCAGCTCCATATCATCGCTGAATCACAAGCCGCCCCGCCAACAATCTTTTGTTGTGCACAACCAGAGTATGTACCACGCCTCAGCCAACTCACCCTCATTCAACCACTTGGACTCACACACAACTATTACCAACCCCACCGGCACGTCATCAAGCTATTCCAGCGGCGCGTAGCAAAAAATATGTTGCGTCAATTCGGATCGCTTCTCACTGACAAACATATGCGGCGCAATTATCGCACTGTCATGAAGCGAGTTAATTTTACTAATATCACAATCCAACGCCAATTTGTCCATGGATTATCTGTTAATAGCTTCAGTGATCTTCAGCAGATTCACTATAATCGCCACATTGTTATCATATCGGGGAAGCAGGACGCGTTATTTCCACCTCGTGTGATAAGACAAAATCTTACCAAACATCAATTACCAATCCCTGTGATCCGCGTACCTCGCGTAGCTCATTCATCACTAGCAACACGTCAAGGCTATCGGCTGCTCAAAATCGCGCTGGCTTGTCGACCGCGCGCCACACACATTGCCACCACCAACACACCGACCAGCCGTGACACTAATGAGGTGTCGTCTGCACTTGATTGAGTTGTTGTCGTGGATTCTTCCTCCGGATTGAGCCGGCTATCATCTGACCACAAGCCCAGCGATGGGTGGTTTTTGACAACCAAGATATTGTCACTCAAGGCACTCGTTTCGCTATTATAACCGTAATTATCAACCGCGCCGGCAACCGCCAAATCATTCTGCTCGCCCAGTTCAGACTCTACCGCCTCGTCCAACTCAGCATCAGGTATTAGCTCAACGGCTGGTGAGGTGGAAGTAACTATCTGCTCCTCTAACTCATAATCATCATTGGTGATTTCAGGCACTGATGATGTCTTGAAGTTGTCCAATTGCCCCACAGAATCCATATCAATACCAATCTCGTCATCTACGGAGAGTTTCAAATTATCGGCTTCTTTACGCGCCGTAGTCGCCTCCATTGGCAGTGCAATCGTCACCACTTCAGCCGAAGGTACTTCCGGCTCTACTGCTGGCGACTGTTGTTCGACAAGAAATACCACATCCTCCTCAGCCCAAGCTTCGTTATCCTCGCCATAATCATATTTTACCACCGCATCGTTATGATCAAGTTGTTCGACCAGGAAAGTCTGCGCCTCATGAACCCTTTTGTCTACTACTAATTCCTCATTCAATTCTGGCGACAGATCAATTTGATTTTTGCCCCCACTAACCGCAATGGCATCAGCTGGCGGGGTTACTTTCATCGCTTCTAGTTCTATCGTCTCACCAGCCTCATGCGTCACCTCCATAACCTCATGTGTCGTAGGCTTGTTAATAACATCGGGCCGTGTCGGGCTGCGATCAACTGTAAACTCCTCATCCGCAGAAAGCGAACCCTCGCCATATTCAACAACATCTTGAGTTGATGATGACACAATCGCCGACTGATCAGGCTGCTCTTTCGCTGGAATTGGTACGGACATACTAACCACCTCTTCAGTAGACGTCTCGTTTGTTTCGTATTCCACTGACACGTTACCGGCGTCCTCTTGCTCCTGAGACGGCGGCACATTAGCTGCGGTCGGAATTACGTGCTTAGGCTGTTCAACACTATCAATTGATTCAACAAAATCATTATAATCTAGCGCCGCATCTATATTAAGCTCGCTAGGTTGAGTATCTGTTGATGCTTTCGTGCCAGAATTGTCAATTGGCCCCGTAGTCACAGATTCATCCACCTTTACTGTGTCAAAGTGCGCCGCCAAGTGTTGCTGCTCGGAAACTGGCGTAGCACTTTCATCATTTTCTGCTGCTCGGCTCGGCTCAGAATTGGCTAATTTTGACCCTGCTATAATAAAATCTTTTTCTCTTTGGTGTTCACTTGACGGTGTTTTTACGCTTGACGGCGCAGTAGTTTTATCGCCATCATATGTATTTTCTACAACATTAGCGATAGCCTTATCCTCGCTAACCATAGGATAAGCTGTTTCATTTTCCAGTGGATTACTATTCTTATCAATAGTTTGATTACCCTCATTTATCGCTAATGATACTGGCGCAGTTTCCGCCTGTGCCGGTGTGTCTAGGGGTTCTAGCGTCGGCTGTTTGTTATCATCATCTGCATCAGAAGTAACATCAATGACGTGCGACTTCATCTCCATTGGAGGACTACTCGCCTCTGCCGCTTCGGTTTTCATATCCTCGCCCGAAGTTCCGACCGTATCGCTGGTCGAAGTTTTGCCCTCTCGTTCCTGCGGCGTGATTTTCCCAGTTGGCCCATTTGGCTTGTCGGCGCTAGTTTCAACCACTCTTGGACTATCAGCAACCGGCAGTTCCCCGCCATCAAAGCCGTCAGGCGAAGTCTGTGCCCAGACAATCTCACCCGGCGCGTCGTCTTCTCGGAGTAATTGCTCTAGGGTGCTTAGCTGTTCCCCGGGCTGAAGTTCAGTATTGTCTGCCATCATTGCGGCTTGACGCTCTTCACAAAATTGTCTGAGACCGCAGCCAATACAAGCAATCGTCCCATACTTTTGACACTGCTCGGGATTGACTGGTGCTGATGTTTCTTTTGATTCGGGTTTGCTGTTTGTAACAGTGTTGAGTTCTGCCTCACCGCTGGCCACCGCCACCAAATCAAGACTGCTTGCCGCCTCGTCTGTATCAGCACCACCTGCTTCGCCAGCACCAGACGAAAAATTGTCACTCTCAGCACCACTCCTCAACGACGAAAATACATCAAAACCATCACCGTCAATTCCTGCCGGTGATGATTCTACTGTAGTCGTCGCCCCAATCATTGCTCAAAAAATGTCTCCGTTGAAATATGTGATTCGTCGACGCCAGCGGCGGTTAGTTTTTGCCAAACATCGCGCACAAACGGCAAACTTCCGCAGACCAGAAAGTGTGCATCGTCCGGCGTTTCAGCGACGATTTTCGCCACCTCAAACCGCCCGTTCCGCCAGCCGTCTTTTTCCTCAACCTGCTGGCGAGTACTAAACTTATTGACCCGGATGGATGAGGCCGCTAACTCCTCTGAGAACACCATATATTCCGGCGATTTTTGACTCAAATAGAGAAAGGTCGGCTGCTGGGCGTCCGCCAAGATACTCCAAATCGGACTGAGTCCGCACCCCGCCGCAATGCCGACCAGCGGCCGATCGGTCTGCGGGTTGAAATCGCCGTACGCCCGGCTAATGCGCAGTGTGTCGCCAACTTTACGTGAACACAAATAACTCGAGAATTCACCGCCAACATTTTTCACGGTAATCGATATCAGCTCCTCACTTGGGCGCGAGGAAATACTATAGGCCTTGCCCTCACGCACCTGGCTGCCCTCAATGAACACTGTGATATATTGCCCCGCCATAAAGTCAAACTGCCGCGCAACATACAGCGTTGTCACCTCAGGATTTTCCTGGCGCACCCGCACAATTTCGACAGTTAGTGAATCACGCATTCGTCAACATACCTTTCCATTATGTTTTGGGCAGCTCTGAATTCCTCATCAGTAAACGTGTGGTAATTGGCAAACTTCGGACTAATAGTGGTGCCGGTGCGAAAATGCTGCAAAGCAAATCGCTTGGCGCCTTTGACTAGCTCGCCAATCTTTTCAAAATCCGCCACCTCCAGCTGCTCGCGGACGATGGTCGTTCGAAACTCATGACCAATTCCCGAATCAATCATCAGCCGCACATTGTCTTTGATCGCCTCCTGATCAATCGGCCGCGCCGCAATCTCCACATATTTTTCCAGCGGCCCCTTGACATCCATGGCGATGAAGTCAATCGTTCCCTCCTCGATCATACCGCGCACCATGTCAGGGTGCGTGCCGTTGGTGTCCAGTTTGACATCAAAACCCAGCTTTTTAATCATCCGGCAAAGCACGGGCAGATCTTCGTTGACCGTCGGCTCGCCACCAGAAATCACCACGCCGTCTAGCCGACCAATGCGCGATTTTAAGAATATCATCGCCTCTTCAACTGGGATGCTCGGCGCCAAACGCTCGGGCAGCACCAGCTCCGGATTATGGCAATAGCCGCAGCGCATATTACAGCCGGAGAGAAACAGTGCTGCCGCCACGTGCCCTGGATAGTCCACCAGCGACAGCTTCTGAATCCCGCCAATCGACACCTTAAGCTGGGACAGCGACGGCGTTGGCTCGCTGGTGTTCGGCGGCATCGTCATAATGCTCCCTCATGTCAAATTCAGCCTGCTTACCGTTATTCCACTGGGAAACTGGGCGCAAGAAACCAACCACCCGCGAGTACACCTCAGTGCTTTCGCCGCAATTCGGGCAAGCCGGATGTTCGCCGACGATATAGCCGTGATTGGCGCAAATCGAGAAACTCGGCGTAAAGGTAAAGTACGGCAATTTGTAATTTTCGCAAATAGTCTTGACCAGCTTTTTCAGCGTCTGTGGATCATCCATGCGCTCACCCAGGAAGAAGTGAATCACCGTACCGCCCGTGTATTTGGTTTGCAAATTATCCTGCAAATCCATCAGCTCAAACAAATCATCAGTGTAGTTGACTGGCAAGTGGCTGGAATTGGTGTAGAACGGATGTTTAACCGCTGCGCCCAAGCCATTGGCAAAGTGCGCTCGGTCAGGGAAGCTAGCCTTGTCGAGCCGCGCCAAGCGGTAGGTCGTACCCTCAGCTGGCGTCGCCTCCAAATTGTAATTATTGCCCGTTTCTTTCTGATATTCCACCAAGCGGTCGCGCATGAAGTCAAGCGTTTTCTCGGCAAACGCCTTACCCTTTTCAGTGCCAATGTCAACACCCAGCAAGTTCAACGCTGCCTCGTTAGTACCGATCAAACCGATGGTTGAAAAGTGATTTTTCCAGTACTCGTTGAAGCGCTTTTTAATATCGCGCAGATAAAACTTAGTATACGGATACAGGCTGATATCCGAATCGGTCAGCTGCTCCAGCACCTTGCGTTTGGTCTCCAGGCTGTCGCGCGCCATATCCATCAGCTCGCCCAAGCCCTTGAAAAACTCTTTCTCGTTCTTTGATTTCAGCGCCAAGCGCGGCAGGTTAATCGTCACCACGCCAATTGAACCGGTCATCGGATTACTGCCAAACAAGCCGCCGCCGCGATACTCCAGCTGGCGATTATCGATACGCAAGCGGCAGCACATCGAGCGCGCATCTTCTGGATCCATGTCGGAATTGATGAAATTCGAGAAGTACGGAATGCCGTATTTGGCGCTGGCTTCCCAAAGATTTTCAATAACCGGATTATCCCAGTTGAAATCTTTGGTGATATTGACCGTCGGAATCGGGAAGGTAAAGACGCGGCCATTGGCATCGCCCTCAGACAGCACCTCCAGCAGCGCCTTATTAAGCATATTCATCTCTTCCTGATAATCGCCGTAGTTGGTATCCTGCATCTCGCCGCCGATAATCACCGGGTTGCCAGCCATATGCTTCGGACATTCCAGATCGAGCGTAATGTTGGTAAACGGTGTCTGGAAACCAACCCGCGTTGGCACGTTAACGTTAAAGACGAATTCTTGCAGCGCTTGCTTAACCTCGTCATAGCTCAGCTTATCAGCGCGAATAAATGGCGCTAAGAGTGTGTCAAAATCAGAGAACGCCTGAGCGCCAGCCGCCTCGCCCTGCAGAGTGTAGAAGAAGTTTACTACCTGGCCCAGTGCCGAGCGGAAATGCTTAGCTGGCTTGGAAGCAACTTTGTTTTTAACGCCAGTGAAGCCTTGGCGCAGTAAATCCATCAGATCCCAGCCAACACAGTAAACACTCAGCAAATTGAGGTCGTGAATATGCAGATCACCCTCTTTATGCGCCCGGCCGATTTTCGGCGAATAGATCTTATCTAGCCAGTAGGTCTTGGTAATTTCCGCCGAAACGTAGTTGTTTAGGCCCTGCAAACTATAGCCCATGTTGGAATTTTCTTTGACTTTCCAATCCAAGTTGTTGACGTATTTATCGATCAAATCGACGTGCGCGTTGGATGTAATTTCACGCAGCTTTTTGTGCTGGTCGCGGTAAATAATGTAGGCTTTGGCGGTCTTCTTGAATCTGGAACCAATTAAAATATCCTCGACGACGTCCTGGATGTCTTCGACGCCTGGCAGGCGTTTTTGGTTGCGGGTTTCTAGTGCCGCCAGCACCTTGTCGGTCAGTTTGACGGCCTGCTTGGCATCAAATTCGCCGGTCTCCAGACCCGCCTTCTCGATGGCCTTCTCGATTTTTTTACGGTCAAATTTAACAGTTCGACCGTCGCGTTTTTTGATTGATTTATACATACCCCTCCTTATTCTGGCAACAGCAAACCGGCCCCAACCTCCCCGAGGGGCTTGTGTTGCAAAAAACGTTATTTATTTTCTAAAACACCATATATAGTGCTTAATATAGAATATACACGCGATATATAGCGTTTGTCAACGAAAATACATTGTATTATTTACATATGAAGTGTGGAAGTATTTGTTCCCTCTGATAACGCCAAAACGTCGCGGTAAATCATATCAACAATTTCCGCCTGAGCCAGCTTCTCGCCAATTCGCCGCTCGCCTGGCACGTCCAAAACATCTTGATCTTTCCACCACTGGCGCATCTCCGATTCGCCAAATTCATGAGCGTTTGGCTTAGTGGCGTGGCGGCGCACCGTTTCCTCAAACGATATGTCAAAATAATAAATCAGTTTTTCGCCCTGAAAATCATTCAATAGCCGGTGTAGCATCGCGCCGTATTTTTTATTACTCAAAATACCTTCCAAAATCACCGTATAACCAACGTTATTGCCGTACATGCATAGATCATACATCAGTTGAATTGCCGGATTACTTTCGCTGTCTTTCACGCGCAGTATTTCCCGGCGCACCATATCCTGCGACACCAACATCGTGCCGTAACCCAGCTGACGCTGGAGCAAGCGTGCCGTGCTGGTTTTACCGCAACCAGAATTACCGCGGAGAATAATCAGGGGATGAGAGGTCGTCACGTACGCTCCAACAAGTCATAAGCGGTAGCTGCTGACAGCGCCTGCATTTGGCGAAGATTATCACCTGGCTGGAGCGGCGGCTTGAGGCTGCGGATAAGATAAAAGCCAACAAATGCCGCTAACATCTCCGCATTGAGTTCATCCAACCACGGCGTTACGTCATGACCATGTCGCGCCATATCAATCAAAAACTCCGTCGCACCAGACCCCCGAGGCGCATAGGAAGCCCAGTTCCAATCAACCAATTTCAACTGACCAGTTTGCGGATGAAACGCCAAATTATCGCTGCGAACATCACTGTGATCAAAACGATCTTCTGACTGCTTGGCGAATTGTTTAGCGCGTACCGAAATATCGGCTAATTCATCACTCCTACTCAATAATTCCATCATCTTCTGGCAGCGCCGCTGGTTGGCTTCTGATTGCTCCGGTAATAATGTTTGGTAGTTATCAATCAGCTGACGGCGAATATCAGCCTCGGCAATAACTCGATCAATGCCGTCATCCAAGCCAAGCTCCGCCGTCGTAAACGGCTGTAATTGTAGCTCCTCAATCACCTTATGCGGTAACTCCGTTCTTTCCAACTCGCGAGTTGTAGCTACCACCGCTGAGATATACCGCTTGGCCACAGATTTTTCCGCTGGCGGCCGCCACAACCAGCCGTCAACCGACGCATAACTGGTTGTCATCAGCACGCGCCCATCACCAGCCAGCGTAGTCCAATCAGCCACATATTGCGGGTGAAGTTTCTGCAATAACCGCGTCACCTCATAATCTTTTTTTAGCCAAGCTAACTCAGTCTCGCCGTCGTCCGGCAGTAAATCGACATCAACCTCTTTGACAAAAATTGTCTTATCGCCCGCTGACACCAAGGCGCGGCGATTACGCGAAAAGCCGCCGCTCACCGAGGTAATTTGTAAATCAGGCGCGTCAACGCCAAGTTCTGCTACTGCACATTGCAGCGCTCTATTGGTCAGCAATTTGTTGGGACTGAGCGAAGTTTTCATATGGAAATTATAGCATTGACCTCGAGTTTACCACGAGTCGACGTGCGAAACAACCAACGTAAATTCCGCGCCATTTGGTGGCTGGCTTTTAACCCGAATCGTGTAGCCACAGCGATCTGCTAGCGACTTGGCAATCGCCAGCCCCAAACCGTGGCCCAATGCGTCAGTCCGCGTCCGCGCCGTGTCCGCCCGGTAAAATCGCTCAAAAATATGCTTTTGGTCGCCCGGTGCAATGCCCGGGCCGTTATCTCTCACTGTGAATTCCAGCACGTGTTTTTTACGATTCACCCACGCAATCACATTCACTTCGCCATTTTTTGGCGGCGCGTATTTGATGGCGTTATCCACTAGAATTGCTAGAATTTGACGAACCGCATTTGCCTGAAGCGGCACGTCGCCGGCCAAGGATTGATCATCATGCACGAGCCTTACCCGCTTTGCCTGTGCGGCTGGTGTAAACCGCGTCACCACTTCTTCAATAAGCGTAGCTGGATTAACTAGTTCTGGATCAGTCATGACACCTCCCGATTTTGCCAAATCAAGCAGTGAATTACTGAGCTCGGTCAATTTCTTGATTTCTGCAACGTTTTGACTCAAAACGTGGCGAGCTTTCTTCTCGGTCAGCGTTGATTTTCTGAGTGCCACTTCGTTCACAAGTGACAGCGCCGCCAACGGTATCCGCAGCTCGTGACTGGCGTCAGATACAAATTGCGTTTGCTGTTCAATCGACCGCTCAATTGGTGCCAATGTCCGACGTACCAATAGCAGACTCAGCCAATAACCGACCAGCAACATCACGCCATTGAGTACCACCAGCGACATAATCACCGACCCGCGCGTCTCGCGGTTGCGTTGCTCCAGGCGGCGACTAAACTGACGCTCAATAAGCTCTGGCGGTTGCTGAGCATGTTCACCCGGCGGTAATGGACGATTTAATTGCACGGAAGTTATAGCATAAATAATCACGCCAAACACCAGTGATAAGGTCATAATCACCGCCAAATAACTCAGCGCCAGACGCCTAACGCGCTGCCGTTTCATGATTTATCCTCCAGTTTGTAGCCAAAGCCTGGGACGGTGTGAATCAATTTTGAGTCAAATGGCTTATCGATTTTGCGGCGCAAAAACATAATGAATAGCTCAACATTGTTTGGCAAGACATCTGCATCAAAATTCCACACATGCGAGATGATTTGCTCTTTGGACAGGACCTTGCCGGCGTTACGCATCAGATATTCCAAGACAGCGTATTCTTTGGCAGTCAGGCTAATTTCCTGCGCGGCACGCGTCACCTTTTTCAAACTCGGATCAAGCGTCAAATCACCGACCCGCAAGATTTCTTCCAGCTTCTCGTTCGGACGGCGCAGCAGGGCGCGAAGACGCGCTAATAACACCTCAAAACTAAACGGCTTCGCCAAATAATCATCAGCGCCCACGTCCAAGCCCTCGACAATATCCCGCTCGGCATCGCGTGCTGTCAACATCAAAATCGGCGTCTGATTGCCATCTTTGCGCAGCGCCCGGCACACTT
>ERZ772827.419-NODE-419-length-23736-cov-3.345847_pt1 | contig 23736 bp, 22 predicted proteins | sample MGYA00580850_ERZ772827 | MGnify/ENA primary metagenome ERZ772827 (study PRJEB29015, sample SAMEA2737950) | human oral metagenome | biome: human oral; feature: human-associated habitat; material: dental | place: China | collected 2145 ... | reverse complement strand
ATTAAACAAGCAAAAAGAAAACTATAATTGAAATAAATGATATTCTATTTTTAAAAAAAGTTAGAAAAAAGCAACTAACTTTTTTTTGTGTTTTTGAATATTTTCTATATAATGTAAAAGATTTTTTAATCAATAATATTTTACTGTTTTATAATCTGCATTACTTTCTGTGTGTTATCGCTCAGAGTGTATCTCAGCAGGTATTTGCCGGATTTCATTTTATCGAGTTGTAGCTCAGTGTATGGGGAATTTATGCTGTATTCAGCTACCTGCATGCCGAGTATTGAGTAGAAAGTTACCGATTTTATTTTCTGATTTGGATTTTTAGTTTTTAGCATTATATAGTCTTTCGTAGGGTTGGGGTAAGCTATCAAGAGACCATCATCTCCCTTTACACCAAGTCCTTGCTGTGCAGAAGCAGACACTGAAAAAGTGAAAAGTATAATATAAAATAAATGTTTCAGCATATTGTGGTTTTGTATTTAATTTGGACAAAAGTATTTAAAATCAAATTAATCTGCAATAGATCTTAACTGAAAATCTATGATTAACTTTGCCACACTTTTACAAATACTATTCCAAAAAATGATTATACACTCTAGAAACCGCCGCCTCAGAATGCACCAGAGCCTCAGAAGCCTCGTGCAAGAGACCACCCTCACTACCAATGACTTTGTTATGCCCCTCTTCGTTATGGAGGGGCAGAATAAACAAGAGCCCATCCCCTCTATGCCCGGTATTTTCAGGCGAAGCATAGACCTCACCGTAAAAGAATGCCAAGAGCTCTACTCCTTAGGCATAAAAGCCGTCAATCTCTATATGAAAGTCCCAGAAAATCTAAAAGATAATACAGGCAAAGAGGCCTATAACCCCGATGGACTAATGCAAAACACCATTAAAGCCATAAAAAATGCCATCCCTCAGATGATTCTAATGCCAGATGTCGCGCTAGACCCATACTCCATCTATGGGCACGATGGTATTATTACTAATGGACAAGTAGATAACGATGCTACCAATGAAGCCCTCGCAAAAATGTCCGTTTCCCTCGCCCAATCTGGCGCCGATATCGTCGCTCCCAGCGATATGATGGATGGCAGAGTCGCCGTCATCCGCCAAGCCCTTGAGGAGAATGGCTTTCCCAATGTCGGCATCCTCAGTTATGCCGCAAAATACGCAAGTTCCTTCTACGGGCCTTTCAGATCGGCATTAGACTCCGCCCCTAAGGCGAATACCGAGATTCCAAAGGATAAAAAAACTTATCAAATGGATTTCCACAACTCCCGCGAAGCACTCAACGAAGTCTTTAAAGACATAGACGAAGGCGCAGACATCATTATGATTAAACCGGGGCTGCCCTACTTAGACATCGTCTCCAAAGTACGAGATGCGATAGACCTCCCCATCGCCGTCTATAATGTAAGCGGCGAATATGCAATGATAAAAGCCGCTGCGCAAAACGGCTGGCTCGATAATGATAAAGCCATCATAGAAAGTCTTACCTCCATCAAACGAGCGGGCGCCGATATCATTTTTACTTACGCCGCAAAAGAAGCCGCAATCCTCCTCAACTCCTAATTTCGAGTTTTGGTTATCTATATCGTAAGCTCTGGCATCTCCAAAAGCCAGAGTTTTTTATTAAAGCTAAGGAAAGAAATAAGTATAATTTGCAATTCTTCAATAGGTTAAGCCTTAGAAGAAAAATATTTTAATTATTTGGAGCAGAATACCTAAATTTTTCTAACTTTGTGCAACATCTAAATTAAGATTAATATAGACCAGAAATAATGGACAGATTTTCATTTTTGAACGCTGCACATTCGCAGTTTATTGAGGATTTATATCAGCAGTACAGAAAGTATCCAGACTCATTAGAGCCTTCGTGGAAAGCCTTTTTTCAAGGCTTTGATTTTGCTTTAGAAAACTATGGAGACGAAGAAAGCTACTCCCAAGCTCCCGTAAGTACCACTACCATCGTACAGCAGGTTTCAAACGCTTCCACCAATGGAGAAATCCCAGAAGATATCCGCAGAGAGTTTAAAGTCATAGACCTTATCGAAGCATACAGAACCAGAGGCCACCTCTTCACAAAAACCAATCCCGTAAGAGAAAGAAGAAAATACGCCCCTACACTCGCTATTGAGAATTTTGGCTTATCAAATGCAGATTTAAACCGAAAATTTGACTGCGCTATTGAAATCGGACTGCCAGGTGCTGCCACACTCCAGCAAATTATCGATAGATTACAGACCATCTACTGCGATTCTATCGGTGTAGAGTATATGCACATTCATAGCATAGAAGAAAGAAACTTCGTCAAGGCTTTTCTTCAAGTGAATAATAACCACCCAAGCCTATCCGCAGATGAAAAGGTCAATATCCTTAGAAAACTCAACCAAGCAGTTGCATTTGAAAACTACTTAAATACCAAATTCGTCGGGCAGAAAAGATTTTCATTAGAGGGTAATGAATCTCTCATCCCTGCCCTCGACCAGCTGATTTCTAAATCCGCACATTTAGGCGTAGAAGAGGTCGTTTTAGGTATGGCACACCGTGGTCGTCTCAGCGTGCTCTCCAATATCTTCGGGAAGTCCTACAAACAGATTTTCTCCGAGTTCGAAGGTAAGGAGTTTGAAGATGTTTTCTCCGGCGATGTTAAATATCACTTGGGCGCTACTCATACGACGAAGACTCCAGAGGGTAAAGAGGTTGTCATTAATCTCGTGCCGAACCCTTCCCACTTGGAGACCGTTGCTTCGCTTGTAGAGGGCATCAGCCGTTCGAAAATTGATAATACTTATCACGATTACCATAAAGTTCTCCCTATCGTTATCCACGGAGATGGCGCTATCGCAGGTCAGGGCATCGTATATGAAGTTGCCCAAATGATGACACTCGATGGTTATAAAACAGGGGGTACTGTACATATCGTGGTGAATAACCAAGTGGCATTTACTACAAACTATCTCGACTCTCGCTCCTCTATATATAGTACAGATATCGCAAAAGTAACCTCTTCGCCCGTCCTTCATATTAATGCCGATGATGTAGAGGCCGTAGTACACGCCCTCCATTTCGCTGCAGAATTCCGTGCAAAGTTTGGCAAAGATGTTTATATTGATCTTTTAGGATATAGAAAGTATGGGCACAATGAGGGAGATGAACCGAGATTTACTCAGCCTCAGCTCTATAAAATTATCTCTAAACATCCAAACCCAAGAGAGATTTATAAAGCCGTTCTTAAATCCGAAGGCGTCCTTTCAGATGAAGTTCTCAAGCAAATGGAGCTAGAGTTTAAAGAACTCCTCGATAAAGACTTCGATGCTTCAAAAGAAATAGAAAAAAATAAAATGGACATCTTTATGAATGAGACTTGGAAATCTTATTCATACACCAAAGGAGAAATTCAAAAGCCAGTAAATACTCAGTTCGACTTAGCTAAGCTAAAAGACTTGGCAGTGAAAATGTCTACCCTCCCAGCCGATAAAAAATTCCTCAGCAAAATTACCCGTCTCTTCGAGGCTCGCCTTAAAATGATAGATAATGATGCCATTGATTGGGCAATAGGGGAGTGGCTGGCTTACGCTACCTTACTTTCCGAAGGGCATAGCGTTAGAATCTCTGGCGAAGATGTCGAGCGAGGTACTTTCTCCCACAGGCACGCTGTTCTTAAAACCGAAGATACAGAAGAAGAGTATTCTCCACTCAATCACATCTCCGATGCGAGGTTTGAAGCCTATAATTCCCTCCTCTCTGAGTACGGCGTACTCGGTTTTGATTACGGTTATGCTATGGCAAGTCCTAACAGGCTTACCATCTGGGAGGCTCAGTTCGGGGATTTCGTCAATGGCGCTCAAATCGTGATAGACCAGTATTTAGTAGCTGCAGAAGAAAAATGGAAAATGCAGAACGGCTTGGTAATGCTCCTCCCTCACGGCTACGAAGGTCAAGGTGCTGAGCACTCTTCCGCAAGATTAGAACGATTCCTCGGGCTTACTGCAAATGAGAACATCGTTGTGGCCAATTGTACTACACCTGCCAATTTCTTCCATATCCTGAGAAGACAGCTCAAGTGGAATTTTAGAAAACCATTGGTCGTAATGTCTCCGAAATCATTGCTCAGACATCCGAAAGCGGTTTCTTCATTAACTGAGTTGGCAAACGGACAGTTCCAACCGATTATAGATGATGCTACAGCAAATCCTTCAAAAGTGAAAAGGCTCGTCCTCTGCTCTGGTAAGCTATACTATGAGCTATTAGCAAAAAAAGAAGAATTAAAAGCAGAAAGTGTAGCATTGGTAAGATTGGAGCAGCTTTATCCTCTTCAAAATAATCAGTTGGAAGAAATTCTTAATAAATATTCAAAGAGAAAGGACCTCATCTGGGCACAGGAAGAGCCAGAGAATATGGGTGCGTGGGCTTATATCCTCCGTCACCTCAGAGATACAGGTATTCAGGTCATAGCACCTGCACCAAGTGGTTCGCCTGCTCCAGGTAGCCATAAAATGTTTGAGAAAAATCAACAAGGAGTAATCAATAGCGTATTTGGAATTAATTAGTAATAAAAAAAAGAATAATAATGTCAGTATTAGAAATGAAGGTTCCATCACCAGGGGAATCTATTACAGAAGTAGAAATTGCAACTTGGTTAGTAAAAGATGGTGATTATGTAGAAAAAGATCAGCCTATCGCAGAAGTAGATTCTGATAAAGCTACTTTGGAATTACCTGCCGAGGAGAGTGGTATCATTACTCTAAAAGCAGAAGAAGGAGATACAGTACAAGTAGGTCAGATTGTTTGCTTAATAGATATGAGTGCTGCAAAACCTGCTGGTGGTTCTTCCGAAGCTCCTAAAACTGAAGAAAAACCAGCTGCAGAAGCTCCAAAACCAGAAACTCCAAAAGTAGAAGAAAAACCAGCAGCAGCTACTACTTATGCTACAGGTACGCCTTCGCCAGCAGCTAAAAAAGTATTAGACGAAAGAGGTATAGACCCTGCTTCCGTAAAAGGAACAGGTAAAGACGGCAGAATCACCAAGTATGATGCAGAAACCGCTGCCGTTCCTGCTATGGGTACCCCTGCTACAAATGGCTCAAGAAATGTAACGACGACTAAACTCTCCGTACTGAGAAGAAAATTAGCAGCAAGATTGGTTTCCGTTAAAAATGAAACCGCTATGCTTACTACTTTCAATGAGGTAGATATGTCCGAAATCTTCAGGCTAAGAAAACTCTATAAGGAAGAATTTGCTGCTAAGCATGGCGTAGGTCTTGGCTTTATGTCTTTCTTCACCAAGGCGGTTACCAGAGCTTTACAGCTTTACCCAGATGTAAATGCTTCCATTGATGGAGATTTCAAAGTAAATTATGACTTCTGCGATATCTCTATTGCGGTTTCTGGGCCTAAGGGATTAATGGTTCCTGTACTTAGAAATGCAGAGAATATGTCTTTCCGAGGTGTAGAAGCAGGGATTAAAGACCTTGCTACCAAAGTAAGAGACGGTAAAATCACCGTTGATGAAATGACGGGAGGTACATTCACTATTACCAATGGAGGTACTTTCGGTTCTATGCTTTCCACTCCGATTATCAATCCTCCTCAGTCTGCTATTTTAGGTATGCACAATATTATCCAAAGACCTGTAGCGGTAGATGGTAAAGTAGAAATCCGCCCAATGATGTACTTGGCATTATCTTATGACCACAGAATTATCGACGGTAGGGAGTCCGTAGGTTTCTTGGTAGCGGTAAAAGAAGCTATTGATAACCCAGTAGAACTCCTCCTCGGTGGCGATGAAAGAAGAGGCTTAGAGCTTTAAATTAATCATTGAATTTATATCTTTAGAAGGCTATTCAATATTTGAATAGCCTTTTTATTTTGCTCAAATATTGAGAAAATTTATTTCCAATCAAGTGTGGGATAAATAAAACTAAAAAATAATTCATTTGAAAAACAGTAATTTATAAATAAATACTAAACTTTTTCATTACTTTGTAATACATAATACCATATTTTATTTATATCTTTGCTTTGTTAAGATTTGAAAATAATAAAACTGAATGAAAAATGAATACAGAAAATACTAAAGCACAAATGCGTAAGGGGATTCTGGAGTTCTGCATTTTGAGTTTGATTAATCAGAAGGAAATGTATGTATCAGACTTAATGGAGGAATTAAGGAATGGACAATTAGATGTCGTAGAAGGCACACTTTATCCCTTACTGACGAGATTGAAAAATGGAGAATTTCTCTCCTATCGATGGGAAGAATCCACAAGCGGACCTCCAAGAAAGTATTATCAGATTACGGAAAAGGGGAAGGCTTTCCTCTTAGAATTACAAAACACTTGGAATGAGCTCACTCGCTCGGTAAATAAAATCACAAACAATAATAATCTATAAATCCATTCAAAAATGAACAAGACTTTATCAATAGCACTGGCAGGCTATTCTTTCGTAATAGAAGAGCACGCGTATATAAAACTTAGCGACTACCTCTCCGCCCTTAGAAATTCTATGGAAAAAGAGGAAGTAGAAGAGGTAATGAACGATATAGAAATCCGAATTGTAGAGATTTTCAGGGAAACTTTAGGAAAAAGAGAGGTGGTGAGTACCGCAGATGTAGAAAAGGTTATAGACCAGCTCGGCAGCCCTGAAACCATTGGTGAGCAGGAAGAAATGTACTACTCCGAGAGTACGAGCAAGGGTAAATCATCAGAAAATTACTCTGGATACAAGAGACAACTCTTCCGAGACCCTGAAAAAGCAAAGATTGCAGGGGTATGCGCAGGTTTGGCGCATTATATGGGGATGGATGTGAGCATTATGAGGGCAATTTGGCTGTTTTTTGCCGTAATGGGAATCTTCACAGTCTATATTTCCACTTCGTTTGTAGTGTTGATATACATTATCTTGTGGATTGTACTCCCAGAGGCAAAGACCGCATCAGATTTTTTGAAAATGTACGGAAAACCCCTTAATTTTGATAATATAAAGGAAGAATCTACTAAAATCTTTCAGTTTGTGAATGATTCTTCTCGGAAAGCGGGTGATTTCTACAATCAGAATAAGAGTACAATCAATACCATTGCTACCAGTATGCTCAAGGTGCTCAGTTACCTCATAGGCTTTGTATTTGCAGCGATTTCTGTGACTTGCATCGTTGGGGTAGTTGTTGGTTTTTCGGTGATTTTTAGCCTCAATACAGCGCCTATTGAAGATTTTGAATTTTATTTCGGGAGCGATACCAATCTCTATCTCATCGGCTCTATCATCGTTTTATCCGCCCTTATTCCTGCTATTATGTTCGGCTATGTGGCGTCAAAACTCTTTGCTCCGCATATTCAATACAAAAATATCGGTGGGGTTATCCTCGTGCTATTCCTCTCTCTTTGTGCGATATCGGTATTTACGGGCTTCTCTATTTATAAGACTACGCAGGGCTTTTCCTTCAGTGGTGATAAGATCGAAACCGAAGAAGTGATGATTAATACCCCCTCAGATACCCTTTATATAGAGGAGAAGAAGGTAGAAATCCCTCAGAATTTCAAGGGGTATAACGGAGGGAGAATATTTTCTGATAAGAAAATGATTTATGACAGCGACCGCCCTTATGTATCCATTAGCAGGAAGGAAGATGTAGCCCAGCCTTACTTAATCATCAAAAAGAAAGCCTATGGTTACAACCAACCGATAAAAATTTCGGTGCCTATCGAGATTTTGGATAATAGGATTTCTTTGCCTAACTACCTGAAATACTCCTACGAAGACCGTTTCCGAAGGTATAGTGTGAGGTATGAGCTCGTAGTCCCTAAATCAATGACCATACTGCCGCCGTCTAATACAAAGAATATAATAATTGATAAAGATTTTGATGATTATTTCAACAATACGGAGGGAAATATTGAAAATAATTCGGAATACAAGGAAGTTTCCAGCTTTAATATTAATGGGACAAAAGTGGAATACAACAGCGACCGACCGAATGAAATCCGCATCAATCACAAAGCCCACAGCATAGAGCAGGCAGAGAAAATCCTCGATTCTCTCAACATTGATATTGATGATATTATCAGTAGAAAAGCTGATGAAAACAAACGAAATGAATGATTTAAACACGCAGGGAGGCAAACCACCTCCCTCCTAAAACAAAAAAAATCCGCACGCTATGGTACAGATAATTTTTGAAATAATGATAAAATTTTTAGCCGACTTTTTATCCTTATTTAGTTAAATCTCAGTAGCTCCACCAAGAATCGAACTTGGATCTAAAGTTTAGGAAACTTCTATTCTATCCGTTGAACTATGGAGCCAGCGGGGCAAATATACAATAATTTTGGTACTCATCTCTAAAAATGAGTGCCATTTTTTGTGGCTTTCTGCTCCCTTTTCTCTCGCGAAATTGTGTTTCTTCTTGTAAAATTCTATTTTCTTTACGAATAATATCAGATTTCTTACTAAAACCCATCAACTTTTCAAGTATTTGATTTCCCCCATATTGCGCGTGCAAAAATACTCGTGTATTTTATTACAAACAGGGTTGTTTGTCCTTACCTACACGAGTATTTAATCACAAACAGGGTTGTTTGCCTTTACCTACACGAGTATTTGATTACAAACAGGGTTGTTTATAATCAAATACACAAGAATTTTATTTCAAACACAATGCGCGGAATTAAATATTAAAAAAAGTGGTCTAAGACCCCCTTTTTTAATAGATAAACTTATAATTTTCTTGCGAAATATTATGGATTTATAATAGAGGCTTTATTGTTTGGTTAGGGTAAATCCTTTGCCAGAAGGTATGGTTGTTTTGAAATTACTGCAATCTTGGGTTGTGATATCATAGCTTGGGAGGAAAAGAATTTTCATCTGATGAGGTCTCTCGGGTTTTATAAATAAGTAGAGAAGTCCATAATCTATGCAGCTTAATTTACCTCCAAAGAAATATACCGTATAGGCTCTTAGATTTTTTTGTAGCCCATATCCCCAGCTAGCTTTTTCATCAGGGGTATTAAAATTATCAAACTCCACAATGCCTTGTTGATTGATGATTTTCACCCTCCCAATAAGCAGATCTTCGGAGATAAGCCCTTTTTTTAATTTTTCTCGTTTTATAAAATTAAATACATAAGTTTTGCCTTCATAAGAGCCTTTCCAAGTACCTGTATATTTATCGAGCAGGTGGTTAATGTCTTTTATATAGTCGGCTTTTGGGCAGGTGCTAGGCTCGCTGCTACACTTCGCCATTTCCTCAAGAGAAACGGTTTGGGCTTTTGCCAGACCTATGGAAACAAACGCAATGAGATTAATAATGATTTTTTTCATAAAGGGATTAATTTAAGATTTAGAACACAGACTAGTGGATATAGAATTATTATTATCAAGAGTAAACTCTAATGTAAAATCACTTGGATTTGTATTTATCTTATATAGTTTTATACCTTTTATTCCCATTTTTTCATTTACAAATTTTAGGAAATTTTCTTCGATATTACCTCCGTTTTTCATATAATTTTTATAGATATCATCAAAATTTCTTATTTGAGATTGATTAAAAACTCTAATATCACTTTCACTACCAGAGAATCTTAATTGATAGACACCATTACTAGCTATCATCATAGCGTAGGTTTTATTGCTTGGATTATGAGCTACCATTTCCATAAAATAAGCAACATCTGCGGGTGAGAACATTTTTATTGTTTTTACATAAACTTCATCATCTATAGTCTCGTCGTAGTATTCATAATCATTTAAATGGGTATGCATATATCCTATAATGTTTTTATTATTGTAGGGAAGAGATAAATTAGTAAAAGTTGAATTACTTTGATAGGTAAAATGACCATTAATATCCTCTGTATAACCTGTTTCTTTTTTTAAATTTATCTTATCTAAAAGATCTTTTAGATTTCTATTAAAATCAGCATTACTTTTTTGTCTTATTATAGCATCACAAAGATTTTTATCAGCAGGAGGAATATTGGGAGGGGGTACTAATATAAAGGAGAAAGGAGGAGAAGGGGGAGGAATAGGTAGAGGATCTATAGGCTTAGGTATAACAATTGTTAAAGGAGGTACTTCTCCATGGCAAATACCAGTACATTTAGGGCTATTATTTCACCATTTATTACTTGTAATTTATATTTCATTGTTCCCTCTAATGCAGTATAAGATACTTTACCAGTTAAATTTTTAATGATTTCATGAGAGGATAGCTTATAATATTGGGAACTAAATCCTTTTGAAGATTCAAATTTCCATAGATGTCCAGTTACTTTATCATTATCTATTCTAAAAGTTAATTTTTCTATAGTAGTAGTGCTTTCATTTTTTATAGGTACTGTCAATAGAATAAATTTATTATTGTTTTTATATTCAATGAATTTATCCCATTCTATAGTTTTTCCTATAACTATATTTTTATCTTTGAGGTATTCTTTTTATATATATAGAATAGGATTGTCCTGTATATTGATTATTTCAGTTTGTAAAGAGTCTTCAATACAAGATTGTAAGAGAGAAAGAGTACTGGATATTAAGATAATTGAAAGGCTATTTTTCATTATACTTTATTTTTTTAATGTGCGAATTTAATAAAAAGTTCAATAAAACTTAGGAATAGTCTGCTTAAAATTATTCATACGACTTTTATTCCAAATACAATGCGCGGAATAAAATGTCGAATAAAAAAAGGGTCAGAGACCCCTTTTTATTGAAATTGATAAAAATTATAATTATTTTTTAATAATTCCTTAAAAATTCTCGTTTCGATCTTCGCAAATGCCGATAAATAAAGGGTTTTTCAATTTCAAATTATGAAATTAATAATAAAACCATTGGTTTTTTATTAGATTTCATCAGTTTCAGGTGTGAGACCTATTAAGTTTTCATACTTTTGATTTCTCCCATATTGCGCGTGCAAAACCTGCGCACTGGGTGATTACAAACAACCCTGTTTGTAATAAACCTAGTGCTCGGGTAATCGCAAACAACCTTGTTTGTAATAAACCTAGTAAAAATTTTATTTCAAACACAATGCGTGGAATAAAATGTTGAATAAAATAGGGGGTCTTGGACCCTTTTTTATTAAAATTGGTAAAGATTGGATTATAAAATTGAGGAATTGATAAAAATCGGGAGGAGTTTTCTTTCTTTAAGGGGAGTTTTAGCTTCCTCCTAAGGAATGTTTAAGGGCTTCTATCTCGTCGCGGATTTGTGCAGCAGTGATGAAGTCAAGATTTTTAGCTGCGGTTTCCATTTCTTTTTGCTTTTTAGCTATGATTTTTTCTACTTCCTCTGGGCTGAAATTATTTTTAGTTTCAATTGCTTTTTTCAGAATTTGTTTTTGGGTATAGGTTTCGCTTGGGAAATCTTTGGTACGCCCTACGAGTGCTTCCGAAATCTTTTTGTTGAGCTGCTTTGGCACTATATTGTGCTCTTCGTTATATTTCTGTTGTTTTTCTCTGCGGTAGTTGGTTTCATCTATAGTAATGCGCATAGAGTCTGTGATCCTGTCTGCATACATAATCGCTTTACCATGAATATTTCTCGCAGCACGCCCTACGGTCTGAATCATTGAGCGGCGAGAGCGGAGGAACCCTTCTTTATCGGCATCCAATATGGCGACGAGGGATACTTCAGGGAGGTCAAGTCCTTCGCGGAGGAGGTTTACCCCCACTAAAACATCAAAGAGCCCAAGTCTGAGATCTTGCATAATTTGTATTCGCTCCAGAGTTTCCACATCAGAGTGAATGTATCTAGTTCTAATGCCTACTTTGGTGAAGTATTTCGTGAGTTCCTCTGCCATTTTCTTAGTAAGTGTAGTTACCAGCACCCGCTCATTTTCTTCGGCTCTTTTCTGTATTTCTTCTATGAGGTCATCTATTTGATTATGGGTAGGCCTTACTTCTATAACTGGGTCTAGCAAGCCTGTGGGGCGGATGATTTGCTCAATATACTCACCCTCTGTTTTGTTGAGCTCATAGTCAGCAGGAGTGGCAGAAACATAGACCACCTGATTTTGCATAGCTTCAAACTCATCAAATTTTAATGGGCGATTATCCAGTGCGGCAGGCAATCGGAAACCATATTCTACAAGAGATTCTTTTCTGCTTCTGTCTCCTCCATACATTGCGTGTACTTGGGGTATGGTTACATGGCTTTCGTCGATGACCATCAGATAATCATCAGGGAAATAATCAAGCAGACAGAAGGGACGGGAGTTGGGCTCGCGGCGGTCAAAGTATCGGGAGTAGTTTTCTATACCTGAGCAGTATCCTAGTTCTTTTATCATCTCCAAGTCGAGCTCGGTTCGCTCTTTCAGCCTCTTGGCTTCTAAGGGTTTTTCTATACTGCTGAAGAAATCTACTTGTTTTACGAGGTCATCTTGAATATTTCTCACGGCTTCGGCTATGGTTTCCTTTGATGATACGAATAGATTGGCAGGATAGATTCTGATTTGATCAAAATGAGAAGTTACATTCCCCGATGCAGGGTCAAAGGTTTGGATTTTCTCTATTTCATCTCCGAAGAACTGTACCCTTACAGCATTGTCTGCATAGGCAGGGAAGATATCTACCACATCTCCCTTTACACGAAATGTTCCTCTTTGAAATTCATTTACTGACCTTGAATAAAGAGCATTAACGAGCCGATGCAAGAGGTGAGTGCGTGTAATTTTGTCACCGAGAGATATTTCTACTAATGACTTATGAAATTCTGTAGGATTCCCGATACCGTAAATACAAGATACAGATGCCACGATGAGAACATCTCTTCTACCAGAGAGGAGGCTTGCCGTAGCGGAGAGTCTTAGTTTCTCTACTTCTTCATTTATACTTAAGTCTTTCTCTATATAGGTGCCTGTGGAAGCGATATACGCCTCTGGCTGATAATAATCATAATAGGAAACGAAGTATTCCACTGCATTCTCAGGGAAAAACTCCTTAAACTCCATAAAGAGCTGTGCTGCGAGGGTTTTATTATGAGCCAGAACAAGGGTAGGCTTTTGTATGTTCTGAACCAGATTGGCGATGGTAAAGGTTTTCCCAGAGCCCGTAACTCCGAGTAGGGTTTGGTATTTCTCGCCTCTTTCTATGCCTTCGGTGAGTTTTTTTATGGCTTGAGGCTGGTCGCCCGTTGGTTGATATTCGGATTTTAAATGGAATTTCATAGCTGCAAAATTAGTCTTTTTTATGCTGAGAAATCCTTTTTTATCTTTGTGAAAAGTTTTAGGAAAATGTCTCAGAAATTTCAAGAATTAATAGAATCTGACCGCCCAGTACTTATAGATTTCTTTGCTAGTTGGTGCCAGCCGTGCAAGGTGCAGTCGTCCGTCCTCAATTCTGTAAAAGAACTCGTAGGTGCAGCAGCGAGGATTGTAAAGATAGATATTGACCAGTATCCTAATATCGCTAATGAAAACGGTGTGCGTTCTGTGCCCACTCTTATGCTCTATAAGAAAGGCGAGCTCCTCTGGAGAGGCAGCGGAGTATATGATGTAAATACCCTAACTAATCTTATACATCAATATTCTGATGATGATAATGAATAGCAAGAGCTGTTAAAAAATATTAAAGGATTTTAATTATTTGTATCGCTATATAGGGGATTATAAGGGTGATTTTTTTAACAACCTCAGTGTTCGCGTTAAAATTTGTTAAAAATCCTTTGTCGGAAACCAATATTTCTATGTCTGAGAGGTGCTTTGGCTAAATTTGTCCCATTATTTAATTAAAAAAGCACTCAAAACCCAAAATAAAAATTAGAATGAAAAAGAGTTTTTTAGTATATATAGTAGCATTGGTATCTGTATTAACTTTGGAGTCGTGTGTATCTAATTATGTAGTATCTACTCCTATCCCTTACAAACAAAACACTAAACTTGCTACTATCCCTAACAAGAGTTTAAATTTTGCTAAACAATCTCTTAATAACAGAAACTCCCTTGATGCTGTTCTTGCAAGCATTGATAAAGTAGAAAAATCCCTCGAAGAATCTAAACTTCACGAATACAATACTAAAATAAACGCTCTCTTAGCCGAAGCAGAATCTTACCTTGGTACGCCTTACAGATTTGGAGGTATGAGCAGAAGAGGAATAGACTGCTCTGGTTTCGTTCTTTCTGTTTTTGGTGCTGCTATGGGAATTCACCTTCCGAGAATCGCCGCTTCACAGGCGGGAGAGGGAGAGAGTGTAAACAAAGACGAACTCAAAAAAGGAGACCTCGTGTTCTTCTCTCAAGGAAGAAGGATTTCACATGTAGGTATCGTTCATAATGTATCTGAAGAGGGGGTGGTAACTTTCATCCACGCATCTTCATCCAAAGGAGTGTCTTATGCTACCCTAAGCGATAAGTATTGGAGCCCAAGATTCAGATTTGCAAAGAGGATAGTAGATGAGAACAATGTTTTTGATATTACTCATCCTGCAACTGATACCTATGCACAGAATTAATCAATTGCTTTCATATAGTTTTTAAGATCTGCTTCCTTAGGAGGCAGATTTTTATTTATATGAGAATCTGGAAATCATCAGCATCATTTAGAAAACCGTACTTTTCTCTAAATGCTTTGAGCTTTTGCAGGTCAATTTCAGCGATGACTTGGCTTCCTTCTTTCCGAGACACAATACTCCCATCGGCAAAGAAACAGTTTGAGCTCTCTTCGTAGTAGAGGTTGTTACCATCGGTTCCAATTCTATTGAGCCCAAAGACATACGAAAGGTTTTCTATTGCTCGTGCTTTTAGAAGGGAGTGCCACGCATTTATTCTTGCCTGTGGCCAGTTGGCTACATAGAGGATTACATCATAGTCTCCCTTATTTCGCGAGAATACAGGAAATCTCAAATCATAGCACACCAAGAGCAGAAATCTCACACCGAGATATTCTACAATCATTCTGTCTTTCCCCTTAGAGTAGATTTTATCCTCACCCGAATAGCTGAATAAATGCCTCTTATCATAGAATAAATACGCTCCATTAGGATAGATGAAATAAAATCGGTTATAGAACTGCCCTCTTTCGGCTACTGAAACACTCCCTGCTATGGCGATATTTCGTGCTTTGGCAAGGGATTGCATCCAGTGGAGGGTTTCGTTTTTATCATCAGCTATATCTTCTACTTGCATACAAAAGCCTGTGGAGAACATCTCGGGGAGTAGGACTAAATCTGTCTCAATACCCTTAAGTTCTCTCTCTATCTTTCGGAAATTTGCCCCTGGCTCTTTCCAGATAATATCCATAGTAAGCCCTGTTATTCTCATTTTTTTTCCTTGTTGATGATAGCAAATATAGCCTTTTAAATCAGCCTCAATAAAATATCCACTCCTTCACATCTTTCAAGAAGACCAAGAGAGGAGATATTAATACTTTTCCTAAGAACTGTTTATTTTATAAAGTAGCTGAGGGCAATTACGGTACCTAGATGACTTCCTTCGTGTGATACATTAAATTCAATAGCGTCTTCTGCATTGTGAAGCGGAAAATTAATACCCGTTACATAATCGGTATAGCCCTTAAAAAGTCCATTTTTATAATCTACCTCCATTTTTTCCTGCGTACTTATCATCAGCTCCTTGATGAGTTCTATCTCTTCCAAGCTCGGGATACTTCCATCGGGAGCTGTACCCTTGCGGTATTTTGTGATAAAATCCTCGTCCACATACATTGGAAGTCCACTATTGAAATAGCAATACAATTGCTGGGTAACGATGATATGCCCCGCATTCCAAAGTAAATTGTTCCTAAACCCCGCCGGGATGAGGGCCAATTGCTCTGGGCTATACTTACTGAAAAACTGCAAATGTCGTTCTCTTAAGCATCTGTGCAGTTTAAAAATAGAATCGTTTAGCATTTTTTTAGTTTTTAATGGTTAAATACCTAATTTTTTCTTTAATTCCTCTAAAAGATAAGCTTTTAGTTTGGAACTTCTTAGTTTTTTTCAGATACTACAAATATAGAAATTTTATCACCTTCTTTCTTTGGAAAAGTTGGAATAAAATAACAGAGTAAAAGAATAAACAGAGATGATATCTTTTTCAGAAAGGTGAAAAACAAATATTGGGGGCAAAGCCCCCAATATTCCTATTAAATTTATTATAAATTAAAATTTATACCCTACACCTACCATAAACAGGCTTGGGCGAGCATCGTATTGTACTTCGTATTCTTGTCCGCTCACAACATGTTTATCAATAAAGTTTCTCTGATCGTTAGAGAAAGCTCCCTCGTAGCGAGCATTGATGATGAAGTCGCTCAACTGTACCTGTGCACCAAATTGATAACCTACGGTAAAGTCTTTGGTAGCATGCTCTTTGAAGTTTTGGTAAGACTCTTTCGTACTGAGGTTATAGCTTGCTACAGGTCCTAAAAAGAGACTCGCAGTATCTCCCAACAGTTTATAACCTACAAGTACTGGGACATCTATACGGTTGCTTTTCGCTTTTAGAGAAGTCTTCGTATTTTCGTCTGTAAATTCATTCTTGAAAGACGTGAAATAGAGCTCTGGCATTACATAAAATGCTCCAGGAAGATCTACTTTCGCTGAAACGCCGACATTGTAGCCTACAGAGTTAGAGCCTTTCTTATCGTAGGCTTTAAGCCCTGCATCTTTTAGAGATTTCCAAGAACCAGAGCTTGTTGGGAAGAGCAAGTGTGCTTTTCCTGCAAATGATACCTGCGCACTGACTAATGCTGATAGTCCTATGAGTGCTGTGCTAATTAATTTTGTCATCTTTTTTAGTTTTAATGTTTTCTAATGTCTTGTTGTTTTTTATCAAATAATCTCGCAGTTCTTTGAAGATATCAGAAGAATAAACGAAATCAATTAGATGTTTATTGTCTGCATTGATGAGAATGTCCTTATTCCCTTCCCATTCTTTTACCCCGAGACGGAGATATACAATTTTCTCGCCAATCGTCATCACCGAGTTCATATCGTGGGTATTGATAATGGTTGTGGTGTTATATTCCTTTGTGATTTCAGAGAGTAAATCATCAATTACCTTTGAGGTATAAGGGTCTAATCCAGAATTGGGTTCATCACAAAAGAGATACTTGGGATTATTCACAATGGCACGGGCTATTGCTACTCTTTTTTGCATCCCTCCAGATATTTCTGCTGGGAATTTTTTTCCAGCATTCACCAGCTGTACCTGCCCCATTACTTCCTTCACTCGCTTTTTCTTTTCTGTAAAAGTAAGATTGGTAAACATATCGAGTGGGAACATAATATTGTCCCGAACCGTCAGCGAGTCAAACAGCGCACTCCCCTGAAATACCGTCCCAATCTCTGAGCGGAGAATCTGCTTCTGCTTAGGTGTCATTTTAGAAATATCCCTACCATCAAACAAGATAGTCCCGCTCGTGGGCTCATAGACATTGAGCAGGGACTTTAAAAAAACCGTCTTCCCCGAGCCACTTTGCCCAATAATAAGATTGATTTTACCTGTATCAAATGTAGTAGAAACGCCTTTCAGGATTTCCGCGCTATCAAAACTCTTCCTTAAATCTTGTACTTCAATCATTGCTTAGCTTAAAATCATTTGTGTTAATAACAGCTCTGAGATAATGATGAAAACCATCGTCCAAACTACAGCCTGAGTACTTGCTCTACCAACCTCAAGCGAGCCACCTTTTACCGTATAGCCAAAATAGGCAGGTACCGTAGCGATAATAAAGGCAAATACCACCGTTTTAATAAACGCATAATAAGTAAATAGGTTTGGCATATACATTTGTATCCCTGTGATGTACTCGGCATCCGTCCAGTTGCCTGTAAGCACGCCAGCGATATAACCACCGCCTATACCCACTACAATACTTATCGCAATAAGCACAGGATTAAAGATAATACTCGCAATAATCTTCGGGAGGATTAAGTAATTGGATGAATTTACCCCCATAATATCCAAAGCGTCTATCTGCTCCGAAACCCTCATTGTACCAATACTTGAAGCAATGTATGAACCCACTTTACCCGCCAAAACAAGACTGATAATCGTAGGAGAGAATTCTAAAATAAGCACTGCCTTAGTTGCATAGCCCACAAATGCCGGTGGGATGGGAAATGGAGATGCATCAAAATTGTTAAACATCTGAATGGCTACTACTGCCCCTACGAATATGGAAGTAAATACGACCAAACCGAATGAATTTACACCAAGGTCGTTGATTTCCCGCATTAGGACTTTTGCAAAAACTGCCCTTTTCTGTGGTACTTTTAGGCTCTTGCCCATTATGATGAGGTACTCACCCAAGGCGGTTAGGAATTTTCTAATCATTCCGCGAAGGTAATATATTTTTTTTATCCGCTTCAGAATATTTAATCTATAAACTTTTGTTTCTATATTAAGAAATAGTAGTAATTTTGCCCGTCTCTATTAGACATAGGAAGTAAAAGCCAATGGATAAAAAAAATCGCCTTGAACGCCTGTTTAACCTCTTTCTGAAATCATTCTTTCAGGGCTTGCTTCTTATTGCACCTTTGGGGCTTACCATCTTTGTGGTTTTATATATAGTAACTTCCGTAGATGGGCTTATCCCCTCTATCGGAGAGCGATTTCCAGGACTTGTTTTTCTCATTACGATTATAATAACCGCCATTTTGGGTTATCTGGTGAATAGATTTGTCTTAGGGCAGTTTATTTTTAATTGGATAGACCAGCTTTTAGAGAGAACGCCAGGTGTAAAGCATATTTATACCCCAACAAAAGATGTAATGTCTTCTTTTGTGGGAGATAAGAAAAAGTTTAAAGATCCTGTTTGGGTAAAGACCAGCGAAAACCCCGAAATCTGGAGGATAGGTTTCCTTACTCAGAAAGATATGCCCATAATGGGTAAGGAAGGGCTTGTAGCGGTATATCTTCCGCATTCTTATGCCATCTCGGGCTGGGTTATCATTACCGAAATTGCAAATGTAAAACCTGTAGAGGGTATGGATGCCGCTTCTGCAATGAAATTTGCCGTAAGTGGCGGTGTAGCGGGCTTTGGAGGTGCTAATCATTAGAATTATTTTATTTTTATATATTTGAAAACTTAAACAATCATATTTATGGACATTAAAGACATACAGAATCTCATTAAGTTTGTATCTAAGGCAGAAGTTTCTGAGGTAAAGTACAAAACAAAAGATTTTGAAATCACCATTAAAACCCCTCTTGCAGGAAGTGAAGTGAATTATATTCCACAGGCACCCGTTTATCAATCTCAGATAGCCCCTGTTGTGCCAGCAGCTCCTGTTCAGGCAGCTGTACCAGTAGCAGAGCAAGCATCTTCTGAATCTGATGATAGCAAGTACATCACCATCAAAGCTCCTATGATTGGTACTTTTTACAGAAGACCAGCACCAGATAAAGAGGTTTTTGTGGGAGTAGGAGATGAGGTTTCTGTTGGTAAAGTTGTCTGTGTAATTGAGGCAATGAAGCTCTTTAACCAAATAGAATCTGAGGTAAGCGGTAAAATTGTAAAAGTATTGGTAGATGATGCTACACCAGTAGAATACGACCAACCATTATTCTTAGTAGATCCGTCTTAACTCATTATTCAATGATTAAATAAGGCTTTTATCACTGTAAAAGCCTTTCATCTTTTTATTAATTAAAAAAAACAATTATGTTTAAAAAGATATTAATTGCCAATCGTGGCGAGATTGCAATGCGTATTTTGCGTACTTGTAAGGAAATGGGGGTGAAAACCGTAGCGGTATATTCTACTGCTGATAAAGACAGCCTCCATGTGAGATTTGCAGATGAGGCAGTTTGCATCGGTCCGCCAGCAAGTAAGGATTCTTATCTTAGAATCCCTAATATTATGTCTGCTGCTGAGATTACAAATGCAGATGCCATTCACCCAGGCTATGGGTTTTTATCTGAAAATGCTAATTTCTCCCGAATCTGCCAGAAGAATGGTATAAAGTTCATTGGTGCTACTCCAGAGCAGATAGAGAAAATGGGAGATAAAGCCAGTGCAAAAGCAACGATGAAAGCTGCAGGAGTACCTTGTGTGCCAGGTTCCGATGGGCTTATAGACTCCTATGAAACCGCAGTGAAAATAGCAGAAAAGATAGGTTATCCTGTAATGATTAAAGCTACTGCTGGTGGCGGTGGTAAAGGGATGAGAGCTGTTTGGAAAAAAGAAGACCTTAAAGATTTATGGGATTCTGCGGTGCAGGAAGCAGTTGCTGCGTTTGGCAATGGCGGTATGTATATGGAAAAACTCATCGAAGAGCCAAGGCATATAGAAATACAAATTGCGGGAGACCAGTATGGTAAGGCTTGTCACCTTTCCGAAAGAGATTGCTCTATCCAGAGGAGAAATCAAAAGCTGGTAGAGGAGACTCCTTCTCCATTTATGACCGATGACCTCCGCAAGAAAATGGGCGAAGCAGCAGTAAAAGCCGCTGAGTTTATCGGCTATGAAGGGGTAGGTACTATTGAGTTTCTTGTAGATAAAGACAGGAATTTCTACTTTATGGAAATGAATACCAGAATCCAAGTAGAGCATCCTATTACTGAGCAAGTGGTAGACTATGACTTGATTCAAGAGCAGATTTTACTTGCAGCAGGAGAGAAGATTTCAGGGAAAAATTACCTTCCTAAGATGCACGCTATAGAGTGCAGAATCAATGCAGAAGACCCTTATAATGATTTCCGACCAAGCCCAGGAAAAATAACCAACCTCAACATACCTGGCGGGCACGGAGTGCGTGTAGATACTCATGTATATGCAGGTTATACCATTCCTTCCAATTATGATTCTATGATTGCCAAGCTCATCGTTACGGCGCAAACCCGAGAAGAGGCTATTGCCAAGATGAGACGAGCTTTGGAGGAGTTTTATATCGAAGGAGTGAAAACCACTATCCCGTTCCACAGACAATTAATGGATAATGAGGACTTCATAGCAGGTAATTATACCACCAAGTTTATGGAGTCTTTCGTTATGGATAAGGCTTATGAAAATCATTAATTCTAAATAATAAGATAATGTCAGAAAATAAAAATACACAGTACTATATTGATTTGGAAAACCAGTACGGAGCGCACAATTACCACCCGCTACCTGTAGTTTTGGAGCGTGGCGAAGGCGTTTATGTATGGGATGTAGAAGGCAAGAGATATTATGACTTCCTTTCTGCTTACTCGGCGGTAAATCAAGGACACTCCAATCCTAAGATTGTAAAGGCACTTACTGAGCAGGCACAGAAGCTCTCGCTTACTTCCAGAGCGTTTTATAATTCTAAACTCGGGGAATATGAGAAAAAGATTACCAACATCTTCGGTTTTGATAAGGTTCTCCCGATGAATTCTGGTGCAGAGGCAGTAGAAACCGCTGTGAAATTAGCCAGAAAATGGAGTTATGAGGTAAAAGGCATTTCTGAAAACACTGCCAAGATTATCGTTTGTGAAAACAACTTCCACGGGAGAACTACGACTATCGTTTCTTTCTCTAATGACCCTGATGCCAACAGAAATTATGGACCTTTCACGCCAGGCTTTTTAAAAGTTCCGTATAATGATATAGAAGCATTAGAAAAAGTCCTTGCAGACGGTTCAGATGTAGCTGCATTCTTAATCGAGCCGATACAGGGAGAAGCTGGAGTATTCGTTCCAGATGAAGGCTATTTGAAAAAAGCATACGACCTCTGTAAAAAGAATAATGTCCTCTTTATTGCGGATGAGGTTCAGACGGGGATTGCAAGAACAGGTAAGATGCTCGCTTGCGACCACGAGGGCGTGAAGCCCGATATTTTAGTTCTCGGTAAGGCGCTTTCCGGTGGTATGTACCCCGTTTCTGCGGTATTGGCAAATGATGAGGTGATGAAGGTCATCAAGCCCGGTCAGCACGGTTCTACTTTCGGAGGTAATCCATTGGCTTGTGCTGTAGCTTGTGCAGCACTTGATGTCATCATTGAAGATAAACTCGCAGAGAATGCACAGAAAATGGGAGAGCTTTTCCGTGCGGAGATGCAGAAAATCATCGCTGAGACTGATTTAGTAACTGCCGTAAGAGGTAAAGGCTTGCTCAATGCAATTCTTATCAATGATACTCCTGAAAGCTCCACAGCTTGGGACATCTGCCTTGCGTTGAAGGAAAATGGCTTGCTGGCAAAACCTACTCACGGGAATATCATCCGCCTTGCGCCACCATTGGTAATGAGCGAGGAGCAGTTGATGGACTGTGTAGGTATCATTAGAAAAACCCTTTTAGAGTTTAAAAAATAACAACTTTTCAATACTAAATCCTGCATCAAGACTTGTTTTGATGTAGGATTTTAGTTTATATATACTTATAAAATGATATGTCTAAAAAGCAGGTTTTCATTATCGGAGGTGGAGCAGCAGGCTTTTTCTGTGCGGCGAATCTCAGCAGAGATTTGTATCATATTACCATTTTAGAGCAGAATGCAGAGGTTTTGCAGAAAGTTAAAATCTCAGGAGGAGGCAGGTGCAACCTTACCCACGCTTGTTTTGACCCAAGGGAGCTCGTACAGTTCTACCCAAGGGGGAGTAAGGAGCTTCTCAGCGTATTCAGTAAGTTTCAGCCAGCGGATACTATGGCGTGGTTTTCCGAGCGTGGGCTGGAGCTCAAAGTGGAAGCGGACAACCGCGTATTCCCAGTAACCGATTCCTCACAAAACGTAATAGACCTCCTCACCAAAGAGGCAAAGAAAAATAGCGTAGAGATAAGAACCAAAACCACCGTAAAAGACATACAATTTAAAGACGATAAATATCAAATCTCTACCAATAATGGGAGCTTTACCGCAGATATACTCATCTACACCACTGGGAGCTCTCCCAAGTCTTTTAAGATAATACAAAACCTCGGGCATAAAATCATTAGCCCCGTGCCTTCGCTTTTTACTTTTAATATTAAAGACCCATTGCTGCAAGAGTTGGCAGGCACGAGTTTTACTAATGCCACAGTGAGTGTTCCCAGCCTTGGCGCAGAGGAGAGTGGCGCCCTTCTCATTACGCATTGGGGGCTCTCAGCACCTGCGATTTTAAAACTCTCAGCTTGGGAAGCGAGGAGATTAGCAACACTCAATTACCAGTTTGAAATAGAGGTTAATTTCATCTCAATAGGCTGGGAGCAAGCAGTGGAAGATTTCATCAGCTTTAAAAACCAGAATCCCAAACGCTCTCTCCAGCAGTCTAAAATCTTTGATATAACCAACAGATTCTGGCAGAGAATCCTTAGCATATCTCAGGTAGATGCCAGCAAGCAGATGGCGAATGTTTCTAAGAAAGAGATGGAGCGGATACTCGAAAACCTGTGCAGAAAAAGACTGAAAGTAGAGGGTAAATCTACCTTTAAAGATGAGTTCGTAACCTGCGGAGGAGTAGATTTAAAGGAGATTAATTTTAAGGATATGTCTTCTAAAATCCTGCCCAACCTTTTTATTGCAGGTGAGGTACTCAACATAGACGCCCTCACAGGAGGCTTTAACTTCCAAGCCTGCTGGAGCGAAGCCTATCTAATAACCCACTCGTTAGCACAAGGAGCACCCACAGCGTGGGAGCCCCTTAGCAGGGGAGGCACTCGTTAGCACGAGGGGCTCTTACCATAAACAAACCACCCACAGCTAGCAGCTAAAAGCCAGTTGCCAGTTGCCAGTTGCCAAAAATTGCTGTAAGCAATTTTTTTATTATCTTTGAGAGCATAAAAAAACACTTAAAAAATTACTATGATGATTAAGATATATAGAGCATCTACCCCTCCCAAAATT
>ERZ772827.418-NODE-418-length-23766-cov-3.116866_pt1 | contig 23766 bp, 22 predicted proteins | sample MGYA00580850_ERZ772827 | MGnify/ENA primary metagenome ERZ772827 (study PRJEB29015, sample SAMEA2737950) | human oral metagenome | biome: human oral; feature: human-associated habitat; material: dental | place: China | collected 2145 ... | reverse complement strand
ATAATTCTTTGTATATTAAATACTTAAGGGATTTATTGACTTCTCCTCCAAGTGATGATTATTCAGATTTTATGATTTCAAATTTTGAGAATGAAGCAGAGAAAGATATTGCTACTTCAAAATTGCTTTCCAAAGTAGGACCTGTATTGGGGCTAATAGGTACATTGATAGCTATGAGTCCAGCCCTAACAGGACTTTCAACAGGTAATATTACTAAGATGGCTACCAATATGCAAGTAGTTTTTGCTACAACAGTGGTAGGGCTTGTTATTAGTTTGGTAGGGCTTGTTACTCTTCAATTCAAACAACGTTGGTATGCTAAAGAAATTAACAATTTGGATTATATAGCTAGAGTTTTAACTAAAAATATAAAAAAATGAGAAAAACACGAAGAATTCCTATATTAAAAGAGGAAGATACAGACCCATTAAGTGTGGTGGTCAATCTCTTTGATGTTGCTATGGTTTTTGCTGTTTCATTGATGGTAGCAATGGTAATGAATATGAATATGCAGGAGTTTTTCTCTGGTGAAGATTTTACTGTTGTAAAGAACCCAGGAAAAGACAATATGGAGATTATCAGTAAAGAAGGTAAGAAGATTAATAAATATACTCCAAGTGAGGATAAGACCAATAAATCTAATAACAGAGGTAAAAAGGTGGGTGTAGCCTATGAACTTGAAAACGGGGAGATTATTTATGTTCCTGAATAATCAATAAGCAAAGAAAAAATAGATTTTCATATTTGTGATTTAGGGGTTATATAGGCGTTCAGCACCCAAAGGGTGCTGAACGCCATTTTTCCTATACAAAATAGAACTCTAAATACTTATAACCCTTCTCCTTCTTCATTATTTTCCTCTCCCCAAGTAGTAAAGTCCTTTTAGTGTGTGCAGTCTATCACTAATATTAATCCTGTCGGTAAGAGGTGTATAAATATGAGCTACACCACCTGTTGCAATCACAAAACATCGGTCATTTACTTCGCTATTGATTCGTGAAATAAAGCCTTCAACCATACCAAGATAGCCATATATCATCCCACTTTGCATACAAGTTACCGTATCAAGTCCTAAAACCGACTGAGGTTGCACCAATTCTATTTCAGGGAGCTGTGCTGTCTGCCTAATCAGGCTGTTGAGCGCTGTAATAATCCCAGGTGCTATAATTACTCCAAGCGTTTCCCCATTTTCATCTATACAGCTGGCAGTAAGTGCTGTACCAAAGTCAAGAATAATCTTCTTTCTATCAGGGTAAAGGCAATGGGCTGCAACAAGATTGGCATAAATATCCGTTCCCATCTGTTTAGACTTAGGAATCACCTCAGATTTTGTATTTCTATCCACAATTGTCGGTGATTTTTGGTGGATTTTCTGTATTGCAGCTTCTACAACTTTAGTAAGTTGCGGCACTACCGAACCAATAATAATCCGCTCTATATTTTTCACCTCAATTGCATAGGTTTGGTAGAGCATTAGTATGCTCATATAGAGTTCATCGGTTGTTTTATACGGTTTTGTATTCAAAACCCACGAAATTTCACACTTTTCATCGTTAAACAACCCAAATCTAATATTCGTATTTCCAATATTAATAATAATCGACTGCATATTTATTTCTTTTACTTATTGAAATCAAGCAAAATCTTTAAAACAAAAAGAGAGTAATTAAAGGTGGGTAGATTAGCAATCCAACACACAGCACATTAATTACTCTTTTCGCTTGCAAATATAGATAGAATGTCAAAAATATCCTAAAAAGGATTGTTACAAAATATAGATATTAGGGAATATATTTGAATTCAATTATTTATAATTATGAAATGGTCTTTCAATTTATACTTAAGGCTTTCAAAAAAGAAGACTAATAAAAGCCCTCGTTGAAGGATAAGTAATCCAATACAGAATCTTTAATTAGTCTTCTCGATCGCAGAATATAAATAAAATTTTTAAAGAATAAATAAAGTATAATGCGGTATAAACAATCAGTTTTACCCCCTCTCTTTATATTTTTCAAGTGCATCTTTCAGTATTTCAGCACTTCGTTTCAGGTCTTCTTCTTTCAGCACATAAGCTATTCGCACTTGCTTTTTACCGAGCTCTGGATTGCTATAAAAACCACCCATTGGTGCGAGCATCAGGGTCTCATTGTTGAGAGAATAGTTTTCCAATAGCCATTGAGCAAATGTCTCGGTATCATCTACGGGGAGTTCTACTGCACAATAAAATGCTCCCTTAGGTTTTGGGCAAAATACCCCTGGAATATCATTCAATAAACCGACCAACAGGTCTCTTCGCTTTTGATATTCCTCTCTCACGCTGTTAATGTACTCCGTATCATTGTAATGAGCCGCTGTAGCAGCAATTTGACCGAAAAGCACAGGGCTAAGTCTCGCCTGAGCAAAAAGCATAGCCGCATTGTATATCTTTTGAGAGCGAGTGATGAAGAAACCGATCCGAGCACCACACATAGAATAGCGTTTAGATTCAGAATCTACAATAATCACATTCTCAGAAGCCTCTTTAAATTCAAGCATAGAGACTTGCTTCTCTCCATCATAAACATACTCTCTATAAACTTCATCAGAAATAATGCAAATATCGTGTTTCACAGCTATATCAGCGAGCTTTTGAAGTTCTTCACGCGTATAGAGATACCCCGTGGGATTACCAGGGTTACAAATGAGAATTGCCTTTGTTTTATTGGTAATTTTCTTCTCAAATTCCTCAATAGGAGGGAGGCAAAAGCCTTGCTCAATACGAGAAGGCACAGCAATTACATTTACATTAAACGCCTGTGTAAATCCATTATAATTAGCGTAGTAAGGTTCGGGGATAATCACCTCATCACCGTCATCACAAAGGGTAGAAATGGCAAAGCTCAGTGCTTCTGAGCCTCCATTGGTTACAATAAAGTTATCCGTACTCAAATCTTCAAATCCTAACGAATGATAATAATCTCTAAGTGCGGTTCTATACTCTATATTCCCTTCGGAAAGAGCATAATCCATTATTTCAAGATGATTATTTCGTACTGCAGCGAGTGCTGTCTCTGGGGTTTTTATATCGGGCTGTCCGATATTGAGATGATAAACCTTAATTCCCTTTTGTTTCGCTTGTAAAGCATAAGGAACCAGTTTGCGAACGGGAGATGCGGGCATTTTTTGTGCCCTAATAGATAGCTGAGGCATAGTCTTTTTTTTACAAATGTAATAAATCCTTGATATTTTATTATCTTTGGTCGCTTTTTAATTTTAATCCTATGAAAAAAATACTCTTATCGGTTGCTATTTTCTCATTTTCTGCTATTTATGCTCAGGAAATCTCATTAGATAAAATCTACTCTGGCTATTACAGAGGCAAAGGCATTGCAGGAATTTCTTCTCTAAACGATGGCGAGCATTATGCTGTAATAGAGAGCAATGGTATTGCCAAATACGCTTATAAAACCACCGAAAAAAGCGGCTATATCGTTAGTGGAAGCTATCAAAGCTATGAATTTTCTAATGATGAATCCAAAATCCTCCTTCTTACCGAGTCTTTTCCTGTCTATCGGCACTCTTTCCTCGGTGTTTTCAGGGTAAAAGACCTTAAAACAGGGCAAGTGATAGATATTAATAACGGAAAACCCATCCAAGAGCCCAAATTTTCCCCAGATGCTACTAAAATAGCCTTTGTAGCAGATAACAATCTGTTTTACCAAGACTTAAATACAAATAAAATCATCAAAATTACCTCTGATGGAAAGAAAAATGAAATCATTAATGGTTTGGCGGACTGGGTTTATGAAGAAGAATTTGGGCATTCAAGGCAATACGAATGGACTCAAAACTCAAACGCCATCGTTTTCATCAAATCCGATGAATCTCAGGTAAAAGAAGTCCTCATCCCTATCTATAACAAGAATCTTTACCCCCAAGAGATGAGGTTTAAATATCCAAAAGCAGGCGAAGAAAACTCAAAAGTCTCCGCTCATCTCTATAAATTAGATGAAAATACTACAATTCCCCTCAATCTCTCTCAGTTTAAGAACTATTACATTCCCAATGTCTTACAAACTGCCAAACCCAATGAAATTATCCTTATAACTTCCCACAGAACACAGAATGCCTCCGATATTCTTAAGGTAAATACCCAAACAGCAAAGGTAGATAAGCTCTTTACAGAGGTGGATTCTCAATGGATTGATACAGATAATGTTACTCTCGATTTTTTAGAGGATAATTCCTTTATATGGGCTTCCGAACGCAGTGGTTTCAGGCATCTTTACTGGTATCATCCCAATGGTAAGCTCAAAAAACAAATCACCAAAGGCAAATGGGAAGTTACTGACTACTACGGTTATAACCCTTCCACCAAAGAGGTTTATATTCAAACCACTCAAAACGGAAGTATCAATAAAGTTATTGCTAAAACTAATATAATCAGTGGAAAAACAACCATAATTTCCAATAAAGAAGGCAATAATTCCGCCAATTTTAGCAAAAACTACCGCTATTTCATAGAAACTCATTCCACCGCCCTCTATCCTCACGCCTATACCCTTAAAAATAGCGATGGCACCCTCCTAAAAGAGCTTCAAAACAATAATGAACAGCTCCACAGGCTTAAAGAGGACAACTTCTCCCCAAAATCATTCTTCACCATTCCAAATAAGGTGGGCGACCAGATGAACGCCTACATTATCAAGCCAAAAGACTTCGATAATACCAAAAAATACCCCGTGTTTATGTACCAGTACTCAGGTCCAGGCTCTCAATCCGTTGCTAACGCTTGGGATAATGGCAATACCCTCTGGTTCAATCACCTTGCACAAAAAGGATACCTCATCGTCTGTGTAGATGGTCGTGGTACGGGCTACAAAGGCGCCGCTTACAAAAAAGCAACTTATAAAAATCTCGGTAAATACGAAATCGAAGACCAAATCACTGCTGCTCAATGGCTTTCTAACCTCCCTTTCGTCGATAAAACCCGCATTGGCATCTTCGGATGGAGCTTTGGAGGCTATATGGCTTCTCTTGCGATGACCAAAGGCGCCGATACCTTCAAAATGGGTATTGCTGTAGCCCCAGTAACCAATTGGCGGTACTATGACACCGTTTATACTGAGCGTTTTATGCTTACTCCACAAGAAAATCCACACGGCTACGATGATAATTCCCCCACTCACTACGCTCACCTCCTCAAAGGCAAGTTTTTAATGATTCACGGCACTGCGGATGACAATGTTCACTTCCAAAATGCAATGGAATTCTCCGAAGCTCTTATTCAACACAACAAAAAATTTGAGTTTATGGCATATCCAGACAAAAATCACGGCATCTATGGAGGCAATACCCGCCAACATCTCTACCAATTAATGACCGATTTTGTTCTCAACAACCTCTAATCCCCTTATCTCATATAAAATCAGCTGAATCTTCTCTTTTTGAGAGGAGATTTTTTCGCTTATATGTCTATAACAAATCCGAAGTAGAACCTCCACCACTTCCAAAAGCCCTCATTAGCAGGCTTTCTACCTTCGGTTCGCTCCCTCTAAAGGCTTTATAGAGCTCCATCGGCGGCACTGTTCCTCCTGATGAGAGCAGTTTTTTATATTTTTCTGCGGTTTCTGGGTCAAAAATCCCCTTTTCCTTAAAGTATTGGAATGCATCTGCATCCAAAACCTCAGCCCATTTATATGAATAATACCCCGCCGAGTATCCTCCCTGAAATATATGTGAAAAACTCGTAGAAATTGCCGTTAATGGCTCTGATGGATACAAATTTGTTCTTGCAGTATGCTCTTTTTCAAAGGTTTTAATGTCTTTCACTTCTCCTGCTTTCGTATGATATGCCATATCCAGCAATCCAAAGCCCAATTGCCTCAGTGTCTGGTATCCTTCCATAAAATTCTTTGATTCATTCAGCTTTTTTATCTTCTCATTGCTCAGAATCTCTTGGGTTTTATAGTGTTTAGCAAAACTTCTCAAAAAATCTGGCTCATAGCAGTAGTTTTCGAGAAACTGCGACGGAAGTTCCACAAAATCCCACTTCACAGAAGTCCCCGACAGGTTAGGATAGCGCGTATCCGCCAATATTCCGTGCAATGCATGCCCAAATTCGTGGAAAAGCGTCGTTACTTCCTGAAAACTCAGCAGTGAAGGCACCTCATTCGTCAGTTTAGAGAAGTTACAAACCACAGAAATATGCGGCCGTGAGTTCTCATCGCCCTCCTTCCACTGGTTTTTGAAGCTCGTCATCCAAGCACCGGCTCTCTTCCCTTTACGAGGATGATAATCAACATATAAAATCGCCTTCTCCTTCCCATTTTCCTCTACTAAATAGGTCTTTACCTCTTGGTGATACTTCTGAATGCCCTCCACTTCCCTAAAATTCAGCCCAAACAGCCGCTGAGCAAGGCTAAATACCGCTTTTTCAACCTCCTCAAGAGGGAAATAAGGCTTCAGCTCCTCATCATTCAGGTCATACTTCGCTTTTCTCAGCTTTTCAGTATAATAAGCGTGGTCATACGCCTGTAAATCATCTATTCCATCTGCTTTTGCAAGCTCTTTTAGCTCAGAAATCTCTGCCTCAGCATAAGGTGTTGCCGCTACAAGGAGCTGATTAAGAAACTCAAAGACTTTTTCAGGCGTCTCCGCCATCCTTTCCTCCAAAACATAGTCCGCAAAGCTCCGATAGCCCAAGATTTCGGCTTTCTCTTGCCTCAGTCTCACCAATTCCCGTATTAAATCCTGGTTATCAAACGCTCCACCATCAAAACACTTGCTCCCATTAGCCAAAAACAGCTCTTTTCTCAGCTCCCTGCTATCAGCATAAGTCATCGCAGGTATAAAACTTGGGTACTGCAGTGTAATCACATATCCACTCAAGCCTTTTTCCTTCGCATCTTCCTCATATTGAGCCTTAATTACCTCAGGAATACCCCTCAATTCATCATTATTAATAATAGGTTTGTAATAATCATTCGTCGCTCCCAATACATTTTGACCAAACTGTAATTGTTTCACCGACAATTGGATATTAATCTCCTCCAATCGCTTCTTTTCCTCCTCGCTCAGCAGCGCACCGTTCCTCACAAAGCCTCTATAAGTCTCCCTCAGCAGCATTTTTTCTTCGGTGTTCAAGTTTAAGCCCTCACTTTCGTTATAAACTTTTTTAATCCTCTCAAAAAGCCTCTGATTTTGATGGATTTTAGATGAAAATTCCGTCAAAATAGGGGAGACTTCCTGTGCAATCTCCTGCAATTTCTCGTTCGTCTCCGCAGAATTCAGATTAAAAAAGATACTCGTTACCCTCTCAAGCTGCCTCCCCGCATACGCAAGCGCCTCCACCGTATTTTCAAAGCTCGCCTCCTCATTATTCTCCGCTATTCCTGCTATTTCAGCCTCCGCTCGCTCAATTAATTCCTTAAAAGCTGGCAAAAAATCCTCCTCCCTTATCTCATCAAAGGGAGCTGTTTCATATTTCGTTCTAAATTGCTCGGTAAGTACATTCATTTTTTTTGTTTTTTAAAGCCCACAAAAGTAATCAATCCCACTCAAAGGCTAAATAAATCTAAAATCAATCAAAATTTCTTTTTGCACTTCTTATTTAAAAATGTATTTTTGTCTCATAAGTTTATTTTTGTAAAAATGAGAGTACTAATCGTAGGAAATGGCGGTCGCGAATCCGCTATCGCTGATAAATTGATGGCAGATAGCCGTCCCGTAGAACTTTATTTCGCAAATGGTAATGCTACAACTGAGAAATTGGGCAAAAATCTCAACCTTTCAGGGATAAAAGAGATTAAAGAATTCGCTCTTAAAGAAGAAATCGAGCTCACCATCATCGGTCCTGAAGCTCCTCTCGTTGATGGCATCGTAGAAAGCTTTCAAGAAGCAGGTTTAAAGATTTTCGGAGCTAAATCCAGAGCCGCTAAACTCGAAGGAAGTAAGTCTTTTGCTAAAAAATTTATGCAAACCCACGGTGTGAAAACCGCCACTGCAAAAGTCTTCGACTCTTATAATGAAGCGCTTGACTATCTCAATGGTAAGAACTTTCCCCTCGTCATAAAAGCCAGCGGTCTTGCTGGTGGCAAGGGCGTTGTCATCTGCGATAGCAAAGAAACCGCACAAGCCACCCTCCACTCCTTTATGATTGATAGAATTTACGGTGATTCTGGTATCCAAGTGGTTATAGAAGACTATCTCATCGGCTTTGAAGCCTCCATTATCGCTTTTTCAAACGGCAAAAAACTCTTTCCTTGCATCGCTGTCAAAGATTATAAAAAGGTAGGCAATGGAGATAAAGGTCTTAACACTGGCGGAATGGGCAGCGTAGCCCCAAGCCCTGAATTTACACCCGAACATTTCCAAGATTTCGAGAAAAATATCCTCACTCCAACCCTTAATGGGCTTAATCAAGAGCATCTCGGCTTTACTGGCTTCATTTTCTTCGGGCTTATGGTTACCAAAGACGGCACTTACCTCCTCGAATACAATATGAGGCTCGGAGACCCTGAAACTCAATCTCTTCTCCCTCTTCTTAACAACGAACTTTTAGATGTTATCGAGGATTGCCTCGAAGGTAAAGACATCAAACTTAGCTTTAAAGATGAAAAAGCCGTTTGCCTCGTGATGTGCTCTGGCGGTTACCCTGGTACAATACAAACAGGCATTGAAATTACAGGCATTGAAAAGGTAAAACATTCCAAAATCCTCTTCGCAGGTGCCCAATACTCTGGTGACAGGCTCCTCACCTCTGGTGGAAGGGTCGTTAACCTCGTCGCTACAGGCAATACCTACGAAGAAGCCCGCGAAAAGGTCTATAAAGACGCCATCCCCCTTAATTTTGATTATGCCTTTTACCGCGAAGACATCGCTCAGTTCTAAACAATTATTTTCAAACATTTAAATACTTCACCACAGGAGATTGCATCGCAATCCCCTGTGATATTTTCTTCTTTTAATCTTTTCTTTAATAATGAAGTGTAAAGTGATAATCCTTAGCACTAACAGTAACCAAAAGCTAATCTAAAAACATTTTCCTCTTATATCAGAATAAAATCTTCCCGTTTTATTACTTTTAAAAGGATATAATATTTCTCTAATTTATTTAATAATAAAAAGTATTACTAAATAAAAAAAGCCCTATGTTGTAGAGCTTTATTTATTAGCTGTGTATGTTTATAGAAAATAGGATTAATCTCCTGAGATGATGTTATGAAGGCTTTTCTTTAATGCTTCAATCTGTGCTTTCTTTTCATCAATTTTTGTAAAGCTCTCTTGAAGTAGAGGATTTTCCCTCGTAGCATTATTAAAGAAGTTGATATTATTCTCCATTTTTACTACTTCAGCCTCCAAATCTGCGATTTGCTTCTTGATTTTCCTTGCTTTTTCGGTGAGTTTGTCTTCAGGCAGAGAAGTTTCATTAATATCAAACACGCTTATATTATTGAGTTTTAATTTCTCTTTTAAGACTTTGTTAAATTCTCTGTTTATCGCTATTTTCTCTTTTGGGACCTTGCCGATAGCATTCCATTCGTTTTTTATTCTCTCTATTTTGGTAATGCTTCCTTCTTCATCGGTTAGGATTTTTAGTTCTTCCAATAGAGCTGATTTTGCTTTGAAGTTCATCTTCCAGTTTTCAGACTCTGCATTGGTCTTTTCCCTGAAATTAGCAAAGAAAGTATTGCAGGCATTATGAAATTCTTCCCATATTTTATTGGATGCACTCCTTGGCACATGTCCAATTTTTTTCCAATCTTCCTGTAATTTTTTGAAAAGAGTAAGACCCGCTTCCCAATCTTCGGAATTAACATTGTCTTTGGCTATTTTTATCAGTGCTTTCTTCGCTTTTAGGTTAGCCGACTGTAATGCTTTTAAGTCCTTATAGAAATTATTTTTAATAGTGTTAAATTCCTTTAATACAGAATTAAATTCTGACCAGTTTTTATTTGAAAACGCCTTTGAAACACTGCCTGTATTGAGAAATTCCTGTCGTAATTTATCTACTTTGCTAATGGCTTTTTGCCAAAAATCGTGTCCTTTATCCTTGCTTTCTTCTATAAGCCTTTTGATTTCCTCAATAATCTGGTTTTTTCTTATCAGATTCTCTGCTTGAGATTTCTCTATTTGCTCAGTAAGCTGTGCTTTTCGGTTATGGACTTCATTAGAAATGGCTTTGAACTCCTCCCAAGTGCTTTCTCTTAGCTCTTCTGCAACGGGCTCTGCTTCTTCTTTCCAGAGTTTATGAAGATATTGCAGTTCATTCAATGCTTTTTGAATCACAGGCTCTTCAAGAAGCTCTTTTGCACGGGAGATGATTTGCCGTCTCTTCTCTAAATTATGAGCATATTCCTGTTCCAGATATTCTTTATTTAGGTTCAAAAGCTCATAGAACTGATTGAGATGGTAGAAGTAATTATTGTTTATCAGCTTAAATTCATTTTTTGCTACTTGACCAGCATTTGCCCATTCCTCTTTTATTTTTCGGATTTCTTTAAAAAGGTTGGTTTCTAAGTCAGAATTGAGATAGAGATTTTTGAGTTTCTCTATAATTTCAAGGCGTGTTTGCTTGTTCTTTTCTAGCTCTTCTTCCAGTTCCTTTCGGAATTCATTATATTTCTTTTTAAAGATATTATTGAGACCAGAGAGCTTTGCAAGCTGAGGGTGTTCCCAAGAAAAATCTTCCTCAGGATGCCCCGCTTCTATATGAGTGGCTTTCATTTTTTCAGTTTCTTGATTGATAAATTGTAGAGCCTCATTCCTCAGTGCACTAAATTCTTTTGCAAATTCTTTTACCTCCTCAGTATTGATGATTTTTTCTAATCTAATGAGGATTTCTTCAAGGGATAAACCTGAGTTTTTAGTGCTAAAATGCTGATCGACCTTGTGAGAAAGGCTTTTTTTATTGTCGTTAGCTCCTTCTTGAATAGGTTTGTGTCCTTCTTGTGCTGATGAATGATTTTCTAGTGTCATACTGAAATAATTTTTTCCACATCTTGTGGTAATAGTAAGTTCTTATTCAAATTTTGCGACCAATTTAAAAGAATTTTATTCACAATTCCAAATTTTCCACGCTTTTTCTGCTTGTTGTTCAAGCATAAAGTATCCATTTACACATTTCGCTCCATATTTATAAGCATTTTTAATGAATTGCGTATATTCAGGGTTGTAGATTAAGTCAATCACGAGATGCTGCTCTGTAAGTCCTTCAAAAGGAAATTCCAAGCAGTCGGTTACATTCGGAAAAGTACCAACAGGCGTACATTGTATAATAATGTGATGAGATTTTAGCATTTCCTGATTAAGTGTACTGAAATTGATTTCAGACTTTCGACTAACGGTGATAAATGGGATGTTTTCTTTTTTTAGTACAAACTTTATTGCTTTTGCAGCTCCACCATCTCCTAAAATTATCGCTGAGCAGTGATGAGGTTTTCTGTGCAGGTCTAAGGTTCTCTCAAAACCGTAAGCATCTGTATTAAAACCTTTGGTCTTTCCATTTTTTATAAGGACGGTATTCACTGCTCCGATTTCTTTTGCTCCCTCGCTTAGCTCATCAAGATAGGGAATAATCAGTTCCTTATAAGGTATTGTTACATTAAATCCTTTGAGATTAGTGATTTTCATAATTTCTCTTACTTCCTCAATATTTTGGAGGTCAAAAATCTCATAAGAATGATTTTTAAGAAGTAACTGCTGAAACTTTTCTGTAAAATATTGTTTGGAGAAGGAGTAGGAGATATTCCTTCCGATTAACCCGAATTTCTTAGTTTCCATACTTTAATTAATATATACAAAAAAGGTAAGATACATTTCTTTTGCATCTTACCTTAGCAGAAAGGAAGGGATTCGAACCCTCGATACGGTTACCCGTATACTACCTTTCCAGGGTAGCCTCTTCAACCACTCGAGCACCTTTCTAAATACGCCTGCAAAAATATACTTTTTTTTATTATTTGCAAAATTATTATTCTGTAGAATTATATATCAGTTATTCTGTACTGGCGGTGCGATTATTTTTATTAAAAATATTTATATCGTTTTATTAATCCTTATCTTTGTCGGCATTCAATCAATAATTAAAATCATTAAACTATGAACAATAAACATTATGTACCTTATAAGGTAAAAGACATTGGTCTTGCAGATTGGGGGAGAAAGGAGATAAAACTTGCAGAGGCAGAGATGCCAGGTCTTATGGCTATACGCCAAGAGTACGGGCATTTGCAACCGTTAAAAGGAGCCAGAATAGCAGGTTGCCTCCATATGACGATACAGACGGCGGTGCTTATCGAGACGCTTGTAGCTCTCGGGGCAGAGGTTTCGTGGTCGTCTTGCAATATATTTTCTACTCAGGATCACGCGGCAGCAGCAATAGCTTCGGCAGGTATCCCTGTTTATGCATGGAAGGGAATGAATGAAAAAGAATTTGACTGGTGTATAGAGCAGACCCTCTTTTTCGGAGAGGAGAGAAAGCCACTTAATATGATTTTAGATGATGGAGGAGACCTTACAAATATGGTTTTTGATCGATATCCAGAGCTTGCAAAAGGGATTAAAGGGCTCTCTGAGGAGACTACTACGGGGGTTCACAGACTTTATGAAAGGATGAAAAATGGTACTCTCCTCGTCCCTGCCATTAATGTGAATGATTCCGTAACCAAATCTAAATTTGATAATAAATACGGCTGTCGCGAATCCGCTGTAGATGCCGTAAGGAGAGCTACTGATGTAATGCTCGCAGGCAAGAGGGTAGTGGTATGTGGCTATGGAGATGTGGGCAAAGGTACAGCAGCCTCTTTCCGAGGTGCAGGAGCTATAGTTTCGGTTACGGAGATAGACCCTATTTGTGCTTTGCAGGCAGCCATGGAGGGTTATGAGGTGAAAACATTAGATACACTTGTAGAGACTGCGGATATCATTATTACCACTACGGGGAACAGGGATATAGTGCAGGAGAAGCATTTTATGAAGATGAAAGACAAGACCATCGTTTGTAATATCGGTCATTTTGATAATGAAATCGATATGGCGTGGCTTAACAAAGCCTATGGGAATACCAAATATGAGGTAAAACCTCAGGTGGATATTTATAATATCAATGGAAATGAGATTATCATCCTCGCAGAGGGGCGTCTTGTGAATCTCGGCTGTGCTACTGGGCATCCTTCTTTTGTAATGTCTAATTCATTCTCCAACCAAACGCTGGCGCAGATTGAGCTTTGGACAAATTCTGAAGCATACAAAAACGAGGTTTATACTCTTCCTAAGAAGTTGGATGAGAAAGTTGCTGCCCTCCATCTGAAAAAAATAGGTGTGGAGCTGGAAACCCTTACTCCTGTACAGGCAAAATACATCGGTGTGGAGGTAGAAGGTCCTTTCAAACCTGATTATTACCGCTACTAAGCGAATGAGATTAATAAAAAGTTTTTTATACATTTGCATTGGGTAATTTTAAAAGTTAAACAATTTATTTTTAGACCGCCTTTCGGGGTGGTCTTTTTCAATTTTATTTATCTTTGCTGGCAAATAAATTTTCAAAATGTCATTAGAGGTCAGAGGCCTTACCAAGAAATTTGGGAAGCAAACAGCACTGAATAATATCAATATTCGTATAGAGAAGAATGAAATCGTTGGGCTTTTGGGTGCAAATGGAGCAGGGAAATCTACACTGATGAAATCCATTGTTGGAGCACTCAAAATAGATGAAGGGCAGGTAGTGTTTAATGGCAGAGACATTACTGAAGAGCCTGTTGAATCTAGGAAACTTATCGGCTTTTTGCCAGAGAATAACCCACTTTATATGGATATGTATGTACGGGAGTATCTCCATTTCGTAGCAAATTTGCATAAAGTTCCTTCCTTAAAAATAGATGAAATTATCAATCTTGTGGGCTTAGCTCCAGAGCAGAGGAAGAAAATCAGCCAGCTTTCAAAAGGTTATAAGCAGAGGGTGGGCCTTGCGCAGTCCATTCTTCATCAGCCTGATCTCTTGATATTGGATGAGCCTACGAATGGTCTTGACCCGAATCAAATTATAGAAATTCGTAATGTTATCAAGGAGATTGGTAGGGAGAAAACGGTTATTATTTCCACTCATATTATGCAGGAGGTAGAAGCCCTTTGCAACAGGATTATTCTTATCAATCGTGGTGAAATTATAAAAGATCTACCCGTTCACGAGTTTAAAAACGAGTTCAGCAGCCTTGAAGAAGCCTTTCAAAAATATACTTCTGCTACGAATTAATTTTTCTATCTAATGAAAGCACTACTTTTCATCAATGGTGAACCGCCTAAAGCCTTGCCTGATTACCGAGACTATGGAATCATCGCCTGTACTGATGGTGCTTTTCATTACTTGAAAGAAATGGGGTTTCCACTCTCTAAATTGGACTTTGTTTCTGGGGATTTTGATTCTCATTCGGGGGCAGATGAGCCGATTTATCACGAAAAGTTTATTCATACACCTGACCAAAATAAAACCGATTTTGATAAAGCATTAGAAATCCTTTGTAATAGAGGAGTTACTTCTGTAGCTGTATTTGGTGCGAGTGGTGGGGAGATGGATCACTTCCTCGGGAATCTTACGGTAGCTTTTAGGCATAAAAATCACCTTAACATCCGATTTTTTGATAACCATTCTGAATATTTTTTTGTAGAGAATGATACTCTTCTCAGTGGTGTAAAGGGTAGAATGATATCCATCTATCCATTTCCCTCTGCTGAAAAAGTAACTACTGATGGGCTTAATTGGGAGCTCTCATCCGAAAGCCTCAGTATGACTAATAGCCTTTCCACAAGAAATTTTGCAGTTAAGGATAGCGTTCGCATACAATACCTCTCTGGCAATATTCTCCTCTTCATTGGTGATAAATATCTTTAAAGTACAATAAAAAGCCTCTCTAATTATAGCAATGAAGGTGGGTGATTACTCTTAATTAGTGTGAGTCAATAGCTTGAAATCAGATTTTATTATAAGGTATTAAAATACCCTAAAGTTTTTTCTTTGTCTTCGTCTAGCTTTTCTATGAGTAGAGGCAGGCTTTCAAACTTGATTTCTTCGTGCAGGAATTCCCGAAAATGGATTTGAATATCTTCACCATAGATGTCTTTATCGAAATTCAGGATATGGACTTCCACTGTAAGGTGCTCCCCGTTTACCGTTGGGTTTGTCCCAATGCTGAGCATTCCCATATATTTTTTATTCTGCACAAAAACATCTACAATATATGCTCCTTTTTTAGGAAGGAGCTTCTCTTTGCTTACGGCTATGTTTGCTGTGGGATAGCCTATGCTTCGTCCTAATTTTTTGCCATCTACCACTTTCCCAGAAATCGGATAGTGATACCCAAGCATAGCATTTGCTTCATTGATTTTCCCCTCCTCCAATGCTTTGCGAATTTTAGTAGATGAGACATTATGATTATACAAATTCACAGCTTCCATTTGTAGAACATCATAGCCAAGCTCGGGAGCAAGCTGTTTCAAGAGTTCAAAATTTCCACTTCGGTTCTTTCCAAAACTGTGGTCATAGCCTATAATCAGCAGTTTTGTATGAAGTGTGTTAATGAGTACTTTGCGGATAAATTCTTCTCCTGTTAAGTTTCTAAATTCTCCATCAAAGTTCTGGATAAATAGATTTTGGATTCCAAACTTGCTCAGGAGCATTTTTTTTTCTTCAAAAGTATTGAGGTATTTTAAATCATCATTTGGGTTGAATGCTATCCTTGGGTGGGGTGTAAAGGTAAGGATGGCAGATTCTAAGTTTCTCTCCTTTGCTAATTCGTTGATTTCTTTTATAATCGTCTGATGACCGAGATGTACTCCATCAAACATTCCTAAAGATAAAGCTATAGGTTTATTTTCCGAATACTGCTTAAGAGCATTAAATATTTTCAAGATGGGATAATTTTGCTGGCAAATATGATAAAAATCTTTTTTTTAAGCAATTGCCAATTTAATAAGTTTGATTATATTTGCACGCAATAAAAAAAACAGCAATGGCAAACCAAATAAAAGGAAAAATCTCACAAATCATCGGTCCAGTAATCGATGTTGTTTTCTCTGAAGTAGAAGAACTTCCAAAAATTTATGATGCACTCACTGTTACAAAGGATAATGGTGAAAAATTAGTCCTTGAAGTAGAACAGCATATCGGTGAAGATTCCGTAAGATGTATTGCGATGGATGCTACCGATGGTTTACAGAGAGGGCACGAAGTTGTAGGGCAAGGTCGCCAGATAACAATGCCTATCGGTGAAGGGGTAAATGGTCGTTTATTTAATGTAGTAGGAGATGCTATTGATGGGCTTCCGGCTCTTTCCCAAGAAGGAGGTTTGCCAATTCACAGAGAAGCTCCAAAATTTGATCAATTATCTACTTCTGCGGAAGTTTTATTTACAGGTATTAAAGTAATCGACCTTATCGAACCTTATGCAAAAGGAGGTAAGATTGGTCTATTCGGTGGTGCTGGTGTAGGTAAAACCGTACTTATCCAGGAGTTGATTAACAATATTGCAAAAGGTCACGGAGGTCTATCCGTATTCGCAGGAGTAGGAGAGAGAACCAGAGAAGGAAATGACCTTTTAAGAGAGATGCTTGAGTCTGGTATTATTAAATACGGTGAAGACTTTATGCGCTCTATGGAAGAAGGAGGCTGGGATCTTTCCAAAGTAAATCTCGAGGAGATGAAAGATTCCAAAGCTGCTTTTGTTTTCGGGCAGATGAACGAGCCACCAGGAGCAAGAGCAAGAGTAGCATTGTCTGGTCTTACCCTTGCGGAATACTATCGTGATGGTGGAGAATCTGGGCAAGGTAGAGATGTACTCTTCTTCGTAGATAATATATTTAGATTTACACAGGCAGGTTCTGAGGTGTCTGCACTTTTAGGACGTATGCCATCAGCAGTAGGTTATCAGCCTACGCTGGCATCTGAGATGGGTGCGATGCAGGAGAGAATTACCTCTACAAAGAACGGTTCCATTACTTCCGTACAAGCGATTTATGTACCTGCGGATGACTTGACCGACCCTGCACCTGCTACTACATTTGCACACTTGGATGCTACTACCGTATTAGACAGGAAAATCGCTTCATTAGGTATTTACCCTGCGGTAGATCCTCTGGCTTCTACATCAAGGATTCTTACCCCTGAAATTTTAGGAAATGAGCATTATGAATGTGCTCAAAGGGTGAAAGAAATCCTCCAAAGGTATAAAGCCCTCCAAGATATTATTGCGATTCTTGGTATGGAAGAGCTTTCAGAGGAAGACAAATTGGTAGTATACAGAGCGAGAAAAGTTCAGAGATTCCTTTCTCAGCCGTTCCATGTGGCAGAGCAGTTTACAGGTATCCCAGGGGCTTTAGTAGATATTAAGGATACGATTAAAGGCTTTAATATGATTCTCGATGGAGAGCTCGACCACCTTCCAGAGGCGTGCTTTAACCTGAAAGGTACCATAGAAGAAGCAATAGAAGCAGGTGAGAAAATGCTTGCTGAAAGTAAATAAAATTTAAATTCATTTTTATGAACATAAAAATTTTAACTCCCGAGTCTGTAATCTTCGAAGGCGAAGTAGATTCCGTACTTCTTCCAGGTAAAAATGGAGAGTTTCATATAATGAAAAACCACGCAGCAGTGGTTTCATCTCTGGAAGGAGGCAAGATAAAGCTCTTTACAAAATCGGTGGGAGAGGAGTATCAAAAGTACTTCACAAAGGAAAAAGAAAAAGACGCTTTATATACCTTCCCACTTGTGAGTGGTGTAGTGGAGTTTAGTAACAATAAAGGAATTATTCTCTGCGAATAAATTCAAGGTTTTGGTTAGAAGCAGCCCAGTTTTTTAATTGGGTTGCTTTTTATTTTAGTCGTTATGATAAGGCTTTCCAGCGAGGATTTGGCTCGCGCGGTAGATTTGCTCAATGATAAACAGACGAATCATCTGATGGGTAAAAGTCATCTTCGAAACTGAGATTTTCTCGTGTGCTTTCTGGTAAATTTCCTCTGAAAAACCATACGCTCCACCGATGAGCAGGTTGATTTTCTTTACAGAGCTGTTCATATAATTATCAAGCTTGGCAGAAAATTCTCTGCTGGTGTAGAGCTTCCCTTTTTCATCGAGGAGGATGTTGTAATCCGATGAATCTATATGCGAGAGGAAGAGCTTCCCTTCTTCCTTTTTGATGAGCTCTGGCGTAAGTTTCCCCGCATTTTTTAGATCGGGGATTTCCATCATTTCAAAATTCCAATGCTTTGGCAAGCGTGGGAGGTAATAGTTGATCAGTGATTGTATTTCCTTAGCATCGGTTTTGCCTATGCAGATTAAATTAATTTTCATTTTCCCTATCTTTGTTTTGCAAATATACTTGAATGAGAGCAAGATTTATTGGTTTTTTTACAAAAATAAAGGCATTTTTAGAGGCTATACACATCCCGTTTTTAGGTATTTCGCTCTACAAAATGTTTGAAATCTATATCAAAGGGATTTTCCAAAACAAGCTCGGCAAGTTGGCTGCTGCCATTTCGTGGTCATTTTTTTTGAGTTTGTTCCCTTTCATTCTCTTTCTCATTTCGCTGCTCCCGCACCTCCCGCACTATGAGCGGCTGATGTTTTACATCTTTGAAATCCTCCTCCCTCGCATAATGCCAGAAAACATTCTGCCAGATGTAACCTATTATATAAAGGACATTCTCCTGCCTCATCGGAAGGGGCTAAACGCAATGACGATAATCCTCGCCCTTATTTTTGGTACCAATGGCACCTATTCCCTCATTCGTGGGTTTAATGAAAATACCACACTCAGGAGGGGCTTTATTAAGGAATATTTCATCTCTCTGGGCGTTACTATTGCATTTATTGCACTTATTATCCTTACTTTTTTGGGGATTTATTACAGCGAAATCGTCCTAAAATTATTTACTCCGAGCTACGATATCTCTTGGTTCGTGCAAAACCTCTCGCGGATTATCGGTTTCATCTCTTTTCCTATTTTCTATTTAATGCTCCTCAGCCTGTTCTACTGGGTCGGTTGCCTCAGCATCAGCCGATGGGTGCAGGCGCTTCCAGGGGCGGTTTTTACTACCATACTCTTCGTTTTGGTTACTTATTTCTTTGCGATTTACCTGAAAAACTTTGCCCGATATAACCTCCTCTACGGCTCCATCGGGAGCATCATCGTTGTAATGATTTGGGTCAATATCAATATCATTCTTCTCCTTCTTGGCAACGAGCTCAATATTGCTATTAGAAATATTCGTTTAGAGAAGGAACTCGCACAAACAGCTTCCAGTGAGAAAGAGAAACATTTTAATGATTAATTTAGTGAGAAAATGACAAGGCAAAATATAAACTATAGCTTGATTAATATTATTATAATCATTCTTGAAATTCTTGCTCTTGTTCTTATAAATGTAATTCCTCGTGGAAATTTTTTAGCAGCATATGTTTGTACTGTCATTTATATTTTTCTAATGCTTGTTCAGTTTTTAATCATTTTAATATCTACTAATAGTATTAAAAAATGGGTCAAAAACCTTTGTATTGCTATTAATTTTTTTGTATCTATTCTTATACTATATTTTTTATGGGTATATATTTGAATTATCATAGGAAATATTTGTGCAACATTTTTATTTTTTGCTAAAAAATCTATAGTTCTCAGTTGAGAGATTCATCTGCAGCATGGCAGTCAATTAGAAATAAAATGCCTCATCTGCTAAGGTGTGGAAACTTAATTGTATTTTTGCAGGAAATTTTCAAATTATGAATGGACGAGGTTCTGGAAAATCAGGGAGACCGAGATTAAACAAAGACGGAGATACAAGGGGCGGAAGGAAGCCTAACTCCTTTGATACCCGAAAAAAATACGAAAAAGGAGACTTAAAATTTAAGAAAAAACCTTTCAGTAGATTTAGTGATGACCCAGAGAAGGTAAAATCTTTTGTACAAAAAAGAAAGCTCGCAAAGATTGATAAAGACCTGCATAAGGATACCATCAGGCTGAATAAATACATCGCAAACTCTGGAATATGCAGTAGGAGAGAGGCAGATAAACTGATAGAGCAAGGCTTGGTAGAGGTAAATGGAGCGGTAGTAACCGAGATGGGATATCAAGTGCAGAAGAGCGATAGAGTGTATTTTGATGGGCAACCGATAACGCCAGAGAAGAGCGTATATGTATTGCTCAACAAGCCGAAAGGCTATATATCAACCACGAAAGATGAGAAAGCAAGGAAAACGGTGATGGATTTGGTGGCAAACGCCTCGCCTTATCGCCTCTTCCCCGTTGGGCGGCTGGACCGAAGCACAACGGGCGTTATTCTCCTCACCAATGATGGGCATATGACCAAGAAACTGACGCATCCGTCCTTTAATATTAAGAAGATTTATCATATCGTTTTAGACAGGAAGCTCTCGAGCGAAGATTTGCAGACCATCGCTAAGGGCGTACGATTGGAAGAAGGCGTTGCAGTTGTGGATCATATCTCCTTCATAGAGGGTAAGCCGAGAAACGAGGTGGGGATAGAAATCCATATCGGTTGGAACCGCGTAGTGAGGCGAATTTTCCAGAAGATGGGCTATGAGGTAGAGTCGCTCGACAGGGTAATGTTTGCCGGGCTTACCAAGAAAAACATCAAGCGAGGGCATTGGAGAATCCTCACCGAATTAGAAGTAAATAACCTTAAAATGTTATAAAACGAGCTGCCGAGAGGCAGTTTTTTTCTTTTTCTAAGTTAAAAAATCCTTAAAACCCTCTGCTCGGAATATTTATTGATACGCCCCATAGCATTTGAAAATAGAATGACAATGAAAAAATTATTTGCAGTATTATTAGGGCTTGTGAGCCTTTGGAGCTTTGCTCAGGACACCCGTATGGTAGGAGAGTTTTCATCATTAAAGGCGTATGACGGGATAAAGGTAGATTTGGTGAAATCCAGACAAGGGAAAGTAGAAATCTATGGGGATGATAACGGAGATGTGGAAGTGGTTAATAAAAACGGCGAACTGAAAATCCGAATGAAAACCCTAAAACTCCTGCAAGGAAGCAAAGTGAGAGTAAAGGTCTTCTACGATGATTTGAATGCTATTCAAGCGAGCCAAGGGGCAATTATCTTGTCAGATGATACCTTGAAGTCAGAAATGCTAAAACTTACCGCAAATGAAGGCTCAAAGATTGAGTTGAAAATTAATTCCAGTGTACTTGATGTAAAAGGCAATTCGGGAGGAACATTAAGCCTACAAGGAAAAGCAAATACCCAGAGCATTGTGGTGAATTCTGGTGCGGTGTTTAATGGTAAAAATATGGATGGGGATAATGTCTCCGTTACGGCAAATGCAGGTGGAGAAGCCTATGTATATGCCGAAAAATCGGTGAAAGCAACGACGAGGGCTGGTGGCACAATAGAAGTTTATGGTAACCCGAAGAACCGAGATACAAAGAAATTTGTAGGCGGAAGCATTAGCTTTAAATAAGCATTAAATAAAAAACCAAAAGAGCTACCGAAATACTTCGGTAGCCCTTTTTAATATATATGAAAAAATTTAAATTTCCTTTGTTTATTTTTTTGTGGGGAATCTATACACGATGGCATTGATATTCATACCCGCTCCCACAGAAGTAAGGACGATATTTGAGCCATCTTTAAAACTATGCCCACTGAGTTCACCTTTTATGATAAGGTCATACATCGTAGGGATACACGCAACGGATGTATTTCCGTATTCGTGAACGGTCATCGGGGTTAAATCATCAGAATACTCCTTTATATTATAGAGCTTATGAAGCCTTGAAATAATCGCGTGATCCATTTTAGCATTCGCTTGGTGGATGAGGATTTTATCAATATCGGTAAGGCTTAGACCCGCTTTATCAATCGTATCTTTAATTGCTACTGGAACATTTTTAAGGGCAAATTCATAGATTTTCCTACCTTTCATTCGTACGAATCGTTGATTCTGGTCGGTATTAGGGTTCAGTGAGCTGCCATTTTTCAGGTAGTCTATTTCTTCTTCATTGAAGCATTGGGTATTATCGGCAATAATCCCTACGCCCTCCTCATCGGAAGCACTTACCACTACGGCGCCTGCTCCATCGGCAAAAATCATTTTATCTCTATCGTAAGGGTCTGTTGCACGGCTTAAAGTCTCCGAGCCTACGACCAGTATATTCTTTGCTCTTCCGCTTTTTATTAAAACATTGGCTAATATCATCCCTTCTACCCAGCCTGGGCATCCGAAAATCATATCGTAATTTACACATTTTGGATTTCTAATGCCCAGCTTATGCTTTACCAATGCCGAAAGTGAAGGCATAAAACTCTGCTGATGATTCTCGTCTATATCTCCAAAATTGGTTGCACTGATGATGTAATCCAAAGATTCCTTGTCTATACCTGCATCTTGTATTGCCAGCTCCGATGCCTTTGCTGCAATATCTGAATTGAGTTGGTCAGAATCTACATAGCGCCTGTTGGCAATTTCTGTAATCTCAATGAATTTGCTTACAATTTCTTCATTAGTTTTCTCGATTTTCTGTCCATTCTCATCATAGAATTCAGATGAATAGAAATCTTTTCCGCTAATAATGTTTTGGGGAATATATCTTCCAGAACCTATAATAACCGTACTTGGCATAGAGTTTAAAAATTTTAAGACCACAAATGTAAGAATAAAATCTAATGATTAGAGTATAGATGGGCTATATTTTAAATATCATCAGGTGGATGGATAAGGTGATGAAATTATTTTCAGATATGGAGATTTAATGATATTTGAACCAATCTGTGCCTGTGAGGTTGTAAATTTTTTGAATGTCTTTTAAGATTTTTTCAAAGTTGATATCCAAATCTATGAGTTTTCCAGATTTTAAATCAAAGACCCAGCCGTGCACTATAGGATATTTATGTTCGAGGTAACTTTCCTGTACGCAAGCCATTTTAATGACATTGATGCATTGTTCCTGTACATTAAGCTCTACAAGTCGTCTGTATTTTTGCTTTTCAGTTGTGATGGCATCGAGCTCCTCCTGATGCAGTCTATATACATCTCGTATGGTTCTGAGCCAGGGGTTGAGTAGCCCGTAATCTTTTGCTGTCATAGCAGACTTTACTCCACCGCAGTTATAATGCCCACAGACAATAATATGTTTTACTTGAAGGTGTTCTACGGCATATTGAATTACAGCGGTAGAGCTCATATCGAGAGTATTTATTACATTCCCGATATTCCTGTGTACGAATACTTCGCCAGGTCCTAAGCCCATCAATTCTTCAGCCGTAACTCTACTATCCGAGCAGCCGATGTACAGAAAATCTGGCTGTTGATTTTTATTGAGTTTTTTGAAAAAATCTTTATCCTCACTGAGCTTTTTTTCTACCCACTTTTTATTGTTCTCAAATATTGTTGCGTAGCTATCCATACCTCTATTTTAGTTGGGACAAATATGAGAAAAAATAAAATTAATATTAAATTTATAATAGTATTGTTCGTCGGATAAATGAAGTTGTACAATGAATATGATTTTCTTTTTTCTGATAATAGAGTATAATTATCAATTAAAAGTATCTTTCTTTCTGTTGATTTAATTAAAATAAACTTCTCTTGTGAAATTTAAGTTTATGATTATATGCGTGTTTATAAAAATACTGAACAAATTGAAAAAATAAACTTGCCAGATATACTAAAACCGATTACATTTGCACCACGAAAAACGGAAAACTAAGCGTTTCTGGAGAGATGGCAGAGTGGTCGATTGCGGCGGTCTTGAAAACCGTTGAGGGTAA
>ERZ772827.417-NODE-417-length-23774-cov-3.468527_pt1 | contig 23774 bp, 27 predicted proteins | sample MGYA00580850_ERZ772827 | MGnify/ENA primary metagenome ERZ772827 (study PRJEB29015, sample SAMEA2737950) | human oral metagenome | biome: human oral; feature: human-associated habitat; material: dental | place: China | collected 2145 ... | reverse complement strand
TTGCGGCGGCAAAAATTGAGCCGACCACTCGGGTGAAAGATCTCACCGAGGCTGAGGAGCAGAAACTTCGCGACATTATCGACAAAGATTATGTCACCGAAGGTGATCTGCAACGCCTGGTGACCAACAATATTAAACGCCTCAAAGACATTGGTGCATACCGCGGTCTCAGGCACAAAAATGGCTTGCCAACACGCGGTCAGCGCACTCGAACGAACGCACGAACTCGCAAGGGTAAGGCGATCGCCGTCGGCGGAGCACAGCCAAAGGCAGCAAGTAAGACGTAGGAGAAAGGACGAGATATGGCACAAGCAAAATCCACCAAGAAAAAGCAGCGCCGATCAGTCCCATCTGGTCAGCTGCATGTACAGGCAACCTTTAACAACACTATTGTCACATTTGCAGATAGCAAAGGTAACGTCTTGACCGCTGCCAGCGCTGGTGCATGTGGTTTTCGTGGAAGTAAGAAGGGCACAGCCTATGCAGCACAGATTGCTGCAGAAAAAGCCGCAGAAGCTGCCAAGAGTAGCTACGGCATCCGCACTGTTGACGTATTTGTCAAGGGTGTTGGACTCGGCCGTGATGCGGCAATCCGCGCAATGGCCGGCTTCGACATTGCCGTCAATAGCATCAAAGATGTAACGGGTGTGCCACACGGTGGCGTTCGCCCACGAAAGGCAAGGAGGGCGTAAATGGCACGAGATAGAAGCCCAATCGTGAAGCAGAGCCGTCGCGAAGGCGTGGCACTTCACCCTAAGGCACACAAGATTTTGGCACGCAAAAGCGGTATTCCGGGCGAGCACGCTCATGGCCGTCAGAGCAAGCCAAGCATGTACGCAACCCAGCTACGTGAAAAGCAGAAGGTGCGCCGCATGTATGGCCTACTAGAGAAGCAGTTTGCTAAGCTTATGAACGAAGCAACTCGCAAACCAGGCCTCAGTGGTGAGAACCTGCTCCGCTTCCTCGAGCTCCGGCTCGACAACGCTGTGTACCGTGCTGGCTTTGCAACGAGTCGTCGCCAGGCCCGCCAGCTAGTGAGTCACGGTCACTTTGAACTTAATGGTCGCCGCGTCGATATTCCATCAATCCGCCTCAAGGCAGGGGATGTTATTACCGTTCGGCCAAAGAGTGCAAAGTCTGGCTACTTTACTGCAATTGACGACATCTACGGCAACACCTCCCAACCACCTCTGAGTTGGCTCAAGAGCGATATCAAAAAACTCAAGATCGAAGTATCGGGCGAGCCAAAGCGCGAAGAAGCTGAGGCTGGTATCAACGAGCAACTGATTGTTGAGTACTACTCACGCTAACAAGGGTAAGGAGAATTTTGTACATGTCTAAATTAATTCACGATCCAGCGTTGGCACGCATCGACGACAATGGGCCGCACAGCAGCACGTTTGTCATTGAGCCACTGCACGCCAGCTACGGCAACACGCTGGGCAACAGCTTGCGTCGGGTATTGCTGAGCAGTATCCGCGGCGGAGCCTTTACGGCCTTCCGAATGCAGGGTGCGACACATGAGTTCACCACCGTGCCTGGCGTCAAAGAAGATGTCACTGACATCATGCTTAACCTCAAAGGTGTCGACTTGATTGTGCATAGTGATGAGCCAGTCGAGCTGCGGCTTGAGAAACAGGGTGCTGGCCCAGTAACCGCTGGGGATATTGCAGCTAATGCTGAGGTTGAGGTTGTTAACCCTGAGCACGTTATCTGCACAATTGACGACCCACAAGCTAATGTCGTTCTTGATCTGGTGGCCGAGGCTGGTCGGGGGTACTACCCGATTGAAGAGTCGAGTGCCAACCGGTTGCACAGCGACATGATCGCCATGGACGCGCAGTTTAGCCCTGTGACGCGTGTGCGCTTCAAGGTCGATCCAACTCGTGTTGGTCAAGAAACCAACCTAGAGCGGCTTGAGATGACCGTCGAGACTGACGGTAGCTTGACGCCACGCGATGCCTTCGAGCAAGCTGCGGCGATTTTGGTCAATCAGTATACCGCTCTTGCTGGTAGTACAACTGTTGTATCGGCACCAGCACTTGGCACTCAGACTGCTGAGGAAGATAACGAGCTGAACACCTCGATCGAAGACCTCGGCCTTAGTGCCCGCACCGCAAACGCGCTCATCAACAACGAGATTCGCACTGTTCATGACCTCGTCACTTTGACAGAGCAGGACCTGCGCGAGCTCAAAGGCTTTGGCAGCAAAGCCCTCGACGAAGTAAAAGATAAACTAGCAGAATTGGAGCTCTAAATGCATCGACACGGATACAAAGGGCGCAAGCTCGGCCGCGAACGCGATCAACGTCGAGCCCTGCTCAAAGGCCTAGCAACCAGCTTGGTTGTTGAAGAGCGAATCGAAACGACGCTACCAAAGGCCAAGGAGTTGGTGCGCTACATCGAAAAGCTCATTACCAAAGCTAAGAAGGGTGACCTCGCTCATCGCCGCGCTGTCATTGCTGGGCTCAGCACACAAGCTGCAGCAATCAAATTGGTTGACCAGATTGCCCCGCAACTCAGCCATCGATCAAGTGGTCACGTGCGTGTGTATCGGACACGTCTGCGCCGTGGCGATGGTGCGCAGATGGCAGTGATTGAGTTTGTTGACGAGCTCAAGCCAATACCCAAGCCCGAGGCAACCGCAAAGGAGGCGAAGTAGTTATGGCTCACAAAACATTCTCGCAGAAGCCAGCCGATGTTAGCCGGCGCTGGATTTTGATCGACGCGAGCCAAGCACCACTTGGCCGCACTGCGACAACCATTGCGCAGTACTTGGTCGGCAAATACAAGCCAACTTACACGCCGCATGTCGATGGAGGCGATTACGTTGTTGTCATCAACGCGGCTAAGGCTGTTGTGACTGGCAAGAAAGAGACGGACAAGATCTACTACCATCACAGTGGTTTCCCTGGTGGTATCAAAGACGCTCAGCTCAAGGAAGTGCGCGAAAACGCACCAGAGCGCATCATTACTGCTGCTGTGAAGGGTATGCTACCCAAAAACAAGCTTGCAGCAGACCGCCTAGCTCGTCTCCGCGTCTTTGCTGGCGAAGAGCACGCCCACACCGCACAGCAACCAGAGAAAGTAGAGGTACAATAAATGGCACAAGCGACATACGACTATGGTCTTGGCCGGCGCAAAAGCGCTACTGCCCGCGCTCGACTGGTCAAAGGTAAGGGAAATGTAACGATCAATGGCAAGTCAGCGCTTGACTACCTGTCAGGTAACAAGACATTGCTAGCTGAAGTGACTGACCCACTGGCCTTGGTTGGTAAGCAAAAAGAGTTTGATGTTACCGTCCTAGTGAAGGGTGGTGGCCTCAGCGGTCAGGTTGATGCTATCAAGATGGCGATCGCTAAAGCGATTACCGTTGGCGCACCAGACCTGCGCGGTACACTCAAGAAGGCCGAATTTTTGCGCCGCGACCCACGCGAAAAAGAGCGCAAAAAATACGGCTTGCGCAGTGCCCGCAAACGCGAGCAATACTCGAAGCGTTAAGCATTTTGCCTGCTTCATAACATACCCTGTCAACGTGGCAGGGTATTTTGCTATGATAGAAATATTGCTATCACCCCCCATATTGTATAATTAATACTATGGAGACTACTACAAAACCCAACTATATTATTGACGGCGTCACTTCTTTAAGCCCGGAGGATTGTCAGCGCTATGGTATCCGTGCGATCGGCTTTGATGTTGATGGCACACTCACCGACTATCTTGAGTCTATGGCTGAAGCCGAGCAACATGCACTAACCAAACTAGGCCACGCTGGTTTAGAGCTATTTATCATCAGCAATGCATACAATGAGCGAGCAGCGGAACTGACCCAGATATTCGATGGCTATATGCCGGCCGATCATATCATCACACCTAAGGCTTGCGTCGACCCTAACGACCCACAAGATACCCCAGACAACCACAGTAAACCCAAACCTGATATGATCTTACATGTCCTGGCTCAGCTCCCAGAGGACTTTCATCCAAACCAGTTCTTGATGGTGGGCGACCAACTCTTTAAAGACCCAGTAGCTGGCCATCACGCAGGTGTACAAACCGCACTCGTCTCTCAATTAGGTACGCATGACCATCCAAGTGTTGCTGTGCAACGCGTCGCTGAGCGAACTGCGCTGCAGCAGCTTGGATTGCCTTATTTGCGAGATGAATATCCTACGCGCTTAACACCAACAGAGTAATGCATATAATTGCAGGGGTTAGAGAAATCTATACATAAGCAGTAGGGCAGTGGTAATCGAGATACTACAAGCGCAGTTGCGGCTCATTATGTCACCATTCTTTTGCGGCTAACCTGCCAAAAATGATACAATACAACACTAGTATGTATGACAAACTCCACGAACTATTTGGCCTGGCGTATCCGCTGCATACCCAAGTATGTGGCAATTGGCACGACATATCTCGGCCGGTTATTGTCCTTATACACGGTATCGGGGTAAATCATAATATTTGGCAAGATGTACTGAATCAACTTGGCGACCAACCAGTCTTGGCAGTTGATTTGCTAGGCTTTGGCCAATCGCGCAAGCCTGCCTGGCCCGATTATACCCTGACCGATCATGCGCGTGCCCTGCGCAAAACGATTCGCCATGCTGCGCCGCTGCGCCAAGTGATCTTGTGCGGGCATTCGCTCGGTACACTAGTCGCAATCGAATACACCAAGCTGTTTCCTCGCCGCGTCCAAAAGCTTGTGCTGTGCTCACCACCAATCTATCTACCAAGTGATATTGCTAAGCGCCCACTACGCGAGGCGCTACTCAAGACAATCGGCAAAGGATTTCTTAAGGCGATCAACACATCACCAAAGCTCATCGGCGCAGTCAATCAGTACAAACGGTCGCAAAAGAATTTTCATGTCAGTCGCGAAGGGTTTTCGCCATATGCCAAGACAGCACGCAATAGTATTTTGCTCCAAACCTCGCTCAACGATGCCTGTAATCTACCGCCGCTACCGATAACGATTCTCTACGGCACACTCGATGCAGTGATGATACCAAAACACTTCAAGACAATTCAGCGCCAGCGTCGCAATGTCGTGATTGAGACAGCCATCACTGGCCACGAGATTCGCAAACGCTATGCCAAACTTATTGCCAAACACCTCGAACAATAAGCTCGCTATTCCTATATAGTGTAATACAGTGCTGCATACTACTACACCTTTCCTAATATAATAAAGCTCCCTTCTACAGCAAGGGAGCTTTATTATATTAGAGAAGAAGTTTTCTTGTGCTATGTTACCGCGTGTTGTTTTGGAAGTCACATAGCGTCGCCGATACGCTATTGTCAGTACTTGACTCCACCACAACTTGCATGTTTGGATCACTTGATAGTTTCATCAGCGAATAGATCTGCCCATCTGGCATAGCAATCTCAAGGCTCCCTTTGTCGGCAACGAGATAGACAAAGTAGCGCTGGCGATTTTGCCAATTATTATATACTGCATACGCCTTCTCGTACTTATTTTTCGCTTCACCAGTGATCTTCGAGCTATTCCGTTTCACCTCGTAGGTACCAGTCTCGGTATTAAGGTCAACACTCACGCGGCTGTCGTTTTGATTGATAAAGACCCGGACGTGGCCTTTATTGTTAGCTGTATTGTTTGCAAAGTGAAGGCTAATCTCTTGCGAGGCTTTGCGATTGACTTTGAGCAATTCTTTGTGGTAGCCATCAGGTGCCGTTTTCGACGTTCGAGCCGATTGCTTTGTGCGGAGACCGCTGGTGCGAGCATTGTTATTGATCAAGCGCGACCGCACGACATACTTTCCATCCTTTTGGGTCATCGAGAGGGAATGGGTTGAGCTCATCGAGCCGATATGCTTCGCTTCTTGACCGTCATCCTTCAGAATCTGTCCTTGTGAGTACTCCCAGTTACCCATCCAGCCAATACTCTTAACGCGTGTTGGGCTTTCTTGGTAGTAATTAGCGCCGTAGTAATCCGTTCCGTAGTCAAGTCGCTCTGGTTGCTGCTCGGCGACAAAGTTACCATTGGCTTCGAGGTGGCCAATCATGTAGTAGCTGCCAGTTGTCGAACCATATTGATAGCCATTAGCCCCAAAGAGTAGTGCGTGCTTGGTAGTCTTTGTTTGTGGATCATAAAAACTCTTGAGGTTAGGGCACTCAATAAGGCCAAGATCTTTGCCATCAAGTGTGCTACCGTTGAGCATGGTTGCGCCCTGGTATTCCCACTTTTTTCCGTCAGTACTTGAGTAGATACCAACCTTATCGCCCTCAGCCAGATACATCATCAGCTTCTTGGTAGATTCATTGTACCAGACGTGTGGGTCGCGGAAGTTCTGCTCTTTGGACTTTGCCTTCATGACTGGCTGGCTGTGATTATACGGGTGGTAGGTGCGACCATCATCGAGTGAATATGCGACATATTGGTGTTGGCCAGTCTCGGTATAGCTCGTAAAGTAGGCAATTATTGCCGTTTTGGGTAAGTCACGGAAAAATCCATTACTATTCTGATACACCGAACCCGAGGCAACTGCCGACCAGCCGTTGACAAACTTAGGAATCGCCACACCAAGATCTTCAAAGTGCTCCCAATCCTTGGTGCGAATATGGTACCACTCGGTACCATCATTGCTCGATTTATAGTTTTTATTGAGCAGGTAGTAGAGGTGGTAGTAGTCATCCGTTCCTTTGAAGATCGTCTGGATGTCATTCATGAAGCCTTTTGGCGTATTGTAGTGGTTTGACTGCTGGAATCCATCAGTATTGGTATTGGATACGTTGTTACTTGCTTTACTATTACTTGGATTCTGGATAGACTGCGCATAAATATAGCTTGACCCCACGTTCAGCAGCGCAAAGCCTGCCACCAGCGCAACAAGAGTATATTTTATCGTATTTTTTTTCGTTTTGATAGTTTTTAGCATGGTGCTCCTTAGCCCTTTTTGACATTAGCAAATCAATAACAGTACATTATGAGTGTCGTTCGTGTTGTTCTCCCGTCGTCTTTCTTAACTCCTCTCGTCTCGATTGTTCGAAACGAATCCTTACTATCTAGCTAACCAGAAACGCTACTCTATGTCAATAGATATCGTTTCGTATAGTATCCCATATACTGCGTGTTCTGACCTCTTATTCAAACTGGTCACCGAAAATGCTATACTACGTATATGTCCAAAGAAGTTATCCTCACCGGAATTCGTAGCAATGAAGAGCCAACGCTTGGTAATTACCTTGGTGCCTTTGTGCCAATGGTACAGCTGCAGCAGCACTACGCCGGGCACTACCAGCTCAATATGTTTGTGCCCGACCTCCATAGCTTTACCACACCGATCGACCATACGACACTTTACGAGAATACGCTGACAAACCTCAAGTACTTCATCGCAGCAGGGCTCGACATCACCGACGAACATACGTTTCTCTACCGGCAGAGCTTCATCCCAGCACACAGTGAACTCACATGGATTTTAGATTGCTTTACTGGCTTTGGCGAGATGAGCCGCATGACGCAGTTTAAAGAAAAGTCAGCTGATAACAACAATAATGTCACCGTTGGGCTCTTCAATTACCCTGTCCTAATGGCAGCTGATATCCTTCTTTACAACGCCCGGTGGGTGCCAGTCGGTGAGGATCAGTTCCAGCACTTGGAGATTACCCGTGATATTGCACTGCGCATGAATCATAAGTTTGGTGAGCTTTTCACTGTGCCAGAGCCGACTGCCAAGCAAACCGCCTTCATCCAGCGCGACACCGGTCTACGCATTCGCAGCCTGACGAACCCAGAAAAGAAGATGAGTAAAAGTTCAACCGACCAAAAGTCCAAGATTAACCTTGCTGATACCCCCGCCCAAGCGCGCAAAAAGATCATGGCTGCCACGACAGACTCGCTTGGTGTTATCAACTTCGACTGGCAACGCCAGCCAGGCATTACTAATCTGCTTCAACTGCTTGCAATCTTGACCAATCGCCCGCAAGCTGAGGTGAATGCCGAGTGGGTAGGGCAGACCCAATATGGCCCACTCAAGCGTGCCGTAGCTGAGGCGGTGGCTACCTTCCTCACTGATTTTCAAGCGCGGCTTGCCGGCATTTCCGACGAGACACTGCTTGCTACTCTCGAGCGCTCTGAGCGAGCGATGAATGAGGTCGCTAGCATCACGCTCCTCCGCGTACAAAAGGCGGTTGGCCTGCGGAGTACATCATGAGTATAGCCCGAGATGGAGTCATTGTATGAAAATCACATCAAGCGACCTCCTTGCTATCTTACGCCAGTTTCGTCAAGCAACTGACGATAATGTCCCGCGTCACATCGACCAAATCGCCAGTAGCTACCCACAGCCTATCAACCAGCTGGTGCGTTTTCGCTTCGACCGCCGGCAGTACTTTTTGCTCATCGACGACACAGCGGAAGATCATGCACCCTACATCATGCAGCAGATCTACACCGCAAAAAGTGATGCAACGGGGGAAATTCTCCCCAACCCACTCAGTGACATTGCGACCTACGGCCTACCATTCAAGGGTAAGGATGTCTATCTTTTTCAACAGCAGCGCACCACCCAGCGCCTTGATAGCCTGCTTGCAACGCGCCACCCCGAGACCAGTCGCTCCACGTGGCAAAAACACATCAAAGCTGGCCACGTCGCTGTCAACGATAGAGTCGTCTGTCAGCCACGCCAACTGGTAGCAGAAACCGATAGTATCGCCATCAACCTACCTGATGCAACCGACCATAGCGACAAAACCCTCCCGATCCTCTATATCGATGATGATGTAATTGTTATCAATAAGCCAGCTGGTATCCTCACGCATAGCAAAGGTGCGCTCAATGATGAGTTTACGGTAGCAGACTTCTTCCGGCGCTATACTTCGGTTGGGCTGGAGACAAATCGGCCAGGGATTGTCCATCGACTCGACCGTGACACCAGCGGAGTAATGATTGGTGCACGTACGCCTGAGGCCTTCCAGCGGCTTAAGAAGCAATTTGCCGAGCGCCACGCTAAGAAGACATATCTAGCGGTTGTGGCAGGGAAACCCCGTCAGCAGCAAGCCAAGATCGATGTCCCGCTGGGGCGTAACCCGGCTGCGCCAAGCACCTTCCGAGCTGATCCACGCGGCAAATCTGCCCAAACAATCTATAAAGTACTCGCCTCGCAGTCCAGTATGAGCTTACTCGCTCTGCGCCCCCGCACTGGCCGAACACATCAGCTGCGTGTCCATCTGGCATATATTGGTACACCGATTGTTGGTGATCGCGTCTATGGATCGGCAGGGGAGCGTCTCCTTCTGCACGCCTACCAGCTCGAAATCACGACTCGTGCTGGCCTACGCCAGACGTTTGTTGCACCACCGCCAGCAGCCTTTATGGCACTCTTTCCTGAGGGAGCCGATGTCATCGCTCGTCTATAACCCTCGCACCGAGCAGCGTCTTGCCCAGCTTGCGCAGCAGCCACCACAGTCATTGCTTCTTGTTGGTGCGCCTGGACTTGGGCTTATGACCGCAGCACGGCAGGTTGCGAGCCACACCGCACTTATCCTCCGGCCTCATACCAGCCAGGGCCATGACGACCAGCAACGCGGGACAATTCGCGTTGATGACATCCGCTCGCTTCACACACTTACTCAGGGCAAGGCAACGGCTCGGCAATTTGTCATTATTGATGATGCCGACCGGATGACACCTGCCGCCCAAAATGCCTTCCTTAAGCTCCTCGAAGAGCCGCCTCACGCGCTTCATCTCATCCTCACTAGTCATCAGCCCCAACGCTTGCTGGCAACAATTCGCTCACGCGTCCAGACCGTCCGTATCATCCCACCCCAGCAAACCCAAACAGCTGCTCAGCTTGGCCAGCTTGGCATTATTGACCCGACGCGCCGCGCTCAGCTGCAGTTCATTGCTCAGCAGCAACCTGCAACGATCGCACGCTTGGCTGCCAATAGCGAGGAGTTTCGCACCATTGCTCTGGCAATGACCGATGCGCGCCACTATATCACTGGTACTACCCGTCAACGCATCGTGATTGGGCAGCGCTATAGCCACGATCGGGCTCGTGCATTGCTCTTCCTTGAGTGTGTGCTACACATTATATGGCATACACTCCGGACGCAACCATCACAGCAGCTACTTACCCAGGCAGAACATATCGCACGCGCACACGAGCGCATTACTGCCAATGCCAGCGTGCGGATTCAGCTGCTGGCATGTGGTATACTATAACTATGTATGGATTATTATTGGTAGCCTGCGCTGGCGCTTTTGCCTTGTGGCAGCAGCAATCAGTTACCGAGACCACCTCACAATTACCAATGCGCCTCTCGGGTAAGCTTGATCGCCTGTGGGAGGTAGCTCAGGAATCACTCCGCGATCGACGTTATCTCCGCGCCGAGAAGGCACTGCTCACGATTCTGCGGGTAGACGAGCGTAATGCAACCGCATATAATCGTCTCGGTATTTTATACGCTAAGCAGAAGGCATTTGATGATGCGATTGAGTGTTTTGAGATCGCTCAAAGCCTCGAGCCAAGCGCGTCGAGCCTGCACAACGTTGGCCTCATCTACTACGAAACCAAGCGCTACGACAAAGCTGCTCTCGCCTTTGAACAAGCACTGGCAATGGAGGACAAGCTGGCTGCGCGGCATATTGCCTATGCCAAGGTACAGGAAAAGCTCGGCCATAGTAAGAAAATGCTAGAGTCACTTGAGCGAGCTGCCAAGCTAGAGCCTGGTACCCAAACATATCAGCTCCTGGCCGAAGGCTACGAACGAGCTGGCGACCACAAAAAAGCGAAGCGTATTCGTGCCAAGTTGCAACCTCAGCCTACCTCTACGCAATCACCGCAGCAGCAGCACCGAGCACAACCAGAGCCTCGCCAGCAACCCCAGCAACGCATTACTGTGCCGTCCCAGCAGGTAGAGCAACAGCCTTCAACGGCATATTACCATCCACCGGCTGCATTGCCCGCTTCAGCAGCGCCAACGTATACTCAAGCACCTCCGCAGCCGCAGCCAAATGCCGCATATAGTCGACAGTCCGTTGCTGTTCATCCACCAGCACGAGCCCCAATGCCCGCCAATCGCATCCAGCGCAGCGCGCCACGCCGCATTACGATGTAGCGCCAGCGGTATAAGGTAGATAAAGGCTAAGTACAATAATAAGGCAGCAGTATGTATGCTGCCTTATTTACATTCTCAGGGCGGGGTTTCTCGCCACGTAAGCCCTTTTGTTATTGATATATCCACTAATACACACAATTTCATTGTTCCTACGACAGCCAATACAAAGAGTGGAATAAGCTCCTACCAATTTACAGCTATTACGTAACTGCAAAAACAAAAAAGACCTCCTCCTTAAGAAAGTCTTCGCTATATATACGTATGGAGCCGCTTTACGGATTCGAACCGTAGACCTACTGTTTACAAAACAGTTGCTCTGACCAGCTGAGCTAAAGCGGCAGGAATGGTACCGGAGGTAGGACTCGAACCTACGAAGCTAAAAAGCGGGAGATTTACAGTCTCCTGTCATTGCCACTAGACGACTCCGGCAAATAAAATGAACTAACTGTGAATTAGTATAGCAAATTTTTCGCCAATGTCAAAGTGCGAATTTCTTCATTCGACAATTTTCGCTTTTTGTACTTACATACCATTCAGACCAATATCATGATTGCATGAGAAAACATACAAACCGCGGCCTTTCCTCTGTTATTATCACATATTTTGTTTTATACTATCATCCATGACTCATGAAAAACACTTTAATCATGTCCTCGTCGCTGCATTGTTTGCTGACGATGAACCACGACGTACGTCTGAGCTCTATCGAAATCACAACCACCCAATCTATGAACATAAGCTCCAAAAGTATCCTCTTATGCCGTTCTTTTCCTCGATGGTCGTGCGCGAAAAATCAGAAGGAGACACAACGAAACGTGATGGGATTATAAAATATATCAAAGCTCTATCGGAGGAGTTTGAGCCGTTTACTGTACAACTCGGTGATGAAGTAGAGATTGGCGGATCGGTCGGTAATTCACAACGAGTTAGAGAAGTTATGCCGAGCAAAGAAGTATTGCGCCTCCGATATGAAATTGGGTATATAGCCAGAAGATTATCAGTTGTATACGACGCCCGTAGTATGCGTGGTCTCGATACCATGGCATATGTTCAGCGCGGCACACACAATAATGCTGGCACGATTTTACCTGGCGTACAAGAACTTGAGGTAGCTGCTATCAGCGTAATTACAACTCGCTCTGACAGTAAGAACACACCAACAAAAGTAATCACCCGCTGTGACTATCCACTTGGCCAACAGCCCGACGCCACCGAATTATCAAACGAATTATTTAGCGAGGGCGAGGGTCTGAGTCATTACCCTATGGGCGACGGTACATCTCATGGCCTCACTGAATATCCTGAGCACCACATTATGCAGCGCCAGCCACAACAGACACCAGAGGTAGAGGGCCGCGTATACCGGATACCACGCAACCGCCGGCCAGCCTTAGGTCGTTTCTGATAGCATACAGCAGGGGGAGAGTATGCGTATCACATATTTCAACAAGCGAAAAACATCCTCACTCATAGACCAACAATAAAGATCACCCCAACAATGGGGTGATTAACAAATTCAGTCATGGAGCCACGATCGGGGCTTGAACCCGAGACCTCATCCTTACCATGGATGCGCTCTACCAACTGAGCTATCGCGGCATTACTTGGTATTCTACCATACGAGGTACATGCCAGCAAGCCTTACTGCCTTGGTTCTTAATGCGCTCGTTTTGCCAGCACACTCACCCTTACTCTTCGCTGCTTCGTCTATAGAGCGTGTGAGGTTCTACCAGTGGTCAGCCTACCTCATGCAGTGCCTATAACTTGGCTTTTTGCGCCATACTCAATGCCACGATTGGGGAGGTTATGGTACGTGTATATATAATTCTCCTAGAATCTATTGACAGATGGGGGTATTCGTGGCTACAATATGTGTTATCTATCGTTCGAGCGATCTCTTGTCGATAGAGTGTTTGTACGATAAAGTTTCGTGTTAGAATAAGGATAACCATTAAATAAAGAGGAGTCTATGGCAATGGCTGGTTTTATACAGTGTATGGAAGTAATCGACAGGTATCGTTGGTGGATTGGAGGGGTGATATTCCTCATGGTCGTTCTGAGTTGGTGGCTCCGCGTGGCGAGTGCCCGCAAGAATAAAACCTACACTGCAACACTCCGCAAAAAATACGCAGTCTTAGTCGTTGCTGAGGATGAAGACCCAGAAGTCTTCGAGAGCTGCCTGGCTAGCATCAAAGAGCATAGCAAGCCAACGCAGCTACTCGTCTCGATTAACGACGCTTCGCACGCTCACCAATCTCTCCAAGCAATCGCCAAAGAATATGCAACAACGGTAGTCGAGCAGCCTGAGATGATGAGCTATGATGCGCAGCTTGCCTCACTGATTGAAAAAGTGCGGCGTGTGAGCCTTGTGATTGTCACAACCCCACGTGCGCGCTGGACAATATCGACAATTAACCTCCTTTTACCCTTTGCTGAGCCAGCGATTGGGATGGTCAGTGGTCGCCAACAGTACACTGGTGGGGCGACACTCTCTCAGCGGATCGGCAGTTGGCTCCTTGACATGCAGCAACGTGTTGTTTTGCCAATGCAAAGCCGTCCTGGCCACGCCTATGCCATCACAAGCGACACCTTTGCTATTCGGCTTGAGCTGCTCAAACACGTTACCCAGGGCAGTGCAGAAGCACAGCCATGTGCTGCGCATCATCCATCAAGTATCGCGCTGTCTCTGCCTTCACAACACCATGCAGCCTACCAGCATAGTGCTCTCACGCAGATCAACCACCCGGCAGAGCTCTACCGGATTGCAAGCAGCTATACCCAGCTGAGTCGCGCCGCCTATTGGCAACTCTGGCATCAGCACGCACGTATCTGGCAAGCAGGTCTACTTGTCTGGCTTACACACATTGGCTTTTGCTTTGCGAGTTTGCTTTATCTTGGGGCGCTGATCGTGCTGAGTAGCACGCTCGTCAACAACTTATACAGCACTCTGACTGGAGCCGCGACTGCCGCAACGCTATGGAGTAGTGTGACTATCCTTGGGCTGGTGCTTGCCTGGCTTGTGTGGCAAGCGGTGCGTAATATTCCACACCTTAAGCATCACCCACGCGACCTATGGCTTCTGCCACTCTATCTCCCAATCGCTGGTAGCCTCGCACTCACAAGTAAGCTATGGGCGCTTATTACACTCTCTCGCCATCACGCACCCGCTCCATCGAGCGCACTTCGTCAATATGCAGCTGGCCTTGCGGCAATTGTCCTGCTACTTATTACAGTGCCACTCGCTTATGTTGTGGCAATGATCCCAGCTCAGCAACCACAAGAAGCTCCGCACCGTCCTGCACAAACTGCTCCACAGCCGCAGCAACAAAGTGATAATCGCGGCAATACAGACAAGAAGCAAGCTAACCGCCCAGCGACTACCTCTCGTCAATCGCAAGCGCAACACACGCCAGCTCATTCTGAGAAGAAGAACCAAGCTACCACACCAGAGCAAAAGCCAATTATGCTCACTGCCCAAGATGGCGACTCACAGTCGCTTGTGGCGCGGCGCTTCATCAAGAGTTATCACCAAGCTCAGCAGCTTAACCCTGCGCAGGCTGCATATGCCGAGAATCGCTTGGTAGCCTTAATGGGGCAGCGCGACGAAATCGACAGTGGCGAGACTTTCACGGTGAGTAGTTCGCAGCTTGCTACGGTTGTTGCCGAGGCCCAAGCGCTCAGTGCTGACGAGCAGGCCAACTGGGCAGCCTATGCTGCTACTGAATAGCAAATCCTCATCGCTACTAGCATTACACCATGGGCTATGCTATAATCAACCAAGATGTTTTATAAAATCTAACGAGTAAAGAAATGGCAAAGAAGAACAATACCAAGCGAAAGATTATTGCTCTTGTGAGCAATCTCACTAAACACCGTACCTACGTAACACGTAAGAACACGATGAACACTCCAGATAAGCTTGTTCTGCGTAAGTATGACCCGATCGCTCGCCGGCATGCTACCTACACTGAGACAAAGAAGTCGCTCGGCCGCAACGAGGTCAAGCCGCGCAAAGGCTAGTCTCATTGCAATAACAACCAAAAACAGCATTCAGTCACGAATGCTGTTTTTGTGGTAGCGATCAATTGCGAGAGTTAGTATAGCTACCGATGCGGTTCTTTGATCGATTGTTTCCATGTTACTACCTGTAGTCTCTGTTTTTCTGCGTCAGTTTTTACTCACTATTTTATTGGGGTGACGTTCCTAAAGGAGACTATCGCTAGACATGGCAAATTCTTAATCATTCGCGTAGACGGCCGCGTTTTGAGCAGCATTAGCTCTTACTGTGTTTTTAAGGAAAGCAGAAGAGAGAAGGGGTATGAAAAACTATTGCTCAGGTTTCAGTGCTCAAGACTATCTATGGCGATACCCCTGGTGGATGGTAGTGTGGCGCTCAGCTTGCGCAGCGGCAAGCTGCTCGGCAAACACGTCGAATGTCGCTGCTAGCCAGAGACCATCAGACACCATCCGGTCAAGCAGCTCCATCGTCGGCGTTGCCATAGCAGCATAGATATAGAGGACGCTACTTGAGATCTCAATACTGAGATCATCAAAATGTGATACTATCACCGATGCTACATCAGGTGTGAGATAGCGTTCTATCTCGACTGCCCGCCCAAGCTCACCATACACCGTATATTTCTGCATAAATTCATCTGGCTGCGGCCCAAACATCCCCAGTCGGAGTGGTTGCAACTTGTAGCTGGGGTAGCTAGCAATCTTGCCCTGCCGGCCAATAAACATATACGGTACATCACGGCGCGTGTACATATCTACCGCGGCTATCAGCCACTGTTGAGGCGAAGGCTTGGGGCTATTAGCAATGCGCACCATATCTCGTCGCGACACAAGTGTGACATTATAACCGCGAATATTACCCACGCTATAGTAACGATCGCGATGAGTCGTCGACATAGTGTAGCCGCGGATTGGGTGGTAGTCGTCATCTCGCGGGTTGATCGTTCCGAAATAAATCAAGCCAGCTTGCTCAGCAAACTGCTGCACTATCTTACGCGCAGCCGAACGCTCCGCAAAAGCTGCTGGCGAAACCTGCCGCACGGCGCGCGTAACGCGGTGGGTAATGGCATCATGGGCTGACATAACTCCAGTATATCACTCCTTTAGGCAAAAAATACCTCCGTCGGGGAGGTTGAATCATACTGTGGCAGGGGCATGAGGAATCGAACCTCAATCTACGGTTTTGGAGACCGTTATACTAGCCGTTGTACTATGCCCCTCTGTTACTATCTATTAGTATATCAAATCTATAGCCAAACCGGAAGAATTTTCTATTGCAAAGTAACTATTGATTCGTTTATGCTAAAAATCCCTCACGCCACGCGGAGTCTGCTATAATAAAATACATGCAACCAACGCCTCCAGTTCGGCCCTTTGCAATACTCATGGTTGGCTTGCCCGGTAGCGGCAAGACATTTTTTGCCGCTCAGTTTGCCAAGGCCTTTGGCTCACCCTTTATTGATATTAACGAGCTCTCGGGCTACTGCCAAGACGATGCAGCCGCGGCAGTAGTAGGGAAGACATTTTTGCAAGAGATTGCTAAAACCAAGCAACCCTTCATATACGAAGGCGATAGCAACACCCGCGCTCGCCGAAGTGAGTTCGTCCGCTGGGCACGGAGTGAAGGGTATCGGCCAGTGATTATTTGGGTCCAAACGGATGTAACAACAGCCCGAAGCCGAAGTGTCAAGAACCAGCGGCTCTCACGTGAGGCGTTTGATTACTATGTGCGGCGCTTTAGCGAGCCAAACGCGGGCGAACTCTATTTTGTCATCAGTGGCAAGCACCCGTATTCATCACAGTCCCGGGCTGCCCTGACCTTCTTAAAGCAAATCGGTCAACAAACTGAGGACGAAGCTCTGCCGAGCAAAACACCAGCCACAGCTCCACCAGCAGCAAAGCAGCGCGCTCAAGTGCCACCGCCGACACCAGCCAGTCACCCAATGCGCGCTATGTCGAGCGCCCCACGGCGAGGACAAATTCGTTCGGCACGCTACATTGTGCAATAAAATAACATCTTGGCTAAAAGGAGGGAGGCTTTTATCTATGTCTTCTACGCTCCACGACGATGAGTTTGGCGATATTGTTATTAAGCGCAGCGCCAAGGCGCGTTCCATCACAATGCGTCTTACGCCAAATGGCCAGCTCTGCGTCAATACCCCGCGGCACGCACCACTCTTTCTCATCCGTCACAGCATTGCCACCCATCGTCAAGCACTCCGCCAGCTCCTGCGCCAGCACGCGGTGCATGGTTATCAAGACGGAGAGACAATTGGTAAACATCACTCGATCGCTATCATCCGCACACAGATGGTTGATCAGCCTACTGTGCGCATCGCGAGGCAAAAGCTGCTCGTCTCTCTCCCACCAGAACATACTATAGACGAGCCAGCCGTTCAGTGCGCTATCCGACAAGAAGTTGCAACCATCTTGCGCCGCGAAGCCAAAGCCTACTTGCCACAGCGTCTCCACGAGCTTGCTGCACGCACTAACTCAACCTACCAGCGTATTCGCTTCAGCCATGCGAGCACTCGATGGGGGAGCTGCAGCAGCACAGGTACAATTAGCCTTAATATTGCGCTCATGAAACTCCCCAATGAGCTGATTGATTACGTCTTGATTCACGAGCTTTGCCACACTCACCACATGAATCACTCGTCAGCCTTTTGGGGGCTGGTAGAGCAGTGTGATCCTCACTACCGATCACACCGGCAGCGGCTTAAGCACGAAACACCAATGATATAGCATAAGCAAATATCACACAAAACGCTTGTGCCTACCGTCATACTCCAGGTATACTAGAAGCGTGTCGCCATACGCTACCAATAGCCAAACCAGTATTGTTGTGCGAGTCAGCAGCGTTGTCTTTCCGCTTCTACTTTTCGCGTATAGCAAACTCCTCGGCCTTGATGCAATGCAGCGCATTCCCGGGGCAGGTGAATGGTCTTTCTATGCAGCAGCCAGCACTTGGCTTGCTCTTGGTCTCTACACCTGTTTCCGTCCATCGCAGACGAATAAGCAGCGAGCGTGGCAGCTCGTCTTGTATCATGGTCTTGCTGCGAGCTACTTGCTCAGTATCTCTGGCGTAGCAGTGCCGTTCACCTGTGCGTGGTCGTTGTTTATGCTGGCGGCTTTTGCCTATGCTGGCTTTTCTGGGTGGCTGCTCAGTGCACTCGTGCTTTTTATTACAGCAGCACTTGATGCATTTTGGCTGACGCCACAAAGTATTGTTGATATTACCACAACAACGTTGATGGCCTTTATGCTTGGTGTGGTCATTGTTGCCCTCGCATATCGCCACAATCTCTACCGCTCGGCACTGCATACCAGTCGCGAGGCAATGACCTTGCAGCACGATCGGCTCTTGACGATCATTAACAATCTCGCGACCGCTATTATCGCAACCGACCAGCAGGGTATTATCCAACTCTACAACGCTGCAACGCTCGATTTGCTTGATACCAACACAAGCCCGCACGGCAAACCAATCGATACCATCCTGCCACTGCGCGATAGCACCAAGCAACCAGTCTATCTGACTCAGCTGCTTCACGCTGCAACCGTTACGCAAACACGCGATGATGTGTGGATGGAAGTATCAGGCGAGATGCTCCGTCTTAGTATCATATTTTCTCCAATACGTGCGCTCAACACAATGAGTGATTCAAGTGATGGCTACGTCCTTATCCTGCGCGACATTACGAAAGAAAAATCGCTTGAAGAAGAGCGCGATGAGTTTATTAGTGTGGTGAGCCATGAGCTTCGTACTCCTTTGACGGCGGCTGAGGGAGCACTCAGTAATATCCAGCTCATGCTCCACCGGCACGATATGCCGCAGCACACACTCAAAGATCATCTTGATGCAGCCCACGAGCAAGTTGTCTTCTTAGCAAAGATGGTTAATGACCTCAGTACTCTTGCGCAAGCCGAGCGTGGCGCTGCCGACATGCCGGAGCTGCTTAATGTCCGTGCGCTCATGGATGACCTCTACCATCAGTATCGTTCCCAGGCTGCCAAAAAGCAGCTCACTCTCACGCTCGAGACATCGCCGCGGCTGGGCCATGTTGTCGCAAGCTCATTATATGTACGCGAGCTTATCCAAAATCTCCTCTCTAATGCCCTCAAATACACCAAAGAAGGAGAGGTCCACCTCAGTGCGCGCAAGAAGGGTAATCGCATTATCATCGCTGTGCGCGACACTGGCATTGGCATTAGCAAGAGTGACCAAGCACACATCCTCGAACGCTTCTGGCGCAGCGAAGACTACCGCACTCGCGAAACTGGTGGCACTGGCCTTGGTCTCTACATTGCTGCCAAGCTGGCTCGCAAGCTCGGTACGCGCATCGAGTTTACCAGTCAGCTTAACCATGGCTCGACCTTCTTCTTTGCACTGCCAGCTGCGCAGCAGACGACGCACGACAAACATACGAGCTCGCAGTAAAATGCTCTCTTCGGAGAATAAACGAGTATGTGTATACCCAAATCTGTCATGCGTAATAGCAGAAGTACAGTAAAAAAACCATGGTTCACCCTTGACAACCCTCGCTATAGCGCGCTACACTAGGGCTTGACAGCCTGCAAAGACAGGCTATTAAATTTGGGGAGTATGCTGTGGCGAAACCAAGCAAAAAATCATCAACCAACCGCGTGACGCGCATCACCGCGCAAGACACCACGCCCACCAAAACCAAAACGTCAAAAGAAAAGCCAACCTCTGTGGCACCAGCCAAAACCGAGGCTAAAAAACCAAAAGTAACTAAGCCAAAGCGTCAGCGTCGTGGCCCATTCTCGGCGATTCGCAATTACTTTGCTGGAGCCTGGTATGAGCTCCGTATGGTGCGCTGGCCCGATCGCGCGACAACATGGAAAATGTCTGGTGCACTACTTGGCTTTATTGCAGTGTTTAGTGCGACGCTTTTGCTGCTCGATGCTGCATTTAAATATCTATTTCAAATTATCCTGGGGAGGTAGACAATGACAAAAAAACGCTACGACAGCACACGGCAATGGTACGCTATCCACACCTACAGTGGCTACGAAGAGAAGGTAGCCGATAGCATCCGCCAGCGCATTCAGGCCGTTGATATGGCCGACAAAATCTTCGATGCAATCGTCCCTAAGGAGAAGCAGATCCAGATCAAAAATGGCAAGCGCAAAGTCGTTGAGGTTAAGATTTTCCAAGGCTATGTCTTGGTCGAGATGAAGCTGACCGACGAGACGTGGTACATCGTGCGCAATACGCCTGGTGTCACAGGCTTTGTGGGGAGCGGCACAGAGCCAACCCCTGTAAGCGAGGCTGAGATTAAGAAGATCAAGAAACGCATGGGCGTGGAAGACCCCAAGCACCAGATTGACTTTAGCGAAGGGGAAGTGGTCAGTATCATTGATGGGCCATTCAAAGACTTTGATGGCACCGTGAGTGAGATCGACACCACCAAGGGCAAGCTCAAGGTGATGGTGAGTATGTTTGGCCGCGATACGCCAGTTGAGCTTGATGCGCTGCAGGTCAAGAAGGTATAAGCCTCGCACGCAGTTTGCATTTGTATAGGCGATCCACTATAATAGCAACGTTACGCACTCAATACCAGTAGTAATTGAGTAAAAGGAAATATAATGGCAAAAAAAGTTATCGGCAACCTGAAGCTTCGTATTCCAGCTGGCCGTGCCACCGCCGGGCCACCCGTTGGTAGTACACTTGGTCAGTGGGGCTTGAATATGATGGACTTCATCAACCCATTCAACGACGCCACCAAGGCAGATATGGGTAAGGATGTTATCGTCCATATCCAAGTGTTTGAGGACCGCACCTTTGCATGGCGCAGCCTCGGCCAGCCCGTTGATGATATGATCCGGGCTGCAATCGGCATCAAGAAGGGCAGTAGCAAGCCACACAGCGATAAGGTTGGGACGATCACCCGAGCGCAGCTTGAGGAAATCGCTCAGGCAAAAATGGAGCAACTCAACGCCATCAGTCTCGAAGGAGCTATCAAGACGGTGGCGGGTACTGCTCGCAGTATGGGCGTGGAAGTCACTAACTAATCTACTCAGCGCGCATCAAAATACCTCTGCACGCAGAGGTATTTTTGGTATAAATTGACACATTTTGCAATAGTAGTTTACAATAACAATATGCGTAAACTCCTCCTCGACAAAATCTCTATACCAATCCTTATCCTTGGTGCGTTCGTCATTGCGGCGATTGGCTGGTGGCTATATAAGGGGACGATTGGCAGCTTCACAACGACGATCTTCTATGGGCGCTTTGATCACGATGCAATTCGCCATATGGATGTGAGCTATCAGTCGGGGTATGCGATAGACGGCTGGGATGGCAGTAATGGTATGGTTATTGGCACCATCACCGACAAAGCGACGCGTGATCGCTTGCTGACTATTCAGCCTTTTACTGATTGCCCGCACGGTTGCTCAGGGTGGTACCATTACGGAGACAACCTCCCTCATCCTGAGTCGGTATTTCGGGACACCGCTATCCTTGGTAATCATACTATTCCACCAAAGAAGTTTAGTGATCAAGCTCGAGCAGCCATCAGCAGCGACAATCACTGCGTGGCACGCTATTCATCGAGTCATCGCACTAACGATATATTTTGTTTTTCACCGAGCAGCGGGGCGTTTGTCTATGAGTTCGCTGAAATGAGTGGGAAGTAGGTAAAGAGTAGTATAGTAGTGCCAGCGACGAAGAAAGAGAACAGTAATACGATACCCGAGAAATATAGCCACTTTCGGATTAAGAAGATTATTATAGCACAAGAGGAAAGATCATGAGCATATCATCCACCCGCGTCCAGCAACCACAAAATATACCAGTGCGCCGCACCAAGCAGATGGTACGGCTATGGCTAATTTTTGTTATTGTTGCGCTGATATCAGAGGCGATATCATATATAGTCAATTACCCTACGACTCACTACACACGAATAGATCCAGTTTGGGCAGCTATCATAATTTTCAGTATAGATGCAGCCTGCTTTGCGGCTGGCATGCTATGGCTTGGTCGTGGTCGGAGGCCTATTTCGCGCGTTATCTATGGCTCAGCAGCGTTCTTAATGGGCGCATTTGCCTTCCAGGCTGGACGTGGATTCATCCCCGCCTCAATAACCATAGCACTGAGCTTCCTTGTCGCGACGCTTGCTACCATTCCTCGCTTTCACGTGCGTCATTACAAGCAGGTAGAGATAGCTATGAGTGTGTTGATTATCGTTGGCGCACTTGGGCTAGCATGGGCGTTTCGTATTGTTAGTATGTATCATCCACCTCTGCAAATTCATTAAAAATAGCGGTGTGGTTATCGTGATAACAAACGTGGTTGATAAATCTACAGAGATATCTTTTCAGTCATACGGCAAGTGTTAAGTAGTACTGCATTATCACGTAAAACTCCTTCACTACCAACTCTAGCTAATAAGGCCTTCTTTGCGGAAGTGAAATACAACTACTAGATGGAGGCTAAGTCTGGACGACCTTCTAGCCTTTTGCGCGCCATGATCATTCTATGCATCTCACTGCCGCTTTTGCACTCGGTAATCTTTTTAAGAAAAGCTAGGTATTCTGGGTCGTCAGTTTCGGGCGAAAAACGCTCTATGGGTGGCTCCTGCATTTTGCGATATTCAAGAAGCACATCGAAAGCATCATTCAAGTCAGCGAGGTCACCGTGATGATCTTGGGTATCGTTTGCTTTGGCTGGTGCTATAGTTTCTCGAATCGCGCTCGTCACCTTCTGACAATTCACTTCCTCAAGTGCCATAACACCCAGCAACTGTTCTCGCATTTTCTTCATGCCAATTTGTAATTCTGTATCTTCTAGATTTACTGGTGGCTTATCAGTGAGTTGACCTTGCGGTAATGCTGATGGGGCGCGGCTCTTCACTGGCGGAGGATCCTGGCAGTTCGGTAGACGTGGCCGGCAGAGCGGACACTGAGCAAGGTAACCAGGCGAGCGCCTCTGCAGAAGCCGCAAGTGCGATCCATCCAGCCCGAGCAGCACAGGACACGCAGCAGCACACGGCCACCCAACCGCGGCGGATCAACCGCTACCTGCGTGCGCAGCTGGTGGAAGAGATGGTAGCGCTGCACCAGGCGGGGCAGACGGTGGCGCAGATTGCCGCACGCTTCGGCTTCCACCGCACCACGGTGGCGCGGCACCTCAAGCAGGCAGGGGAAACGCTGCGCACCAACCCAGCCGACCCTGCCTTCCAAGAGCGGGTGCGGCAGGCCTACGCCGAGATCGGGACGGTTAAGCACACTGCTCAGCGGTTAGGAGTCAGCAAGGACACGGTGCGGAAGGTCGTGCGGGGTGAGTGAGCCGACACCGAATATGGTATATAGATCAGCGCGAGCCATCTACCGAAGTATCTGGAAGATCGCAAACAACCATATAGTGTCATTAATCAGATAAAGCAGATACTTCTACAGGCGCTTTCAAGTGCAGTTAATCGATGTGATCAACGTCGAAAAACATTCTTATCCATCTCTCTCCGGATACCCATGCCCCCGCCAATACCGATAGACAAAGGCTCCACTATCTGGATCGAGACACAAGAAATCTCTGCGGACATTAAACGTGCATGTGGCATTTGGTGCAGAGACTGCGTGATCGACCAAAGACGATGCCACCGAGCGAGCTGGCGTTGGCAGGTGGATTGGCC
>ERZ772827.415-NODE-415-length-23846-cov-6.509310_pt1 | contig 23846 bp, 19 predicted proteins | sample MGYA00580850_ERZ772827 | MGnify/ENA primary metagenome ERZ772827 (study PRJEB29015, sample SAMEA2737950) | human oral metagenome | biome: human oral; feature: human-associated habitat; material: dental | place: China | collected 2145 ... | reverse complement strand
TTATCGAAAGAGCTAAGTAGTATATGATCCAGCAAGAATCAAGACTCGTAGTAGCTGACAACAGCGGTGCTAAGGAAGCCCTCTGCATCCGCGTCCTCGGAGGTACGCGTCGCCGCTATGCCTCTGTCGGTGATATCATCGTAGTAGCTGTCAAGAGCGTCATCCCCTCCTCGGATCTGAAGAAGGGTGTCGTCTCTAAGGCTGTCATCGTCCGCACGAAGAAGGAAGTACGTCGTCCCGACGGCTCCTACATCCGCTTCGATGACAACGCTTGCGTCCTCCTTAACGCCGCTGGCGAAATGCGTGGTAGCCGTATCTTCGGTCCTGTAGCTCGTGAGCTGCGCGCCACGAATATGAAGATCGTTTCTCTCGCGCCTGAAGTCCTCTAATCCTAAAGACGAAGAAGAAATGAGTAAGTTACATATCAAGAAGGGCGACCAGGTCGTCGTCCTCAGTGGTACTGACAAGGGCAAGAAGGGCCGCGTCCTCGAGGTCCTGGTCGACAAGCAGCGCGCGATCGTCGAGGGTATCGCCATCGTCGCTAAGCACGCTAAGCCCAGCGCAAAGAACCCTCAGGGGGGTATCGAGAAGAAGGAAGCTCCTATCCACATCGCTAAGCTCAACGTCCTAGATCCTAAGACGGGTAAGGCTACGCGTGTAGGTCGTCGCCTCAATGACGAAGGGAAGCTCGTACGTTATTCCAAAAAGTCAGGAGAGGAGATCAAGTAATGAGCAACACTGCAAGTCTTAAGAACGAATACAAGGAACGCATCGTTCCTGCCCTGATCGAGCAGTTCGGCTACCAGTCCCGCATGCAGGTGCCCGTCCTCAAGAAGATCGTCATCAACCAGGGGCTCGGTATCGCTACCGCTGATAAGAAGATCATCGACGTAGCTATCGCTGAGCTCTCCGCCATCACCGGTCAGAAGGCTGTCGCTACGGTCTCGAAGAAGGATATCTCCAACTTCAAGCTCCGTAAGAAGATGCCTATCGGTGTCATGGTGACGCTCCGCCGCGAGCAGATGTACGAGTTCCTCGAGCGCCTCATCCGCATCGCCCTGCCTCGTATCCGTGACTTCAAGGGGATCGAAAGCAAGTTCGACGGCCGTGGTAACTATACCCTCGGTATCAGCGAGCAGATCATCTTCCCCGAGATCAACCTCGATGGCATCACGAAGATCCTGGGTATGAACATCACCTTCGTGACCTCCGCTCAGACGGACGAAGAAGGCTATGCGCTGCTCAAGGAGTTCGGCCTCCCATTCAAGAACGCTAAGAAAGGCAACTAATATACTATGGCAAAGGAATCAATGAAGGCACGCGAGGTAAAGCGTGCGAAGCTCGTCGCTAAGTATGCTGCCAAGCGTGCTCAGCTCAAGGCCGAAGGTAACTACGAAGCGCTTCAGGCTCTGCCTAAGAACGCTTCGCCCGTACGTCTGCACAACCGCTGCAGCATGACGGGTCGTCCTAAGGGCTACATGCGCCAGTTCGGTATCTCTCGTATCCAGTTCCGTGAGATGGCTTCTGCCGGTCTCATCCCTGGTGTGAAGAAGGCTAGCTGGTAATAGTGCCTTATCCCCAATGATAGCGCCCCTCACTCCGCCGCACGGCAGGGTGAGGGGCGCTTCCTTTTTCCCTCCTTCCTATGCTTATCAAGAAGCGTTTCCTCTATGCGCTCCTCTCGCTTGTCCTCCTCGTGGGGGCGGGAGCGAGCTGCTATAATGTCTACGCCCAGACGCTGGAGCGTCGCGGCTGTACGGGTAGCAAGTCCTGCCGCGTGTGCAAGAACTGCCGCTACTGCCGTCACTGCTCCCTGCCGGGGAATAGCTGCGGTGTCTGCCGTCACTAAGCTCAGCTGTCAGCCCCGCCGTCTCTAGCTTCTCAGCTTCGCCCTCCGCTCTTCCCCGCTCTTTCTCGCGCTACATATATATAGGGGCTCCCTTAGCTCGCCTCCCTCGTTTGCTACGCGTCTCAGGCTGCGTCTCGATGGGCTAAGCCCCCGAATAGGACTGGCCTTGAAGCGTCTCCGTGCTGTCCCAGCCTAGTCCCTTGCCCCGCTGTAGCGGCTGGGTAGCGTCCTTAGGAGACGTGGGGAAGGTCAGTAGCGTCGGGCATAGCGCAGCAGCCTGCCTCGGGTAGGCTTCGTCGGATAGGATGGGGCGGAGTAGGGGGGCGGCAGAGGCGGAATACACGGGGGCTAGCGCCTGCGGTAGCGCGTGGCGGCACGGCCTCCGAGCCTTTTGCGTATCTTTGTGGCGCTAAGTGGCGCCTTTACAGGCGCTCACCGCACGTCTGTTCACTATACTAGACTAGGATAAGACCTACCGAATGATTACCTTCTTTCGCCAGCCTCAGCGCGCTACCCTCTATGTGGTAGAGAGCCAGGAGGCACTAGATCCCACCTCCCTTGATCGTCTGATATGGCTCTTCGCAGGGGCACAGCCTCTGGCTGAGCACGAGCTCAAAGGACACTTCGTCGGTACGCGCCGCGAGCTGGTGACCCCCTGGAGCACCAATGCCGTGGAGATCGTCCGCAATATGAACATCCCCGGCGTGAAGCGCATCGAGGAGTTTACCGAGGTCGCCACGGCGGACGCCGCCTACGACCCTATGCTGCAGCACCGCTATGAGGGGCTGGATCAGTCGGTCTTCGTCACGGACTTCAGTGCAGCGCCCATCGCCTCCGTTACGGATATCCGTGCCTACAATGAGGCTGAGGGCCTCGCCCTGAGCGAGGAGGAGATCGTCTACCTCGAGGAGCTGGCAGGGCGCTTGGGGCGCCCACTCACCGATAGCGAGCTCTTCGGCTTCTCGCAGGTCAATAGTGAGCACTGCCGTCACAAGATCTTCGGCGGTACCTTCGTCCTCGACGGCGAGGAGCAGGAGCGCTCGCTCTTCTCCATGATCAAGGACACCAGTGCTGCTAACCCCAACCACCTAGTCTCTGCCTACAAGGACAATGTCGCCTTCATCGACGGACCTCAGGCGCTGGAGCAGTTTGCCCCCGCCTCTGGGGATAAGCCCGACTACTTCGTCCGTAAGTCTATCGACAGCGTGCTGAGCCTCAAGGCCGAGACGCACAACTTCCCCACCACCGTCGAGCCCTTCAATGGCGCAGCCACCGGTACGGGCGGTGAGATCCGCGACCGTATGGCGGGCGGCCGTGCGAGCGTACCCCTGGCAGGTACGGCGGTCTATATGACCAGCTACCCACGCAGTGAGGCAGGGCGCAGCTGGGAGCAGCATACCGAGGCGCGTCCTTGGCTCTACCAGACGCCACAGCAGATCCTGACCAAGGCGTCCAATGGGGCGAGCGACTTCGGGAATAAGTTCGGCCAGCCGCTGATCTGTGGCTCGGTCCTGACCTTCGAGCAGGACACACCCCAGGCGCGCTATGGCTTTGACAAGGTCATCATGCTCGCTGGGGGCGTCGGCTATGCCCGCCGCAGCGATGCGCAGAAGGGCACGCCCAAGCCTGGGGAGCAGGTCGTCCTCCTTGGCGGGGACAACTACCGCATCGGTATGGGCGGTGGCGCCGTCAGCTCGGTCAATACGGGTCAGTACGCGGGTGCCATCGAGCTCAACGCCGTCCAGCGCTCCAATCCCGAGATGCAGAAGCGTGTCCAGAACGTCATCCGCACCCTCTCCGAGGGCGAGGACAATCCCATCATCTCCATCCACGACCACGGCGCGGGTGGGCACCTCAACTGCCTCTCCGAGCTCGTCGAGACGACGGGCGGCCACTTCGACCTCACACGCTTCCCCGTCGGTGACGAGACGCTCTCCGACAAGGAGATCATCGGCAACGAGAGCCAGGAGCGTATGGGGCTGCTGGTCGAGGAAGAGGCGCTGGAGCGTATCGCCCGCATCGCCGAGCGCGAGCGCGCGCCTATGTACGTCGTCGGGGAGACGACGGGCGACATGCACCTGACCTTCGAGAACGCACGTGGCGAGCGTCCCATCGACCTGGCGCTGTCGGATATGTTCGGCTCGGCGCCGAAGACCTATATGCGCGATAGCCGTCAGCCCCAGGAGCAGCCCGCGCTCCGCTACGAGCCCAGCCAACTGGAGCAGTACCTCGATGCCGTACTGCAGCAGGAGGGCGTGGCCTGTAAGGACTGGCTGACCAATAAGGTCGACCGCTCCGTCACAGGACGCGTGGCGCGCCAGCAGTGTCAGGGCCCGCTGCAGCTGCCGCTCAGTGACTGCGGCGCTATGGCAGTGGACTTCCGCGGCCGCTCGGGTATGGCGACCTCCATCGGGCACGCCCCAGCCGCGGCGCTGGTCGACCCCGTAGCAGGCTCGCAGCTAGCGATCGCCGAGGCGCTGACCAATATCGTCTTCGCCCCCCTGACCTACGGGCTGGAGGGCGTCTCGCTGAGTGCCAACTGGATGTGGCCCTGCCGCAACCCCGGCGAGGACGCTCGTCTCTACGACGCCGTAGAGGCGGCTTCGGATCTGGCGATCTCGCTCGGCATCAACATCCCCACGGGTAAGGACTCGCTGTCCATGACGCAGAAGTACCCCGACGGCTCCAAGGTGCTCAGCCCCGGCACGGTCATCATCAGCGCTATGGCTGAGGTCTCGGACGTCAAGGAGATCCTCTCGCCCGTGCTGCGCCTCGATCCCAAGTATCCCGTCTACCATATCGACTTCAGCTTCGCTCCGCTGGCGCTGGGCGGCTCTGCCCTGGCGCAGGCCCTTGGCGAGCTGGGGGACGAGACGCCCTACATCGCCGAGCCCGAGTACTTCCGCGAGGCCTTCGCCGCTGTGCAGGAGGCGCTCCGCCGTGGCATCCTCGTCGCGGGGCACGATATCTCGGGTGGCGGGCTCATCACGGCGCTGCTGGAGCTTTGCTTCAGCCACACCGAGGGCGGGCTCTCCGTTGACCTCTCGGCCTTCCCCGAGAGCGACTGGGTCAAGCTCCTCTTCGCCGAGAACCCTGGGGTGCTCGTGCAGACCAGCGACCCCGAGCAGCTGGAGGCGCTGCTGCGTGATGCCAGCCTCGGCTTCGTGCGCCTAGCGACGCCCGTCCTCGGCAGCCGCACGCTCGCGCTGCATCAGGGCGGCCGTACGCTCGAGCTGGATATCGACCAGAAGCGCGAGCTGTGGTATCGCTCCTCCTACCTCATGGATCAGCATCAGAGTGGCGAGGAGCTGGCACGCCAGCGCTTCGAGCACTACAAGGAGCAGCCCCTACGCTTCCGCTTCCCCGAGGGCTTCGACGGCAAGCTCGCGAGCCTCGGCCTCGATCCCGACCGCAGTGCGAAGGCGCCCGTGCGCGCCGCGATCCTGCGCGACAAGGGGACGAACGGCGAGCGCGAGATGGCCTATGCCCTCTGGCTGGCAGGCTTCGACGTCAAGGACGTGCATCTGACGGACCTCATCTCGGGCCGTGAGACGCTCGAGGAGGTGCAGCTCATCGTCTTCTGCGGGGGCTTCTCCAACTCCGACGTGCTGGGCTCGGCCAAGGGCTGGGCTGCGGGTATCCTCTTCAATGAGCGCGCCAAGGCTACGCTGGACCGCTTCTATGCGCGTCCCGATACGCTCAGCCTCGGGATCTGCAACGGCTGTCAGCTGATGGCCGAGCTGGAGCTGCTCTATCCCGAGCACGAGCTGAAGCACAAGATGGCGCACAACGACTCGCACAAGTTCGAGAGCGCCTTCGTCAGCCTCACCATCCCCGAGAACCACTCCGTAATGCTGGGTAATCTGGCTGGCAGCGAGCTCGGCGTATGGCTGGCGCACGGGGAAGGTAAGTTTGACCTGCCCTACAGCAGCGACCGCTACCACGTCATCGCCCGCTATGCCTACGAGGGCTACCCTGCCAACCCCAACGGCTCGCCCGAGGGGATCGCGGGGCTGTGCAGCGCCGACGGCCGTCATCTGGCGCTGATGCCGCATCCCGAGCGTGCGATCTTCCCCTGGCAGTGCGGCTACTACCCCGAGGGCGAGCGTGCTAGCCATGAGGTGACACCTTGGATGCAGGCCTTCCGCAACGCCTATGACTGGTGCCTCGAGCATCAGGCGAAGGCCTAGCCTCCCGAGCGACTAAACAAAGAGCCCTGCGGGGCGGAGCTGCTCCAGCAGCTTCCGCCTCGCAGGGCTTCTTTTATGGGCTGAGTCGCCGCGTCCGCGCGTACGATATACTACGCCTCGCTGTGAACTAGCCTCCCGTGCGCCTGCTCGCCCCTTATGGAGCTAAGCCCCTATAGGGGCGACCCTATTCAAAGCCCAGGGTGCGTAGCCCTGCAAGGGCGACCAAACCCTGGGTTATTTGGATAAAGAAGTATAGAGCCCTATAGGGGCGATCCTCCGAAGTCTCGTGCTCGGCACACTGACTGTTATCCTTCAGCGAGCTGACTGACGGCAGTGACGCCGCCCATGGACGTCCGTCAGAGCCGTGAGGAATATCCCTCACGGCGGGGGTGGCTAGCTATCGGCTCGGGGAGGGCTCGCGCAGCTTGTGCTGTGGGCAAGCCTTCGGCGCTCCTCGCGGCCTCGTGTCACCCAGCTCGAGAGGGGGGCTGGAGGAGCTTGAGACGGCCTCGGAGGGCACTGAGAGTGTATAGATGTGTTAAATAATGTGCCCCTGGGAATAAATTTAGACCTTACTCGTTGGGGCCTCTTGGACCGCTTGGACTGCGCTGCGCGACTTTGGGGGCTACTTAGGGGCTTCTTTAGGAGGGTGGTAAGGGTATGATATTAAGTGGCTTTACTTATCATCAAAATTTAATAAATCCAATCCCTCGGCGCGGCTTTGTATTGCTGCAAATTTGTCTAAATTTGGCATAAAAGGTTTGCAGAGCAGGATGCCGGGATTTAACCATATTATACAAATGGTGCCGCCTAGAGGCTGGCGTACCACGGAGCCCTTAGGGGCAGTGCCGCGGTATAGCTACCCACGAGGCGGCTTTCTCTATCTGTAGACCTCGGTCGTACAACTACACTAAAAGCAATCAATCCACACTAACACCTCTACAACATGAAGTATCTCTTACGAGTACGATCACTAGTGGCTGTCCTGGCCACTTTAGTGATGCTTCTGGCTAGTCCTTCGCTGGTCTGGGCACAGGGGATCACCGTCAAGGGGACGGTCACCGATGCCAAGAAGGAGGCCCTCCCTGGGGTCTCGGTCCGCGTCAAGGGCACGTCTAACGGAGCACTGACCGGCATGAAGGGCGAATACTCCCTCAAGGGAGTGGCCAAGAATGCCACCCTGGTCTTCTCCTTCATCGGGATGAAGACGCAGGAGGTAGCCCTCGCAGGTCGCACGACCCTCGATGTCGTGCTGAGCGAGGACGCCAAGATCACTCAGGAAGTCGTCGTCGTCGGCTATGGTGCGCAGAAGCGTGTCAACCTCACGGGAGCCGTCTCGCAGCTCGACTCCAAGGCGCTGGCAGCTCGCCCCGTGCAGAATGTCGGTCAGGCACTGCAGGGGATGATCCCTGGCCTCAACCTCTCCGTAGGTAATAGCGGGGGTGCACTGAACAGCAAGCTGAACATCGACATCCGTGGTACAGGTACGATTGGCTCGGGCTCCAACGCTAGTCCGCTCATCCTGATCGACGGCTCGGAGGGCGATATGAACGCTCTGTCGGCCAACGATATCGAGAACATCTCCGTCCTCAAGGATGCCCCGCCAGCTCCATCTACGGCTCGCGTGCTGCCTTCGGGGTAATCCTCATCACGACCAAGAGCGGCCGTGAGGGCAAGCCCCGCGTATCCTATACGGGTAATGTGCGCTTCGCTACCGCGACGCAGATCCCTGAGATGATGGACTCGGAGATGTTCGCCAAGTACTTCAACGCCGCAGGGACCAACTCCGGGAACGGGGTCGTCTTCAACGACGCAGCGATGAAGCGCATCCTGGCCTACAAGGCTGGGCGCAGCGAGAAGGGTGATGAGTTCGGTACCGAGTGGAACGATCGTGACCAGAACTGGGCGCTCTATACCAACGCCTGGGCTAACACCAACTGGTTCGACGAGATGTATCGCAAGAACGCCCCCACGCAGGAGCACAACCTCTCCGTCTCGGGGGGCTCGGGCAACGTGAACTACTACGTCAGCGGTGCTGTCCTGGATCAGCAGGGGATCATCCGCCACGGCTCGGACCTCTTCAAGCGCTACAACCTCACGGCCAAGATGAACATCAAGATCCTCCCTTGGCTGACCCTCGGCTACACCAACCGCTGGACGCGCGAGGAGTACTCCCGCCCCAGCTACATGACGGGCCTCTTCTTCCACAACATCGCCCGCCGCTGGCCGACCAACCCCGTACGTGACCCCAACGGCTACTACGTCGCAGGGAATGAGATCATCCAGATGGAGGATAGCGGGATTGACCGCACGCAGAAGGACTACTCCGCACAGCAGATCACCCTCGAGGCTCGACCCATCGCAGGCCTGATGCTGCGCGCTGAGAACAACTACAACATCACCTCGGCCAATAACCACTGGGACGTACGCGCCATCTATAGCCACGATAAGAAGGGCGAGCCTGTCCTCACCAGCCGCGAGGGTGGTGACGCTGGTCGTACCTCTGTCCATGAGGACGCCTACAAGACGAACTACTTCAACGGCCGCTACTACGGGGAGTATCGTCACCTCTTCGCCGACAAGCACGACGTCAAGGTCGTAGCTGGTCTTGACCTTGAGATCAATAAGTATCGCGACCTCGGCGGTACCAAGCTCGACCTCATCACCAACGACGTAGCGACCGTCAACACCGCTACCAACGACAAGCCTAGCCTCTATGGCGGCTACTCGCACTGGGCTACGATGGGGTACTTCGCACGTCTCAACTACGCCTACGACGAGCGCTACCTCTTCGAGTTCTCCCTCCGTCGCAACGGCTCCTCCCGCTTCATCGGCGACAAGCGCTGGGCGACCTTCCCCGCCTTCTCGCTCGGGTGGAACATCGCCAACGAGGCCTTCTTCGCTCCCCTCAAGCAGCACGTCTCCATGCTCAAGCTCCGTGGCTCCTGGGGTACGCTGGGGAACACTGAGGTGAAGGCTCTCTATCCTTGGTTCCTCGCCCAGCCCGTCGGTACGGCCAACTCTCAGTGGGTCCTCAACGGCGAGCGACAGAATACGTCCAACTCCCCTGGCCTCGTCTCCAGCTCACTGACCTGGGAGCGCATCGAGTCCTGGAACGTCGGGCTGGACTTCGGCGCCTTCAACAACAGACTGCAGGGACAGCTCGACTACTTCAACCGCACCACGCGCGACATGGTCGGCCCTCCTGCGCCCAAGCCCTTCACCATCGGTGCTGGCCTGCCTCAGGTCAATAACGCTACCCTCGTCTCTAAGGGCTGGGAAGCTGAGCTCCGCTGGCGCGACAACATCGGTAAGGTGAACTACGGCGCCCGTCTCGTCCTCTCCGACGACATCCAGACGGTCACTGAGTACAACAACCCCACCGGTAGCCTCGGCACCTGGTACTCGGGTAAGCGTGTCGGCGAGATCTGGGGCTACACCACGGTCGGTATCGCCAAGAGCAATCAGGAGATGACCGAGCACCTCAAGGAGAACAAGCCCACCTGGGGCTCCAACTGGCAGGCTGGGGACATCATGTACAAGGACCTCAACGGCGACAAGACGGTCTCCGACGGCGCCAATACCCTGGATAACCATGGTGACCTCAGCATCCTGGGCTACAACGTACCCCGCTACAAGTTCGGTCTCAACCTCGATGCCTCGTGGAATGGTATTGACGTCTCTGTCTTCCTACAGGGCGTAGGCCATCGTGATTGGTTCGACGCCTCGCCTTACTCGGTCGGTGCTACCAGCGCTGGGCAGTGGCAGGCAGCGGGCTTCAAGGAGCACTGGGACTTCTTCCGCCCGGAGGGTGACCCCCTCGGTGCGAACCTCAACGCCTATCTGCCCCGTCCGCTCTTCAGCGCCGGTGGCAAGAACATGCAGACGCAGTCCCGCTATATCGTGAACGCTGCCTACATGCGTATCAAGAACCTCCAGATCGGCTACACGCTGCCTACCTCCCTGACGACCAAGTGGGGGCTGAGCCGCGTACGTGTCTACACCTCAGCGGACAATCTCGTGACCTTCACCAAGATGCCTAAGATCTTCGACCCTGAGGCTACGGGTGGTGACTGGGGTCCTGGTAAGATCTATCCACTGCAGCGTGTCATCTCCTTCGGGCTTAACGTCAATATCTAATCCTGACTACGATGAACCTATATAAGAGTACTAAGAAGGCGCTGGTGCTAGCACTGGCTACCCTGGCTACCACTTCGTGCAACGTCCTCGACCGCGATCCGCTGGACCAGGTCGGGCCCAAGGCCTACTACAACACGGCCGACCAGCTGAGCACCTTCCCCATCAACTACTACGCCTCCATCTTCCCGGGGCATGGTAGTGGTCGCTGGAACGCAGGGATCGCCCTCTATGACAACGGCACGGACAACCAGGCCGGCACCCAGCCCAACCGCCAGACCTTCAGCAATGACCAATGGAAGGTCGGGAGCACGGGGCAGCCTGATATCTCCTCGATCCGCAATGTCAATGTCTTCCTCAGCAACGTACTGCCGAAGTACGAGGCAGGGACGATCACCGGGAACGCCGACGACATCAAGCACTACATCGGCGAGGCCTACGTCATCCGCGCCATGCTCTACTTCGACGTGCTGACCTCCTACGGCGACTTCCCCATCCTCGACGAGACGAAGATCCTCAAGGATACGGACGACCAGCTGATCCTCGAGGCCTCGCGCCGTATGCCACGTAATGAGGTGGCTCGCTTCATCCTCAAGGACCTGGACAAGGCCATCTCGATGCTGCGTCCTAGCTACCCAGCGAACCAGCGCCTGACGAAGCTCGCCGCTCAGCTCCTCAAGAGCCGTGTCGCCCTCTATGAGGGGACCTTCGAGCTGCACCACCGTGGCTCGGGCCGTGTGCCAGGCGATGCCAACTGGCCCGGCAAGGACAAGGAGTGGAACGCAGGCAAGACCTTCAACCAGCAGGCCGAGGTAGAGTTCTTCCTCACCGAGGCTAAGAACGCCGCCAAGGTAGTGGCCGATGCCGTCGAGCTGACGCCCAATAGCCACAAGATGAACCCTGACCTGCCGAACTTCAGCGGCTGGAACCCCTACTACGAGATGTTCGCATCGCGTAGCCTGGCGGGCTACCCGGAGATCCTGCTGTGGCGCCAGTACAACAAGGAGCGCGGTATCGTGCACCTCGTCTCCCACCAGCTGATCTCGGGGACCAACTCGGGCTGGACGCGTGGGCTCGTCGAGTCCTTCCTGATGAAGGATGGTAAGCCCTACTACGCCAAGACGGGTAGCTACACCGACGCCACGCTGGAGGACGTCAAGAAGGACAGAGACGAGCGCCTGTCGCTCTTCCTCTTCGATGAGAAGACCCCCCGCTTCTACGACACGGAGAAGCGTGAGGTGCGTGCCTACGAGTTCCCCAATATGATCGACAAGCCTGAGGTACGTGACGTCACGGGCTACGCGCAGCGCAAGTACTACAACTACGACCCCGCTATGCGTGCTGGCTCTGAGATGAACGACGTCTCGGGTGTGCCCATCCTGCGCGCCTCCGAGGCTTACCTCAACTACATCGAGGCGAGCTACGAGCTGACCAAGACGCTCGACGCCGACGCCCGCAAGTACTGGGATGCCCTGCGTAAGCGTGCCGGCATCACGGGTACGATCGACCAGACGATCGCGGCTACGGATATGAGCAAGGAGGCCAACGTCAACCGCGCCTCCTACGACTGGGGTGCCTTCTCCGCAGGGCAGCCCGTGGACAAGACGCTCTACAGCATCCGCCGCGAGCGCCGCTGTGAGTTCGCTGGCGAAGGCATGCGCAATGAGGACCTCGTCCGCTGGTGTGCTATGGACCAGGTGAAGAACTATCAGATCGAGGGCGTCAACATCTGGACGAAGATGTACACCTACCCTTACTTCATCGAGCGTGACAAGAACGGTAACTTCGTCAAGGAAGGCGGCCAGTACAAGAGCCGTATCGTCGCCGATGGTAGCTCTAAGTCCAACCTCTCGGCTCGCAGCCTCGGCGTGTACCACCGTCCCTATCAGATCATCTCCAAGGAGAATAACAACGTGATGTACGACGGCTACACCTTCTACCTCGCGCACTACCTCGCGCCTGTCACCATACAGACGATGGAGCTCTGCTCGCCTACGGGTAAGGTCGACGCCAGCTACTTCTACCAGAATATCAACTGGCCGACCAGCACGGACAAGCCCTACGCGCTGAAGTAAGCACGGGCGTATAGTCCCTACACTGAGGACGCGCCCCCAGGCACGCCAGCCCTCGAGCTGACGCCGCCTGGGGGCGCGTCCTCTTTGTATCCTGTCCCTTAGTTTCCTGTATCCTAGCCTTTGCTCCTTTTTCTCCTCCTTTGCTTCGGCTGCACCTTGCCCCTCCTAGTCGAGGGCTTGGCGGAGGGTTCCCAGAGCTTACCCGTGGGAGAGGGGCAGCGTGCTCGTCGCCTGCCCTTGCCTCGCTGAGGGATACCCTCCAGCGCTTTGTGGGATAGCTATGACGCCGCCCACTGCCGTCCCTCAGCCTTTTAATGGATAGCACTCACGAGCCCTACTCTTAGCTCTAGGCGCCGCGGCCCTTGGCCTAGCTGAGCGCGAGGAGCTTGGGCGAGACCTTGGGAGGCTCGCCGACCGCGCTCCAGCTAGCTCTATTGCCCGAGCGCGAGGCGAGGGAGACTGGGCTAGGGGAGGGGCGTCGCGAGCGTTCGAGAAGGTGCTTCAAGTGCTTCGCCTAAGCCTGCTTCTTAGACTAAAGCTAGACGGGAAGGGCCGTCCGCCCACGCTCTGTCGCACCTCCGTCCGAGGGCAGAGTGCGCCTAGGCACAAGGCAGAGGCGCATTCATTTGCTGAAGTGCGTTTTTTTTACTTACTTTGCAAACCGATTGTAGGGTCCTGTGTCCGTGAGGATCGGTCCCGCAGTCGCCCAAGCGTTTGAACCAAACAAACTAAATATAAAGAGTAATGTCAAAGATTTGTCAGATTACAGGCAAGAAGGCCATGGTCGGCAACAACGTCTCGCACTCCAACCGCAAGACGAAGCGCCGCTTTGATGTCAACCTGTTTACCAAGAAGTTCTTCTGGCCAGAAGAAGGATGCTGGGTCGCCCTCAAGGTCTCGGCCGCTGGGCTCCGTATCATCAACAAGATTGGTCTCGATGCTGCTATCCGTCAGGCTGCAGATAAGGGCTATCTAAGTGAAATCAAAGTAAAGTAGGGAGATAAACGACATGGCAAAGAAAGCTAAGGGCAACAGAGTGCAGGTCATCCTCGAGTGCACCGAACACAAGGAAAGCGGTCTACCCGGTACGTCCCGCTACATCACGACCAAGAACAGAAAGAACACGACAGAGCGTCTCGAGCTGAAGAAGTACAATCCTATCCTCAAGCGCATGACTGTTCACAAGGAAATCAAGTAAGTAAGGATAAGGAGATAAGACAATGGCAAAGAAAGCAGTCGCATCGTTCAAGAAGTCTGACGGCCGTACCTACTCTAAGGTAATCAAGATGGTCAAGTCCCCTAAGACGGGCGCTTACGTCTTCCAGGAAGAGATGGTACCCAACGAAGCTGTCAAGGAGTTCTTCTCCTAAGCCGACCTTCCCCTCCCACACAGACCTTAGTCCCTGATAGGCCTATGCTGTGTGTATAGCTACCCTAGAAGAGGCTGTCCCATACTGCGGACAGCCTCTTCTGTGTAGCTCCCTAGCCCTCCTACCCAGTGCCGCGCCCGCGTGCCCTCGGTAGGGGTATCACCCCTATCCCCTCGATCCCTCCGCACCCCCCACACCCCTCCCGATATGTCGGCTACAGCCACCCCTCATACCGAGCGCACGGAGCGCCTTGCCCACGAGCGTATCCCTAGCCTCCTCCTCCACTATGGTATCCCCGCCGTCGTGGGGACGATGGTCAACGCCCTCTACAGCGTCGTAGACCGCGTCTTCATCGGTCAGGGCGTCAGCGAATTTGCCATCACGGGCCTCGCGCTGACCTTCCCCATCATCATCTTCATGCAGGCCTGGGGCATGCTCATCGGCGTGGGGGCCTCCTCCCGCGTGTCCATCCTGCTCGGCGAGGGGAAGCATGACGAGGCCGAGCGTATCCTGGGGAACAGCCTCCTGCTGACGCTCGTCACGCAGCTGGCGACCATCATCCCCGTCATGATCTGGCTGGAGGACCTGCTGCGCCTCCTCGGGGCCAACGACAGAACCCTCCCCTTCGCCTACGACTACCTCAAGATCATCATCCCGGGGAATATCTTCTCCACCCTCAGCTTCAGCTTCAACGCCGTCATGCGTGCCTCGGGCTACCCCTACAAGGCCATGGTGACGATGCTCATCGGAGCAGTGCTGAATACCCTCCTAGACGCCCTCTTTATCTACGGCTTTGGCTGGGGGATTGAGGGTGCTGCCTGGGCTACGGTCATCGCCATGGCGGTGTCTATGGCCTTTGTGATGCACCACTTCCTCAGTGCCGATAGTGAGGTGCACTTCCGCCGCCGCAATCTACGCTTCTCCTGGCAGCAGATCAGCTCCATCCTCTCGATCGGGATGTCGCCCTTCTTCCTGCAGCTCCTCAGTAGCGGTGTAGCCTTCTTGATCAATAAGACACTGGCCGACTACGCCGAGAGCCCGCTGATGGCCGACCGTGCTGTGGGCGCCTACGGGATCATCAATAGCGCGGCGCTGGTGGGCTTCATGTTCATGGTGGGTATCGCGCAGGGGATGCAGCCGATCGTGGGCTTCAACTATGGGGCGCGTGCCCTGCCTCGTGTGCGGCAGACCTTCCAGATCTGCTCGGCGACCAACCTCGGTATAGGGCTGCTGATGACGCTCTCGGCCGTGGTGGCGCCAGGACTTATCTCCTCGCTCTTCACCAGTTCGCCCGAGATGATCGATGCCTCGGTGCATGCGCTGCGCCTCTGCCTCTATGGCTTCGCCTTCGTGGGCTTCCAGGTGACGGCCACGCAGTTCTTCCAGAGCATAGGCTTCGGGGGAAAGGCGCTCCTGCTGAGTATCTCGCGTCAGACGCTCTTCCTCATCCCCGCGCTCTTCCTCTTCCCTCGACTCTGGGGGAGTACGGGCGTGTGGCTGGCGCTGCCCTTCTCGGACATCTGTTCCGGGGTACTGGGGATGGCGCTGATGTACTACCAGTTCCGCATCTTCGATCGTCAGTTCGGCGAAGGGCGCTAGGCTCAAGCGCGCTGGCTGGCCTCGGCGCTAAGCATCACTACTCCTATGGTCTACCTCTATTCCGTACTCTGCTGCCTCTTCCTCTTCCCCTATCTGGGCTGGCGCGGAGGTCAAGCCCTCGGGGCGCGGGCACGCCGCCTCTACTGGGGACTACTGGCGACGATCTTCGTCCTCTTCTTCCTGTGTCTGGCGACGCATCGCCTCTTCCAGGCAGACTGGATGAGCGCCGTGATGAATGGGATGGTCTACATCTTCTTCTCCACGCTCTACGTCGCGGCTGCGGTCTTCTTGATCAATGGGCTGCGTCGCCTGGACGCGCGCTACTGGGGCTGCTATGGACGCCTCGGGCTGCGCGGGCAGAGGAGGCTCAAGCAGGGTCTTTTCGTAGGGCTCGTCCTGCTCTTCTTCGGCCTCATGGTCGTAGGCCATCGCAATGTCCGCTACCCGCAGGTAGTGCATCGCCGCCTGGTGCTCTCGCGGCTGACGCCCGCGGGGGCTGAGCCGCGCCAGCGCCTGAGGCTGGTCTTCTTCTCGGACCTGCACATCGGTGAGGCGATGACCCCTGATTACGTAGGCCGTGCCGTAGACCTCATCCTCGCCCAGCACCCCGACGTCATCCTCTCGGGAGGGGACTTTATCGACCACCTCAGCGAGTACGCCTACGACCCGCGCGTGATGAAGCTGATGCGGCGCCTCCACGCGGGTGCCCCTAGCGGTGCCTACTACGTGCTGGGCAATCATGAGTACCGCGCCGACACGATGGCCAATATCCGCTACGTGGCGGAGACGGGCGCCACGCTCCTGCGCGACAGCACCGCTCTCATCGTCAGTCCTCGCGGGGACAGCCTTAGGCTCATCGGCCGCGATGATGCGGTCAACGAGGAGCGCCGTCCGCTGGAGTCCTTCTTCGCGGGGGCACCTAGCAGCCTCCCCACGATCCTCATGGAGCACACGCCGAAGTCCATCGACAGCCTCAGTCTCTATCCTATGGACCTCATGCTCTGCGGGCACACGCACGGTGGACAGATCTGGCCAGGACAGCTGCTGGTCTGGGCGCGCGTCGGTATGGCCTCGGGCCTGCGCCGCGAGGGGGAGCGTGAGCTCTATATCTCGCAGGGGATCGGTTCGGCGGGGGCTACCTATCGTATCGGTACCCGCAGCGAGATCGTCGTCTACGACCTCTGGTGGTAGCGTGCCGCGGGCGGGCTGTATCATCGCTCAATAGCACTATCTTTGCGCTAGGGCTCCTTAGCCCCAAGTATTCATTCACACAAGTATCAGATAGATTATGGACAAGCAAATGGTGGACCTCTTCCTTGTCATGAAGCAGAAGTATTTCGCCGCCGAACACCTGCCCTACATCCGTGAGCGTCTCATGCAGCTGACGGATGAGCAGTTCCACTCGATCAATGGGGTCGAACTAATGGACCCTACGGTCATGCTCCTCGTCTCGATCTTCGGCGGCTACCTTGGCATCGATCGCTTCCTGCTGGGGGATATCCCGATGGGCGCGCTCAAGCTCATCACCGCTGGTGGCTGCGGGATCTGGACCGTCATAGACTGGTTCCAGATTCAGGATAAGGCCCGCCAGAAGAACTTCGAGACCATCGCACAGTACTTCTCCATCCTCTCCTAGCGGGTGCTCCGAGACGCATCATGCGGCGCTGGCTTGCCCTACGACTTAGTCCCTATCTCACACGCCTCAGGCGGTGGGCTAGGGACTATTGGCTTATAGGCCTAGGGCTGCTGCTCCTCATCTATGCCCTTGTAGACCCCGCGCTGGGCTACTTCCCCAGCTGTCTGATCTATCGCTCGACGGGCCTGCGCTGCCCTGGCTGCGGGACGCAGCGGGCGCTGCATGCCCTCCTCGGGGGGCGGCTGGGCGAAGCCCTCCATTATAACTACTTCCTCCTCATCATGCTCCCTCTGGGGCTGCTCTACCTAGCCCTGCCGCGCTACGGGGAGCGCTGGCCGCGGCTGGCATGCCTGCTGCGCCATCCCGCGACGCTCCTCCTGCTGGCGCTCCTGACCCTGGGTTGGGTTGTCCTGCGCAACTGCTACGGGCTCTAGCCCGCAGGGGCTCTACGCGCGGCCGTCCTTGCCCTTGATCGATACCCCCGTACTTCCTGCCCTCCCTTACACCTTAGCCCGCACGCTGCTGAGGGATATCCCTCAGCGCGCTGACTGCTATCCCTCGTGACGCTGACTGACGTCCCTCAGCCGCCTGATGGATATCCTTCACGGAGCTGGCCTCAGGCTGCTGCCGCGCTCGGACGCTGCTGGGCCTTGACTGGAGTAGGGACGAGGCTGCACTAGGGTAGGGGAGGGAGGGCTGCTCCGTCTGTGCTGGAGGCCGCATGGAGTGCCTGGAGCTGTGTCTCAGGGAATAGCATTATCTTTGTGGCTTCTTAGTAAGGTATCTTCGTAATAGACCGTATAGAATAGTAACGATACAAAGATGAAAGAAGTAGTACTTCATGGTCGCACCTTCGAGCCCTATCTGACGGGCGAGCAGGTTAGTGCTGCCGTCAGAGAGCTGGGGCTGCGCCTAAAGAATGACTTCAAGGGTCGGGATCCGCTCTTCGTCTGCATCATGAACGGCTCCTTCATGTTTGCCTCCGAGCTGATGTACACCATCGACGAGGAGTGGGAGGTGGCCTTCGCACGCTACAAGAGCTACGAGGGCACGCAGAGCACGGGTCGGCTCCAGGAGCTGTTGCCCGTCACTCAGGACCTCAAGGGGCGCGTCGTCGTCATCGTCGAGGACCTCATCGACACCGGCTATACGGTGTATTGCCTCAAGAAGCTCTTCCTCGAGCAGGGCGCAGCCGAGGTGCATATCGCCGCCATGCTCCGCAAGCCCGAGGCTGTGAGCTGCGACGTCGACACCGACTACGTAGCCATGGACATCGAGAATAAGTTCATCCTCGGCCACGGCCTCGACTACGATGAGTACGGCCGCATGTACAAGGACATTTACCAACTCAAAGACTAAACATCATACCCACGATGCTGAATTTAGTGATCTTCGGAGCCCCAGGCTCTGGTAAGGGAACGCAGAGCGAGGTGCTCATCGCTCAGTATGGCTTCGACCACCTCTCCACGGGGGACATCCTCCGCGCTGAGATCAAGGCCGAGAGCGAACTAGGGAAGGCTGCCAAGAGCTATATCGACGCAGGGCAGCTCGTCCCCGATAGCCTCATCATCGACATGATCGAGAAGGTGCTCCAGGAGCGCCAGCCCAAGAAGGGCCTTATCTTCGACGGCTTCCCCCGCACCGTGCCTCAGGCCGAGGCGCTGGATGCGCTGCTCGCCAAGCACGCTACGGCCGTGCACGCCGTCCTCGACCTGCAGGTCGCTGAGGACGAGCTCGTAGAGCGTCTGCTCAAGCGCGGCCAGGAGAGCGGTCGTAGCGATGACAACCTGGAGACGATCAAGAAGCGCCTCGAGGTCTACCACGCACAGACGGCGCCCATCGCCCAGTACTACGCCCAGAAGGGCGTGCACCACGCCATCGCCGGTAGCGGTGCCATCAGCGACATCACAGCGCGCATCGCTGCGGTGATCGACGCACTAGGCTAAGCCCCCTCATCTCGGCCCTTCCCCGAGCGGGGAGGGGCCAGACCACTACGGTTGGAGGACAAGGCGCGGCATCCGAAGAGTAGTCGTCCTCGCTCCCGAGGGGCTACGCCTCGGATGTCCGCCTTTCCTTATTATCAATGTATAGCCGACTATGGCAGAATCAAACTTCGTAGACTACGTCAAGATCTACTGCCGCTCCGGTAAGGGCGGTCGCGGCTCGACGCACTTCCGACGCGAGAAGTACATCCCCAAGGGCGGCCCCGACGGCGGCGACGGTGGTCGCGGCGGGGACATCTACCTGCGTGCCAATGAAAACTATTGGACGCTGCTGCACCTCCGCTACCAGCGCCACGTCATCGCTACCAGCGGTGCCCCCGGCAGCGGCAAGCGCTCCTCGGGTGCCGACGGAGAGGATCAGGTCATCGAGGTACCCGTGGGTACGGCGGTCTACGATGCCGAGACGGGCGAGTTCATCACCGACCTCAACCGCAACGGACAGACCGAGCTCCTGCTGAAGGGCGGTCGCGGCGGGAAGGGGAATACCTTCTTCAAGACGTCCACCAACCAGGCGCCCCGCTACGCACAGCCCGGCGAGCCCGCCCGTGAGCGTACCATCATCCTCCAGCTCAAGATGCTGGCGGACGTCGGCCTCGTAGGCCTGCCCAACGCTGGGAAGTCCACGCTGCTCTCCGTCCTGACGGCTGCCAAGCCCAAGATCGCCAACTATCCCTTCACCACGCTCGAGCCCAACCTCGGCATGGTGCGCTACCGTGACGATCGCTCCTTCGTCATGGCCGACATCCCCGGGATCATCGAGGGTGCCGCTGAGGGCCGTGGCCTGGGGCTGCGCTTCCTCCGTCACATCGAGCGCAATGCCCTCCTCCTCTTCATGATCCCCGCCGACACCGAGCGCATCGCCGACGAATACCGCCTGCTGCTCGGCGAGCTGGTCAAGTACAACCGCGAGCTCGTGGAGAAGCGCAAGGTGCTGGCCATCACCAAGTGCGACCTCATCGACGAGGAGATCCAGGGCTGGCTGCTGGATGAGCTCCACAAGGAGCTGGACGCGGATCTGCCCATCGTCTTCATCTCCTCGGCCGCACACATGGGCCTCACCGAGCTCAAGGACCTGCTGTGGCAGGAGCTCAATCGTGAGACCAAGCACCGTCCCGAGAGCCTCATCCAGCAGACCATCGACGTCACCAGCCTCAGCTGGGAGGATGAGGATGAGGAGCTGCCCGAGCTGGAGGAAGAGGACGAGTGGGACGAGGAGTGGGACGAAGGCGAGGAGCTGGAGTTCGACTGGGACGATCTGCCCGAGGCCGAGGTCTCAGAGATACGCTAGCTTGTCCGCTAGGCGTTATTTACTTACCTTTGCTAGCCCTCCCCCTTTAATGGGGACGGCTGTGATCACTTAATAACGATAGATTATGAAACGTTTTGCTTTTATCCTCAGCGCGCTCCTGCTCTTCGTGGGGATTGCCCTAGCTCAGGCTACCAAGGGGGCAGTCATCTCGGCGCCCGTGACGGAGTTCGACTTCGGCACGATCCTCGAGGCTAATGGTAAGGTCTCGCATACCTTTATCATCAAGAATATCGGTGACGCTCCGCTGATCATCACGCGCGTCTCCACGCCCTGCTCCTGCACCACGCCCGAGCATACCCGCGAGCCCATCGCCCCAGGTAAGGAGGGCAAGGTCGTCGTGACCTACAACCCCGCAGGGCGCCCCGGCCCCTTCTACAAGAATATCGCCGTCTACAGCAACGGCAAGGACGGCGGCTTCACCCTCCGCATCAAGGGCGAGGTGAAGTAAGCCCAACGACGAGGTGCAATAAGGCCCAAGGCTAGGTGAGCTAATCCCTGCCCTCACGGCTGCGGTAGGCTAAGCCTCCCCCTCAGGGTCGAGATGCCCCCTTTGCCTCCACTCCTTTAATAACGGCCGCCCCCGCGAAGCGCTGCTACCCAACAGCTGCTCCGCGGGGGCGTTCCTTTTGTCCCTTCCGCCTCTCTCCCTCGTGCCCCTCCTTGGCCGCTCCGCTCCCGCACTTGCCAAAGTTTAGGTTGTGATTGGTCTCTCGTTTATGTGCCTTCGCAGTAGCGATCCAACCTGAGTTCGGGAGGGGCATTCAGCGCACCGTGGGTAATGGTGGTCTGAGGATCATCAAGGAGGACGACCCCGACATCTGCTATCGGGATCGTCCGTGATGGTCCTTTACTAGGGGAAGCCTGTCTTAGGTGTACCTCAAGCTGTCTGTCCCTAAGCGACAGATAAGCAGGATTCCCAAAGTAAAGCGTGCGTTTTATCATGATACAAGCTTTGATGCTCTAGAGGAGGCTGATCCTTCCGAGTCGGTCGACCTTCACCTTCCTAGGATTGAGTTCAGTATAGGAGCCTGGACTACGCTTCCTATAAAATTTGGGGACATTCCCTACCTCATTCTTCTTTTTCTCGTCATTTGTCTCAAGGTGATGGCGGAACCAATAGTCGCCCCTCGATGCACTCCTTACACAATAAAGATGTAGGCTGAGGAGGCTGTAGTCCTTAGCTTCTAGAGCGGCTGCTATCTCCTCGTCACTCATTCCTAGTAAGATGGAGTCACCCTTTCGGATAAACTCTTTCAGAGACCAATCCGAAGGCGGGAGCGCCTTGAGGACAGACTCAGGGAGCTCAGCGATGGTAAGAGCTTGCTCCATCGTAGCGCGAGGGTTATAGATGATGGGCGGTAGGCCAAAACGTACCCGTTCTATAACTTGGCAAAAGCTGCTCACATATTCTCGTAGTTGTCCCTTAGAGTCTGTATAGAAGGCAACATGATGGTTATTCCCAGGAGCGATGAAGGCCTTAGCTTTGCCTTGGGCATCATGGCGTAGTGGAACGAGGGTGCCAGAACGGAATTTTGCAAAGCAGCGCACAGAGCGTACCTGCTGCGTCTGAGCTCGGTCGGAGTATAGCGGCTCAGCAAAGGCCTTCTTGGGGTCACCTCCATGCTCGGCGAGACGCTGAGCGATGATACCACGCAGGCGTTGATCCACAATGGACTTAAGATTCGCTTCCTTCAGTTTTTGCAAGGAGCACTTATAGACGAACCTCTGTAGCCCCTTCTGCTGGATAGAGCCATAAAGGGTTGCTTCCCATAGTTCTCCACGTGGTACCAGGATGCCCTCCTGGACAAACCGCTCTCCCTTCCGCTGGATGATATTCCGTCCTCTTGAATAGGTTCTTTCTTCGGGCTGAAGGGAGATGAGGATCTCTGCTACCTTGGCCTGTACGACATGCGGAGCAAAGTGCGGCTGCGCCCTCAGCCAGCGATCTAGCAGCTGCTTTTGGTCTGTATGCTTCCCCTCTGTTTCTTTTAGTTCATCCCTCATACTCTTCCCATCCGCTTCGCTATTCTGGTGGTTCAGTCGCCGGATGTATTTCTTGTCGGTGCAGGCCACGACGAGGGCGTCCAGAGCATGATGACGGTGGTCATTGCGCTTGGACCAGTTTGCAATACGCTCGGTGGGTACCCCCTCGATGAGTATCGTCTCGGTCTCTCCTCGTGACTTGTAGATCTCGAAGTTGAGCTCCTTGAGGATCGTGTCGTAGCCCCAGAGGCGGCGTAGGGTCGCCGTGATGCCCCCCGAGGAGGCCTCTACGCGGCGTATTCCCTTGGCGAGGAGGCTATGTGCCTCACGCGAGATGTACTGGGTCAAGCGCAGGTGCCGCTCGAGGAAGTCTTCGGGGATATCAGCGAGCGTCATGTGCAGACGGCTGCGCTTGGCAGAGCTGATCTTGTGTCGCTCGAAGAGCTCCTGCACGCGAGCGTTATACTTCTTCTGAGTCGCCTCATCCTTACTTAGGATATACTCCTTGGCCGTACGATTCCCCTTTTCTTGGTTACACTCGTGGCAAGCGCAGGTCTTATTCGACAGCGAGTCGTCGTAGAGTATGGAGCGTGGGATGATATGCTCGACCTCGACCTCGCTCCCTAGGAGGAATTGCTTGATGTCTACCGCCTCACCGCAGTACATACAGTGCCCCTCAGTCTCCTTCCACAGCTTGTACTTCTGTATCCTGGTCTTAGTGGGATGGAGCCCGTAGTCCTTAGTGATCAAGGCTGCGATACGCTGATTTTCCGTCTCGTTCTTACGCTGATTCGACGCGGTGCGCTCGCGCTCCTCGCGGTTCATCTTGAGCTCGCGAGCTAGCTCTACGCGTGCCTCGTCGATCTCCCCGTAGTCCGCCTTGAGCTGGTTCACGAGGTTGATCATCTGGTTGAGGATCTTCTCCACGACGGGCTGACGGAGCGAGTTGCGCTGCAGCACGGGGATCTTGTCTAGGAGCGGGCGCTGCTGGAGTTCGTCCGCGGTAAGGCTCTCGGAATGGCGCTTGCCTGCTCGCTTGGCTGCCTCACTGTACATCTGCCCCTGCATGAGGTGCGGGAGGAGCTTGCTGATGAACTTGATGGACTTGTTGGCGTAGCCCTGCTTGACGAAGTCGATCTTGAAGAGTCGATCTAGGAGTCCTGCGTCGAGATCAGCCTCGGAGATCCCGAGCTGCCTCGTCAGCGCTCGTCTCATAGCCTCCTTGTCCTCGATGGAATAGAGGATATGCCATAGCTTGTAGAGAGGCTCCTGCTGATAGTGCTCGCTGATGACAGGACGCAGCTCGCCCGTCTCGGGATCAGCCTTCTCCTCCTCGGAGAGCTCGAAGGACAGCAGCTCCAGGTACTGTTTATAGCCCTTAAGAGCCTTACGCAGTGTCGCGGTAGTCGTGTTTCCCTTGATCTTTACTTCGGGATTCCCTTTTTCTTCTTTATCCTTTGCTGTTTCGGCCTCCATCTTTGCCTGCTCCTCTTCAGGGAGGGCACTGAGGGAGAGGTCTTGCTCTTTCTCTCCTTTCTTCTTCTTTTTCGTCGGCTTCTCCTTTTTCTTCTTTTCCATGAGGATGTTGGAGAAGAGGTCTTCGTCCTTACATTTCAGGATCTTTTTCGTCTGGGCGAGGTTCAGGGCATCGTTCTCCTGCAGGTAATCGAAGAGCCGCTGGCGCTCCTCTTGCGT
>ERZ772827.411-NODE-411-length-23912-cov-5.595716_pt1 | contig 23912 bp, 22 predicted proteins | sample MGYA00580850_ERZ772827 | MGnify/ENA primary metagenome ERZ772827 (study PRJEB29015, sample SAMEA2737950) | human oral metagenome | biome: human oral; feature: human-associated habitat; material: dental | place: China | collected 2145 ... | reverse complement strand
AACTGGAAAAAGCCATGCAGCAGGCGGCTAGGGATTTGCAGTTTGAAGAGGCGGCGGTGTTAAGAGATAGAATTCGGGGGATTAAGGAAGGGTTGTTATTTGGGGCGGAATAAGCCAATATTAAAATATAGTTTTCTAATTTTAAACAAGCTTAAGAAGGAATTATATGAATATTAAAGATGGATTATATTCAGCATTTATAGCTATGGTTACTTCATGTGTCTTATGGGGTCTTAATTATTTTTTTATTGAAAAACCAAAAATGAATCTTGAAGAGAGCAGACTAAAACTCGAAAATGATAGAGTTAAACTAGATACAATAAGAGAAGAAATTAACCAAAAAGATAGAGAAATAAACTTACGAGAGAGACAAATAAGATTCATACAAGAAGGAATCTTTCGCGTAAAGGTAGAAAACATTGAATGTCGCAGATTAAACCACTCAACTACTAATAACTCTATTTGGTATGAGTGCTATTTTTTAAATAAATCTATCAGACCAGTTTTTACATATTTAAGTAAAGAGAATTTTTCATTAGAGCAATTTAGCAATGGAAGGTTTAACAACTACTATCAAAATGATAAATTCCTATTTATCGATGAAATCTCAAACGCTAATAATATAGCTCCAGATAGCTTAGGTATGATTCGATTTAGGATTAGTACCAAAGATCAACGATATAAAATATCAGACTTTATATCTAAGCAACAAGTGATTGTTAGTTTACCTTTTTCACTTGATAAACAGTATATTACTACTGCAAAAAATGATAATCCTTATATTTCTGGATATATTGATCGTGATTCGAAAATACTTATTTCTTTAAGATTGCAATAGTAAACATAGCAAGCCGTAGCTTGCATCTCCACTAACCGCGTGCGTGGCTACGCCACACACCTTACCTGCGTATGGCACAAAAACTTTAAAACCGACGTGTAGGGTGTGTGCGGTACGCACGCACGCGTTCTATGCCCTGAGGCAGCCTGCACCTGTAGGCATAAATTGTAGGAAATCGTCGCGTTGTTTACACTTTTTCTATGGCGGATAGCTTTTGTTTTTGCTTGAATGATTCTTAGGCAGCTATCCGTTATTATCAAGAACAGAGCGGTTTTCCCGTGTCTATCGACATTCTTGACAATGCCGGATAGCTGCTCAAACAGGTCTTCAAGCAAAAGCCGAAAGTGTAAACAACGCTGTTGATTTCCACACACAGCGGCTGTACGGGGCGGTTGTTGTGCGAACCGACGGCGCGGGTAAATTTTTCCGCTTGCGCTTGGTAGATGTGCTCATAGTGAGTAGGCCGGGTTAGCCGCAGGCATAATCCAAAAAACAAAGTGAAATGTTTGGGTTACCAACCAAACCCACCAAACCATTCGGGCATACTATGCAATTCCATCGTTTTTAAGGCTACCTGAAAATTTCAGCTTCGCAGAAACTCGCGAGCCCGTTTTCAGGTAGCCTTTTGGGCATAGAAAACTTTCACCCCCTATCATCCGCCCACATCGGCGTACCCCGTTGGCGCATACACCTATCGTAGGCAGCATCCCATTGTGCGGCATCTGCGGCATGGGTGCGATTGGTTTCACTCCAGCACAGCCGGCTGTTTTGCGCCCGAGTTGCTTTGGCCTGTGGCGATTCGGCCGCGTAAAAAGCTGCCTCTTTATTTCTGCTGCTGCGGAGCGCCGCACCCTTTGCATATTCCCCGTTCCAAAATTCGGCGGCACTACAGACGCCCAAAAGCATCGTGGCAGCCAATACTACTGCCCGCATACCTATATTGTTTCGCATTATTCCCTCCTTATTCGGCTAAATAATCAGCGGCTCATTTCCCACATGATGTGAAACTCGGGGTTCACAATCGGCAGGTTGCTGTTTTTATCTAAAACCACTTGGCCGTTGTTGTCGCGCAGGTATTTATTCACAGACTCTCCGCCGTAATAAACACTTCCGCAGGCACTTAATACGCTGGTTGCAGCAAGGCAAAAAATAATATGCTTGGCTGTTTTTCGCATGTTGTTTTTCCCTTTCATTATCTAGTGGAAAAATGTTCGGTTGCAAAAAGGCTTTGCTTCCTTCGAAAGTATCGTTTTAGCTTCGTTGAAGCTGCGCTTTCAGGTAGCCTTTTGGCTGGGCTGAATACTGCCGCTCACTTCTTGAGCCAAGCCCGTTTCAGCATCAGCCACCAATCTTTCGAGCCGAGCACGGGGCGGCGGGTGAAGACGTTGTAGCGGTTTTCCTCCAGCTTGCGCAGGATGCTTTGTCCGCCGAGGATAATCAGGCGCAGCTCGAAGCCGATGCGGCCATGCAAAGTTTTGCCCAATGGGGAGCCGGCCTTGAGCATTTTGTGGGCGCGCTGGCATTGGTGCGCCATCAGGCGTTGGAAGGCGGCATCGGCGCGGCCTTCGGCGATTTGCGCTTCGCTCACGCCGAATTTTTCCAGGTCTTCTTGCGGCAGGTAAACGCGGCCTTTCTGCCAATCCACGGCCACGTCTTGCCAGAAGTTGATGAGTTGCAGGGCGGTGCAGATGCCGTCGCTTTGGGCGAGGCTGAGCGGGTCGGTATGGCCGTAGAGGTGCAGCAGCAATCTGCCGATCGGATTGGCGCTGCGGCGGGCGTAATCCACCAGCTCGCCGAAGTGCTGATAGCGGGTTTTCACCACGTCTTGGCTGAAGGCGGAAAGCAAGTGATAGAAAGGCTCGAGCGGAAGATTAAACGGCCGCACGGCTTCGCGCTCGAGCCGCTGCATCAATTCGCTGTGCGGGGTTTGCCCGGCGGCAAGGCGGTCGAGCTCGGCGCGCAGATTATCAAGCTGGCGCAGACGCTCTTCGTTGGGCAAATCGCCTTCGTCGGCGATATCGTCGGCAGTGCGGGCGAACGCATAAATGGCGTGTACCGGTCGGCGCAAGCGGCGCGGCAAAACCAGCGAGCCGACAGGGAAATTTTCGTAGTGTCCGACTGACATGGTGTGTCCTTAATGGGTTTTCAGGTAGCCACAAAGCGGGGAGGCTACCTGAAAAAGTGTGGTGCTAACGTGGATACTCAGGCTAAGCGTTTTCAGGTAGCCTTTTTAAAAAACCCTGTCCGAAGCCTAGCAAAATGATGCAGTAATTGCCGTCGATTTTCAGAATGCGCAGCCGCTGGGCTCCGCGTGCTGCTACTATCAGAAACACCGCTATCCAGCCTAATAAACCGAGCCACGCCAGCCAATGCCGGTTGTTCACCGACCATGCAAACAGCATGCCAAACAACAGCCAAGCAGCAAACAAACCGGCCATTTCCAGCCTGCGCAGCCGACGGCAGCGGCGGCATACCGCCACCGTGAGCTTAACCTGCTTATGTAGCAGCAATACGGCCACCAGCGCTATGCTAATCGGCAGAATCTCCGCCCATATCGGTACTGATTCAAACACTATGTGCATCAGCGCATAGCAGGTCAACGTGGCTAAGGGCAGCAACAAATACCACAGCGGAGGCAGCCAACTTAAATTGCCGGCTTGCGCTTCTGCGGCGGTGCAGTCTTGCCCGCAGTAGCGGCAACGGCAAGGCAGCGGCGCTCCGGCTGCCAAATACACCCTATTGCCTTGCCGCCAGCAGTTTTGGTGGGGACCATCGGCACTGTTCGGGGGTTGATAGGGGTTGAAATCGGTCATATCGGATTTTTCAGTTATTGTTGGTTTTCAGGTAGCCCCAAAGCGGGAAGGCTACCTGAAAAGTGTGATTTTTGTGTGGATGCCGATTTTATGTGTGGCGGCTAGTGTCGGGCATAGATGCCCAACCTACTGCGCAGACATCAGGCTACCTGAAAAATGGATTCGCATTTTCAGGTAGCCTTATGCCGCGCTATTTCTGCCAATATGCCTTTACGTTCACAAATTCATACAGGCCGAATTCGGAGAGTTCGCGCCCGAAGCCGGAGTCTTTTACGCCGCCGAAGGGCAGGCGCAGGTCGCTGCTGGTGTGGCGGTTGATGAATACGCTGCCGGCTTCGATTTGCTGGCCGAGCGCCCAGGCTTTGTCGAGGTTGGCGGAGTAGATGCTGGCGCCGAGCCCGAAGGGGTTGTCGTTGGCCAGGCGCACGGCGTCGGCGGCATCGCGGGCGTGGAAAATGCCCACGGCGGGGCCGAACACTTCTTCGCGGTACATGCGGCAGGCGGGGGTGATGTTGTCGAGCACGGTGGCGGGGTAGAAGGTGGTGTCGGCTTCGTTGGGCAGTTCGCCGCCGAGCAGGAGTTTGGCACCGTGTTCGAGCGCGTCTTGCACTTGTTCGTGCACTTGCAGCTGTAGGTCTTTGCGGTGCAGCGGGGCGAGGGTGGTATCGGGGTCGAGCGGGCAGCCGGGGGTGAGGCGGCGGCAGTGTTCGAGGAAGAGGCGGGTGAATTCGGCGGCGATGCCTTCGGTGAGGATGATGCGTTTGCCGGCATTGCAGGATTGGCCGGCATCGCGGAAACGGGCGTAGCAGGCGTCGGCGGCGGCTTGGGCGATGTCGGCATCGTCGAGCACGATGAAGGCGTTGCTGCCACCGAGCTCCATCACGCATTTTTTCAGGTGGCTTCCGGCGTAGCCGGCCAGGCGGCGGCCAACGTTGGCAGAGCCGGTGAAGGCCAGCGCATCGGTTTGGGCGATGGCGTGTTCTACGTCTTTGTGTGCCAGCCAGGCGGCGCGCCAGGGCAATTCGCTGCCGACAATATCAAACAGGGCGGCGGTTACGCGGGCCACGCTGGGCGCGGGTTTCACCAAGCAGGCATTGCCGGAGCAGAGGGCGGGCACGGCAAAGCGGATAATCTGCCATACGGGGTAGTTCCACGGCATCACGGCCAGCACTACGCCCAAGGGCTCGAAGCGCACTTGGCTGAGGCTGGCCTGGGTGGCGATGGTTTGGTGTTGCAGAAGCTGGGGGGCGAGCTTCGCGTAATAACGGATGAGGGAAACGGATTTGTCCATCTCGGCTTCGCATTCGCGCAGGCAGCGGCCGACTTCTTCGCAAATCATGCGGGCGAGCTTGGCTTTTTCGGCTTCGAGGCGGTCGGCAAAGGCAGCAAGCATGGCTATCCGCGCCTGCACGCCGGCAGCGGCAAAGCGGCGCTGGGCGGTGCGCATTTCGGCCAGGCTTTGGCTGAAGGCGTCCATGCTGTCGGCGGGGCGTTCGTATAGCAAGGTGTTGCTGACGACGTTTCGGCTGTAGAACATGGTGTTTCCTTTCTCTATTTGCTTTGGATTAACTGTTTTGTCAGGCCGGCCTGCGGGCGATTAGAGCTACCTGAAAATTGATGTGTTTGTTTTTATTGTTTGAATATTTGAATACTGGTGTGCTGCACAGGCAGCTAGGCTTTTTCGGCCACGGCAAAGGCCACCACCGCGCCGTTGTCGTCGCTCAGGCTCAAATGCACGCGCCCGATGCCTTGCTGGCGCAGCCATTCCTGCAAGGGTGGCTCCACCACGAATTCGGGGCGGCCGAGTTTGTCGTGGGCGATGGAAATGTGGTGCAGCGTTACCGGCGAGCGCAAGCCGGTGTGCACAGCTTTGGCAAAGGCTTCTTTGGCGGCAAACCGCTTGGCCAAAAAATTTGTCTTGTTGCCGACGGAGCGCCACTCCAAAAGTTCGATGCGGCTGAGCAGGCGTTCGGCCAATACCTGGCCGTATTTGCCGTATAGCTGCTCGATGCGCTCGATACGCAGGATATCGGTGCCGATGCCGTAAATCATTAAGTATCCCTGTTGTGCAAGATATTGGGCACATTGTAGCGCATTTTGGCGGCGGCCTTACAGGTGGGGCGACAGGGGCTGGCCGGGATTGGCATATTTTTCAGGTAGCCTCACTGCGTTCTGCAAACCTTCCGCGCAAAACAAAGCCGCATCTATTTGCAAGATGCGGCAGCGTTTATGCAGCAAGCGGCTTAGGCCATGGCTTTGATTTTGGCAGCCAAGCGGCTTTTGTGGCGGGCGGCTTTGTTTTTGTGGAACACGCCTTTGTCGGCGATGCGGTCCATCACTTTGGTGGCTGCCACGAATTCGGCTTGGGCAGCGGCTTTATCGCCACTCTCCACAACCTTCAAAACTTTCTTCACTGCGGTACGGAAAGCAGTACGCAGGCTGGCATTGTGTGCACGGTTTTTCTGCGACTGGCGGGCGCGTTTGCGTGCCTGGGCGCTATTGGCCATATGAAAAATCTCCTGATAAGTAAAATAAAATCCGTAAGCGCGGCATTTTACTGGCGATGTTGCCTAAATGCAAGTAGCCACGGGCTATTTTCGGCAAACGGCGGGCAAGCGGGGAAAGAGCGTTTGCCCGATACAACAAAACCGGGCTGCTCGGCATATTTCCCAGCCCGCCTGAAACGGCCAAAACCAAATCAAAGGCTACCTGAAACTTTATCTGCACCGAAATTCCGCTGGGCTGCGTTTCAGGTAGCCTGTGCAAACAACGCCTGCCCTGCCCGACTATTTCTCGCGCCGGTAGAACCCGCTATCCATATATGCCGCCACGCCCTCGCGCAATAGCACCAGCGTTACCGCTGCCAAAGGCAGCGCCAGCAGCATGCCCACAAAGCCCAGCAGGCTGCCGAAAGCCATCAAGGCGAAAATCACCCAAAACGGCGAAAGCCCGATGCGGTCGCCCACAATTTTCGGCGTGATGAAGAAACTTTCCAGAAACTGCCCCACGGCAAACACCGCCCACACCGTAATCAGCCCCTGCCAAGTGCCAAACTGCAACAGCGCCGCCATTGTGGCCAACAGCAGGCCGGTGAACGCCCCCAAATACGGCACGAACACCAAAAGCCCCGCCACCATCCCGATGGCAAAACCCGACTCCAACCCGGCCAGCATCAGGCCCAAACCGTAGAGCAGCCCCATAATCAACATCACCGTCAGCTGCCCGCGCAAAAACTCGCCCAACACCGTGTCCATATTACCGCCGATGCGCGTATAGGCCGCCAGATAGCGGCGCGGAATCATGGTTTTAATCCCTTCCGTCCAGCGCGACCAATCCAGCAGGAAGTAATACAACAAAAACGGCAGCACCGCCAAATTGCCCAAACTGGATACCAAACTGCCGCCCTGCTCCAACAAGGCCGGCAGTGCCTTAGAAAGCCCAGTTTTAACGCTGCCCAAATGGTTGCTCAACCAATTCGACAGCGATTGCTCGTCCAAAGCCCAATGCGTACCCAGCAGCCGGTTGGCCAAAGGCAGCGCCTTATTTTGCACAAAATTCGCCAACTCCGGCATTTTTCCCAGCAGGCTGCCGAACTGCTGCACCAACATCGGCACCACAATCAGCAGCAGCAACACCAGCAACAACAACGTAAACACCATCACCAACATCGCCGCCGCCCCGCGCCGCACCCCGTGCCGGCAAAGCTTTTCCACCAGCGGGTTCAAAATATAGGCCAACACCGCAGCCACCACAAACGGCGAAAGCACATCGCGCATCTGCACGATTAAAAACACCACCGCCGCCAACAGCGCCAAGCCCACCACCCACGGCAGCCAGCCACGCTTCTTCGCTTGATACATACTACAGCCTCTTACAATTCATCCGGCACACGCCGCGTCGCGCGCATTATCCGGTGTCAACCCATAAAAAACAAATGATTTCACACACAATCAACAAGAAAGGCTACCTGAAACCACGCCCCCTTTTCAGGTAGCCCTTTGAGACAACTTGACTGCCCACCCCGCCATCGCTACATTCCCTCACATTAATTTCCATCTTACTCCACCATGCCCTTTACCTACGCCTGCCAACTGCGCCACCTGCCCAACGGCGACCTCGTCCTCATCAGCTACGACGTTATCGATAGCGGCAACGCCGCCGACTGGCTGTCCGAACGCATCGTCAAACTCTCCGCTGCAGCCGCCGCAAGCTGCCTTGTCCCCCTGCTGCACAGCCTGCTGCCCACCAAACAAACCGTCAGCCCAACCCAACTGAACGAAAGCCGCCTCATGCAGCGCATCACCCGCTTCAGCGGCTATCCCACCACCAAAAAATTCGATATCGAAAGCAGCCTGGTACTACTGCTCGCCACACCCGGCCAAACCGTCCGCCTGCTGCCTTCCCGCCGCGAACCCAACAGCGGCTTCAGCCATCTTGACCACCAAGCCATCGACACCAACCTAAGCCATCCCGGCTTTCTCCAACACCTGCAAACCGCCTTTGCCCGCTGCCTTCCCACCCAAGCATGAACTACGCCCTCGATGCCATCTGGTGGCGGCTGCGCCACCCCACCGTACGCGACCTCACCGCCCTGCTCACCGCCCCGCCCCTGTGGCACAGCGGCTGCGAACTCCCCATCCCCCGCCTGCTCGGCAGCCAAGGCTTCCGCTTCCTGCTCAGCCTCGACGATGCCCCTGCCCCACTGACGCAATGGCTCGAACAAGAAGCCCCCTTCGGCCACCGCCTAGGCCGCTACGCCGAAAGCCTGCTCGCCTTCTGGCTGGCCCACGCCCCCCATTGCCAACTCATCGCCCGCAACCACCCCGTCCGCAGCGAAAGCGGCCAAACCCTCGGTGCCGCCGACTTCCTCTGCCTGCTCGACTCCGCCCCCTACCACCTCGAACTCACCTGCAAATACTACGGCGGCACAACACCCAACAACTTCCAAGGCCTCAACCCCGCCGACACCCTGCTTGGCAAAGCCGCCAAACTGCAACAGCAATGCCGCCTCTTCCACACCCCCCAAGCCCGCGCCCAACTGCCCACCCCACTCCAAGGCTACCTGAAAACGAGCGAAGCGAGTTTCTGCGAGGCTAAAACGAGCGAAGCGGGTTTCTGCGAAGCTAAAACAAGCGAAGCGAGCCCCAGCGAAGCCAATACGGGCAAAACAGATTGCCGCCAACCCCCAAACCTTAGCCAAGCCCCCAACACCGCCACCATCATCCGCGGCACCGGCTTCACCCCAAACGGCATCCTCAACGGCCGCCCCCTCAACCCCCTCGGCTGGGGCGGTCTCCTCCTCCCGCAATGGGCAGACTACCCCGCCCAGGCCACACAACGCTTCCACCCCCTGCCACGCCTCGCCTACCTCGCCCCCGCCCGCGTTCCGTTTGAGCAAACCATCAGCGCCGCCGAACTTGCCCGCCAAGCCCCCGGCCTCATCGCCGTGGTCGAACAACGCCCCGACGGCATGTGGCACGAAACCCAACGCCTGATGTGCCGCGGCTGAATAGCGATACCGAACAACAAAAGGCTACCTGAAACCATCCAAACGGTTTTCAGGTAGCCATTTCTAATGGGCAGATACAAAAAAATCATCGGTAACACAGCTACCTAGCGCGTTACCTCCACCCCCACGCCCACTTTGCCATAAGGCGTCACACTGCTATTGCCGTTGCCCAAATCCACCGAGCCGCGCGCACCCACATGGCCGTCGCCGCCGCTCACGCCCACGCCGGCACCGCAGGCCGACAACAGGGCAGCCAACACCGCAGCAGCGGCCAACCGATATGTTGCTTTCATGATTTTTCCTTTCACGGGGTTGAACACAATTATCTGTAAATAATAGCACAACCTTTTTCAGGTAGCCTCATACCGTACAACGGCAGGCCGGATACCGGCATCCGATACAGCCGTAAGTCAGCATTGCCGTGCCGACAGATTACCTTAGGATGCGCGGAACGGACGCCATCCCAAACCTTGCGCGCGCGTTCTGCATGCGCCCTACACGGCTACGGCTTTTCAGGTAGCCCCAAAAGAGAGAAAGGCTACCTGAAAAATATTTGCTTGGTTTCAGGTAGCCTCTACGGCGCAGCGTCAGGCCGGATAACGGTATCCGACACAGCCTTCAATAGAAAAAGCCGCCTGCAACGTGAGGCGGCCGGCCGGATAGGTATCCGACATTTCATGCAAAAGCTGTTTAAAAATTCACGGCGGGCTTGGGGCTGCCCGGCAACATCAAATCTTCAAAATCCGCTCGCCGCGCCCGATGCCGGCGGCGCCGGTGCGCACGGTTTCCAGAATCAACCCTTTGGGCACGGTTTCGAGGAAGCTGTCGAGCTTGTCGCTGGTGCCGGTGATTTCAATCACATAGCTTTTATCGGTTACGTCCACCACCTGGCCGCGGTAAATATCGGTGAGGCGCAGGAGCTCGTCGCGGTCTTTGCCCAAGGCGCGTACTTTCACCAGCATCAGCTCGCGTTCCACATGGCGGCAGTTGTTGAAGTCGATTACTTTCACCACTTCCACCAGTTTGTTGAGCTGTTTGGTAATCTGCTCGAGCACTTGGTCATTCCCGCGGGTAACGATGGTCATGCGAGACAGGGTCGGGTCTTCGGTGGGGGCTACGGAAAGCGCGTCGATGTTGTAGCCGCGCGCGGAAAAGAGGCCGACCACGCGGCTCATGGCGCCGGATTCGTTTTCCATCAGGATGGATAAAATATGTCGCATCATGGCACGCTCCTTGTGTCGTAGTGGCGGTCGGTTACTTCGTTTACGTCGGAATCGGCTTTGCGCTCGCGCATATGCGGCGGCAACACCATTTCGTCCAAACCTTTGCCGTTGCCCACCATGGGGAAGACGTTTTGTTTGCGGTCCACCACGAAGTCCATAAACACCAACCTGTCTTTCAGCGCGAGGGCTTCGCGCAGCGCGCCTTCCACGTCGGCCGGTTTTTCAATGCGCATGCCCACATGGCCGTAGGCTTCGGCCAGTTTCACGAAGTCGGGCAGCGTGTCGAAATAGGTTTCGGCTTCGCGGTTGCTGTAATACAGCTCCTGCCATTGGCGCACCATGCCGAGGTAGCCGTTGTTCAGGCAGATGATTTTCACCGGCAGGTTGTATTGTTTGCAGGTAGCCAGCTCTTGGATGTTCATCTGAATCGAGCCTTCGCCGGTGATGCAGCAAATATCGCGGTCCGGCGCGGCCAGATACGCGCCCATGGCATAGGGCAGGCCCACGCCCATGGTGCCCAGGCCGCCGGAATTGAGCCATTGGCGCGGCTGGGAGAAGGGGTAATACTGCGCGGCAAACATTTGGTGCTGCCCCACGTCGGCGGTGATGATGGCGTTGCCCTTGGTTACTTCGGCCAGGGTGCGCACCACCTGCTGCGGCAGGATAATGTCTTCGTGCGGCTCGATGGCGAGGCAGTCGCGGCTGCGCCAGGCTTCGATGCGCTGCCACCATTTTTCCAGATTGGCCGGATTAAACTGCAATTCCTGCTTGCGCCACAGGCCGATCATTTCCTCCAACACGTTTTTCACGTCGCCCACAATCGGCACGTCGGCCTTCACGCGCTTGGCGATGCTGGAAGGGTCGATGTCGATGTGGATGATTTTCCTCGGCTGTTCCAGGAATTTGGCCGGCACGGAAATCACGCGGTCGTCAAAACGTGCGCCCACGGCCAGAATCACATCGGCATCGTGCATGGCCAGATTGGCCTCGTATGTGCCGTGCATGCCGAGCATACCGAGGAAGCGGCGGTCGGAAGCGGGATAGCCGCCCAAACCCATCAGCGTGCCGGTGCAGGGGATATTCAGAAGCTGCACCAATTCGGTGAGCTGTTTGGCCGCATTGCCCAAAATCACGCCGCCGCCGAAATACACCAGCGGGCGTTTGGCCGCCGCCAGCATCTGCACCGCTTTTTTAATCTGGCCGATGTGGCCGTGTGTAACCGGCTGGTAGGAGCGGATAAAGATATCTTCTTGCGGATAGCTGAATTTGGAAAGCGCCTGCGTGGCATCTTTGGTGATGTCGACCACCACCGGGCCGGGGCGGCCGCTCTGCGCGATTTGAAACGCCTTTTTGATGGTGGGCGCGATTTCGTCCACCTCGGTAACCAGGAAATTGTGCTTCACGCACGGGCGGGAAATGCCCACCATATCAATTTCCTGAAACGCATCCGAGCCCACCGCGGGCGAAGGCACCTGGCCGGAAATCACCACTAGCGGGATGGAATCGCTGTAGGCCGTGGCAATGCCGGTGATGGCGTTGGTGGCGCCCGGGCCGGAGGTAACCAGCGCCACGCCCACCTTGCCGCTCACGCGTGCATAGGCATCGGCGGCATGCACCGCAGCCTGCTCATGGCGCACCAGGATATGCTCAAATTTGTGGAGTTGGTAGATGGCGTCGTAGATTTCCAAAACCGCACCGCCGGGATAGCCGAACACGTATTCCACGTTCTCGGCCTTAAGACTTTGCACTAATATTTGTGCGCCTGATAACTGCATCAAACTTCTCCTTTTATGCACATCAGCCGACAGGCGGCGGCAGCTTTACCCCGGCACGGTAATGCGCTGGCTGAAGCCGGGCGGATTTAAGGTACGCAAAACGGCAACAACCGGTAACAGTCTGCCCGCCGCACCCTCGGAAGAGATGCGGGGTTGTGTAAAAAAAAGGAAAATCAAGATACCGCAGCGCGGCATAAAAAACAAGGGCGGGCGGGAAAAATACTGCCACAGGAGCACAATTCGCCATCCGATGCCACACAAACATAAAGAAAATGCCACCACCAAACAAAAGGCAGAAATAAGCTGCCTTACGTTATGCCGCAAGGTTTCGGCTTGAATGTAAAGGCTACCTGAAACCGGAAGCCTGCTGGATTTTCAGGTAGCCTGTTGCATGAAACAAAAGGATAAGCTATTCCTGCTCGAAAAACAGATCGCGGTACACCGCATAAGGCAGGATAAACAGCACCGACAGGCAGGCCAGCACGGCAACGGCCAGCAGCACCAGGACGGCTTTGCCCAATACCGGCACGAGCGAGCCAAAGAAGCCTGTTAAAACCGCACCGCTCAATATCACGCCGAGGAAGGCCAAAAACATAAGCAGCGAACACCAAAACGCGCCGCCGATGTTGCGGAGAAAGCCTTTCAAGCTCAGACCAATGGCGCGGAACAGCTTTTCGCCTTGCAGGATAATCAGCGTGGGGGTAAGGAAGTTAAGCACCCAATAAATCATGGCGAAGCCGAGAGTAAGAATACGCATAGCAGACGGCACGCCCTCATGTCCATGAATGTAGGCCTGCACCGTATCATTACCAAACAAGATTACTAGCAACACGCCGTACAATATGGTTAGCATCAAACCAAACAGACCGGCGCCAAGCAAGGCCTTTCCATTTTTCCAAAAACCGGTGAGGGAAATATCGCCGATATTAAAGTTTCCCCGCTGCTCAATACCTTGTGAGGCATAGGCAGTACCGGCCGCTATGAATATCATGGCTATCGGTTGCAACAGCATACCCACACCGAAAGGCAGCAAGGCAATAGCAAAGTTGATGATGCCGATCAGCAATGCCGCGCCTATCCACTTGCCCGGCCGCTGCTTAAACAGCCCCCATGCCTCGCGCAGCCAAGCCATTACCCGCCTCATACCCACAGCCCGCGGTTCGCCCAAATAGCCGTCGGCTTCCAGGCTGCGGAGGATTTCTTCAAACGGTGTGCTCGGTGGGGCATACCGATCAAAATCTTGATTGTTCATGCTTGACTCTTTTTGTTGATTCATCAGAAGAAGTGCGCATTTTATCGGCAAGCCGGCGGGCGGCGGACATCGGGCGGGATATTGTGGCGGAAACACACAACGGAGCAACCATGCCGCTTTCTATGAAGAAATGATTATTTCCGCTATAGCGCATGCCGTATTTTCAGGTAGCCCGATGAAGGCTACCTGAAATTCTAGCTCCGCAGAACTCTTCTTCCCACGTAAGCCTCGATCCGATCCAAAGAAACCCGCTTCACTGGTTTTAACTGCGCTGAAGCTTCGTTTTAGCTTCGCAGAAACTCACTTCGTTCGTTTTAACTACATTGAAGCTTCGCTTTCAGGTAGCCTTTGCCCGTTCACACACCCAAATAACCTTCGCGGCTGGCGAGCCAGCGTTCCAGGTGTTTTTCCACAATATCGGGGTGGCGGGCGATGAGTTCGGGCGCGATCCGGCGGGCGGCTTCCAAGAGGGGCAGGTCTTGCTCCAGATCGGCGAAACGCAGCAAGGGCAGGCCGCTTTGGCGGGCGCCGAGGAATTCGCCGGGGCCGCGGATGTTGAGGTCTTGGCGGGCGATTTCAAAGCCGTCGGTATTTTCGTAGATTACCTTGAGGCGGGCTTTGGCGGTGTCGCCCAAGGGCTCGGCAAACAGCAATACGCAGCTCGACACCGCCGCGCCGCGCCCTACCCGGCCGCGCAATTGGTGCAACTGGGAAAGCCCCATGCGCTCGGCGTGTTCGATCACCATCAGGGCGGCATTGGGCACGTCCACCCCCACTTCGATCACGGTGGTGGCCACCAGCACATGAATCCGCCCGGCGGCAAATTCGGCCATCACGGCGGCTTTCTCCGCGCTTTTCATGCGGCCGTGCACCAAGCCGACGGTGAGCTCGGGCAGGGCGGCCTGCAGCTCGGCGAGCGTATCGGTGGCGGTTTGCAGCTGCAGCGCTTCGCTCTCTTCAATCAGCGGGCACACCCAATAGGCCTGCTGCCCTTTTTTACAGGTAGCCAGCACAAAGCCTTCCACTTCGCGGCGGCGGATGTTGTTGACCAAACGGGTTTTAATCGGCGTGCGGCCGGGCGGCAGCTCGTTGATGACGGAAACATCGAGGTCGGCGAAAAAGCTCATGGCCAGTGTGCGCGGAATGGGGGTGGCGGACATCATCAGCTGGTGCACGTCGCGGCCTTTGTTTTTCAAGGCGAGGCGCTGCGCCACGCCGAAGCGGTGCTGCTCGTCCACAATCACCAGGCCGAGGTTTTGGAAGGATACGTCGTCTTGAAACAGGGCGTGCGTGCCTACGGCCAGGCGGATGCGGCCGTCGGCCAGCGCGGCTTTGGCTTGGTCTTTGTCTTTCTTTTTGAGGCTACCTGAAAGCCAGGCCACGCTGATGCCCAGCGGCTCGAGCCATTGGCGGAATTTGATGTGGTGCTGCTCGGCGAGGATTTCGGTGGGCGCCATCACGGCCACTTGCGCGCCCGCTTCGATGGCTGCCAGCGCGGAAAGCGCGGCCACGATGGTTTTGCCGCTGCCCACGTCGCCTTGCAGCAGGCGGTGCATCGGGTGCGGCTGCGCCAAATCTTGGCGGATTTCGGCCAACACGCGCTCCTGCGCGGCGGTGAGGGCAAAAGGCAGGCTCTGCACCAGCGGCTCGGCCAGGCTGCCGTCGCCCACCAGCGGCACGGCCTGCCCGCTGAGCCGCTGTGCGCGGGCCAGGCGCATGGAAAGCTGCTGGGCCAGCAGTTCGTCAAATTTCAGCCGCTGCCAGGCAGGCAGGCTGCCGTCCGACAATTGGCCGATGCTGTATTCGGGCGGCGGCGCGTGCAGAAGGTGCAGGCTTTCGGCCAGCGGCGGTAATTTAAGTTTGTCCAGCAGGCTTTCAGGTAGCGTGTCGGCCAAATCGGTTTGATCAAGGGCTTGACAGATAATGCGCCGCAGCGTCGGCTGGCTGAGGCCGGACACGGTGGGATACACGGGGGTGAGACTCTCGGCCAGGCCTTGGCTCTCGGCATCGCGGATTTTTGGGTGCACCATTTCGTCGCCGAAAAAGCCGTGGCGGATTTCGCCGATGGCGCGGATGCGTTTGCCCTTGGCGAGCTGTTTTTGCTGGCTGGGGTAGAAATGGATAAAGCGCAGGTGCAGCACGCTGCCGGATTGGTCGCGGATTTGGGCAATCAGCTGGCGGCGCGGGCGGAATTGGATTTCCTGATGCGCCACTTCGCCTTCCACTTGGCAGGATACGCCCACGGGCGCGTCTTTGATCGGGGTGATATGGGTTTCGTCTTCGTAGCGCAGGGGCAGGTGCAGCACGGCGTCCCACAGGCTGCGGATATGCAGCTTGGCGAGCTTGCCGGCGGTGGCGCCGGTGAGCTTGAGTTGTTGTTTGAAATCGGCGCTCATGGGGAAGGCTACCTGAAAACGTGAGCTTCAACGCAGTTAAAACGAACGGAGTGAGTTTCTGCGAAGCTAAAGCGTGGGTTTGTGCGGGGCAGAAAGATGGCGGGATTGTACTGGAGCGGATACTTTTCAGGTAGCCTTCATCGGGCTACCTGAAAATATGGTTCGTGCTCGAATGCCCTATTCCTCTGCCCCTTCTTCCGCCATTTCTTCTTCTGCCGTTGCCCCGTGAATACCCAGCTCAGGCAACACCAACTCGCCCAGTTCGGCCAGGGGCGGCAGGGATTCGAGGGTGTCGATTTGCAAATCGGTGAGGAAGGTTTTGGTGGTGGCCCACAGGCTGGGGCGGCCGATGGTGTCGCGTTTGCCCACGCTTTCTATCCAGCCACGTTCTTGTAGGGTTTGCATCACGTTTTGCGACACCGCCACGCCGCGGATGGCTTCGATGTCGCCGCGCGTGACCGGCTGGCGGTAGGCGATAATGGCCAAGGTTTCCATCACGGCGCGGGAGTAGCGCGGCGTGCGCTGCTCTTCCAGGCTGCCGAGCCGCTCGAAGGCGGCAGGGGCTACCTGAAAACGCCAGCCCTCGTGGGTGCGCACCAGTTGCAGCGCCCTGCCCTGCCAGCGTTGTTGCAGGGCTTCGAGCACGTCTTCGAGCTTATCGGCAGAAAGCGGCGGCTCGCACAGGGCGCGCAGGCGGCGTTCGGGCAGCGGCTCGGGCTGGGTGAGCAGCGCGGCTTCGATCAGGCTTTCGGGGGAAAAGGTGTGCGGCATGGGTGGTTTGATGTGTGTTGGGCGGGTTTGGCAAAACGTCGGCGATAAATGCCGGGCTGCTTTTTTCAGGTAGCCTGCTTCCATTCTTCACGGATTGCGTTGATGGCTTTATCGTCAAATCTCCAAAGGAAAATATCTTCGGCTTTGTCTTTGGGCTGATCCTGGCGCAGAAGGTATTCGGCAGCTTCGCGCACGGCTTTGGCTTTGTCATGGAGCAGCGGCTTAACTTTTTCCACATCAAATTCATACAGGAATAACAATCCGTACAGCGCTGCGTAACGGAATGCGGCTTTTTTGTGCGTCAGGGCTTGGTAGAAGGCTTCGCGGCAACGCAAATCGGGCAAGTGCCAGTCGCAAACAGATCTAAGGGCATAAAGTATTTCCAAATGCAGCTTTTCGCCGGGCTGATGCGCCAGTACGGCCAACAACAGGCTGATAAGGTACGGGTGGGCAAGATAGCTGTCGGCACGGCGGCGGGTTTGGCTGCGGGCTTCGGATTCGATGCGTTTGACGGCGCGGATTTTTTCTTCTTCCGTACCGTGTTCCAGCGCGGCTATATAGCCTGCATGAGCAGGTGACAGGGCGGGAAACGGTACGTTATCGAGAAATTCCTGCTGTTTGGCTGGGTCGAGGCGCAGGATGAAGCCGCGCAGCAGCAGATTATCGGTACGTTCGACGGAGATTTTGGGCTTGGCAGCGGCAGGGGCGGTGTGCTGGCTTTCTTCTCCGCTGATTTCGCGCAGGGCTTGGCACAGACGCAGCAGACTTTCGCGGTTAGCGGAATAGGCGCAAAACATACCAGCTTCGGAATCGAAGTGCAGCTCTTTAATTTGATGCTGCTTGGCAAGTTTTTTGGCGAGCTGTTGCAGGCCATAGCCTGCGCAACCTTTATCACCGAAATAGCTGTCAAAATAGTGGAAATCAGAGGTAATAACAGTGTCGTAGTCGGTTTGCTGCTCTTCGCGGTTGATGAAGATGCAGGGGAAGAAAGGGTTGCTCATATTTCAGGTAGCCTTAAGCCATTGCTCAATCTTGATACACATAATGGGCCCGCTTGATATGGCACAGCAGCTCGTAGGAAATCGTCCCAGCAGATTGGGCCACGGTGGCTACGGAAACGGCGTCGCCCCACAGCTCCACCTCGCTGCCCACGCCTTGGTGGTGGTCGAGCTCGACGGCGAGCATATCCATGCTCACGCGGCCGATGAGGCAGCTGGGCTGGCCGTTTACGGTGAGCGGGCAGCCGTTTTGTGCGGTGCGGGGGTAGCCGTCGGCATAACCGCAGGCAGCAATGCCGATGCGGGTGGAGCGTTCGGTGATGAAGGATGCGCCGTAGCCGACAGGCTCGCCGGGCTGGAGGGTGCGTTCGGCAAAGATGCGGCTGGTGAGGCGCATCACGGGTTTGAGCTCGGGGCAGGCGCCGGGGAAGGGCTCGATGCCGTAGAGGGCGATGCCGGCGCGCCCCCAGTCGCGGCGGGCGGTGGGGTGGGCGATGATGGCGGCGGAGTTGGCGAGGCTCTGTGCGCCAGATAAGCCGGCCACGGCGGTGTCGAAGGCGGCCAGCTGGGCGGCGGTCATCGCTTGTTCCGGCTCGTCGGCGCGGGCGAAGTGGGTCATGTTCACAATGTGCGCCACCTGCGGGCTTTGCCGCAGGGCTTGGTGGGCAGGGGCGAAGTTTTGCGGGAAGAAGCCCACACGGTGCATGCCGGAATCCATTTTCAGCCAAACGGTTACCGGCTCACGCCAGCGGTGCGCCAGCAAGCTTTCGAGCTGCCATTGGTTTTGTACGCCCGGCCACAGGCGATATTCGTCTACCGCAGCGTATTCGGCTGGCTCAAACACGCCTTCGAGCATCACGATGGGCGCGCTGATGCCGGCTTCGCGCAGTTCGATGCCCTCATCCAGCGTGGCCACGGCGAAACCGTCGGCCAAATCGGCCAGCGCACGGGCGCAGCGCACGGCGCCGTGGCCGTAGGCATCGGCTTTCACCACGGCGAGCATTTTGTTGCCGTGCAGGCGTTTGAGCAGTTGGTAGTTGTGGCGCAGGTGGCTGAGGCGGATGGTGGCGGTGAGCGGGCGCATGGCGGGTCTCTCTTCTCTATCGGTTAGGGTTGGTATGGGTTTCAGGTAGCCTGTGAGGCTATCTGGAATTTTGTTCTGACTGAAGTTTTGCTTTCAAACAGCCTTGTCTGAATACGGCAGGCTACCTGAAAAATAAATACGGCATCAACGGCCTATAACGACCGCTTGGCCGAACTTGAGGCTACCTGAACATTTCAGGTAGCCTTTTAAAATCGGCCGCTGGAGGTGGTCAAACATCCTCTGCGGCCAATCTGCCTACTGTATCCGGATGGAAATAAAGCTGTTTTGGTGCAGTTGCTGGAGCAAGCCCTGTATGGCGGCCTGGGTTTTCTGCTCGGCAATGGCATCGTGCACACCGGCACGGATGCGGGCATCGGGCGTGTTCGGTTTGCCGGCTTCCACCAGGCGGATAACGTGCCAGCCGAACTGGGTGTGCACCGGCTGGCTCACCTGGCCGGGCTTCAGGCTGCGCATGGCGCGTTCGAACTCGGGCACGGTTTCGCCTTCGGAGAGCCAGCCCAAATCGCCGCCGTTAGCGGCGCTGCCGTCTTGCGAATATTGGCGTGCCAGGGCGGCAAAGTCTGCGCCGCGCTGTGCGTCTTGCGAGAGGCGCTGGGCAAGCCGTTGGGCGCGCTCGCCCTGGCTGGCGATCAGGATGTGCTGGGCGTGGTAGCGGGTTTTGGGCTCGGCCTGCGGCAGGGCGATGCCTTGGGCCCGGGCACGGGCGATGGCAGCGTTGATTTCATCTTCGCTCACTTTGGCTTCGGCTGCAGTGTACCCCTGCAACATGCGCTGGGAAATCATGCTGTTGCGCACTTGACGGCGCAGGTCGGTTTTACTGATGCCGAGGCGGGCTTGGGCAGCCTCATACTGCGCCACGTTTTGGCGGCGGGAAGCGGCGATGCGGGCGATTTCGGCTTCCACTTCGGCATCGGGCACTTGGACATTGTTGCGCCGGCCGGCCTGCACCAAGAGCGATTGGTTTATCAGCTGCATCAGGGCTTGCCGCTGCACAGCCGGATCGTTGGCCGATCCGTTGCCGTGGAATTGTGCCACGGCTTGGTCGAGCTCGCGCCGGGTGATGACTTCGTTGTCCACCACGGCCACGATGTTGTCAACCGACTGTACGGTGTCGGCCGGGGCGATCTGGGCAGGTGCTCTCTGAATTGGCGCTCTCTGAGCACGCGTTCTCTGGGCAGGTGTCCTCTGAACCTGTGTTCTCTGAGACGGAGCTGCCTGAGCTGGGGCTACCTGAAAAGCCAGGCTCATGCCCAGCGCCAGTGCCAAAGTTTTCATTTTCATTTGCGCATTACCTCATCAATATTGGTGTAGCCAGGAATCGACTGGCGGAGTTGCTCGAAAGGATTGTTGCCCAGGCTGCTCAAGTCGCGCAGGCGCAGCTGGAGGAAAAAAGCGTTTTTGCTGGAATTCACGCCGTTCACATAATGCTGGCCGACAGCGCTCAGGCTCCAGCAGCCGCAGCCGCTGACATATTCCATGCCCAAAAGGTGTTCCACCGGCTTATGCTCGCTGAAGGAATAGCTGTGGCGGCCGACAAGGTATAGGTTGCGGTTCACCGGCCATTGGAAATACACGTCTGCCCGGCGTACTTTGCCGTATACGTCGTCGTAAATTTCGCCGTGGCGGCGGTATTGGTAGCGCGCGCCCACGGTTTTGCCGGGCTCCGGGCTGTAGCGCAGGCCGAAATGATATTTGGCCGCGGCATTTTGGCTGGTGTCGTAGTGCACTTCGCTGTTCAGCCAGATATTGTCGGTTACCCGGCCGTCAGCAAAGGCCAGCAAATCGGAATGGCCGCTGCGCCGCTGCACGCGGCTGCCGTCGAGCAGCACATCGTCGCGGGTGAAATACAGGCGCTGGCCGAGGCCGGCAGAGAAACGTTCTGCACCGTTTCGAGCATCATACAGGCGGGTTTGCACCGCCATGGTGAGGAAGTTGGCAGCGTTGATGCGGTCGTGGCCAGAGAAACGGTTCTCGCGGAATAGTTGGCTGTAATTGAAACTGTTTTCGGCAGTATCGAACAGCGGAATATCGTTTTGCTGCTTGGTGGGGATGTAGGTGTAGAACAGGCGCGGCTCTAAGGTTTGCACATAATCGCGCCCCTGCCAGCTGGCCGGCCGCTCGAACACCATGCCGCTATCCACGCTGAAGGTGGGCAATATGCGGCTGAAATTGCGTGCCTGTACGCCGTTGTGGCTGTTGAGGCTGTAATAAGTGGCGTGCAGGCCGAGCTTGGGACGGATATAGCCCCAGCTGCGGTTGAATTCCGCGCTCACGCTGGGGTTGAGCACCAAACGGCTGCCTTCCTGTTTGCTGTCGTGGCGAAAGTTGCTGTATTGGCCGAACATTTGGAAGTTGACGATGCCAAAGCGCTTCTGCCACTGGCTGCTCAGACGCGGCAACAGTGCATAAGGCTGGTCGCCTTTGTAGCCGTCGGCATTGGCCAGGGTTTGGTATTTCTGCACGGTGGCGTAGCTGTCGAAGCGGCCGGTCCACAATTCGGTTTGGTGGCGCAACCACAGCTGGCGGTTGAGGTTAACATTGGTGGCAATGTCGGTTCGGTTGTAGAAATCGCGGTAGTAATCGTCGTCGGATACTTGGTGGAAATCCACGCCGCCGCTGAGGGTGCGGCTGAATCGGTGTTGGTGGTTCCAATCGACTTTGCTGCGGGTGTCGTGTCGGCTGAGCTGGTCTTTCGGCAGCACAGCCAGGCTGATGTCGCCCTGGTATTTGGGCTGCAGATAGCGGAACTGTCCGGCCAACTGCAGGCCGCGCCGGCTATAGAGTTTGGGCGTGAGCGTGAGGTCGTAGTTCGGAGCCAGGTTGAAATAATAGGGAACGGTGATTTCTGCGCCGTCGGAACCGGCTTTAAAGGTGGGCACTAAAAAGCCGCTTTTGCGGTTGCCGTTGAGCGGGAAATCAATCCACGGCGTGTAAAACAGCGGCACGCCGCCCACCACCAGCGAGGCATGGCGCGCCACGCCCACATTGCGTTCATAATCCGCCTCAATGCTTTTGGCGCGGATATACCAGCTCTCATCGCCCGGATTACACGTGTTGAAGCGGCCGTTTTCCAATCGGTAACGGTTTTCACCGTCCATACGCAGGGTTTGGCTGGTGCCCTGCAAGCGGCGGCCGCTGCTGCTTTCGGCTTCAAAGCGGGCATTGGTGGCCTCGCCCTGGCGGGTGTCCATCTTATAACGCAGTCTCTCGCCGCTCACGCGCCCGCCGCCCTGCTCCAAGGTGAAGCGCTCGCCTGCCTGCACGGTATCTTGCGGCTGATTGTAGTCAATCCATTGCGCGTTGAGCACCTGGTTGCCGCGCTCCACCACCACATCGCCCTCGGCGCGCACGCGCACATCGCTCTGACCGATCACACGGTCGGCATTCACACGGGTGGCACCTTCGGCCAACGCGCCTTCGCCGCTGGTTTTCACCGGCGCAATCATCTGTTTGGGCGCGTCCGGCCGGTAGCAGGCCGCACCGCCCTCTGCCGCCAGCGACAAGGGCTCGGCCTGCAGCATGGCCGGCAGGCTCAAACCGGCCAGCACAGCGGCCGCCATCGGGCTCAATCGGAAAAAGCAAAACAAAGAATCACCCCAATTTTTTACAGCGGGTTTAAAATGGCGCGTATTTTAACCCGAAAAACATCATGGAACGAGAAAAAGAATTGCAAAACTGGCTGCAGAAACGTTATCCGCAGCGGAGTTTCACCCTTTCCTTTGCCGCAGCGGATGCCGATTTCCGCCGCTATTTCCGCGCCGTATTCGAAAACGGCGAGAGCGTGATCTGCATGGACGCGCCGCCCGACAAAATGAGCATCGAGCCCTATTTGCGCGTGCGCGAGATTTTTGCCGCCGTGCATGTGCCGCAAGTGTTCCACCACGATATCGAACACGGTTTCGCCGCCTTGGAAGACTTCGGCAAAGTGCCCTACCTGGCCGCACTGGAGCACGACACCCGCCCCGAAGTGCAGCGCGCCCTGCTTTTGGACGCGCTCGACACGCTGATTGAACTACAAAAATCCAGCCACCCCGGCGTACTGCCCGAATACGACGAAGCCGTGATGCGCCGGGAAATGCAGCTGTTCCCCGATTGGTTTATGGCCAAAGAGCTGGGCAAAAGCCTGAACTTCAAACAGCAGCAGCTGTGGCGGCAAACGCTCGACACCCTCCTGCCCGTGCTGACCGCCCAGCCGCAGGTGTATGTGCACCGCGACTTCATCGTGCGCAACCTGATGCTCACCCCAAGCCGACCCGGCGTGCTGGATTTCCAAGACGCGCTCTACGGCCCGATTACTTACGACCTGGTTTCCCTCCTGCGCGACGCATTTATCGAATGGGAAGAAGAGTTTGTGATCGACCTGGCTGTACGCTACTGGGAAAAGGCCCGTGCCGCCGGCCTGCCCGTGCCCGCCGATTTCGACCGTTTCTACCGCGATTTCGAATGGATGGGCGTGCAGCGGCACTTGAAAGTGGCCGGCATTTTCGCCCGCCTGTGGCACCGCGACGGCAAAGGCAAATACCGCCCCGAAATCCCCCGCTTCCTCAACTACCTGCGCCGCACCGCCCGCCGCTACCGCGAACTCGCCCCGCTCTACACGCTCTTGCTCGAACTGGTGGGCGACGAAGAGCTGCAAACCGGCTACACGTTTTAAAGTTTCATGCCCGCCAAACCCTCAGGCAGCCCACCCCCGCAAGGCTACCTGAAACAAACAACAGCCGCCGATACACAAAACCGCACCTTAAAATTTTCAGGTAGCCTCCCCCTGCGCAAAGGCTACCTGAAAATTCAAAGAAGCCAAATCCCGCCTGCGGTATTAAATCGGCCATCGCCGCTATATAATCCAACCATCTCCACACACGCCGAAACCGATTATGGATTTAACCAACCATTTCCTCATCGCCATGCCCGATATGCAGGATAATTTCTTTGCCGAAAGCGTGGTGTATGTTTGCTCCTATTCCGCCGAAGGCTGCATGGGCGTGATCATCAACAAGCCCTCGCCGCTGCCGCTGCGGCAGATTCTTTCCGCCCAGCAGCACACCGCGCCGCAGCATCTGTTTGACGACTGCATTTTCCTGGGCGGCCCGGTGCAGGTGGACCGCGGATTTGTGCTGCACAGCCCGGCGGGCAACTGGACGAGCAGCATCATCGTGAGCGACAACCTCGCGCTTACCTCCTCCGGCGACATCCTTCCCCACCTGCACGACGAACAAAGCGTGAAGCAGGCCA
>ERZ772827.410-NODE-410-length-23927-cov-5.519982_pt1 | contig 23927 bp, 28 predicted proteins | sample MGYA00580850_ERZ772827 | MGnify/ENA primary metagenome ERZ772827 (study PRJEB29015, sample SAMEA2737950) | human oral metagenome | biome: human oral; feature: human-associated habitat; material: dental | place: China | collected 2145 ... | reverse complement strand
CGCACGGCGTCATTTTTCCCTGCGGAAGGCGCCATTTTTTTCTACGGAAGGCGGGGAATTTCCCCAGGTAAGAAAGTTCGTTTTCCAAGCTTGAAAAATATTTTTTCCTAGGCAGGAAAATTCCCTTTCGCCCGAAGGAAAATGGATCGCCCTTCGGAAGAAAAAAGATCGCCCTTCGGAAGGAAAAAGGCTTCCTTCTGAAGAGCGAAAAAACGGCGTGCGCACGCAAGGAAATTTTCTTACGTACGAAAATATTTTTTCTTACGTATATAATGCGGAAAACGAAATGTAAGCGATTTTGCAAAACGAAATGCAGTGACGGAGGAAAACGAATTGCGGTAGAAAAACCTCTGTAAAGTAGTTGGCAGCATCAGGTGTTAATCCTTGATGCTGCCAATTGCATTATGCCTGCTAGGCGGAATATACGACGATGTTGAACGGCTTGAGTAAGCTATCTCTTGGAGATCCTGTCGTGATAGTAATGTGAGTTACGTCTCGATCCGTATTATACGTAACCGAAGTGGAAGCGTTACCGAACGAACCTCCACCCTCAAGGTCATTGGTTGATGTATGTACGATCACATCACGTGCGAACTTATGGCTAATATCAATTTGAACAGCTCCACCTTGAATGCGATATGGAGCTGAGACAAACACCCCCATCTTGGACAGAGCTGACGGATTGGTCAAGTCTCCTGGCGAACGAGGGAAATCTAAGCTGAGGATACCAATCACCTGCCCCGGAGCAGAAGCCCAATCATGCGACTGTAGCGATGGTGTAGTCTTACTGATTACTCTACGGGCGAGTCGGAGACCCTCCGAAGTCACGAGCTCTTGAATAAAGCCTATCTCCTCTGCCTCCCCATTAGCAAGGCGGTTAGCTGTGAGTGTCCCCCCAACGAGTTGCGTCTTAGGCATTGGTAGCTGTCCATCCTGGTATCCGTTGAGCTGTCCAGAGAGGAGGATCATGCTCCCCAAAGGTGGGACTTGGGTCCCCGTGAGAACGGCCCGACTAGACGCATCTGCATACATGGTGTAGGACTTACGAGAGAGCTCGTACAGGTTGGCCGTGTCAGCCGTGTGTACGACACCGGCTGAACGGGACTGCACGGTACCGATACTGCCAACCGCTCCCAATGGAGACACATGTGCGACCCTGATGGTGCGTGCAGCCTTGTACAGATCGCCTTGAATCTTGATATCCGATGCTGCCTCACGTATGACTACGCTATAATCTTTGCCCGCTTGCACGTCAATCGAAAGAGTTGCGACCTCGAGGATCTCGCCCCTATAGATAAGAGCCCCAACCTCTGTCTTTGTGGGGGACTTAATTATGATAGGGCGGTTAGATCTTGGTCCATCGACTATCCCGACCAACTGCTGGAGCAGAAGGATCTGATCTTGTAAGAAAGAGAGAGTTTCCGTCGAAAGCGGATACTGCCCCACCTTGCCAGCGCTATTGGTGGCCGTAGTGTAGTTTGCTAGATTCATGACTGAATTGGTGATTAATTAGCGATTAATCGATTTGTATAGGGGGTGCTTTGTCGGGAGCTTATATCGATCTATCAACCACTGCACCTCTGACAGCTTGGTGTCGAAGACATCCCTAGGCACGCACACCAGGAAGCTTGTTGAACCAGCTCCCTCTCGCTCTGATCTCGTTACCAAGGATGTAGCTGATGAGGGTAATGCAATTGGCACGGGAGTCCCTACCGCCGACTCTGTCACGGCATAGGGGACCCGCCCCGTGGGGGTCAAGTCCTCGATACGATAGCGTATCCCCAAAGATGATGGGTATTGCTCCTCAAGCATGCCTAGCAGGGAGCAAACCTGCCCATTGTGCTTAATCCTATATCTATTATGCTCCAGCTCTTTTAGGGCTCGAGAGTGCAAGCTCTGCAGAGGGGCAGAGGAAGCCTGCAGAAGAGCTAAGATGATCGGCTCACGCAGGAAGGACGGGAGAGCATTGCGAAAGATCTCCTCCCAAGAGACGATGTGACTAGATTGAGTTGAATGGCTCATAAGGCTTGTAGGCTATAGACAGTGATCGAATCTTGTAGTAGCCTGATGAGGGGCGATGAAAACCGGTGAATGTCTGCCAATCGTCCTCTCCTGGAGCAGAAGCTGATGCCGATGTGACTACACTTGACGCTACTCCAGTGATCTTAGAGAGAGCTACGACCAGGTCGGACGGCCTAAACACCCCATCGAATGGGAGGGAGGTTATATTACGCTCGACGACCTTACGGATCTCGCTCTGGCGCTCCTCTGAGGGCAGTCCCGAGGAGAGGAGGAGTGAAGGCTGGATATATACATCTAGGCTCAAGTTAAGATTATCCCCGGGTGCGGATATAACACGAACGGCAACCCCTGCATCCTTGATTTGGGCGATGTAAGACCTGAGCCCGTCCAGTATACCCTCAGACAATACTGCAGGGGATCCAGTCTCATCTACCCCCGCCACCTTGAGGTAGACGGTCGTTTGATACTCACTGGCCACAGCATAATGGATAATACGAGCCTTGGCGAGCTCCTCCTCAGTGGCTGTAGCTGTGTCGAATTGGTCCGAATAAGGAAGCAGGCTAAAGCCGTGCAGATAAGCCTTGGCTCGTGCTGCATACCATCGTAGTGTGTGAGGCTCTGTGGAGGCGATGAGGTCATTAATCTCCAGCTGATGGGCATCAAATCTCGTCTCGATCGCACCTATAGCCGAGGCAAAGGCCCAAAATAGGGAAGTCTCTAGCGAGACCTTACTAAACTGCTCGTCATAGGTCTTAGAGGGGTCAAGCTTATAAGCTCGCTGGATTGTAGGATTAGCGATATAGGCGGATGAGATCTCCTGCCTAATATCCGGTGTGCTGCGTGCCATAGAAGAGAAATCACTTAAATGTTAGCTCATACCCCGACGGCGTGGGTATGAATCGATCGGCTGGGATGGAGCAGAAGTGCATCTGCTTAATGACCTTAGTCGGTAGCATGGGATCGGGAGGGCCAGCCAGATACTTGCGGATGGCGATCCCTATGTCGGGATACTCTCCAAAAGAGCCAGGCACCCCCTTGAGGAGGAAGGCAGCTGTCTGCTCCCTCACCTCCCCAATGCGAAGGTGTCCCTTGGAGATGTCTAGATCACCCGTATCCGGGGAAAGAAGAATACCTAGCATAAGAGTTAATGTTTGGAGTTGGTGTCCTCGTAGTCTGACCGCTTAGTCTCCTGTAGCCTCCTGCTTGACCATGAGGATACCACGCCCTTAAGCGCTGCTCCTCCGTCGTTAGGTATAGGCGACCACGATGAAAAGATCTGCTTGAGCGAGTTAACATCCCGCTCAATGTTATTAAGTCGGTCGGTAAGCTCCTTGACCTTGACCATACCACCGAGCGCTCCTCCATTGAGGATAATACCATCCGAGGTGATCTCTAAGGACTGATCGCCTATCTTGACCTCGAGAGCATCGAGCTCGTCGGTGAGTAGGACAGCTCCAGTATCTTGTCCGTCGATCAGCCCAACAATGACGTAACTCCCCACCTTGGGCAAGAGGAGGAAGCCATCCTCCCCCTCTTGATCACCTTGGAGAGACACACCGAGGATAGGGGCACTCTCGTCGAGAGGATCACAATCGACAGCACGAGCAGAACGATCTACAGCTGTGACAGAGCATAGCTTAAGAACTGCTGAAGAGCCCTGGGAGAGCTGTCTGATGATATTTGCAATCTGACTCATGCTTATCTTACTCAGCGACACGGAAGCCAAGAGTCACCTCTTGCCTAAAGCCATCCGTGCCATACTTGATCGTTACTTTTTTGACCTGATAGCCCCCCTTACGCACGCCATCAATGACGACCCCAACGGTGTCAAGCTTATCAAGGAGTCTCCCCCCGAAGGTAGTAACGCTACCGGTGAGGCCGTCTCGCTTGATACGACGTAGCTCCTGCTCTGCCCAGGCACGCAACTCACGCTCATTTTTGCCGTAGGTGTGGAGGGTGCGTAGCTCGCCATCACTATCACCCAGCTCAAGCTTAATCTTTTTCTTCTGCCCTCGTTTGGCGGAGGGCAAAAAGGATATGGCCTTAACCTTGATGCGCATCGTGTCACCGTGTTGCTCCTTGAGGGAGGCATCACTAATGAGGTTGATCCCAGAGCGGATAACCTGATCGGGCTTACCCGAGCTACCCCGCTCAAAGATCACCCCGGCATATAGCACGGGCTGGCCAGACTCATAGCGGAAGAAGCTACGAACTCCCTGCTCCTTGAGAGCTCCAAGCAAGGAGGCTACAGTGTCGGCATTGACCCTATAAGCCCCGAGCGTCTGCTCCCCTAGGACCTTGAAGTTAGATAGTCCTTGGTCCGAAAGGATCTGAGAGATTGAGGCATTACGGTAAGCCCTCTTAACGGTGGCTTGTTGCTTGAGGCGATACATCTCATCCTCGCACTCGATGACCACGGGGGTCTTGAAGCCCACCTCACGGATATACCCCACGAAGGCAAGCTGAAGGGCATCATCATAGCCAAGAGAGACACGCACCTTGTCACCACGGCGAAGCGGAGCACCCTCCTTGGCATCCCAGAGCATACGCTTTGGGAGCGTGATCTTACAAGTGTCTGTAAGGTCATCTGTCGAGCGCTCAATCTCGCATGCTGTGATCTTGTCGATGATCCACTTGCGCTCGGAGTCGATCTCGACACGGGCAGTAAGGCGATACATAGGGGTTAGTAGTCTGAGGAGACGACGTTATACTGGTCATCAGAGAGAGCGCTGATGGTTAGCTCCTGGTAGTTGCTCTCCGTCGCCTGTGTGAGAGAGTAGCTCTTGATGACAAGTCGGTTGACCTCGAAGATGTCAAAGAAGGCGCTCTGCACCTGGATAGGCTTGTCGACCTCGAGGAACTTACGAAGCACACGAAGCCCCTCCTCGGGGTAGACATCAGCAATCTTATCATCCGCCATACCTTGGATACCGATAGCAATGTTGATGTCAAAATCCCCATCTGCTATATACTCCTTGACCGTGCCAGCCATCCCGACAACCTGCGTCGTGATGATCTGCTTGGTACGTGTCATCGCTACGACAGCATCAGGCAAGCTCAGCTCGGAGCCATCATCGAGTCGTAGCAGGAGTGGGCAAAGGACATAGCGCCCTTGCCAATCAACTGGGTCCGTTATGGGTACCCCTACGGAGGAGGGGGAGAACTCTCTCCCCTCCTTGCTATAAGAGTGCGCACCCTTACCGCTCCCAGGGAAGCGATAGAGTACCACCTTGCCAGCAGAGATGGATAGGGGGAGGATTGTCGATAGAGAGCTAGCCATTGGCGTTGAGCACGTGAGCTACGTAGAGATCTTGATAATGGACGATTTTCTTGATGAGCTCTGGGCTAAGCTCCTCATCAATCGTAGCTCGGTACTCAAGCCACTTGCCGAACGCCATGAAGACCTCGATGACATCAACGACACTAGCCTTTTTGTCGAGCTTCTCGATGGCAGTAGCGAAGCCATTGAGCTGCTTTGCTAGGCTTGCCGAGGCTGTTGGGTCATCGCTACTTTGGGTATCGGTGATGAGCTTGTTAATTGACAGGAGGAGCTTATTTACGAGCTCGGGGCGGGTGATGTTCTGCGCAGCACGCAAATTCTGCCACTGTCCAGACTGCACCCACTTAGACACGGTGGTCTCAGAGACCCCCACACGCTGGGCAATGCTCTTCTGCTCTTGCCCTTGCAAGAAGAGGAGACGGGCCATCTCCTTTTTATCTTCTCTTTCTTTAGCCGTCATTGGATTGGTGGAGTGTTAGTTGTTGGGATAGGAGGCTCTGTAGATGGGTGCCACTCTCGCTCAAGGGCAAGAGCATCACTCTCTGGGAGGAGCTCCCAGTCTGAAACCTCATCATCGGGAGCTTGGATGATATAGCCTACCTGATGGCGCTGTCGATGCACACACATCTGTCCGTTTGGAGCAATAATCTCTTGCATAACTATATGTAATTAATCGTGAATCCCTTACTTGTTGCCTGTCTACCTAGTGTCTCCATCTCATCCCGGCGGGTCTCAAAAAATGTACGGGGAAGGTAGATCGTCTTACCGGTGACCGTCTTGGCATTGTCTATAATGTACCGGAGCGACTCGGCACTGAGGGAAGCGCATCTCGACAGATTGATGTTGTCGCCAAGCCCCTTGATCTTGATAGACTCCAGAGCATCACACCCGTACACGATGTTTTGATAGCTACTCACGCTGCTTAGGTCTATCACTCCGTCAACAGATCTAAGGGAACCATCTCCCTCAAACATGCTAGTTGCGGAACTGGATGGGGCAACTCCTCCCCTAAAAATCACCTGTACCAGTGACGGGCATGAGGCAAATATGTGACTTGCATCCTCCGCCAATGGTATAGACCCGAGCTCTGCATATCTCAACTTAGGACAGTTGTAGACCATCTGAGATATGTTTTTGCACATAGGCATGTCACCAACTAAGACCCTCTCAATTGATTTGTTCGATGAAAAGGACTGGTTAGACGATGTAACCATTGGGAGATTGGGGATACGCACCTCGCCTTGGACTCCAGTATCCTTGGCCATGCTAGCAATCGAGACAACTCTATCAATACCACGGATCTCAGGGAGTCTCTCAAGGGCATTATTGGAGGCAAACATGTACGATAAGTCCGGGGAGCTCCATGCTGGGCTAATTTCGACAAATCGACCGAGGGATCTCTGTTGCCAGGTATATAGCTGGGTCTGCTTAAACAGCACAATATGCATAGGCTCGTACGCCTTGATTTTGGGGATAAAGCTAGCAAGACCAGACTGCTCCCTCACGTCTATATCTTTTGACTGTAGCGCTGATGCGAGCCTATCGATTGTTGTGTGTAGCTCCAAGAGATAGTCACCTGTCGATTTACGCCCCTGCATCGGGACGCTTTCACCAAAGACAATCCGGTGGAGTACACTGAGGTAGTGGTTGTGATAATTAGCCCACTGCTCTTCGGATAGCTTAGGACTGTCTGTCGTGGTCTCCAGATAATAGGCATAGGCATCCTTACCAGTATCTCCCTTATCCCCCTGAGGTCCTCTTATATACTCTATCCACTCCTCATACGATGTTACTAGACCTCGAGTGAGGGCGGTCTGATATGCGTCGAGCCCCGTCTCCCCTCTCATAGCCGTAGTAACCTCAGCGGAGACCACATAGGCGCTAAGTGTCGAGGTTGGGTAGTTGGTAGGTAGCACCTCAGCGAAGGCTTGCTTGACTCGAGCTTGCTTGTATCCTCCATCGACGGAGGGCATCAAGAAGCTAATATCAATATCCCACTTACCTTGGCGCTGCTGTGTAGCTGGGAAGGCTACCTCAAGGACATTGTCTCGCACCGAGAAGCTGGGAGACACCTCCTCCCACCTCATATAGGGGATGAGGCGGACAGAGATCTCCTTGACTTGCCTGAGGTTGATCTTAGCACTCTCCACCTGCGTATCATCAGCTGTCCCCGACAGATGGATGGATTGCTGATAGAGGATCACAGAGACAGTCGTGTCGTTACCTTGGATGATCTGTTGCATGAGCTTACTGTATAGCTAGAGTGGTATCATTAATTGCAGAGAGGAGGAGCTCGGTGATGATACCCTTGACCTCACTGGGGTCTGTGGAGAGGTTAGATGACTTGACTGTAAGGTTCCCCACGAGCTTATCTATATTTACGGTTACATGTCTCACATTACCAGTTGATCCGCCCCCTCCTCCAGATCGGCTACTGGAGTGATCAGTGGGAGGTGTAACCCCTGGGGGCTTTGCCAGCTGGGGCAAGTCCACCTTGCCGAGATCGTCACCAAGGTCGACCGTAGTGGATCCATTTGCACCCTCTCCGTCTTTTTTCTTCGCCCTGGCGAGGCTCTCACGTATCTCTTGGTCGTAAGCCTCCTGGAAGGCATTGCCCGTCTCCTTGCCGAACTTGGAGAAGGCTCCTGTCATCTTATTGATGGCAGCTGAAATACCCTCCCCATCAAGCGAGAAGGCAGCCTTGATGAGATCACCTATACTGCCAAAGACCTCCTTAGCAAGATCCCAGATGTTGGAAAAGACCGCCTTGAAGGATGCCCATAGCCCCTTAAGGGTGGCTCGGAATTTGGCCGAGGTGTTCCAAAAATAAATCCCTATGGCCACGATGGCGGCGATAGCAGCAGCGATCCATCCGATGAGCGGTATTGACATGATAGCTCCACTGACCGCACGGCATGCAGACACCGCCGCCGTTTTGAAGCTTGCAAATGCCATATTAGCCATTGCGGCGAAGCCTATCTGTGCCGCACCGCCCGTCACGAGGGATCCGATGTAATAAAAGAGGGCTGAGGCTCCACGTGTCAGTAGCATGATGGCCAGCTTGCCCACATTGACGAGAGCACTAAGTGCCCCTCGACCGAAGGAGAACAAGCCTTTAGCCCCCACGAATACCCAGCTCGATACCCCCTTGACAATGGGCAGCATCCCCGAGAGCAGGGGCATGAGCTGAGCGATCGGGATAAGAGCTTCACCGAGCGCCCCTGCCCATAGGGAGAGGTCCCCCGTAGAGTCGAAGAGCGTGATCTTAAAGTCCTCGATCTGTTGACGGATACGCTCTTGCCGTTCGGCAAAGCCCCCCATCACGACCTGTGCCTGCTCATTAGCAGACTGAGTGCCCTGGACGGCCTCGGTATAGCGACCTACCTCTTCGGTGCCACCAACGAGCGCTAGTGCTGCGTTGGTGTTCTCCTTGCCAAAGAGCTTGGCGAAGAGAGCAGAGTCCCCCATGACGGGCTTAAGGAGCTCCAAGCGCTCCTTGAGGGTCTTGCCCTTGTCGGCAAGATCGTTGACGCTGATCCCTGCCACAGCTAGCTCCTTACGAACATCCTTGGGGAGGAATCGCCCTTGGCTAAGCGTAGCTAGGACATTGCGGAGAGCGACACCGCCCTCACTGCCTTTCTTCCCTGCCTTGTCGAGTACCTGGATAGCAGCGTTTGCCTCTTCAAAACTTACGCCTGCGCCTTTGGCTGCCATCCCCGCCTGCTCGAGGGCCTCCTTGATCTGGGGGAGCTCAGCAGACCCCTCTTGCCCTGCAGCTGCCATGACGTTCATCATCCTTGCCATCTCCTCGGAGGCGGCAATGGGGTCAGAGAGGTCTACCCCGTACTGGTTCATGGCCGTGTTGAGTACATCAGCGGCGGCCGTTGCATCTCCTCCCATGAGCTTAGAGAGCGTCGCCACATGCTCACCCATTGCCTTAAGGGCTATGGGGCTCTTAGCCAGCTCTGGGGAGAGCTGACCGAGGATGAGCTTGTAGGACTCTACTGCCCCCGCTGCGTCGATTCCGAAAGCCTTAGCCGTGTCACGTGCATAGCCCTCGATCTGCTTAAGTCCCTCACCCGTCACCCCCGTGACAGCTTGTAGGTCTGTCATCGAGGTGTTGAGGGAGATGCCAGGCTGAGCGAGGGAGCTAATAGCTTGGCTCACCTTAGAGATACCACTGCTAAGGATGTCAATCTTCCCAGCAAGACCAACAAAGCGCTCTACGACACCTTGGGTCTTCTGCACCTGGGCGGTGAACGCACCAGTGGCCTTGTTCATCTCCTCCATCCTGACGGTGAAGTTGCCGTCAATGCCGAAGAGATAGCTGAAGGATGATATATTCATCGGGAAATGGTTATCTTAGCGGTTGAACTAAAGACGATAAGACAATGGAAGGCAATATCTTTTTTGAGCTCTTTAAGTACATCTACATGGTACTTATAGCCTGTGCTTGGATCCTGGGGGTGCTCTTCTTACTTTCACTCCCCATCATCCTCTTGAAGGCTCTCATCGAGGGATGGAAGGGTAAGGGCTCTGGAGTCCTTTCGGATGGATTCCTCAATTTCTGGGCAGCTCATAGTGAGGATTAGCCCTCTTTGCCTGATAGGGCCAAGGCAATTGCCGAACTCATCACCTCCATACTCCTGTTTTCCAGCCATAAGGACTGGGCTAGTGCGCTAGCCCAGTCCTCTTCGTTTAGGGCTTCGGGGTCGATGTGGAGCCAGTGGCGGATCAAGGCGCACCCCTTGATGATGCCATCGCTAGCATCATCGGGGTCTAGGGTGTGCGCCTCTACACGTTTTTTAGGACTGCCTTAGTTGAGGTGAGCAAGGCCGAGGCAGCTGAGGAAGCAGCCATGAGGAGCACACCATCCTCCATGACCTCCTTTGCCCCCTCGACGATGCAATTCTGCAGGAAGACCTTAGTCCCCTCAACCTCGTCGGTCTTGGATACCTTATGCATGGCCTTGAGGGTCGAGAAGTCGGGGCGCTTGAGGTAGATGCAGTAGATAGCATCCTCATCCTCGACTTCAACGAGCTTAACCTTACCATGCTTTGCCTTGAGCTTGAGGAGCTCCTCGGGGGATACCTCCCCGATACGCTGTTTGTTATCCATTATTGACTAGTGATTAATTAGTGATTAAGCACCCTTTACTCCCCAGACGATGTGCGAGGGGACGAGGTTGATGTCGACTTTGATCTCTGTATCGCCCTCGGAGGTCTTACGTGATGTCTCGGCAAACTCGCAGTTTTTGATCACGTCGGTAATGATGATCCCCTCCTGATTGAGGTAGGATACCGACACATCAAACTGCCCGAGGTCTTGCAGTCGACCCGTACGGCTCTTGGCTTGGAGGACTATCACCTCCTCTAGGTAGAGCGTGATCTTAGCCTCGGACGTGATACGTCCACGGCCACGCCCTACGGGGTAGCGACCTGCACCATGCTTGTTGACAATCTCCTGCTTGTCGTCGTACTCGATGGAGGTGATCCCCGTGACGGGGACACCGGCAATCGCTACGATGACATCCGCCCATCCGTGGAGCACCCCATTGACCATAGGGATACCATTGCGATCTACTGTTGCCATATCTAATAGAGCTTAGTTGTGTAACCTATCTTAACCTTGAGCGAGCGCAACACCCCTGTAGGCACCTCCTCGATCACTACTTCGATTGAGGAGGAGAGTACCTCCTGATTGGGATCAATGTGGACTCGGTAGCCCGACAGCTCCCCAGCATGCTCCATGGCCCCCAGAGCTCGAGAGGCTACCCCCTCGAGGTACTTTGCGCTATAGTCTTGGAGCTTGCCTGTCTCCTTGTCTATGTAGAGCAATCCCCCCAGCTTGGGGGTGATGCTCTTACGCACCACACGCACAGCCTTATCCATGGTGCGGACACGCTCGATGGCGTTGTAATCACTGGTAGGCTCATCGAGGGTATGGCTATCTGAGACGTAACAATCCCCTTGATCGGGATACGTCACGGCGAAGATGTAGCGTCCCCTGTCGAGCGCCTTAATGACACTATCATCAAGACTACGTAAGGGTGTGCCGTCGCCAAAGGCTGGCAGGGCAAGCCCCAGGGGAAACTGCTCCACCCACCCGATGGAGAGGTTGACCGAGGCTCGGGACAAGATCCCGAGGAAGGTGCCGAGGGCCGACACGCTCGACTTAGCAGTCTTATTATCGGCATGGTCATAGAGGTCGGCAGCTCTCCCCCGACCATCTTGAGCGATAACAATAGACACTCGACTCTTACCACTGCCGGCGAGGTTGGTGGGGAGACTGGCAACGGGAGAGGTAACCTTGGGAGCGAGGAGCACACTCAGGGGCATATTCTCTGCGTCGAGGGTGTCGGCCACCCCCGCAAGGGTCGTTACCAGCGATGCATCTGCAGCCTTGTCACCAAGCCAAATACCTACCTGACGGAGGCGACCGGAGGCATAGCGCTGGAGGGTCTTGAGCTCGACGAAGGTGTAGTTACCTCCCGCTGGCTTGGGATAGATAGCTAGGTAGAGGATGATCCCAGGGTTAACCCGGAAGATCTCGGAGAGGTGATAGTGCAGCAGGCGGATCTCCCAGCTGGCGTGGCTGTCTGTAATGCCTAGCTCCTCTGCTCGCTCGATTGTGGAGAGAGGTCGGATGCGCTCCGTGGTACTAAAGCCATCGGTTACACCCGAGGAGGCGGTAGGCAAAGCTGTCAGGTAGAAGAGGAGTCCCGAGATGTGGTCCTCCCCTGGCAGGGTGGCGGGGATACCGCCATTCTGCCTCAGGATCTTGATACTGTTCATTGTTCTTCCGTCTTCAGTAGGTACTCAGGGAGTAGGTCGCGAGGGAGTAGCTGACGCAGCTCATCGTCCGTAGGAGGGGTGCGGAAGAAGTGGTGCACCGTCTCATCGGCGAGCGTACGTGCGTAGTTAAGGGCATCGGAGTAGCCGTAGAAGGCGGTGCCGTCGGTCGTGAGGAAGACAACTTTCAGGTCGTAATCACGGAGGACTTGATGAGCGATGTCTGATAGAGCGCTGGGCGCTGCATCCTCATACTCCTCTCTCTTCTCCCCATCTCGGGCAGCTCCACCCTCGGGATCTCCATCCATAGAGGTATCTCCGGAGGTGTCTGCGCCTTCTACGGGCTTTTCCGTTGCTTCTGTTTCGCCACCCTCTTCGGCAGGCTTCTCCCCGCTCTGCTCACTAGGAGTTGCCTTCTCTGAGTCGGGGGTAGTGGCGGTAGGCTTAGGCTCTGGCTCCTCATCCGTCGAGGGGATAGCCTCATCCGTCGCCTCTTCATCCTGCTCCTCCTCGGCAGGCTTGGTGGTCTCGTCCACTACCTCAGGAGTATCCTCTGATGAGGTTGAGGTAGGGATGGTAGGGTCTTGGTTCTTAGGTTCTACTCCCTCTTCTTCGGGGGTAGTTACTTTCTTCTTTGCCATACGATGATGCTTGCTATTATAAGGACCAGGATTAAGATGACGGTCCAGGGTAGGGTGTCAGCTAAGCCTGTCTTGGTTTCTTTTCGGGTTGTTATATCTGCTACCGCCTTAGTTGTGTGTCGCACAGCCTTCTCCTCAAGTGTGGGGAGGACGGTCTGACTATCGGTCGTTGCAACCGCCTCGAGGGAGTCCCCTCGTCGAGTGAGGGAGAGGCGTGTCTTACCCTGATGAGTGTGATAGCCTGAGCCTTCGGGGAGGCTAAGGAGGCTCTGCAAGGGGAGATGGAGTGTCGCCTTCGTCTCGGGGAGAGTCACGGGCATTTGTCGGATCTCGACCCTTTCGCTGACGCTGTCGAGTCGATGGGATTGGGAGGTCTGGGAGTGCCGGACGCTGCAGCTCAAGCCGGATAGGACAATTAGCCCAAATACGGCACGTAGAGCCCTTAGTGACAGCACGCTCCAGGCGAGAGAAGTCCGATCGTATCTGCTTGTTTTCATCGCTGAGTGCTAGGAGTTGGTCGTGCAAATCATTATACATCTGTTGGTAGGTGTCGTGCACCTCCTTGGCTGTACGAGCTGACCTGATCCGTGAGTTGGTGATCCACCCAAGGAGCGCTCCCAGCCCTCCTGTAGGCACCAGCCACTGGAGGATGTTGAGGAGCTGATCCATTGGTGTGTATAGGGTTATTGATTGATGCCTATTAACTTAAGCCACTGAGGCACGGAGAAGCTGGGGCAAGCCTTGGCAGCGAGCTGATTATGCCCTACGATCTTGACGTTGGGATAGCGTCGGTGGAAGTCGAGGACATAGCGCTTCATTGCCTCCAGCTGGGCGGGAGTGCGGGTGTCCTTGGGGGGCTTACCATCCTTAGCCACACCACCGACATAGACGACGTGTCGCGAGATGGAGTTATACCCTGTAGCACCGTTGGTGATCTCCCAAGGGTCTACCTGGGCATCCTCGTTGTTACTGACGAGGCGCTCCACTTGGCCATCCAGGTGGATCATGTCGGTATAGCCGACCTGTGACCACCCCCGCCCACCTTGCGACTTAGGGGAGGTGTGCCATCGTCTGATCTCCTCGGCACTGACGGCACGCCCCTCAGGGGTGGCCGTGCAGTGTAGGACGAGATACTTGAGTTGCTGTGCCATAGCTTAGGCGTTAGCTGAGATGATAGCCGCTGAGCAGTTCCCCTTTCGGAGGAGGGAGGCGATAGCTCGCTGACGGACATTGTAGAGGTTACGCTGGTTCTCTGGGTCAGTCTCAGCTCGTCGCTCGTACGTGAAGAGCGAGCCAGTAGCACGCATCGCCGACTTGTCGTGGAAGAAGAAGCTCGATTGCTGGGTGCCAGCACCAGGGATCGCACCAAAAGCGAGCTTAGTCTTCGTAGCGACCGTGTAGAATGGATTATCTGTGCACTCATGGACATCGAATCCGAAGAGTCTCATGATCTTACCCTCTGTGTTGTTGAGCCCATACTGACGCTCAAAAGACTCAGAGACACTCAGCAAGTCTTGTACGTGGTCTGGACACAAGACCAAGACACGCTCCCCATGGGGGATCTTCCACTTGTCGGCGAGCTTCTTCAGAGCAAGGAGGTCTGCTATCGAGAACTTCTTCCGGCGCTCTGCTGCGTTAACATCACCCGAGGTGAGTAGCACAGGGGTGCTGTCCGTATGACTCTGAGGTGTGAGAGCATGCGCTGCCTTGGCTACGATCTTTTCAGCAACAGCCTCCTTATGGCGAGTTCGGACTGTGCCAAGCTTATCATAGCATACAGAGTCGAGCTCAGCGTCAGGGATCCCAGAAACTTTGGTCACAAAACTGTCTAGTCCGATCGGCTTGTCTGCATCCTCTACCGACGTGATCCCAATCGGGTAGGTCGTGTTATTAACGAGTACCTCAGGATCAGCGCCAATCTCCGTGAAGTGAATGGTATCATTATTGACATGCTCATCATACGATCGTATCCTGCTGTACCATCCCATGTGCTCGAGACTCTCTCGCAACGCAAGGAGGACCTCCCCCGTCCAGACTTCGGTATTGGTCCCTGCACGTGCCACACCTCGGGGAAGGAAGGGCATGCTGATGAGAGAGATGAGGACTAGAGCGACAGCCCCATAGATAGGGGTGATGCCTACAAGGTAGGCAATGCCTGCCCCGACGACTGCGTTGAAGATGACCGCCACACAGACGATCAAGAGGGGTAGGACTAGAGATTTGAGGATTTGTCTCATCGTTTATATTGTAGTTAAGGGTGGTTATCGGGGCTCAAAGCCGTAGCGCTCCTTAAAGAGGCGCACGTACTCCCGAGGGTTCTCCTGCTTGAAGGCTTCGAGCTGGTCGGTGGGGATGTCAGTAAACTTCGAGTAGGTCGCTTGAGCGCCGGGGAGGGTGGGGGTCGTCCCATGGACGAAGGCGGAGGGGCGGGATGGGGTCGAGAGGCCAGAGAGGGCGACACGCAGGTGATCTCCACCCAGAGAGAGACCGATCTTCATGTAGGTATCTCTCTGCTCAGTCGTGATCTTACCCAGACGGATAGCCTCGTCGACCTGATCAGTAACGAGCGCTAGGTGCATCTTCTCTGCCTCGTCGACCTTCTTTCTCAGCTGGGTGATAGCACCCAGCGCTTGATCCTCGCTGGCCTCTTTCGAGAGCCCGAGGGCAAGGGCAATTTTTTCGTTCATAACTTCTTTTTTATAGGTGTTAGGAGTTTCCTCAAGGAGGGGGAGCTCGGGGATATTACCCCCCTGAGATAGGGTGATACGACTACCCTCGGCATTGTAGAGAGCAAGCGCATCATCGTTAGCTCCGATGTCTACGACAGAGACCTCATCGAGCTTGCTCTTGGTGATCGTCATACGACGCTGACCAGGGAGGAGATACTTAGGATCATCACTCAGCTCGATAATTGTGAGCCCAGCTGATACCATGCGCAGGAAGCCATCTTGCCACTTCTGGGCAATCTTTCGACCGACCTCATCCTTCTCGTCAAACACGAGTTCACCGACGAGCTTATCCCCCTCGATACGGATATTTTCGATCTTACCGATAGGGGCGTATTCATGCCCTCCTCTTTGATGCATATAGAGGAGCACGGGGTTGCGCTTATACTGCTCGATGTCGATGCCCGAGGTTAGGACTCGAGTGCCGTAGGAGTTGAGAGATGAGGTGCTAATTACTGCCTTGTTCATAAGGGGGGTGCTTGTTTTCTTCGGCAAAGATCTAGCTGATTATCAGCCGAAGAAAGAATCAGTGCAGACTCGGCATTACTAATTTTTGCCCCCCTCTAATGCCCCGACCTTTGCCCTTGAAAACAAGCAACTAACACCCATGGCATCAGCAAAAGAAAGAGAAGTATTAGAGCGATGGAAGAAGCGCTGCGAGGAGGTAAAGAGCTGTACAGCCTTTATCGCTAAAGAGACCCCTGCAGAGAAGACCAAGCGTATACAAAAGTTACTAGGGGACTATCATACGTTTGTCGAGTACTACTTCCCCCACTATACATACAATGTGGATTTAGGGCTCAGTGTCCCCAGCGCACCTTTCCACCTAGCAGCAGCCAAGAGCATTCGAGACACGCCAAACCTTAAGGCGGTCTTTCAGTGGGCTCGTGGCCATGCAAAGAGCACGCACATGGATGTATTTATCCCCCTTTGGCTCAAGGCGCATGCTTATCTGGGCAAGAGGGAGCTTAATGTGATGGTACTAGTCGGAAAGAGTGAGACTAACGCTCAGACGCTCCTCTCCGATGTACAGGCGGAGCTGGAGTATAACCAGCGCTATATCGCTGACTTCGGGCATCAGGTGTCATCGGGATCCTGGGAGGCAGGGCGCTTTGTCACGGCGGACGGGGTCGCCTTCTTCGCCCTCGGGCGTGGACAGTCCCCTCGAGGGCTACGTTATCGATCGCACCGCCCCGACTACATCGTCATTGATGACCTTGATGATGATGAGCTCGTCCAAAATAAGGACCGAGTAAACAAGCTCACCGACTGGGTGCGTGAAGCCCTCTTCGGTGCGCTTGATGGTGGACGTGGGCGATTTATTATGGTCGGCAACCTCATCAGTAAGACTAGCGTCCTCTACAATATCTCCCACACTCCCACCGTGCACGTCTCTCGTGTCAACATACTCACCTCCAAGGGCGAGGTTACCTGGGCGGCAAAGTGGTCACGGGAAGAAGTGGCTGAGATGGAGGCTTTCGTAGGCTACCGAGCGTTCCAGAAAGAGTACATGAACAATCCAATCACGGCGGGGAGCGTCTTCCGTCCCGAGTGGATTAGGTACAAAAAGGTATCGAGGCTCACTGCTTACAGCGGGCTTATCCTCTACATCGACCCCTCCTGGAAGGGGACTACGAAGAACGACTATAAGGCGGCTAAACTCTGGGGATCACTCCCCTCGGGTGAGCTACATCACATCAAAGCCTTCCTCCGCCAGTGCTCCATTTCGGAGCTAGTACGCTGGGTGTATGACACCTATGAGTGGGTAAGAGATGAGGGGGCTAGCTTGCGTATCTACCTTGAGGCTGGATTTATGCAAGACACCCTCCTCGACGATTTTGCTGCCGAGGGTAACGCCCGAGGCTACCAGCTACCCATCAGCCCCGACCGAAGAAAAAAGGAGAACAAGTTCGCCCGCATCGAAGCTATCTCCCCGCTATGGGAGCGTGGCAAGGTCTACTATAACGAGGCGGAGCAGTCCTCACCTGATATGCTCGTGGCCGTCGAGCAGACCCTATCCATGGAAAAGGGGATGCGTGGCCATGACGACGGCCCCGACGCTGACGAGGGGGCGATCTGGCTCCTCCAGCGATCCGCACGCACCCTTGGCATCGCACCCAAGGTGGGCAAACGAACCAACAACATACGTCACCAATGGTAATCCCTAATAATATGCTAGTTACATCTTGGCGCACCCTCCATCGTGCCCTCCTCCTCATCCACTTCTCCTGCTCCCTCCTCTGGAGCTACAATAAGGCTCGACGTATCCACCGAGAGACGGGTGATCGGCTATTAATCACCTCCGGTAGACGCAGATGCAAGCTCCTCCGCCTATGGTATGCCACGCCGATCATCCACCGCTGGGATGATCTGCCAACTAACGTCAGAGAGCAGGTAGCTCATTGTGCTCTCCATGACATCTCATAACTAGACCTATGTACATCACTGAGCAAGATTATCGGATGGCGATCACCGAGCGGGAGCAAGCCATCATCAGCCAACATCCCCAAGAGTGGATGCAAGCAGAGACCTATGCCCGTGAGGTGGCGGCTAGCTATCTGAGAGCCCGCTACAATGTCAAGGAGATCTACAGCAAGACGGGCGACGATCGTAACCCCCAGCTTGTACAAGCTATCGTACATATAGCCATCTACCAGATGGCACACCGCCTCCCTCAGTCGATGGGGCTAGAGCGGTGGAAAGACCGATATGAGGAGGCTATCAACTGGCTCAAGACCGTGCAAGCGGGCAAAAACAACCCCGATCTACCACCCCTCACCGACCCCAACACAGCAGGGAGCACACCCAATAGTGGCACCCTACGCTTTGGGGGCATTGAAAAGAGTACCTATCACTACTAAGACCAAATGGCCGAATTGACTATAGAGCAACGTGAAGCTCGACTGATGCACTTCGCCCGCCAGATAGCGGGGAGTGGACGTATTACAGCGGAGCTCGTGCGTAAGACGGATGCCCTTACCCGTAAGGATATTGCCTGGTGGCGCACCGCTTGGCAGAGGGCAATCTCAGCTGATAACCCTCGCCGCTTAGCACTCCTTGACCTCTATACAGATGCTCTGGTGGACGGACATCTCTCGGGGGCGATTGAGCAGCGTAAGAGCAAGACCCTATCCCGCCCCTTCAAGCTCGTCGATAGCTCTGGAGAGGAGGCGGAAGAGGCGTCCAAACTCTTCGAGCGAGAGTGGTTCCATGACTTCATCGACTACGCTCTCGATGCCACCTACTTTGGGCACAGTCTCATCGAGCTAGGCGATGTCGTAAGAGATGACCAGGGCATGAGCTTTGCCACAGTCACCCTCATCCCTCGTAAGCATGTAATTCCCGAGTTTGGGGTAGTACTCCGAGAGCCTACAGACGACATCAACAAGGGGATATCCTATAGATATGGGGACTTTGCCCGCTGGGTCATTGAGGTGGGTAAGCCTCATGATCTAGGGCTCCTGCTCAAGTGCGCTCCCTACTACATCAGCAAAAAAAACATGGGGGCATTTTGGGACACCTTCGGGGAGATCTTCGGGATGCCGATGCGTGTGGCCAACACCACGGCTACCAATAAGGCTGACCTCGACGAGATCGAGCGCATCATGGCATCGATGGGGGCAGCATCTTACGGGGTCTTCCCCGAGGGGACGACGATCTCCTTCGAGGAGACAAACCGAGGGGATGCCTATAATGTGTATGACATGCGCCTGCGTCGATGTGACATAGAGATCTCAAAGATCATCCTTGGGCAGACGATGACCATCGATGACGGCTCTTCCCTCTCGCAATCGGAGGTGCATCTGGAGATCTTCGACAAGATATGCGCCAAGGATGCCCGGAGATTAGCTTACATCATCAACGACCGACTCCTGCCCATGATGGTCGCCTCAGGCTTCCCCGTCAAGGGGCTAAGGTTTGAGTGGGACAACACGGACAAGATGACCGAGGCGGAGATGCGTGAGGAGGAGCGCAGCATCCTGCAGTATTACAGGATTGATCCCACCTACTTTGCCAATAAGTATAACATCCCCATCATTGGTGAGCGAGGTGAGGCAACTACACCCACCCCCGAGGGCCAAGACGACAAGAAAGAGGGGAAGGCGAAGCTCTCCCTAGGTGATGATTTTTTCTCCTAGGGGGAGTTGCCCAGCTCCCCCTACCAGATCGATACATCCAGCTACATAGGGCACTCGATGACCTCTATAGCTGTGACTGTCCCAGGTGCCAGCTCGCCCGAGAGGATGGCAAAGAGGATAAGCGACGCACCTATAGGGCTGAGGTATTTCGCCGTGCTGCTCGACATGTCTACAAGCAAGGTCCGTTCAGCCGTACAATGCTCCAAGATGCTCCAGTAGTTGCTGCTATACGTGAGACCTACGAGTGTCTACGACCTGCCCTCAAGCACCTCAGTCACTCCACCCCCAAGGCGGTGCGTGATGCTCTAGACCACAATGCCTTCATCTTCTCTGGCTTCAAGGCCTATCACTCACTAAGAGAGGTGGGCTTATCCCTCACTAGAGAGGACGGCCACGTCAAGTCTCTAGAGGAGTTTAAGGAGAGCGTCCGTGCCATCCATGGACGCTACAATGAGCGCTACCTGCCGAGCGAGTATGAGCATGCTGTGGGGTCGGTCCTCATGGCGGATAGATGGCACGCTACAGCGCCTAAGAGTATCCTCGAGTATCGCACCGCTGGGGACAACAAGGTCAGACCAGCTCATGAGGCCCTCGATCGCACTCGTCTACCCAAGGAGGACCGCTTCTGGATGGACTACTTTCCCCCTAACGGGTGGGGCTGTCGCTGTGACGCAGTGGAGGTCTCAGCAGATACCCCGCTCTCAGATCCCCACTCATCTTGGGAGCGAGGAGATGCAGCGCTGCGTGGTAATAAGCAAGAGCTTTTCCGTGGCAATCCAGGGCGTGACCTACGCCTCTACCCCGATAAGCACCCCTACTATGGGGAGCGAGGTATCTCCCACTGCTCCATTGCTAAGCACAGCAAGGAGGACTCAGAGTGTGAGGTGCTCAGGGAGCTAGAGCAGATTAAGGCTAAGGAGGATGAGTTTAAGCTTATCCCGACCAAGCAGGGGCAGGTACTACGGCACATTGGTCTCAATAGTCAAGAGCTGAAAAAAAATACAGTCATCGCCTCCTGGCTAGCCAACACACACGGCTATCACATCCGCCTCTATCCCGACAAGAGTAACCTGGGCATCCCTAGCTACGACAGCTACAACGAGACGCTGGAGCGTGCTGAGGAGTACAAGACGCTTACAGAGGTTAAGCTTAACACCATCAAGCAGGAGATCCGTAACGCCATCCCACAGGCTCCCCACGTGGTGCTCATGCTACCAGATGTGCTCGATGATCTGACCATCGCTCGAGCGGTGGGCTCCAAGTTCAAGGACCATCCCACCCTACAGAGTGTGCGCTTCATCTCCCCCAATGACGAGGGAGTCCTATATGACCGAATAGTCGACAGGCAAGACTGGGAGCAGCGTAAGAAAAAGGGCAAGAAATGAGCTAGCCCCAAGAGTGTAACGAGTACACCCCTGGGGCTAGCCTTTGGCGGTACAAGTGGGCTATTGCCCACCTGATCCAAGAACAAAGATAGGCAAATCCATTATATGAACAAAAAAAGACATACAAAATCACCCCTCCCCTTCCAGGGACAAAAACGCAACTGGGTAAAGAGACTCGAAGAGCTTGCTCATCAGATCCCCGAAGGGGCTACCGTGGTCGATGTTTTCGGTGGCAGTGGACTATGTGCCCACACCATCAAGTCTACCCGCCCCGATCTTAGAGTGATTTGGAACGACTACGACAACTTTAAGTATCGGCTTGACCGGATAGGTCAAACCAACATCTTTGCCCGTGAGATCTACAGCATCACCAGCGGATATGCCAAGGGGGCACATATCTCCCCCGGGGAAGATGACCATGATCGTATCTGCTCCATCTTTGACCGAGCAGAAGAGGAGGGGGCTGACCTGCAGACTCTGACACAGATGGTAACCTTTTCGGCTGACAGCGCAAGCAAGTTCAATCCCAGGAGTAAGATCTACATCCGGGTGCGTGCTGTGCAGTATGACGCTACGGGGTATCTCGATGGGGTCGAGCGTGTGTGCGCCTCATTTGAGGAGCTACTCCAATCAATCCCAGAGGATGCCATCCTAATCTTAGATCCTCCCTATCTATCGACCGATATTGGTAGATATGGCAACAAGCAGGAGGGGATCTATTGGGGCATAACCGAGCACCTCAAGCTCCTCGCACTCTTAAGGGGTAAGCGTTATGTATATTTCACCAGCAATAAGAGTGAGGTTCTGGAGCTGGATACTGCTATTCGAGAGTACTTCAGCATCTCCTCCCTCGGACCGCATCAAACCTTGGAGCGCAATGTACAGCTCTCGGGCAAGGGCAATGGATACAAGGAGTATCTCATCACTAACCTCAATGTAGGAGATGCGTAGCAGCAGACAAGTTTTCCAAGCAATCAGAGAGGAGATGAGGGTGGGACTCACCTCCGAATTTCATGAAAACTTTAGGCGAAAAGCCTTCTTCGACCGCCCGTGGAAGCCTCGTAAAGAGTCTGGATGGAAGTCCTTCAGGAGGAAGAGCCAGCGAGGCTCTCTGCTCCTGGTCACAGGTAAGCTTCGGCGATCACTCAAGTCCCAAGTCACCTCCTCAGGGGTTGCTTTTTCCTCGGCTATGCCTTATGCCTCGATGCATAATGAGGGCTTCGACGGGCCGGTCACAGTCCCCCAGCACATGCGTAAGGAGACCATGTCCCTACGACTCATCAAGGGTAAGCGGGGGCTCAAGCGCCAAAGAGTCAAGGTGCGAGCACATAGGGTCCGATCCTTCAAGCGACGCTTACACGTCCCTGAGCGTCGCTTTGTCGGCAACCACCCCAAGGTAGAGCAGCTTATCCATCACATCATCGATAAGCAGGTAGAACTCTATCGTGGGGAGCTAGATGCCCACCTCAGACGACACACTCGAGACATCATCTATTAACCACAGATTAATAACCAATTAACAAGCTATGAGACGACAGATATACATAGCCCTAAGAAAGCGCCTGAAGGAGGAGCTACCCGAAATCAAGCACATCGGGCTGTGGAATGAGAATATGGGAGACCTCCCCGGGGGCATGGTCTTTGACACCCCAGCCGTCTTCGTCGAGTTTTCACCCGTGACCTTCACGGGGGCAGGGCAAGGCTCTCCCCGAGCTCCGATGGAGATAGCCCTGCACCTTGTCCATAAGTACGTCCCCGAGGAGCCCCAGGAGCTAATCGACTCCGAGGACTACAAGCGCCCCGACATCCTAGACGATCCGCTGGAGTATCTAGACATACTGGAGCGCCTCGAGGTAGCCCCTATTGGACTATCGGGGACCGGCTTCAGCGGACTCCAGCTCATGTCATCGGACTTAGACCATGAGCACGGAGAGCTCATGCACCATCTGGTTATATACTCCACCGGAGTAGCTTACAGCATGGGACCAGCGACACGAGGCAACTCTGGCCTTAGCGCCAAGCTCCAAGGGAGCATACGACTCGAGTAGTTCTATTTCTCTACCTTTGTTTCAGACAATACTTTATACAACGATCAAGATGACGCAGAATCAGACTACCGAGCTGGTATACCTTCGATACCATCTAGAGAATAATGCCCCAGTAGACCTACTGGAGTTCACCCAAAGTCTGCAAGCTCTTCAGAGTGAGTATAGCCGTTTTCTACGAGATCGTGGGGCCACATCCACGAAAGCACGGCTAAATATCCAGAAAGTAGAGGAGGGAAGTATCATCTTTGAGCTGATAGAGGCCCTTCCAATTGCCCTCCCTGGAGTGATTCATCTTGCAGGAAACGTAAACACGTTAGTCGAATTCGGCACCTACCTACATCGAATGGTCAAGGCTCTAGTGCATAGCAACCCCGTACCAGCTGAGGGAAGAAATCCAGAAAGTCTCAAGCACCTATCTGTATTTATGCAACCAGTAGCTAATAACTCTGGGTCGAACCTCTCCATAGAGGTCAATGGTGTCATGAATGGGAACATCTACAACCAATGTAACTTCACGATAGACTCACTAGAAGGTAATGCCCTTCAGAACCAAGCCTCCCGTCTCACTAAGGAGCTTGCGGAGGAGATCGTCAAGACCGAGGAGTACAAGGAGAAGGTCCTTCTTCGCCTAGAGCGCCTCGACCGAGAAGTAGACAGCAAGCAAGACCGTGGAGTCATCGAAGCCTTTGAACCCAAGAAGCCTCGAAAACTTCTCTTCGATGAAGCCATTAAAGACCGCTTTATGGAGTCAGACCAAAATGCATTCAAGTATCTCTACTACGTCGATGCCATAGCACTCTATGAGCGAGGACGTATTATTGCCTACCGTATTACAAAGTTGCACGAGGTATTCGAGCCTGAGGCATAGTCTATTCCTCCTCAACAAGCCGACGGG
>ERZ772827.409-NODE-409-length-23929-cov-5.214040_pt1 | contig 23929 bp, 14 predicted proteins | sample MGYA00580850_ERZ772827 | MGnify/ENA primary metagenome ERZ772827 (study PRJEB29015, sample SAMEA2737950) | human oral metagenome | biome: human oral; feature: human-associated habitat; material: dental | place: China | collected 2145 ... | reverse complement strand
CGTGCGCGTCTGGGAGCACGAGGATCCCGCCGACGCCGCCGCCCGGGTCCTGGCTGAGCTCAGCCGACGCCGCGGGGCCGCTTCCTGAGCGACCACGCCGCCTCCCTCGCACGTCCAGGTACGGCCGACGGTAAGCACCAGCAGCTCAGGCAGGGCCACCCTCCCCCGTACGTCTAAGCGCAGACGCAGTCCGCTGGCGGCGCCCGGCACCACGCCGCCTCCCTATAGGCACCATCCCAGTCTGCGCGCCCCGTGCACCCGGTGCCAGACCCAACCGGTGCCGCGGTCAACGGCGGAGCGGAAGAGACGCGCCCAACACCCGGCACCGCACGAGGTGGACGGGCCCCTCCCGGGTGACTCTACGCAATCTGGTATCCGTGTCAGCACAGCAACGGAGGCAAGGCCGGCCACCCCAGACGACCGGTCCCGGCCGCCACCCCAGGTAATCGGCCCTGGTCGCAGCGCGACCACCCCCTTAGGAGACGACCGCACACACTGCCGTTCCCGTGAGGAACAGGTACTCGGAGGTTTATACACAAGCCTGCGTAGCACCAGGCAACCGTTCTGTCGCAATCTGAGGATCAGAGCCGGCCCCACCCCGCCCCCACCTTTGTACACTCAATGTCCACGCAGGTCAGAGGCCTGGGCTCTGGTACGGCCAAGGATGCCCTCCACCCTGATCCTCAGATTGCGACACGCACAGCGCACAGGACAGCAGACGCGCGATAGATTACATATAACACCACATAATCGCCCATAATTGCGCCAAAAGACCTCGCGCATCCTGATTATCCTCTGGCCTTACGACCAGCAACCCCTGGACCGTACCCCGCAAGAGGCCCCATCACCCACGGTCAGCAACCTCCGGCCCGACCGGAGGGCCAGGGCCCGCAGAAGCGGTCCGCCCTCAGAACCTGCAGGCGCCAGAAGGCCATCAGGACAGGGAATCCCGTCCGCGGCAAACAAGTACCGTTCTCGCGACGAACAAGTACCGTTCTCGCGGAGGAGACGGGCTACAGGAGACGGGCGACAGGGCCCGACACTCAGGACTCGACCAGGACGGCTGCGGTCCGGCCGGGCACCCTCACCGAGCCTGTCCCCATGTCGAAGGCGGTGGCCCGCACCAGGGGGTCGGCCCCGGCCGCCTGGACCGGGTGCAGGCGGAAGCTGCGCCCCACCAGGGCCTCCGCACCGACCTCCACCATGCGCGGCGTCGGGTTGAAGACCACCAGGACCCCGTCGAGCCGCGGGTCGATGTCCCCCGAGCCCGCCCCGTCGTCCACGAGCATGACAATGACCCCGGGCGGGCAGCCTGGCTGCCCTCCCGTGCGGGCGGGGAAGGAGACCCGCTCCTTAATGAGGTCGGCCGACCCCAGGGTGAGCAGCGGCGTCGAGCGGCGGATCCTCAGCAGGTCCAGGGCCATCTTCCGGGCCAGGGTAATGTGCTCGGGCCCGGGCCGTAGGTCCTCGCGCATGAGCAGGCCGGACTGCACCATCCACAGGTCCCGGTTGCAGGCCGCGGGCGGCAGCCCCCGGCCCCAGCCGTTGTCCCGGCCCGACCAGTCAATGGCGTTGAAGTGGTCCCCGGAGTCGTAGGAGTTGCGGTCCATGGACTTGGAGCGCAGGAGCTCGGTCCCCGCCAGCCACAGCACAGGCGACTGCCCCAGGGTCACGGCGGCCAGGCACAGGGTGCTCATGCGCGCCCGGTCGGCCAGGCTGACCCCCTCGGGCAGCTTGGCCGCCAGGACGTCGTAGAGGGTCTCGTTGTCGTGGGACTCCACGTAGTTGACGCTCTCCACGGGCTCGACGCCGTAGGCGGCCGGGACCTGGCCGTAGACGATCTCGTCACCGCGCCGCCACACCCCGTCCTCCTCGGGCAGGACGAGGTCGCGCAGGTTGCCGCCCAGGGCCAGGCGCACAATGTCCGTACGCCAGGCCAGGTCCTCCTGCTGGCGGACCACGTCCAGGGCCTCGTACCGGTTGGGCTCCAGGTACTCCCCGGTGCCCAGCCCCTGGTGCGCCCGGGGATCCAGGTCGGCCACGCCCCCGCCGCGCAGGGCGTCACGCACCCTGTCGTTGAAGGTGCCGATCCCGGTCCCGGCGAGCTGGCCCTGGGTGGCCTGGATGAACAGCGCGTTGTCCTTGACCTCCCCGAAGTTCCAGCCCTCCCCGTACAGGAAGGCGCGCTGCCGGGGACGGGACGCGGGCCCCAGGGTCGCGGCGACGGCGTCGGTCCCGGGCGGGGCGGGGCGGGTGCGTGCGCCCTGCCCGCGTGCGCCCTGCCCGCGTGCGCGTGCGGCGTCGGCCCCGCCGTCACCGGCCTGCGCCTGGGCGACGGCGACGGCGTCGGCCCGGGCCAGGGCGTCGCGCACCGCCTCCATGGTGGCGCGCGAGTGGTGGCCCATGAGGTCGAAGCGGAACCCGTCCACCCCGTAGGCCACGCGCCAGGTGACGCAGGCGTCGATCATGAGCCGTCGGGCCATGGCCCGCTCGGTGGCGACGTTGTTGGAGCAGGAGGAGCCCTGGACGCGGCCGCACTCGTCAAGGCGGTGGTAGTAGCCCGGCACCACCCGGTCCAGGACGCTGCGACCCTCCTGCCCGCAGGCGGCGGTGTGGCTGAAGACCTGGTCCAGCACCACCTGCAGGCCCATGGCGTGCAGGGCTCCGACCATGGCACGGTGCTCGGCCACCCGCGCCCCGCCGTCCTGGTGCCCCTCGGTGGCGTAGGAGCCCTCGGGGGCGAGCCAGTGGTAGGGGTCGTAGCCCCAGTTGTAGGCGTCCTCGTCGGCCACGGCGGCCACCGCCTGCTGGGGCACCACCGACGCGGGGCCCCAGGAGGCGGGGACCGCCGGGACCTTCTGGCGCGAGCGCTCCTCGGGGATGGTGGCGATGTCGAAGGTGGGCATGAGGTGGAGGGTGTCCATGCCCGCCTCGGCCAGGTCCCGCAGGTGGCGGGTGCCCTGGCTGTCCACGGTGAAGGCGGCGTAGGTGCCGCGCAGCCCCTCAGGCACCGTGGGGTCCGCCGCCGAGAAGTCGCGCACGTGGAGCTCGTAGATGGCCCGGGCGGCGTCACTGGTCACGCGGGGGCTCGGGGTGGTGGCCCACTGGCGGGGGGCCAGGGCGTCCAGGCGCAGGTCGACGGCGACGGCGCGCCGGGAGTCAACGGTCAGGGCGGGCGCGTAGGGGTCGGTGACCACGTTGGTCTCCACCCGCCCGGTGGCGGGTACGTAGACCCGTACCTCCCACAGGTACTGCGCCCCTGCCCCGACGGCGCCGCACCCCACCTCCCAGCGCCCGTCCGGGTGGGACTCGGCGCGGGTCCGCCGGGGCTCGCCCTCCACCAGGGGGACCGAGCCGGTGGGGTCGCCGGTCTCCCACGACAGCAGGGTGACCTCCTGGGCGGTAGGGGCCCACAGGGCCAGGGAGGGGCTGGCCGCCGGGTCCGGGGCACCGGCCCAGGTCGGGCCCAGGGGGGCCAGGCCGTCACGCCGGGCGGCGGCCGGGTAGAGGTGGTCCAGCAGGGGCCAGATCTGGACCCCGGTCACCCTCGACGCCGTACGCCAGGGGGTGGGGTCCGGTACCGGGGCCGCCCCCGGAGCCGCTGAGGCCGCGGCCGAGGCCGCCGAGGCCGCTGGAGCCCCCGAGGCCGCTCCCGGAGCCGAGGACGCCGGAGAAGCCCCTGAGGTCGCTGAGAGCGCCGGGGCCGCCGGGGCCGGAGTCGCCTGCGAGGTGGCTGCGCTCCGCTCGGCGGCTGGACCGGCGTCAGGGCCAGTGGCCGGGCCGGGTTGACTGGTGGCCAGACCGGCGTCAGGGCTGGGTTGACTGGTGGCTGGGCTGGCGGTCTGGCTGGTTTGGCTTGTGGCCGCGCCGGGTTGGCTGGCGTCGGAACCGGCCCGCCCGGCCTGGGGCACGACGTCCTGACGGCGCAGGCGGCCAGTGCCTCCGGCAGCCTCGGGGTCGGCCTGACCGAGCTCGACAATGAGCCTGCCCCGGAGCATCCGGGCCGCCTGGTGCCGGGAGATGTCCGCCGTCAGCGCACAGTAGCCGCGCAGCTGCGGGTAGCCGACGACCACGTCCGGGGTGAGCTCGCCAGCAGGGACCAGCGGAATCCGCTGCACGACGGGGCCGTCACCCTGACCGGCACCACCCCTGGCACCGTCCTGGTCGCCGTCGGACCATGCGTGCAGGACCGGGTACGTGCCGTGGGAGAGCATAGGCCGCGGAAGGGCCAGGAGCCCCGGACGGAGCCAGAACGTACGCTGATTACCTGGCCCGGTCGGGGGTTGGGGGGACGACGGGTCTCCTGCGTGTAGGCTCATTGGCTACCTTTCTTCAGCTATCCCTGCACTCTTGCACGTCATCGGGGTCCGGAGGAAACGTTTGGCTACCGCACGGGTCGGTCCGGCGGGGCCACGGGACGGGGCTGGCGGGTAGGCGACCGGCCGCCATCGGCACCACTCCCGGCCCAGGACCTTTCTACCCGGTACCACGGCCCGACACCCTGCTGCCACACCCGGGCGGCCCCAGATCCCCCGACCCTTCGCCTCGCCGCGACGGTCTCCGGGCGTCCCTCGGGGCGGCCCCGGATCCCCCCAGCCGCCTCACTGCCTCAGCGGCTGGCTCAGGCGCAGGAGGATGACCGCCAGGGTGCGGTCCACATAGGCCGCCAGGGTGGAGTCGTCGTGGATGAGCCCCAGGCGCATGGAGCGCTCCACGTCAGCCAGGAACAGCTCGGTGGTGTCCGTGACCGACAGGACGCACTCGCGCCCCACGGCGGCGAGCTCCGTCTCCAGGACCGTGCCGAGACGCCGTTTAAAGACCTCGTAGCCGTCGCCCAGGGCCGAGCGGCGCTCGGGGTCGCGCACCAGGTAGGCCATGAACTCGCTCTGGAGGAAGTAGAACTCGCGGGACACCGGGACGACCTCCATGAGCCGCCCGGCGAGGTCAACCAGGGCCCGGGGGTCGGCGCCAGCCCGGAGGTCGGCGTCGGCCCGGGGCGTCCGGTCGACGCCGGAGCCCCCCTGGGGGCCCGCACTCACCGCGGCGTCGACGAAGGCCGTCATGGCCTCCCACTCGTTCTCCGCCAGGCGGTGGATGAAGTGGTCCATGTCGGTGAAGTTGGAGTAGAAGGCGCCGCGGGTGAACCCGGCCCGGGTACAGACGTCCCCCACGGAGACGGCGCCGATACCCTTGTCCACCACCAGCTCACGCCCGGCAGCCAGGAGCAGCTCCTGGGTGTGGGCACGCTTCTCGCTGGGAGTGGTCCCCACCAGCCGGTAGACGGCGGCACGACGCGCTGAGACCTGCGGCCCTGTGGCGAGAGACTTCATGGCATCAGCCTATCGGCCTCAGAGCCCTTTTCGCAGGACCCGGAAGAGGTGTTTGCCCTGGTCCAGGGGGTTCTGGGCGAGATGGGCCCGAGTGCGGGACCCAGGCGTGAAGCCGACGGCGGGCCGCGACCGGGGACCCGGACGCCGAGGCAGTGCCTGTGACGGACACCTCAAGTCAGTACGGGCTGCCGCGGCCCGCGGACGGGGCGCCTCCACTGGCTGGTACTTAAAGTGCACGGACTGGTATTTGGTTGCGCGGAAACGATCTGTTGCGAGCCCGCGGCCAGCGCCTCCGGCAGGGATCCGGGGAGGATAGGACCATGAGCCCGGACCGCCTACCCGACCCCCTGGCTGCCCTGCTGGCCTCACCACCGGATCTGCCGGTCGTCGCCGCCCTGGACCGCCTGCGCGCCGTCCTGGCCGACGCACCCGGGCCGGTGGTGGTCACCGCGCCCCCGGGAACCGGTAAGACCACGCTGGTGCCGCCACTGGTGGCCGTCAGCCTGGCCGACCGCGCCAGTCGGGCCAGCGGCCGCGTCCCCGCCACCGGCCCCGGGCCCACCGGCGGCCTTACCGGGCCCGCCAGCAACCCCGGCCCCACCGACCCCGCCAGCCCTGGGAGCCCTCGCCAGTCGGCACCAGGCCCGCTACGCGGCAACCCCGGGCCCACTGGCCCCACCGCCCCCGGTCCCGCCGGTCCCGGGCCCGCCACCGGCCGCGTTATTGTCACCCAGCCCCGGCGCCTGGCCACCCGGGCCGCCGCCCGCCGTCTGGCCGGTCTCCTGGGCCAGGAGGTGGGCCAGGACGTGGGCTACGCGGTGCGCGGCGAGCACGTCTCCCGCCCCACCACCCGTATCGAGGTGGTCACCGCCGGGCTGCTCCTGCGCCGCCTCCAGGCCGACCCCGAGCTTCCCGGGACCGCCGCCGTCGTCCTGGACGAGGTCCACGAGCGCAGCCTGGAGGCCGACCTCCTGCTCACCCTCCTGCTGGACGCCCGCGCCCTGCGCGAGGACCTCGTCCTGGTGGCCATGTCCGCGACCCTGGACCCGGTACGCCTGCGCAGGCTGCTGGGCGGCCCGGGCTCCCCCGCCCCGCTGGTGGAGGTGCCCGGCGTCCTCCACCCGGTCACCGAGCACTGGGCCCCGCCGCCCGGGACCACCGGGCGCCTGGGGCCGCGCGGCGTGCCCCGCGAGTTCCTGGCGCACGTCGCGGCCACGACGCTCACGGCACTGCATGAGGACCCCGGCGACGTCCTCGTCTTCGCCCCCGGCGCCCGGGAGGTGGACGACGTCGTAGCCCGCCTGCGCCGCCTGCTGTCCGCCCACGACCCGGCCGACGGCCTGGGGGAGGTGGACGTCCTGCCGCTGCACGGCCGTCTGCCCGCCGCCGCGCAGGACGCCGCGCTCACGCCGTCGGCCCCCGGACGCCGCCGGGTGGTGGTGTCCACCAACGTGGCCGAGTCCTCCCTGACGGTGCCGGGGGTGCGGGTCGTGGTGGACTCCACGCTGTCGCGCGAACCGCGCCTGGACGTGGCCCGGGGCATGAGCGGGCTGGTCACGGTGGGGGCCTCGCGCTCCTCCGGCACCCAGCGGGCGGGCCGCGCCGGGAGGGAGGGGCCGGGGGCCGTCTACCGCTGCTGCACCCCGACCGACTGGGCCCGCGCCCCCCTGGCCCCCACCCCGGAGATCCTCACCGCCGACCTGACCCGCACGGTCCTGGAACTCACGGTCTGGGGCGTGCCCGACGGCGAGGGCCTGTCCTGGCTGGACGCCCCACCACCCGCCGCGCTCGCGGCCGCCCGAACCGTCCTGCGCGACCTGGGGCTGACGGGGGCCGACGCCGCCCTGACGCCGCTGGGGCGGGCGGTGGCCCTGCTCCCGGCCCCGGTGCGTGAGGCCCGGGCCCTGCTGGTGGCCTCGCCCCGGCTGGGGGTGCGACGGGCCGCGGAGGTGACGGCCCTGCTCACCACCGGGCTGCGGGCCCGGGGCGGGGACCTGGCGGCCCTGGCCAGGGGGCTGCGTGCCAGCAGGTGGGCGGGTCGGACGGGGGCGGACGCCAGTGGGTCGGGCGCTGGTGGGCCAGGTGGTGACCGGGGCGGCAGGCCCCCAGGTGGTGGCGAAAGGCGCGCTCCCCAGGGCGAAGCGAGCGGGTCAGGCACCCGGGGCGCAGAGGACGCCTCCCAGGCCAGCGCCTGGCGGCAGGAGGCCAGGCGCCTGGAGCAGGCCGCCCGTCGCGCCCTGCGCGAGGTCCCGCTCGCCCTGCCCCAGGACCCCGGGCAGGAGGGCAGCCCACCGGGTCCCAGGCCGTCGGCCAGCTCGGCGACCCCAGCCAGTGAGAGTCCAACCAGCAGCCGCTCAGCCAGTAGCAGTCCAACCAGCGTTAACCCAGCCAGCGCCAACCCAGCCAAATCAGGGACTCTACCCACCAACCCCCCAGCTGGTACCCACCTCTCAGACACTCAACGCCCGGATAGCACCCAGGACATAGTCAGTACGCGCCCCGCCAATTCGGCGGTTCCAACCAGCACCAGCCCAGCCAACAGCAGATCAGCCAGCGCCGGCCCAGCCAGTGGCAGCCTAACCAGTAGCAGCCCAGCCAAATCAGGGACTCCGCCCACTCACCCCCCAGCCAGCGCCAACCCCCCAGCCAGCACCGACCCCCTGACCGGCGACGACGCCATTGGCCTGGTGGTGGCCCTGGCACACCCGGAGTGGCTGGCACGGCGTCGTGGCCCCGCCCCCTCCCCCGGCACCGAGGCCGTCTACGCGAGCGTGGGCGGCGTCGGCCTGCGTCTGCCGGCCGCCTCGGCGCTGGCCTCCTGCCAGTGGCTGGCGGTGGCGGACGTGGACCGCGCCCCGGGCCGCGCCGAGGCGCTGGTACGCGCAGCCGTCCCGGTCGACGAGGCGCTGGCGCTGGAGGTGGCCGGGGCCTGGCTGGTTGAGGACACACGCACCCGCTGGGAGTCGGGACGGCTGCGCAGCGAGCGGCTGCGTCGCCTGGGCGCCATCACCCTGACGACCACCCCGGGCCCCAGCCCCTCCCCCCGTGAGGCCGCGGCAGCCGTCACCCGGGCGGTGGCGGAGCAGGGGCTGGGGATCCTGCCGTGGAGCGCCCGGGCGCGCCAGCTGCGCGGACGCCTGGACCTGCTGCACCGCACGCTCGGAGCCCCCTGGCCCAACGTCTCCCCGGAGGCCCTGACCACCCAGGCCGGGCGGTGGCTCGCCCCCGCCGTCGCCTCCCTGGCCGCGAGCGCCAGGCGCCCGGACCTGTCGCGCCTGGACGTGACCGCGGCCCTGCGCACGCTCCTGCCCTGGCCCGAGGCCTCACGCCTGGACGAGCTCGCGCCCGAGCGCCTTCAGGTGCCCTCCGGCTCGCAGGTGCCCCTGTCGTACGCGCAGGACGACGGCGGGGCGGGCACGCCCCTGGAGCGGCCGGTGCTGGCGGTGCGGGTCCAGGAGTGCTTCGGGTGGGACGCCACCCCGCGGGTGGTCGGGGGCCGGGTCGCGGTGCTCATCCACCTGCTCTCCCCGGCGCGCAGGCCGGTGGCGGTCACTGACGACCTGGCCTCCTTCTGGGCGCAGGGGTACGCCCAGGTGCGCGCCGAGCTGCGGGGGCGCTATCCGCGGCACGCCTGGCCGCAGGATCCCTGGACGGCGCCCGCCACCCGGGGGACCGGGCGACGTCGGGCCTCCTGAGGAGGCTGCGCCCCCCCGGCCGCGGGAACCTACGGTCCATGCCCTGCCCGGTGGCCACGGTGGCCAGGCGCCTCCCCGGCCGCGGGGACCTATGTGGGCACCGGTGCACCAACCTCGTGGAGACGGTGCCCCCGGCCGCGGGGACCTATGAGGCCGCGCGGACCCTCCTCAGTCCACAATGCCGTAGAGGCGGTCCCCGGCGTCGCCCAGCCCGGGGACAATGTAGGCGTGCTCGTTGAGGCACTCGTCCACGGCGGCGGTCACCACGGTGACATTGGCGCGCCCGCCGACCGCGGCCTCCACGGTCCTCAGGCCCTCGGGGGCGGAGATGAGGCAGACGGCGGTGACGTCGCGGGCGCCGCGCTCCAGGAGGTAGTCGATAGCAGCCACCAGGGTGTGTCCGGTGGCGAGCATGGGGTCCACCACGAAGCACTGGCGGCCGGAGAGGTCGTCGGGCAGGCGGTTGGCGTAGGTCTCCACCTCCAGGGTGTCCTCATTGCGCCTCATCCCCAGGAAGCCGACCTCGGCGGTGGGCAGCATCCGGGTCATGCCCTCCAGCATGCCCAGACCGGCGCGGAGGATGGGCACCACAATGGGGTGGGGATGGGCGATACGGCGGCACTGCGCCACCGCCACCGGGGTGGTGATGGCGACGTCCTCGGTGCGGACCTCACGGGTGGCCTCGTATGCCAGGAGGGTGACAAGCTCGTCGACGAGCTGACGGAAGACCGCTGAGGGGGTGGCCGCGTCGCGCAGGACGGAGAGCTTGTGGTTAATGAGGGGGTGGTCGGCAACGTGAAGACGCATAAGGACAAGCCTACCCGGCCACAACCGGCCCCCACGGGCTGTTGCCCTGGTCAGGGCCTTTTAACCGGGTGCCAGCAGGTAGCGCTGGCGCCCCCTGCCTCCTTCCCGCACCGGCACCGGTCCCCGGCGCACGACGCCGTGCCGGACCGCTACGGGCGCCCTCACCGTCCCCGGGCTCGGCTCCTGACCGGCTGCCCGAACGCACAGTACGTGAGGGCGCCCTCACCGTCCCCGGGCTCGGCCGATTACGACCACCGCGGGAAGTACCACCGGGGGTGGGGACAGCCCCACCCCGGTTGTCCTGCCAGCAGGATCGAGGCGGGTGCACCGGTGGTGGAACGGTTGGCACATGAGAACCCTGAGCCTCCGACCGTCACCCCCAGCCCACTGTACACAGCCGCGCGAGACCGGGTCGTCCCGATCCCGGAGCACGAGCTCGCGCCCCCTGACGGGGGTGTCCCGGTGAGCGCGGTCTCGGCGCGGGGCCTGACCCGCGTCTACGAGGTCCCCGGGCGGCGGGACGTGTGGGTGACCGCCCTGGACGGGGTGGATCTCGACCTGCCCACGGGCAGCTTCACCGCCGTGGTGGGCGCCTCGGGGTCGGGTAAGTCGACCCTGCTGCACACCATGGCGGGGCTGGATGAGCCCACCGGCGGGCGGGTCAGTCTCCTGGGTACGGAGATCACCTCCCTGGCCCCGGCCGAGCGCGCCGCCTTCCGCTGCCGCAACGTGGGATTCGTCTTCCAGGACTACAACCTCATTGCCTCCCTGACCGCCGCCGAGAACGTCTCCATGCCCTCCCGCCTGGCCGGTCACCCCCTGGGCGGGGGCCAGGCGGTGGCCGCCCTGGAGGCCGTGGGACTGGCCGGTCGCGCCGACCTCAAGCCCCACCAGCTCTCCGGCGGTGAGCGCCAGAGGGTGGCGATCGCCAGGGTGATGGCCACCCGGCCCAGGATCGTCTTCGCCGACGAGCCCACCGGCGCCCTGGACCTGAACGCCGGGCAGGTGGTCCTGGACTGGCTGCGTCGCCTGGCCGAGCGCGGGACGACCGTCGTCATGGTCACCCACGACGTCGAGGCCGCCGCCCGGGCCGACGCCGTGGCGGTCATGGGCGGGGGTCACCTGCTCGCCTGGTCCAACAGCCACGACGCCGCCCGTATCGCCGAGCTGGTCCACTCCACCCGCGTGCCCGCACGCCCGCCCGCTCAGGCCCCGGCCCCCGGCCGCTGAGAGGAAAGAGGCTGACTCCCAATGACCGCACTCATCTGGAAGGACCTGCGCCACCACGCCCGTCAGTGGCTGTGGTCGCTCCTGGTGGCCACCACCGGCGGCGTCTTCATCGGCGTCATTATCACCTCCTGGTGGAGCGCCCTGCAGTGGTCCACCGCCCAGGCCGACACCTCGGAGTACGTCACGGCCACGCACGTCGTGGGCTCGAGCCTGCTCGGCTACGCGGGCCTGTCCGTCGCCCTCATTGTCTCCACGACCCTCGCGCTGACCGTGACCGCGCAGGCCCGCTCCCACGCCCTGTGGAAGATTGTCGGCGTCCCGAGCCAGCGTGTCCGCAGCATTATCCTGACCCAGGTCGGCGCGGTCGGCCTCCTCGGCGGCCTGCTCGGCTCCCTCCTCGCCCTGCCGGCCACCGGCTGGTACCTGCTCACCTGGCGCGACCTCCACATCTACCCCACCGACATGCCCGTGGTCGTGCCCTTCTTCGCCGTGCCCCTGGCCGTCGGGGCCACCACCGCCTTCAGCCTCCTGGGTGGCCTGGGCGCGGCCCGTCGCGCCGCCTCCACCCCTGAGATGCAGGCCCTGCGCGAGGCCGCCACCCCTGTGGCCCGCACCCGTGCCTGGCAGTGGGTCGTCGCGGGCACCCTCGTGGTGGGGGCCGCGTTCGCCCTGGTGATCGCGCTGGTCGGCCCGACAGAGCTCGCTAGCCTCGTCAAGGGGGTTGAGCCTGAGGCGGCTGCCGCCTTCGAGGAGATGGGCAGCATTAAGGGGTTCACACAGGCTCTTGGCGGCAGCATTGTGCTGCTCGTCATGGTCGCTGCCCTGTGCGTCCCCAACTGGACCATCCGGCCCCTGCTGACGGGCTGGACCGCCCTGGTCCCCGGACGCAGCCCGGCCTGGTTCACCGCGCGGGCCAACGCGCGCCACCGCTCCACCATGAGCCTGACGACGGTCGTCCCCTTCGGCATCGCCGTGGGGATGACCGGGGTCGTCTACACCGTCGTCGGGGCTTTTCGGACCGCTGGCTCCACTGAGGGCGTCAGCGGGTTCCTGGCCATTGCCGTGCCGATCTTCGCGATCTCGGGGGTGGGGGGCGTGGCCAATATCGCCATGGTCGGCTCCACGAGGCGCCAGGAGGGCGCCCTGCTGGGTGTCATCGGGGCCAGGCGCTCCACGCTCACGACCACCACGATCCTGGAGGGCAGTATCTACGCCGTCACCGGCATCCTGTTCGGGCTGGCCGCCACCGTCCTGAGCGCCGCCAGCACCGCCCTGCTCTCCGGGGGCGGGGTGAGCACCTTCCTTGCCGTGCTGCCGCTGGACACGCTCACACCGGTGATCGGAGTGGTGCTCGTGCTCGCCGTGGCCACCACCTGGCTGCCCGCCCAGCTCGACCGCCGCCCCGTCATGGACCGGCTCCGTCAGCCCGTGTGAGGCCTGCGCGGGCCGCCCGGAGTCCGCCCGCGTTCACGCCCTCTCTAGTGGGCGGCCGACCACCTCTCTAGTGGGCGGCCGACCACTGCCGTCCAGCCGCCCGGAGTCCGTCCAGCCGCGCGGCTGGACGGACTCCGCGGCCTGGTCCAACGTCAGCGCGACAAAGGCTCCACGGCCAGGAGGCCCGGTGCTAGCGCCCCTACCGCCAGGCCGCCCCCACGGTCAGGAGGCTCAGGCGCGAGCCCGGCCAGGTACAGGGGATCCCCCGGCCCGGGCACGTTCAGCCCCACCGGACCCGTGGTCTCCGCTGAGCTGTCACCACCCCGTCCAGGGCGGCCCGACGGCGCAGCCGTACGCGACCCGGCGGACCCGGTGTATGGCGGCGGACCCGGCAAGCGGTCCGGCCCGGGTTGCGTCGTCCCAGGCCTTAGGTGCTGGCTCGCAGCCAGGTCAGGACGGCCCGCACGCGCCGGTTCTCCTCCCCCGGCGGCAGGTCGAGCTTGAGGAAGATGCTTGCCACGTGCTTGGCCACTGCCCCCTCGGAGACGTAGAGCCGGGCGGCGACCTGGGGGTTGGAGGCGCCCTCGGCCATGAGGGCCAGGACCTGCCGCTCACGGGCTGTGAGCCGCTTGGTGAGGACCGACGCCGCCGCGGCCTCCCGGTCCACAACACCCTGAGGCGGGTGGCCTGCCGGCAGGGAAGCACTGGTGTGGGCTGCCGGTACGGCTCCCTGAGGTGAGGGGCTCGCTGGCCGGGAGCCAAGGCGCCGCGCCCGGGTGCCGCCGCCCGCACTGGCCCCTGCGCCGCCCGCACCACCACCCGGCCCGGCTCCTGCCGCCCCTCCGGTTCCCGCCGTATCCCCGGCTCCTCTCAGGCCCCCGGACCCCCGAGGCCCCCTCGCGCCGCGGCCGCCAGCCCCCGGACCCCCGGCGTCGGTCACCACACCGCCAGCCCCCGCGCCACCGGTGCCAGCTCCCGCACCGCCCGCATCGGCCGTCGCGCCACTGGTGCCGACCCCCGCGCCCTCGGCCCCCGGACCCCCGTCATGACGCGGGCGGAGCGGGCCGAGCAGGCGGCTGACCACCTCGGGGTCTACGACCACTCCCCCCGAGCGCACGACCTCCAGGGAGCGCATGAAGTCGGCCACCCGCCCCACCCGCTCCTTGAGGAGGTAGCCCACGCCCCCGGCGTCGTCGGCCAGAAGGTCACGGACGTAGGCGCCCGCAATGTAGGCGGAGAGGACCACCACGGGCAGGCCGGGGAAGCGGGAGCGCAGGTCCAGGGCGGCACGTAGGCCGTCGTCGGTACGGGTGGGGGGCATGCGCACGTCGGTGACGACGACGTCGGGCAGCTCGCCGCTCCCGCCGAGGGCGGTGACCGTCTCCACCAGCTCCGGGGCGTCGCAGGCCTGGGCGACCACCTCGTGCCCGGCTGCGGTCATGAGCCCGGCCAGCCCCTCACGCAGGAGGGCGGCGTCGTCAGCGAGCACGATCCTCATGCCCGCATCCTCCCACGCCCCCGGGCCGGACGCGGGCACGCCACCCTGCCCTAACCCCCGACCACCGGCGATGTACATTAGTCACCGTGGACGTACCTTAGTCATCGGTAACGTACCATTGTCACCGGGGACGTACCCTAGAAGGCTTCTAAGTTACGTCCCCAATGACTAAGGTACGTTGTCGATAACTAGGGTACGTCGCCGTTGCACGCCCTGGCTCATCCTGCCCACGGGAGCAGGCCGACAATGCCGCCCCGGTACCGAGGCGGGCTCACTCTGCCCACGGGGGCAGGGCCGGGGCCTCCAGCACCAGGCGCGTCCCACCCCCGGGGGGTGAGTCCACCTCCAGGCTGCCGCCGACCGTGGCCAGGCGCTGGGCCATCCCGGCCAGGCCGGTGCCACCGGCGCCCGACCGGGCCTGGCCCGGGACCGCACCGCCGACGCCGTCGTCGGCCACCACCGCCCTGACCCCGGTGGGTGAGCAGACCAGTGAGAGCCGTGCCTGCCGGGTCCCGGCGTGGGCGGCCACATTGGCCAGGGCCTGGGCGAGGGCGAAGTAGACGGCGGTCGCCACCGGTGAGGAGATGGCGGAGTCCTCCCCCTGGCAGTCCACCTCCACCTCCAGGCCGCTGGTGGCGGCGAGCTCGCGGACGGCAGCGACCAGGCCCCGCTCGGTCAGGACGACGGGTCGCACGGAGCGGACGGTGGCGCGCAGGTCGGCCAGGGCGGCCTCGGCCTGCCCCTGGACGGCCTCCAGCTGGGTGCTGAGCTGCCTGACCAGCGGCGTCAGGTCGTGGGCCGCGCCCCCGGCACCGTCGCTGGCACGGACGCCGGTCGTGGGCCGCGCCCCCGGCCTCTCCCCGGCGCGGGCGCCAGCAGCCCCCTCAAGGCGGCCGGTGACGGACGCACCCCCGGCCAGTCCACCGCCCCTGGCCGGTCCACCGGACGCCCCACCGCCCCCGGTGGGCTCCGCCCCGCTGGCCCCCTCACCCCCGGCCAGGCCGGTCTCGAGCCGGGATACCGTGAGCTGGGCGGCCCCCAGGCCCATGGTCAGGGCGGTGAGGCGCTGCTGGGCGCCGTCGTGGAGGTCGCGTTCAATACGGGCCCGCTCGGCCTCGAAGGCGTCCACGAGCGTGGCCCGTCCTCGCTGGAGGCTGCCGACCTCGGCCGCGAGCGCCTCGGCCCGCTCCCGCTCCCGGTCCCGGCTCAGCACGGTGACCACACGCAGCCGCAGCACCCCGACCCCCAGGAGCACGACCAGGACCAGCACCAGGACCAGCACCCCCACCAGGGGGGTCCACCACACCTCGAGCCCGGAGGTGACGGTGGCCCTCCCTATGACCGCGGGGGACCTGCGAGAGACGACAAAGGGCATGAGCACGAGCACCACGGCCATGATCCCGCCGGCAAAGGCCGCGGCGAAGCTGACCGTGCTCAGCAGGAACCCGGCCACCGCGACCGGCAGGTCCGAGCGCCAGAAGCCGGGGGTGGTCACCCGGGCGGCCATCCAGGGGGCCAGGCGCTCACCCGCCGCCCGGCCGCTGGTGGCGGGGGCGCCCAGCCGCCGGGCCCGCCAGCGCTCCGCCTGGGCCAGGGCGGGGACGGTGAGGTGGACCAGGAACACGCCGAGGGTCATGACCATGAGCAGCGGCATCCAGACCACGGCGTTAAGGAGCTCATTGAGGACGATCCTGGTACGCGACGCCGAACGCACCTGGGCCGTGCAGATCCCGGGCGGCCTGTCAGGACCGTCAGCACCCGGGTCAGCTGGTACGGCCGGGTCGCTCGGCTCCGGGGAGACTAGCCCAGTGGCGGGCGGGGAGGCCGGGACGTTCCCCTGGAGTACACCGCCACCATCATCGGCTGGCCCGGTGGCGGGCGGGTCAGCTGGCTTCGGGGAGACCGGCCCGGTGGAGGCCGGAGACGAGGCCATTGACGCACTACCCGTGGGAGCACGAGGTGCCTCAACTGGTCTGGCGTCGACGCCGTCGCCTTCCCGGACGTTGGCGGACGTTGGAGCTGCCGAGGGCGTGCTCGGCCCAGGGGCTGCAGGAGGTGCGGTGGCTGACGAGTTCGGTGCGGACACGCCAATGACGCTAACGGCTCCACAGGGCGACGTCACTCCACCTGGCTCCACGAGTGCCCCACGGTCCTCCAGCCAGGAGGTGGGTCCCACAGCACCACCCCACCCGACCCCAGCTGGGGAGCCAGGACCAGTGACGACCGCGCGACGGCGGCATGTACTGGGCTCATGGTTCTCTCAGCACAGTCCCTCTCGTCCTGGGTCCCGCCCTCGACCGAGCCCCGACCACGACACCGGTCAGGGGCCGTCTGGCCCCCTCTCGCCCCGGGCGCGGACACGCCCTACGTGGACACGCCCTACGCAGGGTCCCACGCGGACACGCCCCCGGCCGGGGAGCCCGCCAGCAGGACCGTCCCGGCACCGGCCGACTCAGCCCCGGGCGCCCCCACCCCGGGCACAGCCGGCGCGGCCGGAGCGGCTGGCGCAGCTGGCGGGGCCGTGAGCGTGAGCGTGCGCGCCCTGACGCGCTCCTTCCCGGTGCCGGGTCGGCACGAGCGCGTGGTGGCGCTGGCGGGCGTGGACCTGGACCTGGCACCCGGCTCCTTCACGGCGGTGGTCGGGGCCTCGGGCTGCGGCAAGTCGACCCTGCTGACCTGCGTGGCGGGCCTGGACCACCCGACCTCGGGCTCGGTCCGTCTGCTGGGCCGGGAGACGACGGCCCTGCGGCCGGGCGCCCTGGCCTCCTTCCGGGCCGCGCACGTGGGCATGGTCTTCCAGGAGGACAACCTGGTCACCTGCCTGAACGCCCGCGACAACGTGGCCCTGCCCGGCCGCCTGCGGGGCCGGCGGCTGCGCCGGGGGCAGGTGGACGCCGCCCTGGCCCGGGTGGGGCTGGCCGGTCAGGCCCGCCACATGCCCTCCCAGATGAGCGGCGGTGAGCGCCAGCGGGTCGCTATCGCCCGGGTCCTGGCGGCCCGCCCCCAGATCGTCCTGGCCGACGAGCCCACGGCCGCCCTGGACCTGGCCGCCTCCCAGGACGTCCTGGAGTGGTTCGACCAGATCGCCGCCGAGGGGGCCACGCTCCTCATGGTCACCCACGACCCCGCCGCCGCGGCCCGCGCCGACCGGGTCCTGGTCATGGCGGCGGGCCGGGTGGTCGAGGAGCTGGCGGGCGGGGACCCGACGGCGGTCTCCGCGGCGGTCCTGCGCGCCCAGGGCCGGAAGCCGGTCGACGCAGCCACCCCGGGAGCCGGCACCACCCCCGCCCCGCGGAGGGAGTCCCCGGACGCCCTCACCGCCGGGAGGGCCGACTCATGACCCGCCTCCTGCTGGCCGACCTGCGCCGCCACGCCGGGACCTGGGTGTGGACCGCGGTGGTGTGCGCCGTCGTCTCCGCCTGCGCCACCGCGGTCCTGGTCATCCAGCGCGGTGCCCTGGCCGCCGCGACCGCCCTGGGGGACGCGCCCCAGGCCGCCACCATGCGCGCCTCGGCCCAGACGCTGGTGGCGTGGACGATCAGCACCACGGCCCTAGCGGGGGCGAGCGTCCTGACGTCCACCACCCGCCTGGCGGTGGAGCAGCACCGGTACGACCACGGCCTGTGGCGTGCCCTGGGGATGCGTCCCGGCATCCTGGAGGCGGTGCTCCTGGGGCAGCTGGCGGTCCTGGGGGCGCTCGCGGGGCTCCTGGGGACACCTCTGGGCCTGCTCCTCGTCCGCCCGCTGCACTCCATGCTGGTCAGTGAGCGCGTCATCCTGCCCTCGGCCACGCCGGCGGCCGCGCCCCGGGACCTGCTCATCCTGGTCGCGGTGACGGCGGGGACGGCCGTCCTGGGCGGGCTGAAGGCGGTGCACCGCTCCGCCCGCACCGAGGTCCTGGCCCTGCTGCGCGACGGCGCTGAGGAGCCACGACCCTGGTGGCGTCGGCTCCTGGGGGCCACGACGCGGCTGGTGCTCCTGGGCTCCGTGGCGGCCGGGGTCGTGGCCGCCTGGGTGGCGGGCGGCCGGGCCGAGCCGGGCTCGGAGAACGCGATCGCCGCCACGGTCGCGGGCTCCTTCGCCATCTTCACCCTCGTCGTGCTGCTGGTGCCCTGGGTGACCCCGTTCCTGGAGAACGCCTGGACGGGTGCCGTCGAGCTCGCGGTCCTGCGGCCCCTGGCGGCCACGGGCCTGGCCGACCCCACCGCCTGGTTCCTGGCCCGCCGCAGCGCCGCCCACGAGGCACGACGCTCCAGCACCACGGTCATGCCCTTCCTGGTGGCGATCGGCCTGGTAGGGCTCCTCTACGGCTTCAAGGCGGGCGGCGCCTCGGGGGTGACGGCCAAGGGCATGGGCTCCATGTTCGGCCCGGCCCTGCTCACCGCCTGGACCGGGGGCGTGGCGGTCATCGCCCTGGGGGCCAGCCGACGGCGTCGCGACGCCGCGCTCCTGGAGGCGGCGGGTGCGAGGGTGGCCCAGGTCCGTGCCGCCCAGGTGCTGGAGGGGGCGGTCCACGCGGTGACCGCCACGCTCCTGGGGCTGGTGGTCACGGGGCTCTCCCTGCTGCTCCTGGGGCGGAGCATGTCCCTGCCCCTGGGTGAGGTCCTGGACCGGGGGCCGTGGCTGGAGGTAGGGGTGGTCGCCCTGGCGAGCCTGGTGACGACCTGCACGGCGGTGGTCCTGGCGGGGCTCCAGGCGGGGCACGCCCTCAGCCTGGCGGCCGAGCTGCGCTCACGGGACTAGAGCCGCCTTCAGAATGAAGGTGCACGTCCGCCTGACGTGACAGGCTAGGGGCGTGAACGTGGTCGAGAGACGCTACGGCGCAGCCATGGACCAGGCCCTGGCCCTGGCGGCACAGGCGGCCCGGCGCGGCGAGGTCCCGGTGGGGGCGGTGGTCCTGGGACCCGGCGGGAAGGTCCTCGCGCAGGGCGCCAACGCCTGCCAGGCCGAGCACGACCCCACGGCCCACGCCGAGATCCTGGCCCTGCGCGCGGCCGGGGCGGCCCTGGGGGACTCCCACCTGGAGGGATGCACGCTGGTGGTGACCCTGGAGCCGTGCACCATGTGCGCGGGCGCCATCCTGCTGGCCCGCCTGGAGCGCGTGGTCCTGGGAGCCTGGGAGCCCAGGACGGGCGCGGCCGGGAGCGTACGGGACGTGCTGCGCGACCCCCGCACCAACCACCAGGTGGAGGTGGTCGCAGGCCTGCGGGCCAGGCAGTCCACTGCCCTGCTGCAGGACTTCTTCACCGCCCGGCGCCTCGACACCCCGGCCCCTACAGAGTGACCGAGGTCGCAGGTCACTGGGTTTGGGCGGTCCGGGACAGGGCGTGTACCCTGGGCCGTCGAGGTAGCGTGTCCGAGCGGCCGAAGGTGCAGATCTCGAAAGTCTGTGTGGTTCATAGCCACCCTGGGTTCGAATCCCAGCGCTACCGCCACCACGGTCCCCGGTATCCCAACGAAAAGTCGGGTACCGGGGGCCGACGCACGTAGCGCGCGGTACGTACGTGGTACATACGTGGAACACCGTGGGGTCCCAGTGGGAACACGGAGACGGGCCCTGGTGGGTCGGGACAGGTGGGCCCGCGCCCGGACCAGGGCCGCCTACCGGCCCGGGGGAGGACGCCCTCAGCACCACCGGCCCATCCCCGCCCACGACGCCGGGGCCGCGCACCCCCAGCCACACCCCACGCAAGCCGTCGTCGACCTCAAGACACGCACTCCGGCACCACACACCCCATGACCTTAATGAGAGCCAGCGCCCGCAAACGCTATTTCGTGCAGGTGAACGCCATTTCGTGCGGGTGAACGCGCTCACGGGCAGATGAACGCTAGTCCAGGAGGCGTCCATATGCCCTAAAGAGCGTTCACCTACCGGAGAAGACGCCTACCTAACGAAGAGCGCGTCCGCCTACCGAAGAGCGCGTTGAAGACTGCAGCCGGGTCCGCTATCCGGCTGGGAGCACGGTCGCGCTCAGGGGCGGGGCCCGCCAGCAGAGGCGGACCTTACCCGACCAGGCTGCACCCAACCAGGCCGCCGTGTGTGGAAGACTTTGTCCATGGACGCCGCAGCACCGACCCCGACCCCAGACATTCTCGGCGAGCCCTGGGTAGCCCGTCGTATCCCGGTGACCGACGCCGCAGCCGCACCCGGCGCCGACCACGCGGTCCTGGTCCACCAGCGTCAGGCGGTGCCCGCACCCGGCGCGGCCCCTCGCCACCCCCGTGCCGTCCTCTACCTCCACGGGCGCAACGACTACTTCTTCCAGACCCACCTGGCCCAGGCGTTCCTGGACGCGGGCTACGAGTTCTACGCCCTGGACCTGCGTGCCTGCGGCCGGTCCGCCCAGGTGGGGCTCACGGCCCCCCAGGCCGACCCCGCCACCCCCGCCCCGGCGGGCCAGAGCGGGCCAGGCCAGAGCACCTCGGGCCAGAGCGGGCCAGGCCAGAACGCCCCAGACCGGAGCACCCCGGACCAGAGCGGGCCAACCACCCCAAGAGACCCCGCCATCCCGAGAGAGCCCGCCGGGCCGCCCACCGCCCCTGGCCCCTCCCCCCACGACGTGCTCGACCTGCGGGTCCACTACGAGGAGATCAACGAGGCCCTGCGCATTATCCGCACCGAGCACCGGCACTCCGTGGTCGTCCTCAACGCCCACTCCACCGGAGGCCTCCAGGCGGCCATCTGGGCGGGCGACCACAAGGACGAGGTACCGCCCAGCACCAGCCGTGTGGACGCCGTCGTCCTGAACTCCCCGTGGCTGGACTTCAACGCCTCCGCCTTTATGCGCTCCTACGGCTCGGCCGCCGTCGAGCTGCTGGCCAAGGTGGATCCTGGGCACAGGCTCTCCAACCCGGCGGAGTCCGCGGCGGGCGCCGACGCCGACCGGCGCCTGGCCGACCCCTACAACCGCGCCCTGCACGCCCGGTGGGGCGGGGAGTGGAACTGGGACCTGCGGCTCAAGCCCTCCCCCGGGTTCCCGGTCACGGCGGGCTTTATCGCCGGCATCCGGCGGCTCCAGCGGGACGTGCACCACGGCCTGGGGATCAGGGTGCCAGTGCTGGTGACCTGCTCGACAGCGTCCTGGCACCCGGGGGACCCCATCCAGGACGCCCTGCGCGCCGACGCGGTGCTCTCCGTGGAGCGGATTATGGCCCGCGCCCCCTTCCTGGGCCAGGACGTCACCGTTATCCAGATCGAGGGCGGCGTCCACGACCTGGTCCTGTCCCCTGAGCCCGCCCGCAGCGAGTACCTGCGCACGGTCACCACCTGGCTCGCCGAGCGCCTGCCCTGACAGCGCCTGCCCGACGCCGCCGGCACCTGCCTCTCGTCCCTACTCTCACCGGGCCCCGGCCAGGGCCTCGACCAGGGCCTGGCTGACCCTCTCCACCACCGCCAGGGTGTCCACGAAGTCCGCGTGGTCCCCGTACCAGGGGTCGGGGACGTCCAGGTCCACCGTGGCCAGCCCGACCGCAAGCGGGTCGTACGCCCGGTAGAGCTGGATCCGCTTCTGGCCGGCACGCAGGGGACCGGCCCGGCGTCGGAGCGCCTTCACCTGCCTACGGGTCATGGCCAGCACGAGGTCGGCGGAGGTGAGCTCGGCGTCGCTCATGCGGTGCGCCCGGTGGGTGCGCATTGTCCGGCCCGCGGCGTCATCGGCCCCAGGCCCGGCGCCGTAGCCGGCCTCACGCAGGATCCGCAGGGCACAGGGGTCCATGGGGTTGCCGTACTCCTCGCCGGAGACCCCCGCGCTGGTGACCTCCACGCCGGGCGCCCCGACCCGGTCTGGACGCGATGGACCCACCCCGGCCCGGTCCGGGGACAGCATCCCGGCAGCCTGGAGGTGGTCACGCAGGACCGCCTCGGCCATGGGGGACCAGCAGATATTGCCGGTACAGACCATGACGACCCGGTAGGGGCCGTCGGGGTGACGAGCTGGCGGCAGGTTCATGACCCAAGGCTCTCACACCGCCCTTCCGCGGCAGAATCACGGCAACCAGGCCGACCGCGACGGCCCCACTAAGACCGCGGCCCCAGCACGCGAGGCCACGGCCGACGTCGACCCTCAGGCGGGGCGGTGACCCGCGGCCCCAGGCTCCTGCACCGGGATCCACCACACACGGCGCCCGAGGCCGGCACCAGCGCTGACGTCGACGCTGACGTCGGCCGGGGTCTCCCGTAGTCTCAGCGTTATGAATCAGCCCGTGCCCTCCACAGCCCGCCGAACCCCCAGCACGCTCGACGCCGTCGCGGAGCGCTACGTCGCCGACCTGGCCGTCCTCTCCCCGGAGTTCGCCGTCGTCTGCGGCCTGCCGGGCGTGCGCGGCCGCCTGGACGACTACTCCCCCGAGGGGCTGGAGGCCGGTGCGGCCCTACGGGACCGTGTCCTGCGCGAGATCGAGGCCACCGCCCCTACCGACGACGTGGACCAGGTGACCCTGGCGGCCATGCGTGAGCGCCTGGGGGTGGAGGCGCAGATGGCGGCCGCGGGCGAGGACCTGCGGTCCCTCAACGTCATCGCCTCACCCGCCCAGGGCCTGCGCGACGTCTTCGACCTGCTGCCCACGGCCACCACCGAGGACTGGGGGAACCTGGCCTCCGCCCTGGGTGACGTGCCCCGGGCCCTGTCGGGCTACCAGGACTCCCTGCTCCTGGCGGCCTCCCGCGGCCAGGTGGCCTCCCGTCGGCAGGTCGAGGCCGTCATGGGGCAGGCCCGCACCCAGGCCGGCGAGCAGTCCTCCTTCGAGACGCTGCTGGCCAACGCGCAGGTCGGCCAGGGCGAGCAGGCCACGGCGGTGCCCGAGCCCCTGGCCCGTGAGCTCTCCCGCTCCGCAGCCCGGGCCCGGGCGGCCTACGACGCCCTCGCCTCCTTCCTGGAACGCAAGATCCTGCCGCTGGCCAGTGAGGACGACGCCGTCGGACGGGAGCGCTACGAGCTGTTCAGCCGCAGCTTCCTGGGTGCACGGGTGGACCTGGACGAGACCTACGAGTGGGGGCGGACGCGGCTGGCGGCCATTGACGCCGAGCAGCGGACGATCGCCGAGCGCCTCTACGGGCCGGGCACGAGCGTGCGCGAGGCCCTGCGGCGCCTGGACGCCGACCCCGCCCGGCGGGTCCACGGCACCGACGCCCTCCAGGCCTGGATGCAGGAGACCTCCGACGCCGCCATCGAGGCCCTTGACGGCGTCCACTTCGACATCCCCGAGCCGCTGCGGACCCTGGAGTGCCGGATCGCCCCGTCGGCCACGGGCGGCATCTACTACACGGGCCCCAGCGACGACTTCTCGCGCCCGGGACGCATGTGGTGGTCGGTCCCCGCGGGCACCACGGACTTCTCCACCTGGCAGGAGCGCACCACCGTCTTCCACGAGGGCGTGCCGGGCCACCACCTCCAGGTGGGGACGCAGACCTACCTGCGTGACACCCTCAACTCCTGGCGGCGCCTGTGCTGCTGGGTGAGCGGTCACGGCGAGGGCTGGGCCCTGTACGCCGAGCGCCTCATGGCCGACCTGGGGTTCCAGGACGACCCCGGTGACCGTATGGGCATGCTGGACTCCCAGCGCCTGCGCGCCGCGCGCGTGGTCCTGGACATTGGCGTGCACCTGGGCAAGAAGCGGCCCACCGAGCTGGCCGACCTGCCCGGCGTGGGACCGGGCAGGTGGGACGCGCCCTCCGCCTGGGCCTTCCTGCGCCACAACGTGGCTATGGGCGAGTCCTTCCTGCGCTTTGAGCTCGACCGCTACCTGGGCTGGCCGGGGCAGGCGCCCTCCTACGCGGTGGGCCAGCGGCTGTGGGAGGAGACGCGCGACGCCGCCCTGGCGACCCAGCGGGCGGTCGGGGGCGAGGCGAGCCTGCGGGACTTCCACACCCGGGCCCTGGCCCTGGGCAGCGTGGGCCTGGACGTGCTGCGCCAGGCCCTGGCCTGAGGCGGGCCCCG
>ERZ772827.407-NODE-407-length-23938-cov-3.210149_pt1 | contig 23938 bp, 23 predicted proteins | sample MGYA00580850_ERZ772827 | MGnify/ENA primary metagenome ERZ772827 (study PRJEB29015, sample SAMEA2737950) | human oral metagenome | biome: human oral; feature: human-associated habitat; material: dental | place: China | collected 2145 ... | reverse complement strand
TTATTTTTTGAAATTCCCCCCGCCAATCTTTTTATTTTTTAGTTGAAAAGGGTGTTTTCTGGTGGTTCGTCTATCCACATGGCAGAGGCTTTGGGGCTTCGCTCAGTCGGCCAGAGCCGACGCGCTCCGCGCCCTCGACCCAAAGCTATCCTTATAAACCATACTTCACAGAAAGCTCTAGATCAAATAGTTTCAACATTCCGCCTATAAGTTTCGCTAAGTTCACTTACTAGAGCTCCATCCAGTAGCTCACCAGATAGCTCCATAAAATATACAAACTTATCACGGAGTCGCTTTTGCATATCAGTCGAAGCCAAGTGATAGTAGTAACTATTCTGAATGAGGTCTGCTGCGCGGATTGATAGGGCCTCGCTACCGAGCTCAGCCGTGCGAGCAAAAGACTGCATGATGTCTTGAGTATCTGAAACTGTGAGAGCATCGACATACACTGCAACCTGATGTCCAAAGCTTTGCTCGACATCGTCGATAGTAATATCTGTATCTTCAACAACATCATGAAGAACCGCAGCAATCACGACATCTTGCGGGAAACCTCTCTCCCAGAGCATCTCTGCAACTTGAATCGAATGAAGCAATACTGGTTTGGTGTTATGTCCAGAGTCTTGCAAAGCATTCGACAGGAAGAACAAGGCTCGTTCTATTTCGTGCTTATCATATTCAAATTCTGCGATATGCGCCTTTTCCATCTTGTTTTACTCCTTGTCGCCAATAGGATTGGCTAATTCTCTATCAACTTGCAGCTCAACTATCTCTTCGTTCCCAATCTTGTCATCTAACATCGCCTGTAAGTCCCTACCATAATAGCTCGCGAGAATTACAGTGATCGGACCCGAGTGCGTTACGATTAATACGCATGCGTCCTTGCCGGCTTCGTATATACGATTTACCGCATTGATAACTCGTGTGGCCATTATCTCGTTTGATTCTCCATCAGGAAATCGCACTTTCATATAACCACCCTCTACATGCGGAATGGCATCGTAGGGCAACCCCTCGTATTTTCCAAAACTAATTTCTCGTAGATCCTTATCAGAAGTAGCCTTCTGTAGACCAAGTGTATCCGAGATGATCTGCGCAGTCTGCACAGACCTTCCAAGATCAGATGTGTAGACACGATCAATTTTCTGAGGTAGCTTCTTAATTTTTAGAGCCTTACGCTCCGCCTGCCGAACGCCAAGAACAGTCAGCTTGCTATCGCGTTGACCCATGGTAATGCCGCAGGCATTATCTTCAGCTTGGCCATGCCTAGTGATGAGAAGCTTCATGGTTCCATTGTCTCATGGCTAACGTAAATTGTTGCTGTACTTCGTCGGTAGCTTCATCTGCGTTACTATTATCCTCCAGGTATGTAACAGCCCGCATAAGATACCAAGGTAGTATAGACTCAGCGATTCGACGCGGGTCTACTTGACCAGCAGCCATACGCTCATGCGCTATCAACACATCAACCCACAATTCCTTTGTGACACGAGTTAACGGACTTAGCGTCGTTGTTATTAAGCTTTCTATATCTACGTATATATTCATCGCTTCAAGTTTTCTTTCTGCTATAGTATCAACAGGTAGAGGCTGTGCCTGTATGAGTTTTGGGGTATCAACTTGATCTAAAGATGTAGAGTGAATTACCTCATTATGAAATAGCTCCTGTGCCGTTCCATAGTATGAAGCTGCCACCTCTCGAAACATGGGTATCATTTTTCCAAAACTCGGCTTGTGGAGCTTCTTGCCGAGTGATATTTCCGTACATTTGAAGCTTCCGCACAAAGCATGCAGTGTCAAGAAAATATCAATACCATAGCCATAAGCATAGTCGTGCCACCTTTGCTTTGTCATGTGTCTTGCAAGGTGAGCAGATAATCCGAAGTCGCCAGCTATGGGTTGACGTGGCGCTACACCATTAAAATGTATTCCCAGCAATGGATAAGCAAAATGGTTTGTTGTGTTACCCTCCTGATAGTTTCGTGCATAGGTCGGAATAATATAGTCATACCCCTTGCGTATCATTTCTGCTTGGTTTACTAACCAAGATTCGTCAAAAGATGTGATATCTCCATCAATCAGTACACATCCCTCTGTGTCTTTGCTGTCAGCAGTGTAGTGTAAAATCGAATAGATATTGCGGCCTTTACCTTTCATACCGTTCTGTATCGATACTTTTTTACTCTTTGTTGGCGTGCTCATAAATGTATTTGCAGTATCATCAGTACTTGCACTATCGGCATTAACAATTATGACCTCTAGTCCTATATTATTCGCAACACTGTCTATTTTTCTTGTGAGGATAGAGATGTTGTCGGACTCATTGTATGTCGGGATGCCGATGACTATCATATTTTACGTACTCCATGTTCAAGTATGTAGCTCGTTGCTGAAACTCCATCTGGTGCAAAAACCTCTGTTATTCCCATACTAATGATGCGCTTGACTAGTTCATCGCGTTGCCTCATAGTCGTTTCGTGCTTGACGAGAGGTAAAGAACCCAGATAATTACCTGCGTCATCCTGTAGCGGTGTGGCTTGTCCGGATATATGCCGACCAAGTCTTTCGTGAAGTATGAGATTTTGCTGTACTCCGCTCCATGGCGCAGCATAGAGAGTATTCTGGGTATGATCGATACGAACATGGAATATATTGCCCACAATAGTTCTACCCATTTTGTGCGCTATATCTAATTGCCCAGGAGTAAGCCTGATTTTGTCATTCCAAGCGGGCTTTTCACTGCTGCTATCCCCAGCCGTGATTATTCGTTCAAGATAATCGTCAGATGCAATTGCTGTTCTTCGTATATTAAACCAAGCATTTCCCCCAGAAGTATGTATGTTGCTTGCGCTACTGCCGATATAAACTTGATCGTTGCCAATAATCTGATGTCCACCCTCTTTGCAGGCTCTTATGGCAAGAGTAGTCTTACCAGCGCCTTTTTCACCAAACAGTATTTGTGAACGGTTTGTTTCTGGATTATAAATAGCAGCAGCATGGGTCAAAAAATCTCCTTGGCGTTCAGCCAATGTGCACGCAGCAAGATACTCGGCTAGATATACAAGACTGGTGCCACGACCAAAACTACGAGTTGGGCCGCTCAGATATAGAGTATTTGTGTCCCGGCTATATCGTACCTCTACATCATCAGTCTTGGAATAAACAACTCGTGGAATAGCGGCTTCGTCACCAAATCGTTCGTCGATAGTCATTTCCGTTACGGACGTCGACAACTCTCGTAGCATATCCATGTCAAACTCAATATCGCCCTCTATTTGTACTGCTTGCTCGGCGAAGCGTAATTGCACGCCATTATCTCGCCTAAATAATGGTGCTTGTTCTGTCAATACAGATCCTCTCCTGAGAATGAGTTTGTTCGTGGCACAAAATACATTTCATCGATGATTCGGTTGGTCGTCTCCTTACCGAGTGACAAGCAATCTGCCACAACCGCCTCGACATCTCGACGATCAACGTCTCTATCTGTAGATACAATAATTTTTGAAGGATCAAAAAGTTGGTCGCCAAAATTTGCCTGCAAAACTACTTGACAGCGTGCACCCAGCGTCTCATAGACAGTTTTTGCGATCAAATCAGCTTGATATCCCAATAATTTTCCTACAAAATAGGTCGGGTTTTTGCCGTGCGGTGCTTCCATGGTATTGGGTCGAAAGCTCGAGATGATTCCATGAGTTTTATTGCCTCGTCCTACAGCGCCTTCCTCACCAAAATCAGTACACGAACCGCCCGTCACCATATAGAGACGTGGTTTTCCCGTAGTTCCTTCAGTTGTCATGTTTACCCTTACGGTATTCTCTCCATCTTCTTCAGCGTAAACTTGCAGTTCCTTCTCAAGTGCTTCTCGCCGATCGAGATACGTGTCCATATCTGGCGTGTGTGTGGCAACTTGTGGAACTGCCATCGTGACGTCAATATGTTTACCATTGCGTACGCACATTGCTTTGATATCCTGACCAATAAACTCGAATCTAGGCATTGGCATGCCATGTTCGTTGTTTTTGTAAAAGTATCCTTCCAAATCAAGAGCAAGATTCTCGGTAGGCGTGAGTGGCCAGTAACTAATCATTGTTGCTGTATCATTCGCAAGAGGGATATCTGCAAGATGCTCTGGTAAGTCTTCAGCTGAACGAGGAGAAAACCAAAATGGACGTGTACTGTGATTCGATGTCAGGCTCTCTGCGCCATACACTCGTGAGTCTGATGTATCAAGGTGCGGCATTACACGTTGCAAATAGGTACGAGCCGCTTCGTCTTGTATCTCTGCAAGGGGTATTTCTTCTCCGCCAAATGACTTACTGGCACGTCCCATAAACATCATGCGTAGTGGAGACTGAAAGTTATTGCCACCAAACTGTTGTAGACACAAGCCACCAAGAAGCATAGCCTTGTCAAGATTATGGTGTGGAATAGCTCCGAAACGCTCCAAGCAATGTTTTGCGTATTGAATTTCTGAAAATTCGGCGATGCCATCAACTAGCGTGTCGGGGTGTCCAAGCCCTTTTCGTTCAACAACCTCTTGTGCCAATAGCTCCGGGCCCTGATAGCTACGATTTACTTCGAGTGCCATTATACAACTCCTACTCTTTCTCCCGCCTCGCTATATTGAATTACCACATCGGAAACATAATCTTCAATCTTGCTGGCATACAGCTTCTCAAGAAGATCATAGATTGCTATAGAGTTGGCTGGTGATAAGTGCTGTTTCATTGCGTCATTCAATTCACCAAGCTGTACATGTTTAAGATGCCTTCGCAAATGATCGTCATCAAGTACTACCCTCTCACTATCATTTATCGTAATGACGCTCTTGAACCGCTGCTCGTTCGGCGCTGGATCAAACAAAACGTGATACTTATTTTGCTTGTCAGTTTCGACAATTAACCATCGCGTAAGGAAATTCTGTATTTTCTCTCCTGTCTGAATCATAAAATCACCAAGAAATGAATCAATTTTGATGATACGACTACTCCTGTCAGAAAGCATCAAGTGCACACCCTGATTGAAAGGGTCATTTTCACTACGATATATCTTATTTGCACCAACTCTTAGCCCATCAATATCGACGCCAAGCCTTTGCAATATAGCGATTGCGTGCGGTACCTCTATACCGTACGACTCGAGATCTCGATCAAAAAATCTACCCGCACGAGTATCGGCAAGCCTATTTTTCGATAAATTAATCTCGATTGATACGATTTTCTCGTCATTTATGTGTAACCGATTGGATAGCCAGTCAAGTGCCGAAGACCAGAAATAAGATTCATTTACATACACGGACACGCTCCTGTGTTTGCTTAGTAGCCGGTCGATAACTACCTTATCGTTGGCATTTGTGCATATGGGCTTTTCTAGCAGTATGATCCTCGGGTTTTTGATGGTTTCAAGCGTCCAGAGCAGAGAAGAAGCATGCTGATCACTTGGAGTGGATATATCGACCGTAAAATCACCCATTTGCTGTTGATTGAAACGTTGTAATCGTTTGTCTGTTTTAAGCAATTTGTCGATTTGCGCAGGAGAGGTATCGTACAGATATACATTAGCCCCTAGAGACAGCCAAAGCCCTGCCTTAATTTGGCCAATAGTTCCGCACCCCAGAATCAATACCTTATCTAGACCTCTCATTATGTTTGAATTTTAAAACAATTAAGTTATAATAGCAATATTTATGAGATATAGTGCTCTAATTGGTAATCCAACTGAACATAGCGTATCGCCACTATTGTTTGAATGGATAGCCGCACGACTGCCTCAACCCCTAGAATATAAGCATCTTAAAGTAGATATCCCTCAAACTTCAGAGCTTAGCTCTGCACTAAAGGCTTTTCAAACCCTCAATTTTTGCGGACTCAATGTCACGCTGCCATATAAGTTGGATGTCGTATCGATCTTAGACAAGGTTGATGACTCGATTTCATCGATTGGCGCAGTGAATACCATCGTTTTTGATAACGAAAACGATCAGTCTGTCGGATATAATACCGACTGGTACGGTATCTATCACCCTCTCGCGGAAGCAATTAATGAATGTCAAAAGAAAAAAGCGATTGTATTCGGTACGGGAGGCGCCGCAAGAGCAGCTATCTATGCGCTACTTGAATTAGGTATAAAAGATGTAGTGGTGCTGTATCGAAAAGCAGAGTCCGGTAGGACAAAATCTCTCCAAGATCAATTCTCGGACAAAGCTACAGTTCGCTTCGATACATACAAACATATTATTCAATATATCGATACCACGAACATAATTATCAATGCCACAACAGCAGGGATGGTAGGCCAAGGTGCGAATACGCCGTTTGCACTTGATTTGCTGAAAAGCCACGAGGATTTCTCTCGCAAAGTATTCTTTGATTGTGTGTTCAATCCGGTGAACACGCCGCTCGTGTCATATTTCAAATCAAATGGCGCAAGAACAATCGACGGATTATGGATGATGGTATATCAAGGCTTATATGCATTTACGTTATGGACGGGAAATGATGTACGCGATACTTTTACAAAAGATAGCCTGAGCGAACTACACAAATTACTTCAGGAAAGGATTGAGCGTGCCTAATTCAATAAAACTAGCTATTAATTTCGATGAGATCTCTGACGATTTTCAAGAGGCGGCTGGTGTTATGCAAGAACTAGGGATTAAATACGGCGAACTACGTACTGTAAATGGAAAGAATTTTGTTTTCTGGTCAGACGAAGAAGTAGGCGCTTTCAGGCGACTACTAAACGAGCATGGCATCACGATCCTAGCAGCAGCGACACCTCTTTTTAAGTGGTACTCGTCTGACGACGATGCGGAAGTTATCCACGACAGTTTCGGATTTAATCCACGACTTTCGGAGGAAGAAAAGCGACAGACGATTACGCGAGCAATAGAGGTTGCTAATGCGCTAGAAATATCTAAGCTTCGTATATTCTCAGAGTTAAAATCAGCAGACGATACAGCAGGAGACTTTGCTTCAAGCCGGCTATTGGAGTATGCACTGAGCGAGGCTGCTAAGCGTAATGTTAATTTGCTTATAGAAAACGAGCCAGTCTGTCGGATTCACACTAAGGCCGCACTTATTGACTTCCTAAATAAAAACCAATCACCAAACCTAAAACTATGGCTAGATATCGCAAACTTGCTTGAAATTGGTGAGACGATTGATGATAATTTTCTCTCTGCCGTAGGGCCAAGAACAGGCTACATTCATGTTAAAAACTACATGGTTAAGGATGGAGTTCGGCAGTACGTGCCAGCCGGAGATGGTGAAATTGATTACAATTCAATTTTACCTCTCGTGCTGTCTTATTGTTTGCAAGATGCCGTTGTAAGCGTAGAGACCCATGCACCACAAAGTGAGAAAATATCAGCCTCTCGCAGCTCCCTTGCATATCTAGCTAATTTGTTAAATGAGTATAAAAAAGGAGAGAACCATGTTGGAACGTATTAGTATTGAAGCCGTCCCAAATATGCCACAGATAGTTGCTGCCGATGATATTGGTGAGATTATTGTCGGTAGGTCTCAAAGGGCTGGTTTCGAGCTAAAAGAGTACGATATTCTCTGTATTGCATCAAAGGCAGTATCGTCGGCAGAAGATAATGTAGTTCGACTTGATGCGATAGAACCTTCTGAAGTAGCCCATAAAATACACAAAAGAATACCTCGTAAAGACGTTCGTGCAGTGCAGGCAATTATTGATGTCACCGGTGAGCCATCAGGATCGAGACTTGAGGTAAAAGACAATTACGTAGGTGGCTGGCTACCAAATGGTCTATTCTTGACGAGCGCAGGCGTTGATAAGCTCGGTTCCGAAGAGCTAATCCTCCTCCCAGAAAATGCTGATGCGTCCGCACGTGCTATCGGTCGTAAAATACTGGAGCTAACTGATCTGAACATTGCTGTCATTATCACTGATAGCGAGGGACGACCCGATAAACGTGGATCGGCGCAAATAGCTATAGGTGTCTACGGAATACCTCCCCTTAGAGTGTCTGAGACTGAGAGCGATGACGGAAAGATAAGGAAAAGCGAAGAAACTATTTGCGACATGTTAGCAGCGAGTGCAGCCTTGCTTATGGGGCAACGAGGCTTTAATAGGCCGGTGGTACGTATTAGTGGATTTGACTATCAATTTGACGCGGAAGCTACTATCGGTGACGCCTTAAACGGCAACAGACTATAATATTGCCAAGTCGCTCAAAGAGCAACACGCTACCACCAGAAAACACCCTTTTCAACTAAAAAATAAAAAGATTGGCGGGGGAAATTTCAAAAAATAATTCAAAGGGTTTTTCTGGTGGAGCGAGCGGGCGCGTACGCCCGCAGGCGTTGGGGCTGAGCCTGCACAGGTTCAGCTTTTACGCTCGAAATAGGTTCGAGCTTTGATGCATATTGCCACCACAGATGCAAGAAATAAGCATTGCTCCGCCAAGGGAGCGATGTTTTTGTTGGAGAGCATAGCGAGCCAGACTGGATGAAGAGAGGTTGTAGCCTCTTCTTTGGTTTGACGTAGCCCTAAAGAGTGCAATACTTTATAACAATCACACTAAATCAAGTGAAAAAGGAAGGATTAGGAACGATACTGTTGACAAATACGCAACATTGTGCTAACATCGAACGGATGTCGAAAAAAACGAGAACTAAACACGGCGAAGACTATAACAAAAGTGCTGAGAAGCGCTGGTTTGATAGTATGGTAGCAGCACAGCTCCTTGTTGGCATGGGGTCGGCAGCCACCGTTGCAGCAATAGCAATGCATAGAGAGCTTGGCGATGGTCCAACGCTCTTCATTCAGGAGCGGTATGGGAGTCATCTCGATAACCCCATCAAGGTACCAAAGCTACGGACACTCCACGGCGCGGTGCGCAACACCGCCTCGGCTAATGGCTATAACCACAGTGGTGCGGGGCCAATCGGTAAGCTCGTGCGCAAGACGCATGTGGATGAAGCACCTCAGTTATTGCAAGTACTGCGCGGGAACATGGCGATCGTAGGGCCAAGGCCATTAACGACAGGTGAAGTGTATAATGATATCTTTGCCAACTCCAACATTCCTGAAGGCCTTAAGCAGCAGTGGGTCAACGCACGCAAGACGACTCGCCCAGGCATTATGGCACCCTATAGCAAAGAGCAACACAAGCCTGGCTATGAGCTGGATACAATCCATATGATGGAGCAGGATATAGTGTATGCTAAGGAAAAAGCCTCACTCAAGTTTGATAGTATGGTTGTTGCTGCGACGCTTGGTACGGTAGCAACTGATCTTACGCAAAAGCTTATGCCGCGGTCTGCTCGCACGTGGCTGCAAGCTAAAACAGGGCTAGCGCCGCATTCAGCAGGCCAAGAGCGTGCGGAGAGCGATGTTGTGGTGGCACTGCAACAAGCGTACACTCAGTCTGCACGGCGCGCTGCGTAACGTGAACCCAAAAGCCTTCACTTTTCTCTGCCAGAATAGGCTATTTTTGCTCACTATTCTACCTGGAGAAGCAATGAGTGTATTATTCTGGTATTATAGTAAGTATTTTTGGAAATGTTTCTGCTTATGTCACCCATAAAGTTCTGCATTTCCTCAAGTAGTGGTCTCCTGAAATAACGGTAGAGCAGTGACCGTAGCAGATGCGTATGCTCTATGTATTTAGAGCGATAGAAGGGAAGAGAATGCGCATCATACCATTGAGTCCTTGTGGTACAATAGAGGGAGATTTTTGCGAGAGTGAGCTGTCTCCTCGCACGAAACACGGTTATTTCAATGTAAAATACCCCTAGGGGTATAGGAAACACAATCATACTATGCCAGCACCATTCTCATTTACCATTACTCACCGCATGCCGCAGACGTTGGCGCGGACAGGTGTGATTCACACCCCGCATGGCGATATCAGGACGCCAGCCTTCATTGTCGTGGGCACAAAGGCAAACGTGAAAGCAATGGTGCCCGAGATGGTAGCTAGCGTGGGTGCACAGGCTGTCTTGGCTAATGCCTATCACCTCTATCTGCAGCCAGGGCACGAGCTGATAGAGAAGGCCGGATACTTGGGTAAGTTTATGAACTGGAGTGGTCCAACTTTTACCGACAGTGGTGGCTTCCAGGTGTTAAGCCTGGGCTCGGGCTTTAAGAAGGTATTAGCGATGAGCACTGATGTTGATGAAGAGATTGCGATTGCCAAGAAGTCGAGCCGGCACGCCTGGGTGGATGACAATGGTGTGATGTTTAAGTCGCATCTCGATGGCTCATTGCATAAGTTTACGCCAGAGCTATCGATGCAAATCCAGGCAGGAATTGGGGCGGATATTACCTTTGCCTTTGATGAGCTGACCTCGCTGATTGACCCGTATGAATACCAAGTGGAGGCACTGGCGCGTACCCATGCGTGGGCGGAGCGCAGCCTAGCAGAGGTCAAGCGCCTGCGGGCCGCTCGGCCAGATAAGCCGTATCAAGCGCTCTTTGGCGTTTTGCAAGGCGCAAATTATGAGGATCTGCGCAAGCAAACCGCAGTACGCCTTGGCGCAATGGATTTTGATGGCTATGGTATTGGCGGGGCACTAGAGAAAGAGACGATGGCTCAGACTATCCAATGGGTAAACGAGATCTTGCCCGAGAACCGCCCACGACATTTGCTTGGTATTTCGGAGCCAGATGACATCTTTGCGGCGATCGAGCAGGGTATTGATACCTTCGATTGTGTAAGCCCAACTCGCGTAGCACGCAATGGCGCGGCCTACACACCGCGTGGACGGGTGAATATGCGTGGGACGAAATATCGCGAGCTGTTTGCGCCTATTATGGCGGAGTGTGACTGCTACACCTGCCAGCACTACACTGCGGCCTACATCTGTCACCTGCTTCGTGCCAAGGAGAGCCTGGCGGGGACACTGCTGTCGATCCACAACGAGCGCTTTATCATCAAGCTTGTCGACGACATCCGCCATAGCCTCGAGGATGGCACGTTCTACGCCTTTCGAGATCATTTCTTGGCGCAGTATTATCGCCGATAGCGACTGATGAGATCTCCGTAGGTTATAGCATGCATTCACATAACAACTAGGGAAAAGAGTTTGCGCAGTAAACCTTCTCTCCGTCATCAGCCCTTTCTCTCGCCACCGTTTCTTTAAAATACTAAAAGGGTCTTAGTATTTTCCTAAAACACTAGGCTCTTCAATGATCATGCTGCAATAATCACTACGGGCAATTTTTTGTTCTACCGGGATGAAAGCACTGCGTTCTTCATATTCTGAGAGAGATGCGAATCTATTGCAGTGAGCAACTCGCTCGCTAGACACGCAAACGAAATGGTGTGAAGTTAGTGGTGGTGTCGTAGGTATCGACGGATTCGCGCCGCTTGAGCGCAGCAATGACGCGGTAGGTAAGTGGCAGGCAGACGACCTCAACGGCAAGCTTGAAGCCAAGCCCAACGGCGATATAGTTGAGTAGTGACGCTCCTGTAAGCTGCCCACCAAAAGCAACAACGCAGAATATAACGGTGTCAAATAAGCTCCCCACTACTGTCGATCCAAGCAGGCGCAGCCATAGCTGTCGACCTTTCATAGCAACCTTGAGCTTAGCAACGATGTACGAGTTGAGGAAGCTCCCCGTTAGGAAGGCAAGCAAGCTCGCCACGACGATCTGTGGGAAGAAGCCGAGCACTGCCTCGTAAGCGGCTTGATCGTGGTACTCTGCCGCCGCGGGTAGATAGCGCACTAGTGTAAAGCAGCCAATCGCTAGCAGCATTACCCCAAAGGCTGTCCAAATAGCGCGGCGTGCCTGGCGATAGCCGTAGACCTCTGTCATGACATCATCAAAGATATACACGAGCGGGAAGAGTACTGCTCCACCATCAAGGATAAGTGGGCCGAGTGCCACCAGTTTGGTGGCGGCAATGTTGGAGATGAGTAGCGCCGCAACATATACTGCGAGAATGACGCTAAAGTATCGATAATTTTCGTTCGTGTGTTTCATGCTTCGTTTATCATACCACACCTACCAAGAAACCTGCTATAATAAACCCATGCCCCGATAGCTCAGCTGGATAGAGCAGAGGACTTCTAAGCCTAAGGCCGTAGGTTCGAATCCTACTCGGGGCACCATTTTATTGTCATATCCCCATCTCGATAGGGTTGTTTTTATTACATACAAAATGCATTTACATGCTGCGCGAAGCCATGCTATAGTACAGCGAGATTTATGCAAGATGTGACCAACCACGACCTCCTCAAGCGCAACATTATCAAATATTCGTGGTTTCGGATTTTTACTAAGCGTGTCTACTTGCCGCTTATCACGGTGCAGCTGGTAAATGTTGGTAAAGTGAGTTTGGATGAGCTCGCACTGATGGTTGTTATCTCGTCTATCGTCCAGGCGGCACTGCAGATGCCAGCGGGTTATGTGGCCGATAAGTTTGGCAACCGGCGAGCGATTATCCTTGGTGCGAGTATTGCCGTGGCGTCGCCACTGTTGTATGCTGTATGGCCGAGCTTTTGGGGTGGGCTGATTGCCTCAGTTTTGTTCTTTGGTGGCTATGCGTTTCAGTCTGGTGCGGTCGAGGCATTTATGCACGATTCTTTGACGGCGCTAGGGCGAGCGCGCGACTATACCAAGGTGATGGGTCGCGCCCAGACGTATGGATTGATTGGCAATACCGTGCTGATCATTGTGGTGCCGCTCACCTATCGCATTCATCATACACTCCCATTTTTGATTGGCTTTTTGTCGCTTGCTGCGACGGTGTGGTTGGCGCTGAGCTTTGCTTATCCACCGCGCCGAGGAGCTGCCCAGGCTCAGCGGCCACGGCAGGCTGCTCGCGCAATCGTTACTGCGAAAAATCTTACTCTCTTTACCTTCGCTGGTTTCTTGGCTGGTGTGTCCAATAAGGGGCTAGAATATCGCGAGCTGCTCTTCCAGCACGTTGGTATTGCTGTAGAGTGGTTTGGGGTGATTGCGGCGGTCGGGAGCCTGGGTGGAGCGTTACTGGGCTGGTATGTGCATTGGTTTGACCGCCTGCGGCCACTGGCATTTTATTGGGTCGATGCGTGGATTATGGCACTGTGTATTGTCTTGATGGGCGTAACGCCAAGCCCGATTATCGCGGTCATTGCTGTTGTGCTATTTACTGCATATACGCGAGTGCGACCGATTGTTTTGCAGTCAAAGATTCTCAGCGAGCTGCAGCATACATACAAAGCAACGCTCCTCTCTGCACTCAATATGTTTACGTTGCTTGGTGACGTCGTGGCGATTAGCTTGCTCACTCGGATGGTTAATCAGTATGGCTATAGTGCGGGGCATGTGTGGTTTGGTGGGGCAGTTGGGGCGATTGCGCTTGGTCTGTGGCTGGTGATGTGCGTTGAGGCACTGTGGCGTCGCAAGAAAGCGCGCTAAATTAGTTAACTTCAGTATTTACCTACCTTATCCATTTGTCATTTTTTAATCATCTGCTCTACCCAATGAAATATAACGATAACCCCTATTACAGATAGGAAGACTCACTATAGAAGCGGTGATAAGCCTGAGGAGAAGCAAGCAACCTGGTGGTATTTAGAGAGGAGAGAGGTATAAGGTAGGAAAGTTTTGAGATTGAGGATGAATAGCCGTAGGTAATAGACAAACTGCGCTATCTCTGCTACAATACAGCATGTCAGCAGCACAGTAAGGTTTGCTGTGCAATTGTCTGGTGGATATAGCTCAGTTTGGTTAGAGCGCTGGTTTGTGGCACCGGAGGCCGTGAGTTCAAGTCTCATTATCCACCCCAAAATAAATTCCCGGATGATTCCGGGGTTTTATTTTGGTTATTGCTAGAAGTTCAAGGCGTATGCCTGACGTGTCTGTTTTGTGTACTTCTTGCTTTTTGTACTCTTTTTCTCATGCTATGCGAGATAAGAATCGATCTTCGCAGCTCAACAGGCAAAACACTGGCGGACGGGAGCTGGTACTGAGAAAGTGGACCTTCTAAGACTTAGGCTCTATTTATGCAAAGTCTGCGTAAGATGCGGTGTATACAGCAAGAGACCTCTCATTATAAGAGGTCTCTCTATTGGCGTGGTAAGACAAGTTAAGAAGCGCCTAATATTCCCATGTTGTTTCGATATCTGCCCCGAGAGTGTTGAGTCGGTTAGCAAAGTCTTCGTAGCCTCGGTTGATATTGTACACGTCACGCAGGATGGAGCGCCCAGGGGCTGCGAGCATAGCTAGCATCACGACGACGCTGGGGCGCAAGGCTGGCGGTGCGACGACATCGGCAGGCTTCCAGCGGGTAGGTCCACTGATGTAAACGCGGTGTGGATCGACCATCTCTACTTGTGCGCCAAGGCGAGTGAGGTCGGTGAAGTAAATGGCGCGGTTATCATAGCTCCAGTCGTGCACTAGAGTGCGGCCCGTTGCTACCGTGGCGATGAGACCAAGGAAGGGGAGATTATCCATATTAATGCCTGGGAAGGGCATACTATGGAGCTTGTCTTGTGGAGCGATGAGAGTTGATTTGTGCAGGCTAATATCGACCAGGCGAGTCTGGCCATTGCGCGCTGGGTACTCGCTGGAGAGCTCATATTGTAAGCCCATACCGCGCAACACTGCTAGCTCGAGCTCGAGGAATTCGATTGGTGCCCGGCGGATGGTAATAGCAGAGTCTGTCACTACACCTGCTGCGATGAAGCTCATTGCCTCGATAGGGTCTTCGCTTGGACAATATTCGACTGTTTGGTTGATCTCGCTGACACCATGGATAGTGAGGGTCGTTGTGCCGATGCCATTGATCTGTACCCCAAGCTTTTGCAAAAAGAAACAGAGGTCTTGCACCATGTAGTTGGGGCTGGCGTTGCGAATCGTCACGACGCCTGGGTGGAGCGCTGCCGCCATGATAACATTCTCAGTGACGGTGTCGCCGCGCTCGGTAAGGACGATAGCGTGCTCAACCATATGTGGGTTGGCTGTTGCTTGGTAGTAATCGGTCGTTGCCTCGACAGTCAGGCCAAAGGGTGCGAGGCCCGCCATGTGTGGTCCAACCGTCCGTGTGCCAAGGTTGCATCCACCCGCGAAGGGAATTTGGAATGACTCATATTGATGGAGTAATGGCCCCAGGAACATAATAATGCTGCGGGTGCGCTTGGCTGCGGCGATATCCATCTCGTCTAGATGGAGGATGCGTGGTGGGGTGATCTCGAGGTCATTGTGTTCAAGCCAGCGGCAGCGCACGCCAATGCTTTCGAGCACCTCGATGATGCGATTAACTTCCTCGATCCGTGCCACTCGGCGTAGCGTCGTCTTGCCTTTATTAAGGAGGCTTGCGCAGAGCAGAGCGACAGCGGCATTTTTGCTCGTCTTTACCTCAATCTCGCCATGGAGCGAGCCACCACCATTAATGACGAAGTTTGTTTTGCCAGCTTTGTTGATGCGGACAATCTCACTGCTCAGCACTTCGCCAATGCGAGCAATCATTTCTAGGCTGATGTTTTGGCCACCCTTTTCGATGCGGTTGATGGCCGACTGGCTCGTGCCAAGTGCTGCAGCGAGCTCGGCTTGCGTCATACCGCGCGCTTGGCGGGTTTCTTGGATGAGTGTTCCGATATTACGGAGATATTTTGCTGTTCCCATGCTTGTACAATATATCATCGGTGATATATTGTCAAACACAAGCATCTCGTGTTGCAAAAAGAAATACAGAAGTTAGGCTGCGAAGTTTCTAATAACTCCATCAGCTCCTTTCTGCTATTTCAACTAGCCGTGCGCAAGGCCTATATTTACTACACGAGCAAGTGCCTAGTCTTCACATCAGAGAGTAATATCAAAAGAGATGCGATAGCACGTCAATACTACTAGAGAAAAAGAGAGCTATCGCAAGCTCAAGACGCACGTAGTCAAGTACTGCAACTCCCCACATTGAGTAGCTGTGCTATACTACACATATGATCTGATGAAAAGTGCATAGCGAATCCTAAGATATAACCAACAAACAAGGAGTATTACCCATGCACGAAACAACTATTGCTACCCTTATCACCCGTGAGCAGCAACGCCAACGCGAAGGCTTGGAGCTCATCCCTAGCGAGAATTATGTCTCTGGTGATGTACTACGGGCGCTTGGGAGTGTCTTTACTAATAAATATAGCGAGGGTTACCCAGGCCGGCGTTACTATGGCGGGCAGCAGTATACCGACCAAGTAGAGCAGCTGGCAATCGACCGTGCCAAGCAGCTCTTCCGGGCTGACCATGCTAATGTCCAGCCGCACAGTGGTGCTCAGGCGAATGAAGCAGTGTATTTTGCATGGTGCGAGCCAGGCGATACCATCCTCGCGATGGATCTAGGTCATGGTGGTCACCTGACACATGGTGCGCCTGTGACACATAGTGCTCGTGAGTATAATTTTGTTCGCTACAAAATGAAGGACGTGAGAACGGGCGAGATTGACTACGATGAGTTACATCGGATGGCGCAAGAACATCGACCAAAGATCATCCTGGCAGGTTTTAGTGCCTATCCGCGCCAGCTAGATTTTGCACGCTTTGCAGCGATCGGCCACGAGGTTGGTGCGTTGCTCATGGCCGATATGGCGCATGTCGCGGGGCTGATTGCTGGTGGGGTAGCGGAGAATCCACTTGACTATGGCTTTCACGTTATGACGACAACGACGCACAAGACGCTGCGCGGGCCGCGTGGTGGGCTCATCGTTAGCAAAGGGGTAGCGAGTAACCCACTCAAGCGCCCAGCCAAGACTCTCGAGAATATTCCGACACTCGTCGATCGAGCGGTCTTTCCTGGTATTCAGGGCGGGCCACATATGCATACGATTGCCGCCAAGGCAGTGGCTTTTGGTGAAGCGCTCCAACCAGCCTTTCGTGCCTATGCTCAGCAGGTGGTGGCTAATGCTGCTGTCTTAGCACAGGAGCTGCAGCAGCGCGGCTTTGTACTCGTGACGGGTGGTACAAGTAATCACCTCATCTTGGCCGATATCCACACGAGCTTTGGGATTGATGGCAAGACGGCGGAGATTGCGATGGATAAGATCGGCTTGACGCTTAACGCTAATGCCATCCCTGATGATCCACTGCCGCCATTTCGCCCTAGTGGCATTCGCCTTGGTACGCCAGCGGCAACAACGCGCGGCCTAGAGCCGCAGCATATGCCGCAGATTGCTGAGTGGATGCAGCAAGCCATCGACTACCGTGATGATGAGGCAGAGCTAGCTAAGCTCCGCACCGATGTTGCACACTTCTTGGCGGATTTCCCAGTGCCGACGGAATAGACAGAAGGTTAGGGAGTTTGTCGCCGTCATTGATAATCGTATCTCGCTAGGCGCAGTAGTAACACATCCGTATATCTAAAACACCCGCCAGAGAGCGGGTGTTTTTGTTGATAGAAGGAAGTCTAGCAGGTGCCTCGGACGATATCCTCGGTTTTGTCACCCTTCTTGTAGGTGATTTTTGCACCCTTACCACTACCACACTGGGTATACAAGACAGGAGTGTCGTTGCTTGGTGTGCCAGTTGTGATGATCTTCTTCTTGAGGTCTGGATCAATCTTCGCCTCAGTCACTTTATCGTCAACAAGATTGTCATTGACTTGTGCGGCTGTTGGGTATTCACCCTTCTGGCTGTTCCATGCCTCTACCTTGGTCGAGAGCTGTGATGCAGCGCCAGCGGCTGCAGAGTCGCGAGCGCGTTGCTGGATGCCGTTGTAAGCGACGATGGTAATAGCCGCTAGGATGGCGATGATCACAATCACGATGAGAAGCTCGACAATTGTGAAACCGCGCAGGTTACGTTGAGTTTTTGTTGTCATACAGAGTTACCCCTCCTTGTTACTGATTATATTACGATCATACTACGAACATTTATTAAACACAAGCTTTTTGAGTACAGATGTATGAGAATATTTTTTCAGAGATAGTGCACGCGCACTAGCATAGACTGAATTGTAGCTAATGGTGCGCTGTATAGCTAGGATACCTGAGCTACATACTGCCTATTGTTCTTTCGATTCAGCTAATTATTAATTCGCCGGGCCTGCATTGACCCTCGGGCGTGGATGGTCTGGCCAGTACTAAGAGCAGCGATATCTATTGTGGCAGAGACGACAGTGGTGCTATCATTTGGCGTAGTGCTGGCTGCTTGATTAAAACCCGTTGCATAGCCAAAGCGAATGCTCGATACATTGCTCGCGACGCGCGTATCGAGTGCTTTGCAGGTGCCACCAATATAATTGCAGGTACTCTGCTGCCAGGGTTGGCCACACATTGTGTTGTTGCTGGGGTTGGTAGCATTAAATTCGTACTGGCTTGGCACGATAGTTCGCCGCCAGAGAGTGGTACCTTGCACGAAGTAGACAACCTTGACGGTAAGTGGACTGTTTGTGCGGTAGAGTTTGGCAGCCAACTCAGCTTGACTGCGACAGGGACTGGCTTGGCTATTGAGATAAATGAGCTCGCGCTGAGGGTCGGATGGGTTGCGGTCGGTGGCATATTGAGTAAGGATTAAGACATTATCGCTCGCGTAGTGCTGTGCCCAGTTGGCTGCGACAGCCTTACTCTCGACTTTTGTTGCTAGGCGGACGTCTTGCTCGATTTGGTCAAGTGCATCTTCCATAGTATACGTCAGTGAGCCGCGCTGGTTGGAAATAACAATCGAGCTCAGCAGTCCCACCAAGGCAGCGACCAATACGCCAACTACCACTACAATAATCGGGATCACTACTAGCATCTCCACTACAGTAAAGCCGCGCTCTTGTCGCCGCGCAGGGTAGATGCAGCGGACGAGCTGCTGCATTCGCTCTCGTATATTAGTGACTGCTGAGAATCGCATGGCGAACCTCCGATTGGCTAGAGCCTTGCCCATAGCGCACCAGTACCGACACACGGCTTATCTGTGGTGCGGTGGTACTATATGGGCAATCAACGACGATAGTAGCACTAATGGGCTGAGGTAAGCCATCGGTATCGAGTGAGTGGTCGCTCGTAAGATTACGATTGGCCGTGCGGTTTGTGCACGGCGTTGGTGTGCCATCGCCAACTTCGCGGCGGAGTAACTCATACCCCACAATGCTCGCCTTGGCATCGCGATTGGCCTCTGTTGCGCTCTGGATTGTCACAATGTAGAGCTGGTAGAGCGTCCCAACAAAGAGCACGCCCAGTACCATTGTTACCAACATCTCTACCAGGGTAAAGCCAGCGTCTGGACTATGCTTCATTGGTGGTTGCTCGTAATGGTTAGCGTTACTGTTGGTGCGCGTTCTAGTCGGTAGTAGAGAAAGAAGCGGCTACATTCTTGGCTGGTGGTGACGCAGAGCGAACCATCGCGGGCGCGCGGCTCGTAGACGAAGCGATCGACTGTGGCGCTATCTTTGCTAATGCCATTGCTTGGCGACTGGACAAAGAGCGCTTGCTGACCACTGCGCGATGGGTATTGATAGCTATCCTCAGATAGTCCAGGGAGGATATGACGAATTGCTGTGCCATTAAGCGAAGTCAAAAACTGCTCGGCCGACGGATAGCGGTGTCCTTGCTCACCCGATGTGCCGGTTGCGTCGCCGTTATAGAAAGACTCAAGGCTGCGTGCTACTGTTTCAACAGTAGTCGTGCGAGCAGTATCGCGCGAGGAGCGCTGCGTATTATTGAGCGTCACCACACCCAGTACTAACAGCACCAGCATAATTGCCAGCACAATAATAATTTCCACGATTGTATACCCGCGTTGTACCCTCATGCAATTAGCATAAGGGTTTTGAGGTAAAAGTGCAAGAGGTGAGAAGTCGAATCGAGGTGATTATGACTTGCTTTGCTTCGACTACGCCCCATATGCGCTCCATAGGTTATCAAATAGGGGAGCAATAAGAAAAGAATTCTCTAGTAGGACGAAATGAACTTCGTGCTCGTCCGATAGGAGAGAAGATATAAAGCTGGCCGAGAATAAGCAAAAAGTAGTGAGATACAGATACTCAAAAATATATAGTCAATTTTAATATGTATTGCAAAAATTATTGATGGACAAGGGCAAAAAGACAAGATTGTTTATAGGTGCGATGTGTCATTTGACTCATCACGCCGCTGGTATTTCTAGCGGTTCTTGCACAATGGTGATACCGAATTTTTCCTCCACTGTGCGAATAATTTCCTCACGAGCGGCAGCAAGATTGCGGTAGCTGGTGGCCGATTGATTGATGAGCACTACTGCATTCTTATCGTGTACTTTCATGCCGTGGAGAACACTGCCTCTGAGCCCCGCTTGCTCGATGAGCCAGCCTGATGGTACCTTGACGCGCCCATCGGGCAGCGCATAGTGCGGCACTGTGGGGTAGTGCTGCTGGAGCTGAGAAAATTCTTCACTTGAAATAATCGCATTTTTGAAGAACGAGCCAGTATTGGGGAGCTTGGCTGGGTCAGGCAGCTTGCCAGCGCGGATCGTCATGACAGCTCGGCGAATGTCTTGCGGGGTAGGCTCTGCTATAGCGTGGGTGGTGAGATAATCTTGAACGGCTTGGTAGAAGGGTGGCTGCGGCAAACCCTTGCGCAGGCGGAGCGTTATGCTTGTGATGATATATCGCCCCATCTCGCGGCCCCGGAAAATGCTGTGCCGGTACGAAAACTCGCAGTCGGTGGCGCTCAGCGATACAAACCGCTTTTGCTGGCGATCATATGCCTCGAGCGAGACGAGTGTGTCGGCAATCTCCTGCCCATATGCCCCAACGTTCTGCACTGGCGCAGCGCCTGCTGTACCTGGGATAGCCGATAGCGCCTCAATGCCACTCAGACCATTGGCCACTGTCTTGGCCACGATAGTATCGAGAACTTCTCCTGCACCAACAGTAATCGTTGTCGACTCATCATCCTCAGCAATGATTGAGAAGCCTGGAATACGGTTGCGCGCCACAATGCCAGCAAAGCCGCTGTCTTGGGCTAGAGTGTTGCTCCCGCCACCAAGAACAAAGAGTTCAGCCTGCTGTTGGCGGGCCATCGTGCACACCGCCACGACATCATCGTTGGTATAGAGGTCGACCATAGTATGTGCGTTGCCGCCAAGCTGCATCGTCAAATATGGTTTGAGTGAAACGTCAGTACGAATATCCATAGGTATAATATATCACTCATGATATATATCTGCAAGGTGTGTCGACCTAAACCTAGATAATAACAAGCCTGCAAGCACTGCTGACTCTTATGGAATCTAGTGCTACCCTTCTCTCGACTCAATCGTTGCCTGCGCCGCTTGGATAACGTGGTCGATCATCACAGCAATAGTGAGAGGGCCAACGCCGCCTTTTTCTGGAGTGAGAGTGACATCGCTGCGCTCGCGCACGCTTGGATCGACATCGCCAACGATAACACCACCTTCGCTTGCTGTGCCAGCATCAACTACCACTGCACCTGTTTTGACCATATCCGCTGTAATGAGATGGGGCTGGCCAGTAGCAGTGACGATGACGTCACTTGCAGCGATGATCTCTGTAGTATTAGGCGTTTGGCGGTCGCACACTGTTACCGTCAAGCCGCGGTCGCGCCACAGCCGCTCTAGTGGTGCGCCTACTAACCGCCCTCGCCCGATGATGGCGAGCTGCTTATTATCGAGGCTAATGTTGTAACCCGCCAGTAGCCAATCGATTGCTTGCGCTGTTGCTGGCGTATAGGCAGCTTGCGGGCCACTCAGGCCATCGACGTCCTTGGCAGGAGAGATGCGCTGCACGATGGCATCTGTTTGTGATGGGTCGTTGAGCGGTAGTTGGACGATAATACCGTGGATGTGTGGGTTGTTGTTTGCTCGGTCGATCACGCCCGGCATATCTGTCTCGGCGGTTGGCGTTACCTCTGTCTCAACGAGGATATCAGCAGCATAGGCTTGCTTGTAGCGCACGTAGGCATTGATTGGTCCCGATGCGTTAAGCGGAGTGATAATGAGCAGCTTGGGGGTGATACCATGCGCTTGGCGTAAGTGGCGTACTTGGCGGGCTTGGCGCTGCTTGATGAAACTTGCGAGCTCGCGGCCGTTGAGTGATGAAGTAGGCATAAGGCGTAGTCCTTTCGTAAATATGTGGTTAATACTCGGTGATAGGTATCTCTATAGCAAACAGTCCTCTGGCAATACCGAGGACTACATACTATGGAGGGCCAGGAGGGGCTCGAACCCTCGACACCCTGCTTAAGAGGCAGGTGCTCTAACCAGCTGAGCTACTGGCCCATGTCGTGTCTGCACTACCCGTGCAAAGCCCTTTTACTATAGCGGATAGCCTGGGGTTCTGTCAAGAGGTCGTGGAGTGAATTAAAAGGCTCTTTTATTGCGCCGCTTGCGTTTGCTTGTCTTTTTGCCAAAAACGCATTACCATGGGGCAAGAGAGTTTAATCGGGAGAATAGCAATGGCAAATGAACAACCTACAGCACAACCAACACCACCAACTGAGGTAGCATCGCAAGTAGCTCCAGCTGCCAGCCAATCAGTAGTGCCAGCCGCTGCGCCTGCACCGGTTGATACCTCACCGCGCAACTACTTGGCGGTCGTAGTCCTCGCTGCGTTTATGGGGCAGTATGGCTTGGCTCGCTGGTACCGTGGCGACGAGCTGGGCAAGATCCGCTTTTGGGTTGCAGTGGGCTGTACGGTAACATCAGCTGTGCCGTATATTAATATCGTTTCACTGTTGGGGTTGTTTGTCCTATCTGTCTGGGGTATCGTCGACTTCTTTTTATTGACGAGTACCACAGCAGATGCAAACGGTACGCCATATGTTGCGACCGAGCGTGACAAGACGTGGGCGCAAGGGCTTAAGATCGCCTACATTGTTGGTCTTGTCTTAGCAGCAGTGGCGATTGTTGTCTTCTTGATCTTGCTGGCAGCTGGGGTGGTTGTGTTGTGGCATACGACAAGCACAACAGGACCTATGCAGCCATCGACATACTATTATCCTCGCTAATAGCTATTGTGATGGTAGTGTAACAAAAGGGGCTAGCGGTGTGCTAACCCTTTTTTTGTATGGTGCGGTCACAAAATGAATAGCAAATAGTGCCGTATAAAGAAACCCAGACCAAGCTGGGTGATATGGAACAGAACTGGTACACCCGGCAGGATTCGAACCTGCGGCCACTTGGTTCGAAGCCAAGTACTCTAATCCGCTGAGCTACGGGTGCTCACTTGCCTTATTGTATCACCACTGACGCGAGAATCCAAACTGCCTGCCTGAGAATACACTCTAGGGAGTGGTGGGACTGAGGGATTGGATGGTATTATATAAAAAATATAAGAACGAGGACCTTGGGATGTACAAAGAATACAAGATAGATTGGACACAGCTACGCGCAAGAAAAGACAGCAGCATCCTTCCCGCAGCAATCTGGCATGTACTCCATGCTCAATCAGAAGATACCAGCACTGATGAAGTGTACTGGACAATTGAAAACAATGCATTCTTCAATCGCGAACTATATGAAGCAACCGAACCAGTCACGACTGTCATTACCCATGAAATACACGTCGGCAACTACACAACCATCGGCCTTCGTTACGGCCTCGATCTCCTCGTCGAAATCGCCTGCGGCTGGTCAGCACCATCAGAAAAAGAACGAGGCAATGCCGACCTAGCTAACCGCTGCCGAGAGAAGATCCGCGCCATCATGCCAGACCTTTACCGACTTGCCGAGACACAAACTGACCAGCGCGTCCTGCAGGGGATAGTCGATCTGACGGATGAACTCGAACCCAGCAAACAGCAGCGAGCAAGAATACTGTCGATTGTGGAGCCAAAGGCATACGATGAGCGGCTTATTAGAATGTCCTTGCGAGATTTGAGAAAGTCGTTGAGATGACTCTTAAATGGTGTAAGCAATAAACAGTGTATATGGTGGTAATAGAGGCTAAAGAAGGTAATGTGATTAGTATGTGAGGCAGAGCCGTCACTCTCGTGTTGCTAATGGTTGATAAACACCTACCCGTGTATATTAGTAACGGCTACACCATGTTCCACCAAAGCCT
>ERZ772827.404-NODE-404-length-24087-cov-18.836385_pt1 | contig 24087 bp, 22 predicted proteins | sample MGYA00580850_ERZ772827 | MGnify/ENA primary metagenome ERZ772827 (study PRJEB29015, sample SAMEA2737950) | human oral metagenome | biome: human oral; feature: human-associated habitat; material: dental | place: China | collected 2145 ... | reverse complement strand
GGTCGTTCCTCGTCGTTCGATCGTCCAGACGGCGTGCTCCGCGGCCGGCTGGGGCTGTGCTTGATCGCCGCGGCCTCCGCCGCGGCCTCCGCTGCGGCTCAGGCGACCCAGACCTGGACCTCGTGGTGGCCGGTGGCCCCGTCGGGGGCGACCGGGCGCCGGTCGGCGGTCTGGGTGGTGCCGTCCTTTCCCACGGCCCGCACCCGGAGCCGGTGCTGGCCAGGGGTGGCGTCCCAGACGTACATCCACTGCGCCCAGTAGTCGTCGCCGGCCTGCGGGCCGAGGGTGGTCGGCTGCCACGGGCCCTCGTCGACCTGCAGCTCGACCGCAGAGACCCCCTGGCCGGCCCAGGCGACGCCGCCGACCACGGTCTGCCCGGGCGCTAGCTGCTTCTTCCCGGTCGGGGTGTCGATCCGGGAGGCGAGCTTCACCGGCCCGTACGCGGACCAGCCGCGGGTCGTCCAGTACGCCCGCTCCCGGTCGAACCGGGTCACCCGCAGCTCGCGCAGCCACTTGGTGGCGCCGACGAAGCCGTACAGGCCGGGGGTGACCAGCCGGGCCGGGAAGCCGTGGACGGGGGTCAGCGGCTCGCCGTTCACGGCCACCGCGACCAGGGCAGCCCGGCCGTCGAGCAGGACGCTCAGCGGGGTGCTCGCGGAGAAGCCGTCGGGCCCCTTGCTGAGCAGCATGTCCGCACCTGTGCGCGGCTGGGCGCGGCGCAGCAGCTCGGCCACCGGAACCCCGCGCCAGCGGGCCCCGCCGACCAGGTCCCCGCCGACCTCGTTGGAGACGCAGGCCAGGGTGATGTCGTGCTCGACCATCGGCATCGCGAGCAGCTCGTCGTAGCTGATCGTGTACGGGGCGTCGACCATCCCGGTGACCTGGAGGGTCCAGTCGTCGGCGCGGACCCGGGGGACGGTCAGGGCGATGTCGATCCGGAAGAGCTTCTCGGTGGGGGTCTGGAACGGCGTGATCCCCGGCAGACCCTCCGGCAGCGGCGGCAGCGGCTGGGCGGCGGCCGGGATGGTCCGGGTCACCGCGGGCGCCGGGTCGGGGGCCGCCGTCCCGGCCAGGGCCAGTGCCCCGGCCCCGCCGGCCACAGCACCGGCCTGGGCGAGGAACCGGCGCCGGCTGGGATCGGTCATGGACGTCGCTGGAGCAGCATCAGTGCTTGTCGTAGCGGAGTCAGTGCGTGGGCGACCAGTCCTCGCAGAACCGGCGGGCGCCAGGCGCAGGGCCTGTCGGCGCAGGTACGTCCACGCCGTAGCGCCCGCCAGCAGGGTGCCGGCACCGACGAGGTGGGCTCCGGCGCCGTACCGGGTCGCGGCCAGCGACCAGGGGACCGCCGCCAGGACCGCGCCGGCCGCAAGCCCCCCGGCCAGCTGCCGGCGCCCCAGCAGCCCGACCAGGGCTCCCAGCCCGAGCGTCACCGCGGTCACGATGACCAGCAGAACGGCCTTGTCCCAGGTTCCGAAGGTCGCGATCGCCCACTCCTTGAGCGACAGCGGCGCGGCGTCGATGACGACGGCGCCGACCACTGCGACCGGAGACAGCCGCCGGTCGGTGAGGCTGGCGAGCAGGTGCCCGGCCCCGAGCCCGGCCGCGACCGCGGCACTACCAGCCAGGGCGAGTGAGGTACGGGTCTGCACAACCCCATGATGGTACGAGGTTCAACCATCCCGGGCCGGGTGCCTGCACAGCAGCGGACCAGGCCCAGCGATGCGGCCCCCCACCCGGGCGGAACCCGCAGCTCAGCCCGCTGGTGTGCGGCGACCGGCCTACCAGGCAGCGGCCGGCCATACGAAGGGCCTTGCCAGCATTGGGTATGGCTGCGCTGGGCTCACCGAGGCACAAACACCCAGCCCAGCGCAACCCCCTCCCCGAGTTATCCACAGGCCCCCTAGCGGTCCGAGGGCCGCCGCCCTTAGCGTCCCAGCATGAACACCGATCACAGCACTCTCCTCACAGAGCTGGAGCACCTGACAGTCGAAGCACAAGCGCTACGTGAGCACATCACGGCAACCCTGCCCGACCTTCTCCCCGACGAGGACTCCCCGGTCTGCGCCTTCATCAGCGACTCGGGAGAGCTGAGAGTCCGGGTCAAGAACGGCTGGCAGGACAGCATCGCCCCCGAGGACCTCGGGTCGCAGATCACTGCCCACATCATCAGCGCCTACGCCAGGCGGGCCCTGAGCACCGACCCAGGCACTCCACCTCCCGCGCCGGCGCTCACGCCTCCAACCGACTTCACCGGGGTCTTTGAGCGTCTGAATGACCTCTTGGACCAGGCGGCAGAGCGCCTGCAGCAGTCCCTGCTGCCCGTGCCGAGCCGGAAGAAGAGTGCATCTCCTCGGAGAACCGACAGATCAGCTGCTACCTGGTCAATGGAGTCTTCACCCGCTGCGTGATCAGTCCACGGTGGGCGCGCTCCGCCTCAGGAAACGCCCTTTCGATGGCACTCGACGAGGTACTCGCCATCGTCAGCACTCAGCTCCGCCCCATCTCTTCTTCAATTCTCTCTACCGACATCTCAACCATCTTCAAGGAGGTTTCATCATGACTGCCCCCAGCGCAGATCGCATCACCTTCTGCCTGCAGGCGCTGAAGGAGGAGTCCGAGCACTGGGCGGCTGCCGCTGAGGCGTTCCGCAGGAACGGTCAGTTCGTCGCAGAGAAGATGACCCTCTCACGAACCAGGATGGGAATCTTCCTACCAGCCTACACAACCTACCGGGAGGCCTGCGAGGCCATCGCGCAGGCCTACGCTGGCGCCGACATCGAGATGCGCGCGATCAGCGACACTCTGGCGGCCATCCGGCGGACCTACGCCGAGGAAGAGGCCGCCAACATCCATGCGATCAAGGGAATGTGGTGACATGACCGGATTCAACCCAGAGACCTACCAGCAGACCTCACCTCTGGCCTGAACCAGATTCGCAGCGAGGGCATCCCTCACCTGATCCAGGCCACCAACGGGGTTCAGAGCTACACCATTGCTCTCAGCCCGGTGCTGGTGACCTACATCATCGAGGCCATGCAGAGCTTCCTGAGATTCATGCAGAAGCTCCTGGTGTGGATCGTCGAGCTCATCGAGGGGATCTTGGCGCCCCTGATCTTCTTCGGGTGGTACTACGACTGGAACTACCTCCTCCTGGAGGAGCTCAGCAAGGCCCACATCGAGCTCGAGAGCCTCCGCATCCCGAAGACCGACAACCTGTGGCAGGGACGAGGGGCACACGCCTACACCAGCGCCGTCCCCGACCAGAAGAAGGCCGTCGACCAGCTGGTGTCACTGAATAACGCCCTGGCTGACTTCACGCTCAACGTTGCCGTCACCGGGCTCGGGCTCTATATCAGCGTGGTATCAGTCATCATCATCCAGTTCGAGAGCATCGCCTCTCTCATCGTGGAGCTGGGGCTGGTGGCAACCGCTCCTGCCGCGCCACCCACGGCCGTGGTTCAGATCGCCAAGCTCGGAGCCGCCATCGGGGGGGCCACCACCGCACTCGGGCTCTACTCCACAGTGCTCAAGGATGGCTCCAAGCTGCACCAGCTGGCGGTCACCTCTGCGGCTTTCGCTGGCCCCCACCGCTGGCCGCAGGCGGTCAACCAGGACAGCCGCCCCATCATGTCCGACGGCTCTGTCAAGGATGGGGACGCGAAGTGGTCCGTGGTGCCATAGTGGACCTGGCGCAACGCTGCGTCCTGAGCTGTCGCGGGCGCTCGACAGCAGACCGAAGAAGGCTGCGGGAGCACCAAGCGAACCTCACGACAGGTGGTGAGAACTCATGAAGGAACGGCACTACGCCACGCTGACCGTGGTGCTCACGGTCTCTGGGCTCGTCTTCTCGGTCATGGACGGGATCGATGACTGGACCGACCTGTGCCGGCTCGTTCTCTGCCTCGGGTGGCTCGCGCTTCTCGTCTGGTGGTGGATCCGCACCGAGCGGTTCTCCTCCTGGGGGCTGGCGCTGGGCTGGGCGATGGTGATCGTCCCGTTCCTCCTGACCTGGCAGTCGGGCGACTTCGAGGACGGCCCCTGGGAGTACGCAGGGATCTCCTTGTCCCTCTCAGGGCTGGTGCCGGCGGTCTATGTTCTCCCTGAGCGGCAGAACCGCTGGGCGCGCCGGCGCATGGCAGCGCGAGAGGCCCGTCTGCGAGAAGAGCGAGAGTCCCGTCTGCGGGAAGAGTCCCAGACGCCTTGGCAGTGACGGCGGCGGGCCAGCCGTCGGGGGCACCTCACGACAGAGGCTGAGAGGCAGCGGCGAGCCGTCGCGGGAGCACGCCGGTCGGACCTGTCTACGCTGTCGGAGTGACCTGGGTGGACCGGCTGCGCGGCAACAGCTTCGTACGGCACGTGCTGCAGCTGATGACCGGGACCGCCCTGTCGCAGGTGATCGCGATCGTGGTCCAGCTGGGCGCCATGAAGCTCTACAGCGGAGCCGAGTTCGGGGTGTACGCGGTGGTCGCCGCGGTCGCGGCCGGGCTGCTCACGATCGCCTCGCTGCGCTACGACCTCACCATCGTGCTGCCCACCAGCGACGCCGACGCCCGGCACCTGGTCCGGCTCACCAGCCGGGTCAGCGCCGCGGTGACCGGGCTCGCGCTGGTTGTGCTGTGGCTGGTCCGCCACCCGGTGGCGGCGCTGCTGGTCCGCGGCACCAGCCCCGACGAGCTCGGCCGCCGGGCCGAGGTCGCCGCCTGGCTCCCGGCCGCAGCGCCGCTGGCCTGGGCGATGCAGCAGCTGCTGATCGCCGGGTACTGGCTGAACCGGCGGCAGCGCTACCGGCAGCTGGCCGGCAACAAGATCACCCAGTCGCTCGGAGTCGGCGCCGGGCAGCTCGGGCTCGGCGCGGCCGGAGCCGGCACCTGGGGGCTGCTCGGCGGGCAGCTCGCCGGGCTGCTGGCGGCGCTGGCGCTGCTGTGGCCCCGGATCCGGCCCTCCCTGCGCGAGGCCGGTGACCAGCACGCCCCCGGGCTGCTGCGCCGCTACCGGCGGATGCCGCTGCTCAACGGGCCCAGCGCCATCGCCGACACGATCCGGGTCAACGGCTTCACCCTCCTGCTCGGCGCCTCCTTCGGCCTGGCCGCGGTGGGCCAGTTCAACCGCGCCTGGACTCTCCTGCAGGCACCGATCGCCCTGATCAACGGGGCTTTGCAGCAGGTCTTCTACCAGCGCCTGGCGACCACCCCACGCGACCAGATGCTCCGCACCGTACGGACGGCGATCTGGCGCTCGGCCGGGCTCGGGATCGTCCCGTTCGCCCTGATCTACCTGCTGGCCCCGCCGCTGCTGCGCTGGTTCGACGTGGAGTGGACCCAGGCCGGGCTGCTGGCAGCGGCGCTGGTGCCCTGGCTGTACCTGAACTTCATCACCTCCCCGGTGTCGTCGGTCTTCCTGGTAGTCGAGGCCCAGGGGCTGCTGATGGGGTTCTCGGTGGTCTTCATGATCGTCCCGCTAGCGCTGCTGTGGTGGCACAGCGGTGACCTGCTGAGTACCGTCCAGGTCGTGTCCTGGGTGATGGCGGTCCTGCTGGTGGCCTTCTGCGGCCTGGCGCTGTACGTTGCCCGCCGCTACCAGACCGAGCCGACAACGGGGGACGAGAGATGACAGCTGACCACCCGACCGGTTCCCCGACAGGCCCCCAGGACCGCGAGCCCGTACGGGCGAGTCACGAGACGATTCTCCCGGACCCTGACCCGTCGGTGCTGCGCGAGCTCACCAAGCCGGTCCGCGGCGCCGAGCAGCGACCCACCCCGCGCTGGGTGGGCTGGTTCCTGATCCTGCTGCCGACCCTGGCCGGGCTCGGCCCGCTGCTCGGAGTCGGGCCGGTCTTCGCCTTCCGGCTCGCCGCCGTGGTGCTCTTCATCACCGCCGCCTGGGACTGGCACCGCTACCGCGACCGCTCCCGGACCTTCGTCGTGGTCCTCGGGCTGCTGGTCGCCTTCCAGCTCTCTGGCGTGGTCGCGCTGCTCGTCTCCCGCCCGCCGCTGCAGCCGGCGCTGATCGAGCTGCTCGCCGTCGGGCTGATGTTCGCCGTACCACTGGCCCTGGTCCAGCTGTACCGGACCGCCGAGACCGTCCTCACCGTCGCCCGCGGCTGGCTGTACCTGACCGGCATCGTGCTCGCGGTCAACCTCTGGGAGGTCCTCAGCGACGACCGGCTGCCGAACTTCTACCTCAAGCCGCAGATGCGCGCCGACCCCGCCTGGGGCCAGATCGCCGGGCCCTTCCACAACCCCAACCAGCTGGCATCGGTGCTGGTCATGTCGTCCCTGGTGATGGCGGTCGGGTTCTCGCTGGAGCACGACCGGCGGCTGCGCTGGGCGTACCTGGCGGTCTGCCTGCCGATCCCGCTGGTGGTGCTCAAGACCGGCTCCACCCTGGGGCTGGGGCTGGTCGGCGTCGTCACCCTGGTCTGGCTGGGCATGTACCGCTGGGGCCGGCTGGTCGGGCTGCCGCTGGCCGCGGTCGCCGTGGTCGTGCTGCCGCAGGGCCGGGCCTTCCTGGCCGCGCTGTGGGGCCAGTACCAGAACATCTGGAACCCCGCCCCCGAGCACATCTACTCCTCCGGGGACCGGCTCAACCTGATCCTCAACGGCGTCGTGATGCTGCGTCGCTCCTGGTGGCTGGGGGTTGGGCCGGCGGGCTACCCGTACGTGATGAGCACCCAGCCGATGCCGTACCCGACCCACGGGATCATCAACCCGCACAGCGGCCTGATCGAGATCGCCAGCCAGTACGGCATCGGCACGTTCGTGCTGCTAGTGCTGGTCGGCGCCGGCCTGGTGAAATGGTCGCTGGAGCGGCTGCGGCGGACCCGGGGAACGAGCCTGGCCTCGCCGCAGCGGGTCGTGGCGCTGTGGGCGCTGGTCGCGGTGGCCATCCTGCCGGTGCTGTCGATGATGCACTCCTCCTGGCTGAACCAGTCGATGTCGGCGATGTTCACCGGCACCCTGGTGATGTGGGCTCGCCACATCGAGCGCCCGCTCGGACGGCGGGTGACGACATCGGAGGCGGCGCTGCGGAACCTCCCGCCGGCGCCGCCAGGGAAGGAGCAGCGGTGACACGGGTACGGGCGCGGCGGCTGGTCACCCGGCAGCAGGTGTACGAGCCGGGGCTGCTGGTGGTCGAGCAGGAGCGCGTCGTCAGCGCCGGGCCGTGGGACGGCCAGCCGGTCGACGTCGAGACCGGCACCCTGGTGCCCGGGCTGGTGGACGTGCACGGGCACGGCGGGGGCGGCGCCTCGTACGCGCACGACCCGCAGACCGCGGTCGCGGCCCACCGGGGCGCCGGCTCGACGACCCTGGTCGCCTCGACCGTGACCGAGACCCTCGACGACCTAGAGCAGCAGATCGGCCTGCTGGCGCCGCTGGTCCGCTCCGGCGAGCTGGCCGGCATCCACCTGGAGGGCCCGTGGCTGGCCGAGGAGTTCCACGGCGCGCACCCCGTACCGCTGCTGCGGGACCCGCTGGCTGCGGACGTGGCCCGGATGCTCGACGCCGGCGCCGGCACGGTCCGCATGGTGACCCTGGCCCCGGAGCGCACCGGTGGGCTGGACGCGGTCCGCCAGCTGGCCGAGGCCGGGGTGGTCGCGGCCGTGGGGCACACCAGCGCCGACTACGGCACCACCCAGGCAGCGGTCGCGGCCGGGGCGACCGGGGCAACACACCTGTTCAACGCGATGAGGCCGATCCACCACCGCTCGCCCGGGCCGAGCCTGGCCCTGATGTCGGAGCCGTCGGTCTGGCTGGAGCTCGTGGTCGACGGGGTCCACCTGCACCCCGAGATCGTGCGGTACGTGGCCACCACCTACCCCGAGCGGGTGGTGCTGGTCACCGACGCGATGGCCGCTGCCGGCGCCGCCGACGGTGACTATCTCCTGGGCACGCTGGCGGTCACCGTACGCGACCAGGTCGCCCGGATCGCCGGCACCGACACCATCGCCGGCAGCACCTTGACCCTGGCCCGGGCACTGCGCAACGCGATCACGTACGGGGTCTCCTGGCTGACCGCGGTCGCCGCCGCCACCTGGCAGCCGGCCGCGTACCTGGGCCTGAGCGAGGTCGGTGACCTCGCCCCCGGGTTCTGGGCTGACGCGGTCGAGCTGAGCGAGGACTGGACGGTGAGCCGAGTTCTGTACCGAGGTTCGTGGCTCTAGCCCCCCAGACGATCCCCTCGCGTGCCAAGGTAAGGCTGGAGCTCTCTCCCACTCCCCGGCAGGGGTCAGCAGACGGAGGTCACGGATGTCACAGGGGTACCCCAACGCCTGGAAGCTGCCAGGTACGGAGGCCTACCCCACCGCTGTCCCGCTGACCGACGACGGGTACACCCGGCGCTACCAGTCCGCTCCACCGCCCGACCCGTACGCGGCGGTCGCGCCGGCAGCCCCGGTCCGCCAGCTCGACGCCGACCAGGGCGACGACGACCCGGCCGACGAGGTGTACACCGACCACGACCAGACCGGCTCGCTGCACGTCACCCTGGGACGGGGCGGCAGGCTGCTGTCGCTGAAGCTGGCGAGCAGCTGGCGCCAGTGGGTGCTGCCCGAGTACCTGCCGGCCTTCATCAACGCCACCCTGCTGGCAGCCCGGGTCAGCCAGGCCCAGACCCAGCCCGCCTCACCCCCGCCCGTGATCGATCCCCGCCTGAGCCCGAGGGTGGCCCAGGAGGAGATGTGGCAGTCGCTGCGCCGGCTGCAGCAGGCCGCCTCGCGCCCACCGCAGCGCCCGTACCGGATCTGGAACGAGCGGCGCACAGTCTCCATGCGGTACGCGCAGGGCGTCCTCAGCGACCTGCGGATCGAGTCGGCGGCGGTGCTGAGCGCCCCGGCCGACGTGCTCAACACGTCTGTGTACCAGATCATCCACGCTGCTGACGAAGAGGAAAGGGCTGCCAATGGCACTGACTGAGGAGCAGATCGCTAACGCCCGCATCATCAACGATGTGGGCCTGAAGATGGGGATCCCGGAGAAGGGGCGGATCATCGCCATCGCCACAGCGATGCAGGAGTCCAACCTGCGCAACATCAACTACGGCGACCGAGACTCGCTGGGCCTGTTCCAGCAGCGCCCGTCCTGCGGCTGGGGCTCGCCGGAGCAGGTCACGGACCCGCAGTACGCGGCGACGAAGTTCTACGAGGGCCTGCTCAAGGTTCCCGGCTGGGAGTCGATGGCGGTGACCGTCGCGGCCCAGAAGGTGCAGGCGTCAGCCTTCCCTGACGCGTACGCGAAGTGGGAGCCGATGGCGACCGAGGTGGTGCAGTCGCTGGGCGGCACCATCACCACGGACCTGCGCGACATCGACACCACCCCGGCCGCCGGCGGCGGTGGCGGTGGCGGGGGTGGTACCGGTGGTGGCGGCGGCACCGGTGGTGGTGGCGGTGGCGGCACCGGTGGTGGCGGCGGCGGGGGTGGTACCGGTGGTGGCGGCGGCACCGGCGGTGGCGGAGGCGGCGGTGGTGGCGGCACCAGCGTCGAGGTGAGGCTTGGCGACCTGACCCAGGGCGCTGCGCGCTATGACGAGTTCGCTACCACAGCAGGTGACATCGCCTCCCGGCTCGGCACCCTGGCCTCCCCGAGCGGCGACTGGGGCGTGTTTGAGGCGGCCAAGGCCGGCCTGTCGGCGGCGGCCACTGCGCTGCAGACCCTGTTCACCGAGCTGCAGAGCACCGACAGCCAGCTCGCCGGGCGCCTGCGGGGTGCTGCCGGCACGTACCAGCAGACCGAGTCCGACAACGTTGCCGCCGGCACCATCCAGACCTAGACGAAGGACGACATCACCATGGCAAGCTCCGACCAGGCAGCCATCGACCAGCTGAGCGGCATCATCAGCCCCATCGGCTCGAACCTGACCAACAGCCTCAACCTGCTCGACCAGGACATTCGGGTCAAGATGATGCAGACCCCGCCCCCCGAGGGCCTGGACGCGATCCGCAGCGGCGCGTCGAGCGCCATCAGCTCCGCCCAGGGCGCGATGACGGCCGTCACCGGCCTGCTGCCGAAGCTCCGCGGCGCCTGGGAGATCCAGCCCAGCGCCGACGACGCCGACAGCATCGCCAGTGCGGCCGAGGCGTACGCCGAGTCGGTCAACCCGCGCAACCTGGCGCTGAGCGGGTCCTGGGCCTCGGGCTCCGCTGACGCCTTCATGGCGGACGCGGAGGCGCACTACCAGGCCGCGACCAAGGCCGCCCAGCGGATCCGTACCCTGGCTGGCCTGCTGTCTGCCCTCGCCTCCACGGCGACCTCGTCCACCTCCCAGGTGATCACCGCCTTCAGTGAAGCGGTCACCGCGATCGTCAACGAGGTCAACGGGTTGAGCACGGTCGACTCGGCGCCCGGGGCGTCCGCGTCCCTCAGCAGCGCCGCGTCCACCCTCTCCAGCGCCAAGAGCTCAGGAGAGACCGACCTGGGCGCCCAGGCCAGCACCGGGTCAGCCGACCTCGCGAGCGCGTAGTCGCTGGGTGCCAGGTCGGGCAGCACGGCTCAGGACTCCCGACCTGGCGCCCTGCGGCTGCGAGCCTTCCCGTCGGGCTCGGCCGCACCGCCGGCGCGGTCTGGCCCACGAGGAGCGACGAGCGGCCGGGCGGCCGCGATCAGGCACTGACTTCTGCGTACGCGGCGCGTAGCAGGGCCTCGGGAGGGGCGACCTCGATCCGGGGACGGGCGATGTCGTCGAGCAGGACGAACCGGAGTGCAGAGCCGCGGGCCTTCTTGTCCCGGTTCATGGCCCGGCGCAGCGCCGGCCAGGCGTCCTGGCGGTACTGGACCGGCAGCCCGAGCCGCTCCAGCAGGCGGCGCTGCCGCTCGACGAGCTGCGGTGAGCAGTGGCCCAGCAGCCGGGCCAGGCTCGCCGCGTACACGATCCCGACGCTGACCGCCTCGCCGTGGCCCCAGCCGGAGTGCCGCTCCACCGCCTGGCCCAGGGTGTGCCCGTAGCTGAGCAGCTCCCGCCCGACCTGGGTGCCCTCGGAGCGGGCCTCGCGCAGGTCGGCGCTGACGATGGTGGTCTTGGTCCGGATCGAGCGGGCGATCCCCTCGGCCAGCTCGGGACTGTCCGGGTCGAGCATCTGCTCGGTGCAGGTCTCGAGCAGCTGCAGCGTACGAGGGTCGGCGACGAAGCCGTGCTTGGCCATCTCCGCCATCCCGCCGCGCAGCGCCTCCGGGCCGAGACCGCTCAGGTAGTCGACGTCGCAGAGCACGGCGGCCGGCTCCCAGAAGGCACCCACCACCGAGCCGCTGGAGCCGACCTGGATCCCGGTCTTGCCGCCGACCGCGGCGTCAACCATCGCCAGCAGGGTCGTCGGCACACTGACGTGGTCGATGCCGCGCATCCAGGTCGCGGCGACGAAGCCCGCCACCTCCAGGGCCGGGCCGTCCCCGAGGCCGACCACGGCGTCGTCTCGGGTGAAGCCGTGACGGGCCAGGGTCCGCCAGGCCCGGTCCAGGACCCGCACCTGCTTGGCCTGCGGGCCGGCCGGGACCTCAAGGAAGACCACGTCGGCGTCGAGGGTGCCCCGCAGCGCCACCGCCTGCCGGGCCAGCTCGCTCGGGTGCACCAGCGCGACCCGGTCCCGGTGCCCGAGCGCCGCTGCCAGCTCGTACGAGACGCCGCGCCCGACCCGCACCTCGTACGGCTTCTCCGCGGTGACCGGGATCACCTCGCCGGAGTAGCGGCCGGGGGTGAAGGCGCTGACGTGGGCGGCGACCGCGTCGACCACCGCGTCCACCGAGGCGTCGTCGGTGTCGACGGCGAGGCTCGCCAGCCGCGCGTACGTGGGGGCCCGCTCGGACAGCATCCGGCGTAGCCGGACGATGGTGTCGGAGCCGGCCAGGAGCGGGCGGCCGGCGTCGCGGCCGATCCGGCGGGCCGAGCTCTCCGGCTCCACCCGCAGCCAGACCACCGGGTGCCCCTCGAGGGCGTCGGCGACTGCCCGGGTCATCGGGGCCCCGCCGCCCAGGCTGAGCACGCCCGGCTGGGCGAGCAGCTCGATCGTCAGGTCCCGCTCCAGGGCCCGGAAGTGCGGCTCGCCGTCGGTGTCGAAGATCTCCCGGATGGTCCGGCCCTGGCGCTGCTCCAGCACCAGGTCGACGTCGTGGTGGGGCAGGCCGAGCCGCTGCGCCAGCAGCGGGCCGACCGTCGACTTGCCCGCCCCCGACAGCCCGATCAGGGCGATAGCGCTCATCGACACAGTATTGCGGACCGTTGCACCACCCTCTCGAGGCACGCTTTGGCGGCCTGGCAGCGCTGCGGCAGCGGCAGGTCCCGTACCGGGGCCTCCACCGCCAGCGGGGTGCCCGGCGGCAGGGCCCGGGTGAACTCGACCAGCGGCAGGTCCCCGTCGCCGGGGAACCGGCGCCCGGTCCGGGCCTCGGCCAGGGCCTCGTCCGGCGAGGCCGGGCCGGGCTCGGTGGTCGTGTCGCAGAGCTGGGCGTACGCGATCAGCGCCGGGTCGACCTGGGCCAGCTGCTCGGGTGTCCCGCCGGAGCGGGCGGCGTGCAGCGAGTCCGGCAGCACCACCGCTGGGCCCTCGATCTGGTTGACCAGGTCGACCGCGTCGGCCAGGGTCCGCACCTCGGTGAAGACCATGTACTCCACCGCTAGGGTTAGTCCCCGGCTCGCTGCCTCACCGGCCAGCAGGTTCAGCCGCTCCAGCCGGCGGTCCGGCTCGGGGTCGTTGACGTTGACCAGCACGTACCGCGCCCCTAGCCGGGCCCCGGCGTCGAGGATCCCCAGGTGCTCGCTGAGCTCCTTGTCGGGCCGTACTCGCAGGACCTCGACGTCCCACACGGCGATCCCGGTACCCGCGACCCGGCGCAGCGTCTCGCGGACCATCGGGGTGTCGCCGAGCAGCGGCCAGGCGGGCTCGTCGCCGGCTGGGAAGACCCGCAGCCCGACCGTGTCCAGGCCCGCCCGGGCCGCCTCGGTCACCACCTCTGGCGGCTCGGCGTCCAGCACCGACAGGGCGGAGATCCCGAGCATGCGCCGCATCTCAGGCCTGCTTCCCCGCCGCGTGCCGGCCGATCCGGTAGCCGAAGACCATCCCGGCGCCGACCTGGCAGCCGCCGCCCGGATACTGGATCCCGAACACCTGCTGGGCGTCGGAGCCCGCCGCGTACAGGCCGGGGACGACCTTCCCGGACTCGGTGAGCACCTGCCCGTCGGGGTTGATCAGGATCCCGCGCCCGGTCGACAGCGGCGTCGGGTACACCGCCATCGCGTAGTACGGCGGCTTCGCCACCGGGCCGAGGTTGACGTTCGGGCTGGCGTGCGGGTCGCCGTACTGCGGGCTGTACTCGCTCTCGCCCTTGCCGAACTGGGTGTCTCGGCCGCGGGCGCAGTCGGCGTTGTACGTGCGTACGGTCTCCTCCAGGCCCTGCGGGTCGACCTCGATCTTGAGCGCCAGCTCGCGCAGCGTCGGCGCCTTGACCAGGTAGCCGCTCTCGAACCAGTGCCTCGGGATCGGCAGCGCCGGGTAGACCATGCCCAGCCCGTACTTCGTCATGTGCGCCTGGTCGGCGACCAGCCAGGCCGGGACCGTCGGCACCCCGGCCTCGTCCGACTCGTACATGGCGCGCACGAAGTGGTTGTACGAGCGGGCCTCGTCGGTGAACCGCTTCCCGGCCGCGTTGACCGCGATCATGCCGGGCTTGGCCCGGTCCCAGATGTGCGGGAAGACCGCCTGCGAGCCGTCGGGGCGGTAGCCGACCGACGACGGGAACCACAGCGCCCCGTTGTCGTCGGCGGGCCCGATCGCCCCACCGACCGACTCGGCCAGGGCGAAGGTGTCGCCGGTGCTGCCGGGGGCGGCGGCGGTGTACTGGGCGGCCGGCTGGCGCAGGTACTGGTTGCGGCGCTCCGGTGAGGCCGGGAAGCCGCCGGCTGCCAGCACCACGCCCTTGCGGGCCCGAACCGTACGGGGCACGCCGCGGTACTCCACGACCGCCCCGGTGACCCGCCCGTCCTGCCTGGTCAGCTCCCGGGTGAGGGCGTTCAGCCAGATCGTGCCGCCGCGCCGGCGGAACTCGTAGTACAGCCTGGCGATCAGGGCGTTGCCCATCACCATCCGGGTGCCGCGGGGCCAGAGCCGGACCAGGTCCCAGACCCACCGGACGCCGAGCCCGAGCGCGGTCAGCACCGCCTGGGCCCGCTCGGCCAGGTTCTGCCCGTCGAACAGGTGCAGCAGCCGGGCGACCTCCTTGCGGCGGACCATCAGGGAGCCGCCGAAGAGGGCGAACTCGGGCACCGGGCCGCGCAGGTGGGAGAAGTCGCGCCGGCCGAGGAGCTTGCCGTCGAAGGGCTCGGGCTCCAGGGCCCGGTACCCGCGCCCGGAGCCTTCCAGCTCGGGGTAGTAGTCGACGAAGCCGGGGAACGGGATCCAGCGGATCCCCATCCGCTCCAGGTAGTCGATCATCTTGGGGCCGGTCTCGAGGTAGGTCATCCACATCTGCTTCGGCCCCCGGTCGCCGACCAGGGCGTCGAGGTACGTCTCGGCCCGCTTCAGGTCATCGGTGATCCCGGCCTCCTCGACGTACCGGCTGCCGGGGATCCAGCAGGTCCCGGCCGAGTGGCAGGTGGTGCCGCCGAAGCGGTCGGTCTTCTCCAGCAGCAGCACCTCCAGCCCCTCGTTCGCGGCCGTCAGCGCGGTGCTGAGCCCGGCTGCTCCGGTCCCGAGGACGATCAGGTCAACGTGTGTCTCATTGCTGTGTGCCATGTCCTTTCCTTTGGTTGGTGGTGTTGGTGGTGGCGACGGCGGCCTCAGCCTGGCCGCCGGCCTGCTCGGGTACGGGCGGGCTCCCGGCCGCCGGGGCCGGGCCGCCGCTGCTCACAGGACGTTGCCGTACCGGGCGCGCTCGGCGTTGTCGGCCTCGGCGTCCAGCTCGTCCAGGGACGTGAAGGCGGTCTCCTTGGCCAGCGCCGCGGTCACCAGCACCGCCGCCATCACGGCCACGGTGGCGAAGTAGACCGGCCTGAAGTCGGTCGGGTCGCCAGCGATCAGGGCGGCGGCGATCGCGGGGGCGAAGCCGGTGATCGCGAAGCCGACCTGGGTGCTGAGCGAGGTGCCGGAGAGGCGGACCTTGGTCGGGAACTGCTCGCCGTAGAAGGACGGCCAGACGCCGTTGACGGCCGAGTAGAAGATGCCCTGCATCAGGAAGCCGAGCAGGTACACCATCCAGACGTTGGCGTCGTGCAGTGCGGTCATGTAGAACCACAGCAGGGCGGCGACCATGGTGTACCCGCCGATGTAGACCTTCTTGCGGCCGATCTTGTCGGCCAGCCAGGTCCACAGCGGGATCGCGGCCAGCGCCGACAGCTGCACGATCACGGTCTGGGTGAGCATGTTGGCGGCCGAGATCCCCTGTGCCTCGCCGTAGTTGAGGGCCCAGACCGAGAAGATCGTGGTCTCGAAGTTGTGCAGCGCCAGGATGGTGACCATGATCAGCTGCTTCGGGTAGCGGCTGATCAGGATCCGGATCGGGTCGTTGCGGACCGTGGGCGTGCCCTGGGCCTCGGCCTCGGCGGCAGCGGCCTGGAACTGCGGCGGCTCCTCCAGGGTCCGCCGGATCAGCCAGCCGACCAGCACTACCAGCGCCGACAGCCAGAACGGGATCCGCCAGCCGATGCTGAGGAAGAAGTCGTCGCCCATCGCGGCCATCGGGATGAAGACGCCGGCCGCGAAGACCTGCCCGAGCTGGGTGCCGAACATGGTCCAGCCGGTGGTGAAGGAGCGCCGGTGCGACGGGGCGTGCTCCAGCGACATCGAGTTGGCGCTGGACTGCTCGCCGCCGGCGGAGAAGCCCTGCGCCAGCCGGCACAGCACCAGCAGCGTCGGGGCGAGCACGCCGACCTGCTCGTACGTGGGCAGGCAGCCGATCGCGAAGGTGGCGATCCCCATCAGGAACAGGGTGAAGACCATGACCACCCGGCGGCCCTTGAGGTCGCCCCAGCGGCCCAGCACGATCGCGCCGACCGGGCGGGCCACGTACGCGACGCCGAACGTTGCCAGCGACAGCAGGGTCGCCACGGCGGGGTTGCTCTTGTCGAAGAAGAGCCGGTTGAAGACCAGGGCCGAGGCGCTGGCGTAGATGAAGAAGTCGTAGTACTCCAGGGCGCTGCCGACCAGCGCTGCGATGGCGGACCGGACCGGCTGGCGGCGCGGCTCGGTCGTGGCCGGGTCGAGGGATGTGGACACGGGTCTGTCTACCTTTGCTCGGGGACGGGGACGGGCTTGCCGGTGGCGGCGGAGGTGAGGACCGCCTCCACTACGGCGACGTTGCGGACTCCGTCGCGCAGGGTGACCAGAGGCTCAGCCTGTCCTGTGGCGACGTCGATGAAGTGCTCCAGCTGGGCCGCGAGGGGGTCCTTGCGGTCCACGGGAACCCGGGTGGTCTCAGAGAAGGGCTTCCACCAGGAGCGGTCCTCGGGCCGCTGGTAGGTGAACAGCTGCATGGTCGGCACCGAGAGGGAGCCGAAGGTCCCGGCCAGGTGGTAGCAGTCCTGGTCGGGGTGGGCGTCGAAGGCCGGGTCCTCCCGTACGGTCTGCTCCCACGACCGGGGGGACGCGGCGGTGTCGCTGATGATGAAGGTGCCGAGCACCCCTGACTCGAAGGTGATGAGGATGGCGGCGGTGTCCTCTACCGCGAAGCCGCGGGTCCGGTTGCTGGTCACCGCCTGCACCGAGGTGATCTCCCCGCACAGCAGGCGCAGGTTGTGGACCTCGTGGATGATGTTGATCTGGACCGGCCCGCCGCCGGGCTGGGTCCGCCAGGGGGCGGCCGGAAAGTAGTCGTCCGGCTTGTAGAACAGGGCCGTCCCGTTCACCGCCACCAGGTCGCCGAGCCGGCCGGAGTCGACGACCTCCCGAGCGGCCCGCATCACCGCGCTGTGCGTACGGTGGTGCCCGACCAGGACCCGGGCCCCGAGCTCGTCGGCGCGCGCAGTCAGGCGCTCCCCGGCGGCGACGGTGTCGGTGGCCGGCTTCTCCAGCAGCACCGGCAGCCCGGCCTCGATCGCCGTCACCGTCATCTGCTCGTGCAGCTGGTTCGGGACGGCCAGGATGACGGCGTCGGGCCGGTCCTGGCGCAGCAGCTCGGCCAGGTCGCGGTAGAGCGGAACCTCGTACTGGCTGGCCAGCTCGGCCGCCGCCGGTGCCGGGTCGACGACCGCGGCGATCTCGGCGCGCTCCTGGGCGGCTAGGGCGCTCAGGTGCCGCCGGCCGATCAGGCCGGCCCCGGCGACCGCGACCCGGACAGGTGAAACAGGTTGAGCCATGCGTGCTCCCCAGGGTTGTCGACCCAGTGCCGCGTCGCGACCGGGCCGAGGAACTGCGTTGTCCTGCCGCCCACGCTAGGGCAGACCGGCGCCCGAGTAAAGAGCTTGTTCACCAGCTAGTACATTCAATTGTCCGCCCAAGCCTGTACACAGCACGGCAGGACGCCTATTCTGAGTGAACCGAGCGGTACACAGGGAGCGGGCCAGCGCCGGCTCGCCCGGGCGACCATCCAGAAAGGTGACCTCATGGCTGAGGAGAAGGTCCGCAAGGAGATGTCAGCAGAGCAGGTACGCGAGCTCGACGACCTGGTCGCGAGGGCCCGGGCCGCTCAGAAGGTCATCGAGACCTACGACCAGGCCCGCGTCGACCGGCTCTGCCAGGCGGTGGCCTGGGCGGTCGCCAACACCACCACCTTCCACCGGCTGGTCGAGATGGGCATCAAGGAGTCCGGCCTGGGCGACTACGCCTCCCGGATGAACAAGCGGATGAAGATCCGCGGCGTGCTGCGCGACGCGCTGCGCCAGCCGAGCGTCGGGGTCATCGAGGAGGACCCGGCCCGCGGGATCGTCAAGTACGGCAAGCCGGTCGGCCTGATCGGCTGCATCGTGCCCACCACGAACCCCGACCTGACCCCGGCCGGCAACGCGGTCTACGCGATCAAGGCCCGTGACGTGGTGATCTTCTCGCCGCACCCGCGCAGCAAGGAGACCACCTTCGAGACCGTACGGCTGATGCGTGAGGCCCTGGAGGCCGAGGGCGCCCCGGCCGACATCCTGCAGTGCATCACCCTGCCCAGCCTGCTCGTCAGCCAGGAGCTGATGAAGCGCTCCGACCTGATCATCGCCACCGGCGGCCAGGCCCTGGTCCGCCAGGCGTACAGCTCGGGCAAGCCGGCCTTCGGGGTCGGCGCCGGCAACGCCACCGAGTTCCTCGACGAGACCGCTGACATCAAGGCCACGGCCATGAACTGCATGCTGTCGAAGACCTCTGACTTCGGCTCCGGGTGCTCCGCCGACGGCAACGTGCTGGTCCCCCGCGCCCGCTACCAGGAGATGCTCGACGCCCTGGTGGAGGTGGGCGGCTACCTCGCCACCACCGAGCAGCGCGACGCGCTGGAGAAGGTGATGTGGGACGACGAGGGCCACCGGCTCGCCGACACGGTCGCGGTCTCGCCGCAGCAGCTGGCCGAGGCGGCCGGCTTCGCCATCCCGGCTGAGGCGAAGTTCATCCTCGTCGAGGGCAACGGTATCGGCCCCGAGCTCAGCTTCTGCAAGGAGAAGCTCACCACGCTGATGGCGGTCCACGCGTACGACGGCAGCTTCGAGGACGGTGTCGACCTGGCGCTGCAGCTGTACGAGGTCGGCGGCAAGGGCCACAGCTGCGGCATCGCCTCCACCGACGACGCCCACATCGACTACTTCGGCCGGGTCATGCCGGTCTCGCGGATCATGGTGAACCAGCCGAACTCCCGGGCCAACGCCGGCGCCTTCAACAACGGGATGCCGATGACCTCGTCGATGGGCTGCGGCACCTGGGGCGGCAACATCACCAGCGAGAACGTCTCGCTCAAGCACTACCTGAACACCACCTGGGTGTCGCGCAAGATCCCGGTCGACCGGCCCAGCGACGCCGAGCTCTTCGGGGACTTCTACGACCCGGCCCTGGAGCCAGACGGGGAGGCGAGGCCCACCGACGCCGCGGTCACGGTGAGCTGAGCCATGACCGAGCGCACCCCCGACGAGCTGCTCGACGAGGCCCGCCGCTGGTGGACCACCTCGATCATCGACATCCACCCTGGTGAGATCGCTGTCCGCGGGTACCCGATCGAGCAGCTGATCGGGAGCATCAGCTTCCCGCAGATGATCTGGCTGATGCTGCAGGGCGAGCTGCCGACCCGCGAGCAGGCCGCGCTGCTGGAGGCGGCCCTGGTCGCCAGCGTCGACCACGGCCCGCAGGCCCCGTCGATCGCGATCGCCCGGATGGCCGCCACCTGCGGCCCAAGCCTCAACGGGTCGATGGCCTCGGCAGTCAACGTCCTCGACGACATCCACGGCGGCCCCGGGCAGCAGTGCATGGAGATCTACTACGAGATCGCCGAGGTCGCCGGGGACCAGGACCTGGCCGCCGCCACCGCCGAGGTGGTCGCCCGGCGCCGCGAGCAGGGGCTGAGGTACTTCCCCGGCTTCGGGCACCGCTTCCACCCGCTCGACCCGCGGGCGCCGAGGCTGCTCGGCCTGGTCCGTGAGGCCGCCGCCCAGGGCGCGGTCAGCGGCCGCTTCGCCGACATCGGCACCGCCCTGGAGGACGAGCTCGCCCGGGGCCGCCAGCGCCGGGTCCCGATGAACATCGACGGGGCGACGGCTGTCGTCTACTGCGAGCTGGGCCTGGCGCCCGAGCTGGGCCGCGGCGTCTTCATCCTGTCCCGCTCGGTCGGGATCCTCGCCCACGCCTGGGAGCAGATGCAGCAGGGCGGCCGGATCAAGGGGCCGCAGGCGAAGCTCCTGGGCTACACCTACAACGGGCCCGCCCGCCGGGACCTCACCACCGAACCGGCAAAGGAGCGTCCATGACTGAGCTCGCCGCCCACGAGATCGTCCGCTACCTGGAGGGGCGCGGCGTCACGACGGTCTTCGGCCTCTGCGGCCACACCGTGATCGCGATGCTTGACGCCTTGTCCCGCAGCGAGCAGATCGACTTCGTCAACGTACGGCACGAGCAGATCGCCGCCCACGCCGCCGACGGGTACGCCCGGGTGACTCACCGGGCGTCGGTGCTGCTGACCCACCTCGGGCCGGGCCTGACGAATGCCGCCACCGGGGTCGCCAACGCCGCCCTGGACTCGGTCCCGATGGTCGTGATCGCCGGCGACGTCCCCTCGTACTACTTCGGCAAGCACCCCCACCAGGAGGTCAACCACCACGCCGACGCCGACCAGTGGCAGATCTACCGGCCGTTCGTGAAGCGGGCCTTCCGGGTGGAGCGGGCCGAGATGCTGCCCGAGGTCCTCGACCGGGCCTTCGTGATCGCCGAGTCGGGCCGGCCCGGGCCGGTGCTGGTCGACGTCCCGATGGACCTGCTCAGCCTGCCGATCGACACCGCCCTGGTGGACCGGGCGCTGCTCAACCACCTCGACTACGCCAAGCCGAGCCTGCCGGTCGAGGTGGCCGAGACGATCGTCCGCACCCTGGCCGAGGCCAGCCGCCCGGTCCTGTACGCGGGCGGCGGGGTCCACCTCGCCCAGGCCTCGGCCGAGCTGACGGCCCTGGTCGACCACCTGGACCTGCCGGTCGCGCACAGCCTGATGGGCAAGGGGGCGGTCCCCGACGACAACCCGCACGTGCTGGGGATGTCGGGCTTCTGGGGGATGCCGTACACGAACGAGGTCTGCCGCCAGGCCGACTGGGTGCTGGGGCTCGGGACCCGGTTCGCGGAGGCCGACTGCTCGTCCTGGTACGAGGAGCACACCTTCTCGATGCCGACCAAGTTCATGCAGATCGACCTGGACCCGGAGCAGATCGGGCGCAACTACCCGGTCGAGACCGGCGCGGTCGCCGACCTCAAGGCCGCCCTGCAGGTGCTGCTGGAGACCGCCCGCCGGCTCTACCCCGACGGTGTCACCCGGGCCGGGCTGACCGAGCAGGTCCTGGCCGAGCGGGCCACCCGCAAGGAGTCCCTGGTCGCCGACCAGACCTCCGACGAGCTCCCCATGAACCCGGCCCGGATCCTCAAGGACCTGCGCGACACCGTCCCGCCGGAGACGATGATCGTCACCGACGTCGGCTGGAACAAGAACGGCCTGGCGCAGCAGTACGACATCACGGTCCCGGGCACCTTCATCACCCCCGGCGGCTTCGCCACCATGGGCTTCGGCTCCCCGGCGGCGCTCGGGGTCAAGCTCGGTGCCCCGGACCGGCCGGTGGTCGCGCTGATCGGCGACGGCGGCTTCGGGCAGAACCCGGCGGTGCTGGCGACCGCGCGCCGCGAGCAGATCCCGGTGGTCTGGGTGGTCATGAACAACAACGCCTTCGGCACCATCGCCGGGCTTGAGAAGGCCAACTACGGCACCACCTTCGGCACGGTCTTCGAGTCCGACGACGACGACCTGTGGATCGACTACGCGGCCGTCGCCCAGGCGTACGGGATCCGCTCCCGCAAGGTCACCTCGGCCGACGACTTCGCCGGGGCCCTGGCCGAGGCGCTGGCCAGCGGCGAGCCGTACCTGATCGACGTGCCGATGCGGAACATCCCGACCCCGACCGGCGGGCACTGGAACATCCTCGACATCTACAGCCCCGAGGGCGTCAAGGGCCACGTCAGCACCTAGCCAGAAAGGAAAGGGACATGACTCACCGGTACTCCCTCGCCTACCTGACGGTGGGCGCCCTGGAGCCGTCGGCCCAGGTGTACGTGGCGGCCGCCGCCGGCTACGAGTACGTCGGGCTGCGCCCGATCCCGATGGGCCTGGCGAGCGAGCCCCGCCTCGACCTGGCCCGCGACCCGGAGCTCCTCGCCGCCTGCCGGACCGCCCTGGACGAGACCGGGGTCAAGGTCTGGGACATCGAGCTGGCCCGGGTGGTGCCGGGCGCCGACTACGAGGCGTACCGGCCGGCCCTGGAGGTCGGGGCCGCGCTGGGCGCCACCACCGTGCTGGCCAGCGTCTGGACCGAGGACCCGGCCGAGCAGGTCGACGGGCTGGGCCGGGTCTCGGCGCTGGCCAGCGAGTACGGGCTGCGCGTGGTGTCGGAGTTCGTGGCGCTGTCGTCCGTACGGACCCCGGAGGAGATGAGCCGGCTGGTGGAGCAGGTCGGGGCACCGAACCTGGGGGTGCTGATCGACGTGTACCACTGGATGCGGTCGGGGGCGTCGCTGGACGCGGTCCGGGCGATGCCGCCGCAGTGGCTGCCGATGCTGCACCTGTGCGACTGCCCGGCGGCGACCCCGCCGGACCTGGAGGCGCTGCGGGTCGAGGTCCGCGAGCGCCGCCTGTACGTGGGCGAGGGCGACGCCCCGGTCCGGGACCTGGTCGCCGCCCTGCCCGACGACGCCGTGCTGGCCATCGAGCAGCCTCACCTGGCCCGGCTGCTGACTCTCGGCGACACCGAGTACGCCACCCGGTCGCTGGCCGCCGCCCGGTCCGTGATCGACACCTGAGGCACCCGTACCCGCTCTTCAAGGAAGAAGGCACATCATGTTCGACGGCATCAAGCCGGTCTCCCACATGCTGGGGCTCTTCGGAGACTCCATCACCACCTCACTCACCCCGCCGATCCACGAGATGATCGGCCGGGCGATGGGGATGAGCGTCGTGTACCGCCCGATCGACCTGGCGGTGCTCGATATCGGCCCCGACGACCTGGCCGACGCCCTGGCCTGGGCGCGGCGGCTCGGCTTTAGCGGCCTCAACATCACCGCCCCCTGCAAGCAGCAGGTGCTGGGGCTGCTGGACGAGCTGTCGGATCGGGCGAAGAGCCTGCAGGCGGTCAACACGGTCACCTTCCGCGACGGCCGGACGACCGGGTACAACACCGACTGGTGCGGCTTCGCGTTCTCGTTCAGGCGCAACCTGCCCGGGGCGAAAGCGGACCGGCTGGTGCTGATGGGCGCCGGCGGGGCCGGCTCGGCCGTCGCGTACGGGATGCTCGACGCCGGCGTCGGCCAGATCACGATCTTCGACGTGCTGAAGGACCGGGAGCAGGCCCTGGTGCAGCGGATGACCGAGCTGTACGGGCCGGGACGCGCCGTGGCGGGCACCGACCTTGAGGCGGCTATGGCAGACTCTGACGGCGTGATCAACGCCACCACCCGCGGGATGACTGGCCACGAGGCTGGCTCGTCGGTACCCGCGGAGCTGCTGCGGCCCGAGATGTGGGTGGCGGACTGTGTCTACCTGCCGGTGATGACCGAGCTGCTGCAGAGCGCGCAGGAGCTGGGCTGCCAGATCCTGCCCGGCACCGGGATGGCGGTGGAGCAGGCCGCGGAGGCGTTCCGGATCTTCACCGGCGTGGAGCCGGACGCGAAGGCTGCGTACGCGGCGCTCGACGAGCTCTTGGCAGCAACGACCTGATGGGTGCTGGCCACGGGCCCCGCGACCTTGAACGGACCCGGGCCAACATTCTGGAGGTCGCCACCCGGCACTTCGCCCGTACGGGTTTTCACGGTGCCCGGATCGACGAGATCGCCGACGAGACCGCGACCACGAAGCGGATGATCTACTACTGCTTCGACAGCAAGGCTGGCTTGTTCTTCGCCTGCCTGCACGAGCAGTACCGGCGGATCCGGGCCTATGAGCGGTCGCTGAACCTGGGCAGCCTGCCTCCTGAGGTCGCGGTCGACACGTACGTGCGGGCCACGGTCCGCTACCACGAGGAGAACCCGCAGCTGGCGCGGCTGGTCAGGACGGAGAACATCCTGGAGGCCCGCCACCTGGGGGTGGAGGACCGGGTCATGTCGCGGCCGATCATCGGCACCCTGGACGCGGTCCTGGACCGGGGCCGGGCCGAGGGGGTCTTTCGTGACGGGGTCACCGGTGTCGAGCTGTACGTCGCGGTGACCGCGTTCAGCAACTACCGGATCACGAACCAGCGCACGGTTCAGGCGCTGTTCGAGTACGACCTGCGCGACCCGGACCGCCTGGAGCACGACCTCGACCAGTACTCGGCGATGATCCTGGGCTGGCTTCGCCGTCCGGCAGCCGAGAACCCGGCAGAGCCCGCCCTGGGCTGAGGGTCGTCGGCCACGGGTGGGGCGACGTGAGCAGAGCAGCCCGCCCTGGGCTGAGGGTCGTCGGCCACGGGTGGGGCGACGTGAGCAGAGCA
>ERZ772827.397-NODE-397-length-24256-cov-3.134870_pt1 | contig 24256 bp, 27 predicted proteins | sample MGYA00580850_ERZ772827 | MGnify/ENA primary metagenome ERZ772827 (study PRJEB29015, sample SAMEA2737950) | human oral metagenome | biome: human oral; feature: human-associated habitat; material: dental | place: China | collected 2145 ... | reverse complement strand
AGGCTCATGGCGTACTCTGTCCGCCGAAGATTCCCAGCAGCTCGCCTCAATCCTCGGTGATTTCAAGGATGCGGGCAAACCGGTTGGTGGTATCTGCGACGGCGCATATTTCTTGGCTTCTGCCGGCCTGCTCGATGGACGCAGGCACACCGCCAATAGCTTTGAGGACATTAAGGATTTGCCTGCCTACACGAACCCGCATCAGTACGTGAACACCACGCGTGAGGCTGTGCGCGATAAGAACCTGGTGACCGCCAGCGGGCTGGGATTCGTTGATTTCACCTTCGAGATGCTGCATGCTCTCGGTGATATTTCTGACGCCGCCATTGAGCAGTTTGACCAGATGCTGCGGTAGACAGCACCAATAAGTACCCTAAAAATACTCTTACTTGCGTTAGCAGCTTGGGGCGATAACAGTCCTCACTCAGAAGCGGTCTGCAACGAATACGCATTCGTGGCAGACCGTTTCCCTTATTTCCGCATGAGCTTATGCGGCAGTAGTTACGTAACTATGGGTGGTGTATTTATATTCGGCGCAGTGGACTATTTATGTTATATAAAATCCTCCAGTCAGTGTGATTCGACTTGAAATGCTCTACCTCATCTTTATTATCACACGCACTCAGAAACTCCTGCCTTGGCGGTTGAGTTGAACCCGGTGTGTAGAATTCAATAGCGATCACGTGACACCATCCCTCACCCGGTGCAGAAACGTAGAAATCCGAATCGATGCCAGTAGCATTCGCCGGAACTCCCGCCCCTGCCGCAAGAACTACGCCTGCGGCACCAGCAGTCAGAACTCGCTTGAGTGACTTCTTCATCATGAATCGCCTCATTTCCGTATGTTGGGGTAGCTGGGTACTCCCACCCTAGTACGGAATATTAACTAAAAACAACCTTTAAAGGTTAATTTTCAGCTTTTTATCGGCCGTGTTCCCCCGGTGAAGGCATAGCTCTAACGGGCAGCCGAACAAGCTGCCCCGCCAAAGCGCCCTTGGGTCTGCTGCCCTATAGATGTTCTACGACGGTAAACTTTACTTCACCAGCCGCGGTGTCAAAAGACCCTTCATGGGTGGTTGCATCTTGCGGCGGTTCGGGAACAAGATGCTCCCACGCAGCATCGACAAACACCTCACAGCAGGAGAGAGTCTCCCCGGAGTCGCTATCGTAGGCGGCGCCCGCAAGATCGCGGTAATACAACAGGGCGGTACCCGCGTTCATGAGTGCATCCACCGAAGAAAAATTGGTGTTCGCCTTCTCATCATGCGGCGTATACTCACGCAGGAGGATGTCACGAAGATTCTCGGGCGAGGCGGGGTCTTTGACAAGTAGCACCTGGCCGTCCTGCTCAGCAATACCGCTTTCTTCAAAGAAGGCACTTACCGCACCGGCACCACCAGCTGGCATATTAAATTCGATCAGCCCAATGAAGGCACGTTCAGCAAGAAACCCCATAGGTCCTGTTGCGACGCTGTGGACCCACACCACTTTTCCCGAAATCCGCGCAGCCGTTTCCTCAAATTCTGCTTCATGGTCTGCGCTGAAAAACAGGTAGACGTGCACGTCAGAATGTTTAACGGCGTTCGCTAGGATATGCGTGAGCGTGTGGGTGATTGCAGAGCTGCTGTGATAGTACAGGTGATTTATGTACATGCGGGTTCCTCCTCGGGGTCCTAAAACTCCTGGAAGTTTCAGCCTAACAGAGGGCAGCCGTTACATCTTTTCAGGACATGCGGCCGGATTCTCTGAAGGCACCGGTTACTTTTTGACCCACACGTCTGAGGCGGCGCGGCGGCAGCAGAAAAATCCGCCAACACATACGTGATGCAAAACACTTGTTAAATACGTGAGGATTTGCGTACCCATGGCGTCTACATATCAGCGCCGCAAGTTTTGAGAGACGACGGCAAACCGAGACAGCTCTGTCGGATCACACAATATGTGGCGGTAACGGCAACTGAAACCCCGGCCGCCACTGAACTTTCAGATAGAAACTCACCGATCTGCGCGCTAAGACCCCATACCAACATCCGCTCAGGCGCGCCCGCGCCGCGGCGGATACTCGCAAAGGAAGAACATCATGCTTGGACTCATCGGAATGATTATTGCTGGCGCTATTATTGGCGCTTTGGCTCGCCTCATTATGCGAGGCCACCAGAACATCTCGGTGCTGTGGACCATCATCCTGGGTGCTGTTGGCGCATTCGTAGGAGGAGGGATCGCCAGCTTCTTCGGTGTCGCAGATACCGCTGGCGTTGACTGGATTCGCTGGATCCTCTCCATTATTGCCGCCATTATCGCAATCTCCGTATACCTAAGCGTGACCGGCAGGAAGAACCAGTAGCCCATATTCTTGCGTCGCTTCAGCATCGCAGAAATAAAGCAAAAGCGGGTTATGCAGAAGCTATTCCCAGCTTCCGCATAGCCCGCTTTGGCGCATATGAGGACTACCCGCACGATAGGCAGCTGAGCCGAGCAAACATAGGCAACAATCGTGTTTGTACACGCTCATCAACACAAAGTGGTATATATCACCATTTTGATTCGTGAGGAATTCAGTGCCTCAAGCGTCTTTATAGTAGCGTCACCATCGACCGCAACAACGGACAAAAGGCGTGGGTAGCGACCAAACTCCCCAGCCGTCGATGCGTGCCGCACATATCAAACATCATAATCCGCGCAGCGGAAAAACACATGAAATGAGGCTCCCATGAGCGATAACTCCATTCCCCAAACCGGTCAGCAGCGCGAGCGCGAAAACAACAAGGAAACCCAGCAGGACAAGACTCCTCGTGGTCCCCTACAGACTTCGCACGGTGTAACCACCATTGAAGAGAACGTTGTTGCCAAAATCGCTGGCATGGCAACCCGCGAAGTTCCCGGTGTGTACGATATGGGCAATGCTGTACGCCGCGCCTTCAGCGCCGTGACCGACCGCATCCCCAACGCCCAGACCAATGTTGCTGGCGGTATTAGCGTCCAGAAGGGCGAGACCCAGGCGGCCGTAGATGTCACCGTCGTGGTCGAATATGGAGTCTCCATTGTGGAAGTAGCCAATGCTATCCGCCGCAACATTATCGAGCAGATTGAGGGGACCACGGGGCTGGAGGTAGTAGAGGTCAATATCGACGTCACCGACGTTCACCTGCCCGACGACGACTCCAATTCTGCTGACTCCGCCGACCTCAAGTAACCAGCCACGATCTGAGGATCTTTTATGAAGACAACACACCTGGCCCTCTTGGTGGGCCTATTCCTGGGAACAATTCTTGCTTTCGGTTCCTTCACCGATTTCATCCTGGTGGCACTGTGCGGCCTGGTTGGCACGGTGGTGGGTCTTTACCTGGAGGGCCGGGTCGATGTCCAAAGCATCCTTAATCGATGGAGGAAGTAATGACGGAGACCAGCACACAGCCCGCTGCTGCCAGCGCAGAGAGCTCCCGGCAGGAGCAGCGTGGCGTCACCGTCATTCCCGCCCAGGTTGTTGCGCAGATCGCGGCTCAAGCCGCCTACGAGAGCGCAAATGTGGGCTCGAACGCCGGAGGGCTGCTCGGGATCGGGGCACGTCGAAATTTCCATTCGCGTCCCGAGGCAAAGTGCGATATTTACGGCCAGGTTGCAGTCCTGCACCTAGATATCGGCCTGACCTTCCCCACAGCATTGGTTTCAACCCTGCAACAGCTGCGTGAGCATGTGAGCCAGCGTGTCGAGCACTTCACCGGGTTGAAGGTTGAGAAGATCAACATTGAGATCTCCTGGCTCAATCCGAACAACCAGGTAAGGAGGGCTCTGCGATGAAAACCCCCGTACAAAATCTCATCCGGCGCCCGTCGCGGAGTGCACCTGTCATTGTCCTGGCGTTACTGCTTCTCATCGTAGGAGGGCTGGGCGTCTGGGCGTTGGGAAACCGGCTTCTGAACGGAGCATGGCCGAATGGAATATCCTCAGCAGTCAGCGGGCTCGGCTCCACGATCATCGGGTCGCCAGCGGTACTAGCAACGGCCTGTTTTGTGGCCGTATGTGGTCTGTTCATGATTCTTCTTGCCCTGTGGCCGGGGGCTTTTGAACGCACTGAGGTTCTTGCAGATAACGTACCCGGTCAGACAGCCATTTCACGTCGTGACCTAGCAAGGCTGGTACAAACCCATGTCGAGCGGGTCGATGGTGTTCACAGCACCAGGGTTCGAGTCCGTCGAACGCGCGTGAATGTGACAGTGTTCAGCGTTCTGGATGACCTCGAACCTGTGCGTCAGGCCGCACAGAAGGCAGCTGAGCAGGCTATACAGACTTTGAAACCCGTCGGAGCCGCACACAGCCGAGTGCGTATCCAGCACACGAGCTGAAAGAGAGAAAACCATGCGTTCGGTATCTGGAATTCTCAATAGGATAGTCCTTGCGGTAAGCGGTTTGCTCATCGCGGCGATAGCCCTCTGGCTTATGGCTTCCGGCATGGGTGTGGGTCAGTCATGGCCCGCGCTTAGCTCGGTCCTCGCCAAAGCTGATACCCGGGTCGATACCTGGGTCGGACCTCAGGCACACTGGCTGTTGCCAGCCGCCGTCCTCGGGTCGATTCTTCTCGTCGCGTTTGGCTTGGTTCTGCTCATTAAGCAGGTGCCCCGTAAAGCTGCCGCGTCCCCCTTGCGTCTGACAGGCTCCGATGGCACACTTCTGGCCACACTCAGCCCCGATGTCATAGCCCAAGCGCTGTCTGAGCGGGCCGAAGACGTCCCTGGGGTTCAGCGGTGCTCAGTATGGGTCACCGGTTCACCCAGCAACCTGTGGGTGCAGGCAACCGTCACCGTAGCAGAGAACAGCGAGGTTGCATGGACCGTGAGCGAGCTCAGGAACCGACTTGACCACGACGTTAGTTCCTCTCTGGGAAAGCACGCTCGTCAGATCGACGTACTGCTGCGCCTAGAACAAGCCACCAAACCCCAGAGTGCAGCCCACGCTGTGGCTGGCAAACACTCATTAGAAAGCGGCGGTTCTGATAATCATGACCGATGAAAAGCGCAGCAATGCAGGGCAGTCCACCGGTCCGCCCACCGAGCATGTGCCTCATCCGAACACTGCGTCCCAGGGCAAAGACAGGTACCTGGTGCTGCGAGCCCAGGACGGCGACATTGACGCCTTCGGAAAGCTCGTCGAACGTTATCAGGGGCGCCTGTTTCGCACCGCCTACATGATCGTGCGCAACCGCCACGACAGTGAGGACATCGTCCAAGAGACCCTTGTTCAGGCGTGGCGGAGCCTTCATCTGCTTCGGGATCCTGATGCCTTCCGGGGTTGGCTCATGCGCATCTGTACGAATAAGGCCACCAGCAGCATTCGTCAGCGCCAGCGCCGGGCCACTGACCCTTACGATTCAGAGGGTCTTGAGAGCGCGAGCATCCTACCTGACACAACGTCGACAGCGGCCGGTGATCCGGCGCAGTCCAGTGAAGTTAACGCCCAGATGGAAGCATTAGCCAAACTGTTGGCATCCGCTCCCGAAGAACTGCGTATCGTCTGGGTGCTTCGAGAGGTTGATGATATGTCCTACGAGGAGATATCCCAAACCCTAAACCTAACCGAATCCACAGTCCGGGGGAGGCTGGCACGCGCCCGTTCCCTCGTCATGCGCCACATGAAGGAGTGGGAATGAGTTCCACCACCCGCATCCCACACGCAGAACCGCGGCCCACACAGTCGGCTCAGTCTTATGAGCTTGACGAAGCCTCCACACGGGAGTACCTGCGTCTAATCGCTTCACTCCACAAGACCTGGGACACATTGGAAGCACAGTCGAGCGCATCGGTGATGCCTCAGCGCCATATAATGGATGCGGTAATCGCCGAAACGCGCCACGGTGCCCAGGTAGAGATGCCGCCGACCGACTTAGGGCCATATAGTATGTCCGAGTTCTCCCTACGCGCCCTAGTGCGACGCAGCGTAGACTCCGTACCCGGCGCTCGCGCGTTGCGGTCTTCTTTCAAACATGCCCCAGCCCCTGAAGGTCATCGGGGGCTGGGAATGCCGGATACGATCTTCTGCCGTATCTCTGCACATGTTACGACCAGTAGCCTCCCCCAGCTTGCGCAGCAGGTTCGTGATGCTGTGCGCCAGGCGTGTTATGAGAACCTAGAGTTGTCCCCAACCGTCAATATTCATATTGAGGATCTGCACGATGACGATTAACCTCTCAGCAGCCGAATTGACTCATGTAGTCACGGCCGTTCCCGGAGTGCGCGGCATTGAACCGGGGATTGGCTCCACGCTGAAAGCCATCGGCAGCCGTATGAGCGGCGACCCTGCGGCCGCCCGATTCGGGGTTATCATCGAGTCGGGCGGGCAGAAGGTCATTATCGAGATTGGAATCGACGGCTCCCGTGCGGTCAAAGAAATTGTCCGCGATGTTCAAGAAGCGGTTCTGCGCTCACTGTCGCAAGCACATCGAGAGGGCGGCGCTTCGGGGTCAGGCTCCAAGCCACAGCCTCAGGTGAGGGTGCGAGTACAGTCCCTTCTCTGAACACTGCGTATCGCAGAACCGTCTCCGTTTCAGGGAGCACACATACCGCCAAGGGTATAGTCCGTTCGCACATAGATGCCATGGGGTCACCAGTCGATGCCTCAACGCGATGCGTAAGCTAGAAGACCGTGAAAACACTTGTCCTCAACGCCTGAATTCTGCGTAAACCCCGGAAAATTACGCTTTAATCCACACGTCCGAGGCGGCTCGGCGGCCAAAGATGAACGCCCGCACGCCCTGGTACCACAGAATGTATGCCGCCCAGAGCCCCAGGTACCCCACTGTGGCGCTCAGCAGGCCACCGGAAACCGCCCAGTGGATCCCGAAAATGACGGGCGCATAAACAACCAGCATCACAAATGAGCCAATTGCCAGGTATTTCACGTCCTGGGCACCCATGAGGATACCATCAAGAACGAATACATATGCTGCTATCGGCTGCCCCAGGCCAATCACGAGGGTAGCCCACGCGAAGAGAGTGGCGACGGGCGCATCCTGCGTAAAAATCCAGTTCCCGAAGAAACCGATCACGGGTGCAACAACGCCGGTGACAACCCCGTACACCAGGCTCATACGCACCAGGCGATTCTTAAGCTCACGCACTTTCGCACGCCCGGATTCAGCCGTCAGGTCGCGTTCCCCAAGTTCCTTGCCCAGCAACGCCTGCGCCGCTATTGCAAGAGAATCCAGGGCAAAGAGCAGCAGGTTGAACACGCTCATACCCAGCTGATATGCCGCCGTCTGCTCGTCGCCCAGGCGAGCCACCACAAATACGGTAGACAATAGCGCCAGGCGCATTGAGAGGGTGCGCAGCATCAGCCAGGAACCGAGGGATAGCACGCCGCGCATCCCCGCAATATCGGGTCGCCACGTCACGCCCTGCGGGCGCATCTTAAGATGAATAAATATACCGAGTGCGAGCGCCATGCCCCACTGCGTGAGCGATGTGCCCGTCGCCGAACCGGCCACGCCCCAGCCGACCGGGTATATCAGCACCCAGTTCAGCGCCACATTCACCACGGTGCCCACGCCCGCGACTTTGAGCGGGGTCACGGTGTCTTGCAGCCCGCGCAGGGTGCCCATGAGCGCCAGAATCATCATCATGGGCGGAATACCCCACAGCGAATGGTGCAGGTAGTCGCGCGCATAACCGATGGTTGCGTCGTTCGCGCCCATGCCACGCAGCGCAGGATCGGCAAAGATATAACCCACACCCATAATGAGCAGGCCGAGTCCAAGCGCAACCCACACGCCGTCCACGCCGATGCGGTAGGCGTGCGCCAGCCGATGCGCCCCGAACGCGCGCGCAACCGCCGGGGTCACCGAGTACGCGAGGAAGTTCATGAGCCCCACCACGGTTGTGATGAGGGTTGCCGCAATGCTCATGCCCGCCAGGGTTTCGGTGCCCAGCTGCCCCACGAGTGCGGAATCGGCGAGCACGAACAGCGGCTCGGCAATCAGCGCGCCGAAGGCGGGCACGGCGAGCGCCAGAATACGCCTGTTGAGCGATTTTTCGGGTTGAGTTTTTCCGGAGTCTGCGTCGCCTTCCCCCAGGTGAAGGGGGATGCTGCCGGTGCGCGGGGTCGCATCCAGCAGGTTTTGGGGTTCGTGCGTGCTGGCAGTGCTGTCGGATGTGTTCGCGGCGCCTGATGTGTTGGGTTCTGAGGCCTTGTTGCTCATAGGTACAGCCTACTCCCGCACGTATGGCACGTCAGCGATGCGTTTATCTGTCTCACGCTATGACCGCCTCTTAGTCCGCGAGCAGGTGGTTTTTGGTTCGAGCAGGTAGGAAAAACTCACCTGTTCGGCCAAATCCTACCTGCTCGCGGTTCTTAACGACGATCGCGGGGTGAGAGAAAGCGGAACTGGGTTAGCCTTTTCGCCCCCGCAGCTCGTCTAGGGCACGGCGTTCTTTCTTGGTGGGTCGCCCGGTGCCGCGTTCACGTTTGGCGACCGGCGGCATCGACAGGTGCGCGGGGCGCGGCCCCGAGAGGTCTTCGTAACAGGTGACGGCAATCGGCGCGCCCACCCGTTTGGTGATGAGTTTTTCGACCTTAAACACGCGTTCCCAGCCGGGGTAGCGCACCCGCACGATGTCGCCTCGTTTGAGTTTTTGTGAGGGTTTTGCGGATGCATCGTTCACGCGCACGTGCCCGCCTTTGCATTCGTCGGCTGCGAGCGCGCGGGTTTTGAAGATGCGCACCGACCACAGCCAGACGTCGATGCGGGCGCTGGTGATCTCTTCGCTCATACTTCCCATTCTAGGAATCTCCCCCATGCGGCGCGAGCAGATAGTATTTTCAAAATACTATCTGCTCGCGGATCTACTTGGGGGCGAGGTCGCTATACGTTTGCCGTTTTCCAGGGAATCTCAACGTTGTCCGGCACATCTGCGTTCGCCTCGGTTTTCGCGCGAACGCTCGCGGTATCATCCTCTGCGCTCATGTGAGTTGCTCGGCGTTCCTTCCACGCCCAGCCGATCGCCCCGGCGAGAAGGCCAAACCCTGCCCATCCCAACAGCACAGCCCATTGCAGGGAGTTTGAGGCATCCGGGAAGTAGGCGATATTCCGCAGCAGCGTGTTGGATGCGCCCGGCACCATCAGCTGCCCGAGGGCGCCCCAGGGTGCGGGGATGAACTGCCACGGCATGTTTGCCCCGGAGAGCGGGTTGCCGATGAACATGGAGATCACGGCGCCAAGGCCGATACCGGCGGCGTCGGCAAACAGCGCGGACATTCCGATCATGAAGGAGGCCGTCGCGAAAACGGTCATGCCGAAGGTTGCCCAAAGTGCTCCGAAATCACCGGGAACAAACCCGAACCATGTGCTCAGAATGAGGGTCATGAAGAGTCCACCGATAACTCCATAAAGCCCAGCAGTGGCGAAACGTCGCACGGTACCTTTGATGAGAGAGATACTGAGAACCCCGCCGAGCATTCCGCCCATAACAAGCGGGAATGCGGCAACCGCCAGACCCATACCGTTGGGGTCACCGTCGCCGAGCGGCACGACTGCGGTGGTTTTAACCTGCGCCTGCTGCAGTTTTTCCTGCTCGGTTTTCAGCTGTTCGAGCTGCTGGGTGGCGATAGCTCCTTGTTCACCGCCTGCCTGTGCGGCCTGCTGCAGCGCCTGAGTTTTGGCTGCGGTAGCTTGCTGCTGCACTTGAGCGTTCATCTGCTGGGCTACGCCGGTGAGCATTTGGTTTGCGGATGCGTTTGCGGCGGGCGCGGTCATGACCTCGGGCGCCGCACCTTCGGTGAAGACGATCGCGCCGTAGGTTTCGCGTTCTTTGATCTGCCGTTCGGCGTCTTCGCGGGAGGACGCCTGTTTGAACTCGAAGGTTTCGATCCCTCGATCTTTGAGTCCTTGCTCGAATTGGCTGACGGCTGCTTCCGGTCCCGCGATGGAGACGGGCAGGTTTTTCGCCTCCATGGCTTTAGTTGGCCAGGTGAAGGCAAGAATCACGATGCTGACAATGACGGATGCCAGCGTGGCAATGGCGATAACCTTGCGCCAGGATGAGGGCGTGATCGCCTCGGTTGTGCGTGCCATGAAACTCTCCAAACAAAATATATGTTTTGTTTATCAACACGTAAGACTCTACTCTGCATAAAGACCAGATGCAAACACAATAACCATTTTGTTTATAATGTCACAACAGAGAATAAGCATTCTATTTTTGTCTAGCGCAAACTCCTCGGAAAGGTATAGTCTTAAGGCATGCCACGTCTGACCGAAGCCACTAAACAGGCACGTCGACGCCAAATTATCGACGCCGCCTTCACGTGTTTTACCGCCAAGGGGTACACCCATACCTCCATGACGGACATCATCAGAGAATCCGGGCTTTCCTCGGGTTCCATCTACTCACACTTCAGCGGCAAAAGCGACATTCTGCGTGCTACTGTTCAACAGCGTATCGATATGATCACCGCAGCCTACCAGGAACTCGACGACCCGTCCCCGCGCGATATTATGCGCATGATCTTCGCCACCTCAACCGTCGAAGCGAATTTCACCTCGATGCTGCGCATCCGTTTGGAATCGTTTACCGTTCCCGAGGTGCAAGAATCCACCAACACGCTTTTTACCACCCTGCACGACATCGTTGCCCAATCGCTCATCCCCTGGGGCCAGCGGTATCTTGAGGCAGAGAATAAACGCAAACCTTCTGCCGACGAACTGCATTCTTTCGTCAGTGACACAGCAGATGCGCTCATCCTCACCTTCCAAGGGTTTATGGTGCGCTCAGCCCTGTCGCCCTCGACCGACCGGGAGCACCTTTTCGACATTGCACTGAACCTGCTGCCTGAATAGAAAAAGCAATCTATAGCGATTGTTTACAGGGGCTTTAGGTTCGGTGGTTAACAGTATGCGCCCGGGCAGGAAATCCACCTGCCCGGGCACGGTATTCGCTGTGCCTCAGCCACTATAGGCGTATCACACCAGCTCTCTAGGGCACTTCAAATGCCCACACATTATGAACATAAGGGCGGCGACCGAAATCACCATTCCAGTCCACCCGCATCCCGTTTCGCTCTAAAACAGGCACCACTTTATCGCGCATCATAGCGACAGACAGACGCTCATATGTTTCGTCTTTTTCTTCCTCACTCATTGCTTCGAACTGTTCTTTCGTGCAATAAGCGGGCCAAAATATGCCATACCCCAGGAAAACACCCCGCCCCTGTGGGATGGCTTCGGCATCTTGCTGGTGGTAGAACACATACCCGTACCAGGTGCGGGAACTATCGCGCTCATCAACAATTTCGTAGTTGCCGCAGGTGCCGCAGCAGGTGAAGTTGCTGCGCCCCAGAATTCCTTCTTCCGCCAACTGTGCAAAGGCACGCTCGAGGTTGCCGTCTTCACGAGTAATGCCGAGCTCTTGAGCCAGGCTGCGGTGCCGTTCAATCACTTGGCGCGCATAAGCATTAATGGCTTCATCGGTGGGGCGAGACGACTCTTCAGTATCCTGATCGTCACCAGACAGATAGTCGATACTATCTAGAATCACCTCCGCGTACAGCTCAGGGTCACCTACTCCCCTCGCGAGGTGGGTGCGAATATCGTCCTCAATTACCTCATGCGTTTCTTGATCGACACCCCATTCGGCGGGCACGGGTGGGTCGAGGGTAAGACAATGGTTATACCAAGTGGTAGCGGTTTCTTCAGTAATTTCTTGGCTCATGCCCCCAGTGTACAAGCTCTGCTGTGTGCTGGCTCGTGGTTTCGTCATACCAGCAGCTGTCCCAATTCCACGCACAACAGCCCTATAAATGCGGGGAGTATTGCGCAAAAAATATTGTACCGAGTATGCGAATGCGGGGTGCCGCCTACACCTTAGGCGGCGCCCCACGTCCTTTATACTCCCAAAAAGCAACCGCTAACAACTGCTTTTTGCTGTTTCACGTGAAACATTTGCCGATTAGCTACAGCATGATGCCGCCCAGCCATCAAGCACTATGCCCACGATTCACGCGCAACCATTCTGGTCAGCGCCAACGGACCACCATTGCTGTTACCGTGGTACCGACCGAAGTGCACATAAGGGCCGCGGTGTGCAGTATCATTCAGCCGCGGCGAGTACTGGCCATTAATCACGTAGTAGAAGAAATCCTTCTTAACAATAATCTTCCCGTCAATATTGCGGTTAGCTGCCAGAGGCTTCTCCAGCTTCATCGTATGCAGCACCACCGGCTCCTTACCGCGTTTGGCCGGGTCATAACGGAGCACCTGTGCAATATCGCCGCTGAGGTACTTGCCGTTTTCATCGCGCACGCGGCCGCCGGGGCGCAGCGTCAGCACATAGCACCCGTCGGTGGCCTCACCCCGGAATTTTGAGGCAATGCCGAACGGCCCATCGTGCTCGCGGCCAAATACCAGGTAGCCGTACTGCCAGGTGGTGGAGGGCAGACTGTTTTCCCAACGCATTGAAAAGTCTAGGGTATAGTTCTGGCGCGTGGTCATGCTCGTCAGCGGGCCCAGCAGCACCGACTCGTCATGGGGCTGACTGTGCACGAGGGCCCCGCGGGAATAGTCGGGCATATCGCGCGGGTTCGTGACTTCAGCCGGAATCATTCCGTGCAGGCGGCGCCCCTCCCCTAGTTTTAGGTTGGGGTCGAGGTTACCGCCGGTAATCCAGTACGGGTCCGGGCACATAAACCCGCGCACACCCAGGGCACGGAAACGCTGGTGCACACTGCGGCGGTGAATCTCCCACACAATTACGGGCTTGCCGTAACCTACCACCTTACGCACATTCTCCACAGACATGGTGCCGGATGCGGTACCGCGCGTGTTCTCGTAGAAGGGCACCCCAATAGCGTCCACAGTGGCGGAGGCGGCCATGCGCTGAATTCCAGGCTGGCTGTCATTGGCATCGAAGTAGCACCAGGTCTGGCATCCTGCTGCCTTGGCCTGGGTGAGGAAGCGGGAGTTGGGGTCGTATTTGCCGTTGCCGTCACGGTAGATTTTTACGACGGTGCGGGCGGCAAGATTGCGGCGCTTAATCGTCTCAAGCAGCAGGCGCTGGCCTTGGCCGTCTTTCGCTTCAATGAACAGAATGGTGTTGCGGTTAATGGCATCAATGGAATCCAGTGCCTCATCCAGGGTAGGAATCAGCTCCAGTGGGGCGCCTTCACCGAGGGTTTCACGCATGTTCACATATACGCTGCGCAGCCGCACGTAGGTATTGTGGCGCACTACCATATTTGACCCCGTAGTGCGCTGCAGGGTTTCGTCGTGCATGCACACGAGCCTGCCGTCGGAGGTAGTGCGCACTGAGATTTCGACGGCTTCCGCGCCGCGCCGCACGGATTCTGCGTATGCGTAGGCGGTGTGTTCGGGGTTAACGTCTCCTGCGCCACGGTGGGCGATGAAGAATTCCTGACGGCGGATAAAGTTGTGTGCAGCAGTTGATACGGCACCTGGGAGTGTCCCCTGCGCCTGCGGGGCGGCGTTTTGCCTCGCTTCTGCGGCAGATGCACTGCTTGCCGTCCCGAAGACGCTTGCGGCCGCTCCTAGTGTTCCGGCGCCAATAAAGGCACGACGGTTCAAGTTAAAGTTGAATGTTGTCATCGGGTAGTCTCCCTCGTTCATTCGTTGTTAATTCAGTTTTACGTGTGTTATGTGTGTGCATTAAGCCCTACTCATAGTGAACTTATGCTTTAAGTAGCATATCTATTTTTAAGCTGTCTGTCTCTGTTTTCTAAAGATTTATGCGTGTTTTTTGCATCAGAAAATAAAGCCCCTAGTCAGGGGCATAAAATGGTTTCGGGTAGCAGCCGTTCTATCCGGAGCATTACGCGGCTAACGGGGCCTTCAATACCCCATAAATACGCAAAGTACGCATAAAAATAGCCCGCCGCACGGGTATCGGAGGGTCTCGATACACGCGACGGCGGGCGAGATTAGGTGCGGAAAAGTGAAATTTACTATTTCTTGGTGGCTTCAGCAACGCGGTCGCCAGCTTGAACGGTGCGGCGAGCGTCAGATTCCTTAGAAATATTGAACTTCGCGGTATTAGTAATCATCACCATGGTTTCTTTTGAGGGGATGCGCCCTTCAATTGCGGCCCAGTCCACCTTCACAATGGGGTCGCCTGCATCAACCTTATCGGCGACTTTAGCCAGACCCTCAAACCCTTCACCACCAAGGTCTACGGTGTCAATGCCGATGTGCACCAGCACCTCACCGCCGTTAGGGGTGCGAATCATAAATGCGTGCAGGGTATCCTGAATGAGCGCAATCTCGCCGCCAACGGGGGCGCAGATAACACCATCGGTGGGGTCCACAGCGTAGCCATCACCCATCACACCCTGCGAAAAAACAGGGTCTGAAACCTCGGCGAGAGGCAGGTATTCACCGCTGACAGGTGCTACATAAATTTCGGCGGCAGGCTGTTCTGCAGCTTCTTTTTTCTTGCCGAATCCAAACATATAATCTCCTTCAGTGGGGTGGGGTGGTCATGAAACCGATGCGATCCCCTGCGGCGATCTGGAACACGTTTCTGCATCAAGGATACCGTATTTAGCGGGTGAGGGGTGTGGCCAAAGCCCCATGACGCATTGTGGAAGATGTGCCGCACCACTCGTTTTACAGGTTTCCCGGCCTGGGGGTTAGGGCAGTTAAGCCGTGCGCGCATCCTTGCGGCATCCCCCTGTCAGCACGGATGCAACGCGAGTAAACTTAGGAGCAAGTTCAGGCACATGATGGTGCACCAATCAACAATGGCGGAGTGGGTATGAGCGAAGAGCAGCCAACAGGCACTATTCTTGAGGTCTTCATCCCGGGCCCGGGAGAGAACCCCAATGACCCGGGCGATGTGGAACGCAGCGCCTTTTTAGGCGCGGCGCAGCAGGCTTTGGATGACGGGGTTGATATTGAGGTGTTTGCCACCGACACCTACCCCTCAGCGTTTGAGGAATGCGAACCGGTGGCGGAGCAGATTGCTATGAGCGGCCTTGAGGTCCTGCCTATTATGCTGGTGAATGGCGAAGTAAAAGTATCATTCATGTACCCCACCGCTGAGCAGCTGAAACGTTTTGCAAAGGCACACACGGTCAAAAGTCCAAAGGTTAATGCGGCTGCGGCAGCCTGTGGGCCAACCGGGGGCACAGGCACCCCGGTGCCTGACTTATCGCCGGGCGGGTTACGTGAACCCGCCGGGTTCGCGGCCACTCTTGCCGGGAAGAAGCCCCAGGTTGTGGGTGGTCCCGATATTGGTAACCGCGTGAATCTCATGGGCGGGGATACCGGTGACGGCATTCCCACAGAGGGTTCTGTTGCCACCAAGTCCGGCGGCTGCGGATGCGGTGGCTGCGGGTGTGGCAGCAAGTAGCCCGCCATCAACCAGCAGCTAAATATTTAACACCAAAACATGGGCCTCACCCTTCACAGGTGAGGCCCACACTGCTATTGGTAGTAATACGGTGGCTGCTGCTCGTACCCTATTTGGGTGTATTGCGGCACCATCCCACCCCCATACGCAGGGTAGGCTGCAGCCGCTTGCTGCATGGCTAGCCGCTGATGTTCACGCTGCCTCTTAATGTCCTGCATATGCCGTGCACAGTCTACCGAGTAGAGAATACAGACCGTCATCCCCAACAAAGACATAAGACCACCACTAATTAATTTCATTTCTCTGCCCTCAACCCCCAAAAAGAAAAGGAAGAAAACGGCGATTCCCGCAAGTACCGCACCGTAAATATTTATACCCATAACCAGGCCAAAAAGTTTTCCGCGCTGATACATAATAGCGCTAATAATCTGCAGGAGAATATACAAAATATAGGGGGTGCCTAAGATCAAAAGCATGATACCGATGACCATACCCAAACCTTGTTCATAGTCGGTCGACCCTGATCTAAGAGTTGTGACTATAAAAATCCAGAAACCAATGTGTGCCGCATGCACAATAAAACGTAACCAGTAAAAAACAATATATATAGTATTGGGTTTTTGCGCATTTGGCATATACGGCGCTACGGCGGTCGGGGGCACCTGAGGGGGCACTCCCATGTAAGGGTTCTGCGGGAATCCAGAAGTATTCATACGGTATGTATCCTTAAAAATTTGAAAACTGTAACTATGTGCTACCGGCTACTTTGACGGCATTATCTATTGAGTGCGCTCCTGATTGGGGCGCACGTCCGGGGTGGCGGGTGGGTGCGGATAGGGAGCCTGCACCGCCTGTTGAGTTGGCGGGATGGGGGCAGCGGACGGATAGGCAAACTGCGGCGGTACCACGCCGTTATTGGGGTACATCGGCTGCGAGGCGAACATATGCACCGCCTCTTCCTGCCGCTGATACCTTGATATTTCTAGCATGTAAAGGACTCCCATAATCGTGTCAAATATCAGTAGCGGAAAAATAAACGGATTTGCCGCAAAAGCTACAAACACAGATAACCCAGAGGCAACGAAACCATAAATATTAATAGCTCGCACTACACCTAACGACTTTGCTTTACTATAAAAAGAAGCACAGAAAGCCTGCAATATGACGTTCACCATATATGGTATATTGGGTATAATAAACAGGATGAATAGAATCAAGTAATATTCTTGTGCATCGCGAAGCACTACAAAATATATAAAACCTAGGCTTAGAAACATAATAGCCATTGATACATAAGCACGCACCCAATACAAGGCAACATATTTAAGCGGTGAGACCCCTACAGCAGGCGGCATAACCCCCTGCGGCGGCAGCGGCGCAGCAGGAAAAGCCGGTGGAGCATACGCGGGAGACGGCGGCACCTCGGTCCTCTGCGGTACAAATTGATACTGCCCTTGCTGATTTGGTTCATAAGAGTACACCGTATACGATGGTTGCACCGGCGCCTGAGGCTGTTCGTATAACAGCGAGTAGGGAAGGTGATCTACATCGTACACAGGCTCTTCAGTGTGTCGTTGTTGAAATATGTTATCGGCGCTCATGTAGGCATCCTAAACACCCAACCTGAAGGTAAGCTGGCAATCTGGCATGGAATTATTAAAAACATCAAATATCAACCCAAAATATCAAATAGTGAGAAATTCGCGTCTTCTCCGAACCCGTTGCTCCCCCGCTAGATTACTAAAACGCGGGCGGTATGATGTGTCGTTTTCCCAAGGCTTTACAACGGGCCGGTGCCAGCCAGTGCTCACCCGCACAATGCGATATGCAGGCGTTTAGTGATCGTGGGTCTTATGTTGCTTGGAACTTGGGTGGGATTGCGGCGACAGTTGAGAGCTTTGGGCTTGCTGCACCAGATGCTCAGATACAACCGGGATACCGGGGAGAAGACTGTTATGTTCGCCCGAGTCGCCCTGGGCGGGTTCTTTATCGTGGGTTTCCGTAATCTCTGTCTCAGACTCATCGCTCTGAGTGACGGCTGGCACTGTCGTCTCTGTGGGAGCATCGGTGCTGGTCGGTTCTGTGCTTTCAGGCGCAGTATTACTGGAGGATTTGGTGCCTTCTTCAGGGTTTTCGGCAGGTTTTTCTGGGGTATCCGGGTGTGTAGGGGGCGTTATATTGCTTAACGACGTTTCACGGGGTAAGTCCTCAGCAGTTACGTATTTCTCATAGAGATGCCGACCGCCCTCCCCCAACTGGATATAACCTTTGGAGATTTTGGATGCCTGCGCCAAGCTGTATACAGCGCAAAATAGCTCGAAGGCGCACAGCATAATACCCGGAGTCATAAATATTTTGTAGAGCGACATGGTGATTCCCCACAAAAAGGGCAGGCTCAGTAACGTTAAGATATTAGCCGCGACGTTTACGGCAACACGTCCTTTATCAAGTTGGCCTAAGCTCAGTAAAAGCAGAATCGGGTACGCGAAGATTATAGGTGCAGGAAACACCACCCCAGATACCGTAGCAACCAATAGTGCAAGAAGCGGGAGCAGGAGAAAAAAGAACCGGACTCCAATAAAGACTTTAAAGGTACGTACAATCTTGGCGAGCGTGTACGCCTCAACCTTAGTCTTGGGAGGAACGATAGAGATTTCTGACGCGCCTCCAGTGGATGCAACACCAGCAGACACGCGGTTTGTCTGCTTAGCATCCTCGCTAGCAGGTGCGGATTTTTCGGAGGTCTCATCCGACTCCCCGTGTGTGCTTTGCTCCGCATGGTCGTTGCGGCGCGTATCTTCATCCGCAGGTTGAGGCGCCTGATCGTTTTTGTTCGCGTCTTCTGGCTGGGTGCCCTTCCCTGTTTGCTGTACGGTTCGGTCTTCTTCTTTGTCCTGCGTTTGTTTCCGTGCTTCTTCTTCGGCGGCTTTGTTCTCAAGCTGTTCAGCCAACTCAAGCAGTGAAGGTACAGTGTGTAATTCCTCATTGTGTTTTGACATGTGCGCTCCTTGCCCGTCTGTTGCTCTTGCGATAAACCCGATATTTTCAGGGTATTCTGCACATCTGAAGGATGACTTAAAAACAGGCGCGCTTTGAAGGCTTCAGTCTTTGTATTTGCTGGCAGTTCTCCGGGCAAAGGCGCAAAAAGCGGAAAGCAGCATCATGAAGGCCCGTTGTAGCTAAAATACGTATGCCCCGAACCGTCCATAGTTCGGGGCACTCATGTATTTTCACAGCTTGCGAGTATCGGCTACATTAGGGGCTGCTCAGGCGGGTTCTGAGGCTGTACAGGCTGAGATTGTGCGGTTTGCGCCTGTGCTCCCTGCACCCAAACCGTACTATTCGTCCGACGGCGAGAATATTCTCGAACCGTCACGAAGATAAAGACGATGCAGAGGGCTATGTCTATGAAATATAGAGCCCAGTAGAGGTACGTCAAGCCAATGGCGTACCGGAAGAAGTCATCCATATGGGTGATCACATTAATTAGCGTTGTTATTTCTAGAGCTTGAAGGATCAGACCAATAATATTGATGCTCAGAATAAATCCCAGCGCTTTAGACTTGAGATAGAAGATAGCGGCGAGTATCTGAAGGCTATGATATACCAGAAATGCACATGTCAACACTACGTGCAGAAAATATTCTGCGTCCCAATACTTGAATCCATACTCAGCGATAAACTCCACAATGTTATATATGCTCCACACGGACAACCCCAGGCTCACCATCATGAACGCAATACGCACCCCATAAAGCCAACGGAGCGGAAATTTAGGGTATACCGTTGTCACGGCTATGGGCGCTTCCGTTTGGTTCGCGGCTCCCAGGTATGCATACTGCCCCGGCACCGTCGAAGCTTGAGAACCGGAAGACTGCGACATCGCCCAAGGTTTTACCGCATCTTGCGGGTTTTGTTCGACAGAGTTGTCTTTCGATGATTGCTCGCTCATAAATTCAAAACTACCATGTATATCTTTCACGTCCCACTATTTTTGCCTCTTCGCAGGACTCGTACGACAAATTCTCCGCACATACTAAAAAGGCTCTTTATGTGATAGAAGCACTACAGCTATCACATAAAGAGCCTTTTGATGCCGGGGCAATCCGGTTGAGAATTACCTACTTGTTCAGCGAGGTGCCTACCGAACCGAGCTGCTGGCAAGCCTCGACCACGCGAGCTGCCATGCCCTCTTCAGCCTTAGCGCCCCACACGCGGGGGTCGTATGTCTTCTTGTTGCCGACCTCGCCGTCAACCTTAAGCACACCGTCGTAGTTGCTGAACATGTGACCGGCAACCGGGCGGGTGAAAGCGTACTGGGTATCAGTATCGATGTTCATCTTGATCACACCGTAGGAAACCGCATCCGCAATCTCCTGGGCGGTCGAACCGGAACCGCCGTGGAACACGAGCGAGAACGGCTTCTCCTTACCGTACTTAGCGCCGATCTCGTCCTGAATCTGCTTGAGCAGTTCGGGGCGCAGGTGCACATTACCGGGCTTGTACACACCATGCACATTGCCGAAGGTCAGCGCCGCAATGTAGCGGCCCTTCTCACCCAGACCCAGAGCCTCAACGGTCTTCACGGCATCATCAACGGTGGTGTACAGGGTGTCGTCAATAGCGCCTTCAACGCCGTCTTCTTCACCACCGACGGCGCCGATCTCAACCTCAAGCACAATCTTTGCCTTGTGAGTGCGCTCCAGCAGCTCGGCTGCGATCTTGAGGTTCTCGTCAAGATCGATAGCGGACCCATCCCACATGTGGGAGTTAAAGATGGGGTCTTCGCCGCGGGCCACAGCCTTCTCAGACTCGGCGAGCAGGGGAAGAACGAAGCCGTCCAGCTTGTCCTTGGGGCAGTGGTCAGTGTGCAGTGCAATGTTCACGTCGTACTGCTTTGCAACCTCACGGGCGTATGCGGCGAACGCCAGGGAACCAACAACCATATCCTTCTTCGACGCACCCGACCAGTACGCTGCGCCACCGGTAGATGCCTGAACAATACCGTCAGAACCAGCCTCAGCGAAACCGCGAATAGCGGCGTTAAGAGTCTGAGAAGAGGTGACGTTTACTGCCGGGTATGCGAAGCCTTTAGCCTTCGCGTTCTCCAGCATCTCTGCGTAGACTTCGGGGGTTGCAATAGCCATGCTGACTCCTTGACTAGGATTCGACCACCCGCTTCAGGGGCGGCTCATATTGTTGGCGCACTCATGCGCCACCTGCACCCTCCATTTTAGCAAGGGCAGACCGATTTTCAGAGAGCAAAATAGGCGGTTTTTCCGCTCAAACACAGGTAAAGTAAGGTGTAATCGCACCTTAAGGAGAGACCCCGGACTATGGGTACCCAAGACAGTAACACCCAGCCCCAATCGCCCCTTCACCACAAATTAAACGCGGTGCAGGCACGTATTGACGCGCACGTTTTCGGCAGCGGACCCATGGCACAGTCGCTGGCGATTATCGAGAAGATGCGCGCCGAAGGTGCCACCGACCATGAGATAGACACCACTCTCCACAAGAAAAAACTGCCGTCAGTGGTGGATGTAGGCCGTAAATCTGTACGTCACCTGCCCAGCTGGTGGTGGTTAAACCGCCGTAAGAGAAGCCTGGAGAACAAAATCAGCAAGCGCACGAAGCGTAATTAAGCACCCTCACCTTCTCCGACATATCATGCCGTTCAAGGTCACCTATGGCACGGTTTTGCGTAATTTATCGACCAATATATCCGGCTGAGATTCACGCCTCAAAATGAATATTCTATGTATTTACATCAGAGGTGTCCTCAATTACATCCTAAGAATTTTTCTGTTATAGTCATTGACATACTATCTCGTGGGTTGCGCCACAAACTTGTGGTGCGATCCGCTGCTTATGCGTTGCGCTGCACAGGTTGCAAAGCCGCACGGGGATCACCGACCCCGCGCTGCGCAATCCAAATAGGAATGAGGTTTCAATGAGCGCCCAAAAGCCTGCGGACGCACCAACCACAGCACCTCCTCAAGAGGACGCCTTCGCCCATGAGCAGGAAGGACTGCACAAGGGGCTAGGGGCACGACAGCTCCAGATGATCGCCATCGGATCGGCTATTGGTACTGGTCTATTCTTGGGCGCTGGAGAAAGTCTTCAAAAGGCAGGCCCCATATTGGCCCTTATCTTCGCAGCCTGCGGTTTCTTCGGATATCTAATTCTGCGAGCCCTTGGCGAACTCATCCTGCACCGACCGTCCTCAGGTTCTTTTGTCTCATACACCCGCGAATTCTACGGCGAGAAAGCTGCGTTCGTCTCCGGCTGGCTATACTGGCTTAACTGGGCAATGACCGCCGTGGCAGACGCCACTGCTATCGCCATTTACATTAACTGGTTTGGCCGATATAATCAGTTTTTCTATGACCTGCCGCAGTGGCTCACCGCGTTTATCGTGGTGATCGTAACCGTGGGCCTCAACCTGGTTTCAGTCAAGCTCTTTGGCGAGCTTGAATTCTGGTTCGCCCTCATTAAGATTCTGGCATTGCTGACCTTTATGGCAGTTGGCGTCTGGTATCTCATCTTTGGCCAGCCCATTGATGGTGTGCAGCCGGGGTTGCCTCTCATCGCAGCTCATGATGGGCTATTCCCCCAAGGTGTGCTCCCAGCACTCATTGTGGTGCAGGGTGTGGTGTTCGCCTACGCCGGTATTGAGCTGGTGGGCACCACCTCCGGCGAGACAAAGGACGTGAAGAAGGTTATTCCGCGTGCCATCAATACTGTGGTGTGGCGTATCGCTATCTTCTACGTCGGTTCCGTAGTGCTGCTGTGCCTGCTCATGCCCTACACCGTCTACAGTGATACTGAATCCCCCTTCGTGACCTTCTTCGACAAGATCGGTGTGGCAGGAACAGCCCCGATTATGCAGCTGGTTGTGATTACCGCAGCCGCCTCCTCACTGAACGCAGGCCTGTACTCAACCGGACGCATTCTACACTCCATGGGTGTTGCCGGCTCGGCACCCCAATTTGCCACCAAGGTCTCTAAATCCGGCGTTCCGGTGGCGGGTATTCTACTGACCGGTGTAGTAGGGCTTTTCGGTGTGGTACTAAACTTCTTTATCCCCGAAGAAGCCTTCTCTGTGGTTGTCAATATCGCCTCATTCGGAACCATGGCTTCGTGGGCAGCCATCGCGTTCTCCCACCAGAAATTTCTCAAACTGGCCGGAGAAGGCAAGTACAAACGTCCCAGCTACCGAGCCCCCGGCGGGCGCTTTGCTGACTGGTCAGTCATAGCATTCATAGCATTTGTGGTTGTACTCCTAGCGATAAATTACCCTGTAGGCACCTACACTTTCGCATCCTTGACCATCCTTATTCCCTTACTGGTTATTGGGTGGTTCACGGTTCGTAAGCGCGTGTACGAAATTGCTCGTATGCGTGAGGGCTACACCGGTTCGGCGCCGATCGTGGCTCAGCGCCCTGTGGTGCGCAAACTCGTGCACGAGCCGCGCGTACACGTTGATATTGAGGGACTGGGCGTTGAAGATACACCGCGCAGCCACCGGCATGATGACAAGCCGAAAGACAACGATAAGTAGCCTGTAGCAGGGGCGGGCGGTGTGTTCAACGGCCAATTCTGCGGGATTACCCAGCACGCCACCCACCCCAACACTCCCAACATAAAACAATACAATCACATGATGTGAATTACTTTTATAAGCTTTAGACATAAAATCATCATTGTGATTGGAAAAACTTTTAAGCCGCGTACGCCGGGTAAAAATGCATTGCTATAATGACACGAGCACCCGCTACTACCGCCGAATAAAGGAGAATTAATGAGCGATCACAAAGTTGAATTCGTGGATGTTGCAGCTATGGCGCAGTGGATTCAGAAAGACGGTGTTGGGAACATCATCGCCGGAATGGTGGATTTCCTGGAAGAAGACTTCAAGAAATGGCAGAGCTTCGATAAGATCCCGCGCGTGGCATCCCACACCCCCTTCGGCGTGATTGAGCTAATGCCCACCTCAGATAACGTCACCTATTCCTTCAAGTACGTGAATGGGCACCCCTCGAACCCTGCACGCGGGTACCAGACCGTGACCGCGTTCGGTCTGCTGGCTGATGTGGATAACGGTTACCCTGTCTTCCTTGCGGAGATGACCCTGCTGACCGCCCTTCGTACTGCCGCTGTTTCTGCCATGGTGGCTAAGCATCTGGCACGCAAGGATTCGCGGAAGATGGCGATGGTCGGCACCGGTTCGCAGTCCGAGTTCCAGGCCCTTGGGATGCGCGCCGTCCTCGGCATTGAGGACCTTGCGGTGTACGATGTTGATCCCGCCGCTATTGAGAAGTTCCGCCGTAATCTGGAGCCGCTGGGGTTCAGGATTCATGCCGCATCCAGCGTGGACGAGGCTGTTGCAGACGCCGATATTATTACCACCTGCACCGCCGATAAGCAGCAGGCGAAGGTGCTTCTGAACTCGCAGGTGAAGCCCGGCGTGCATCTGAATGCTATTGGAGGCGACTGCCCCGGCAAAACCGAGCTGGAAAGCGAGATTTTGGATCGTTCGACCGTGTTCGTGGAGTTCCCGCCGCAGACCCGCATCGAGGGTGAAATTCAGCAGAAGGACCCGGACTTCCCCGTGGTGGAGTTCTGGAAGGTTCTGACCGGCGAGGAGCCCGGGCGTACCTCGGATGAACAGATTACTCTCTTCGATTCGGTGGGCTTTGCGATCGCTGATTTCTCGGGTCTGCGTTATGCGCGTGCAGCAACTCAGGGTACCGATCTGCAGCAGTTCATTGACCTGGTGGCGAACCCGGACGATCCGAAGGATCTTTTCTCGCTCGTGAACGTGAACGTTCCGGTGGGCTAGGGGTTCACTCCCCTACACAACACCGCGAGCAGGTGGTTTTTGATCCGAGCAGGTAGGATTTTCC
>ERZ772827.396-NODE-396-length-24314-cov-6.711076_pt1 | contig 24314 bp, 27 predicted proteins | sample MGYA00580850_ERZ772827 | MGnify/ENA primary metagenome ERZ772827 (study PRJEB29015, sample SAMEA2737950) | human oral metagenome | biome: human oral; feature: human-associated habitat; material: dental | place: China | collected 2145 ... | reverse complement strand
TATGTAAATAGCATCACGGGCATGGCATAGGTTCTTTTGCGTGCGTCGTAGGGGCGAATTGCAATTCGCCCACACCACAATTTGCCCATATTGTATTTCGAACATATTACGAATTCACCCATGTGGAAGGGCTAATTGCAATTCGCCCACACCCCAATTCGCCCATATTGCAAAATTCACCTATGTTGCAAATTCGTCCACATCGTAAATTCATCCATATTGCAAAATTCATCCACGTTGCAAATTCACCTATGTTTTCAATTGACCATAATGGAAGGGCGAATTGCCCACAATGGATGGGCGAATTGCAATTCGCCCCTACACGTGCGTTATCCGAACGTTGGCAAATATTATATGTAAATAGCATCACGGGCATGGCATAGGTTCTTTTGCGTGCGTCGTAGGGGCAAAGTCCGCGAGCTGGCGCAGCGGAGTATGTGATGCAATTCGCCCATGTTGCAATTCATCCATATTGCAAATTTATCCCATATTGCAAATTTATCCACGTTGCAAAATTCATCCACATTTCAAATTCACCCATGTGGAAAGGCGAATTACAATTCGCCCCTACACATGTGTTTTCTGGATATTGGCGAATATACATGTAATTAAGTATAAATATACATATAAATATCTGAATACGTGCAAACTAATGATTGAACGCATCTACATCCCAACGTAAGGGATTGGTATTTATATAATTAGCTATACGTTGATGATCATCATAATCCCTTATAATATGTTCGTAATAATTCCGCTGCCATATCTGTGGTAAATGGTTAATAATCCATTCGTCTATCATTGAATTGCCACTTGAGGACAAATGGCTATTCTCCCCTACAGGGTCTATGAGATCCTTTATCTTTTTTATGGTGGTAATCTTAAACCCTCTGACAATAGAGCCTATCGTCTCTTTCGGAGAGATAAAATCTCCTACTCTTTCCTGATTGTTTTTATTGTAGGTAATTTCTATAATACCATGTAAGTGATTAGGCATTATGATAAAATCATGAATAGCAACATTATCACGAATTTCAGAGGTATTCCTCCATTCATGGGCTACTATATGACCTATGTTATTTAGTATCATCTCTCCATTGGAAATAGACCCGAATATACATTCCTTATCTTTGACACATATAGTTATGAAATACATGCCTTTTTGTGAATAATCATACCCCTGTAGTCGAATCGATTTGCGGTGATATTTGTTTATTTCATAGTTATTCATCTCTCTACGGTTATTGGTGAATGGTTATCTTCTTTTATGGTTTCTGTCGTATGGACAAAGTTTACAGATATTCCGTTCATTGGGGAGGGATCGTCCACATACAAGAGAGGGCGAATTACCCTTAATGGAAAGGCGAATTGCCCTCAAAGGATGGGCGAATTGCTCACATACTCAGCTGCGCCAGCTCGCTGACTTTGCCCCTACGCGTGTGTTATCCGAACGTTGGCAAATATTATATGCAAATAGCATCACGGGCATGGCATGAGGACGTTTGCGTGTGTTGTAGGGGCGAATTGCAATTCGCCCACACCGCAATTTGCCCATGTTACAAATTCGTCCACATCGTAAATTCATCCATATTGAAATTCGCCCACACCACAATTCGCCCATGTTGCAATTCATCCATATTGCAAAATTCATTCACGTTGCAAATTCGTTCACATTACAATTCACCCATGTGGAAGGGCGAATTGCAATTCGCCCCTACGCGTGTATTATCCGAACGTTGGCAAAATATTATATGCAAAGCATCACAGGCATGACATGAGGACGTTTGCGTGCGTTGTAGGGGCAAAGTCCGCGAGCTGGCGCAGCGGAGTATGTGATACAATTCACCCACACCACAATTTGCCTACATCGCTCCCTTAAAATTGGAGGGTCAGGCTCGCGCCAAAGGTGTTATGAGTAGGTTCCCAGATGGGGAGCACCGAGAGGGAGGACGAGGTCTCTGGTATGGCTTTTTCTATGGGGAGGGGTTGTTTTCTTTTTCCTAAAATACGGGATGTATACGGGAAAAGCAGGTAAGAGAGCTTAGCCGAGAGAATGCCTATCCCCGCTCCTGCTACGACATCGGAAGCCCAATGGCGGTTGTTATGGATACGCAAGAGCCCCACTCCTGCCGCCACCGCATAGCCGCCTATGCCTATCCATGGATCGTAGTGCTTGTACTCCTGATAGAGTATCTCCACTCCGGTGAAGACGGTGGCGGTATGCCCTGAAGGAAAGGAGTTGTGAGAAGAGTTGTCCGGACGATGATGGCGTACGGTATACTTGGTTGCATTGACAAATATGGCGGTAAGGGCATAGGCAGTAGCCCCTATGACCAAGCGTTCCTTGAGAGTGTGGGCAGGAGGCAAGCCCAAATTAGGGAATGCAAAAACACTGGCGATGGGGAGGTATTGTACATAATCATCGGCACGTACCTTGCCCTTGACATTCTCCACGACATAGCGCTGCAATTTGTGGTCAAAATGGGAATCGATAGAAAAGGCACCACGAGCGATGAGCACCGCAGGAATAGCCAATGACCAGGGGTTTACATACGGCTTTGCCACTACTGACTCAGTAGGCGCTATTGCAGCTATGGTATCGCGCTGCAAGCTATCCAAAGGATATACACTCTCCTGTAGTGGAGAGGAATCAGTGAGCAGCAAAGGACTGCAAGCTCGCGCCAGCGAAGGAGGGAGCAAGGAAAATATACAAACGGCTAAAAATAAAAACCTTTTCATAATGAGTTAATGATATTAGTCTTCAATCAAAGAGGTAAATCAAGGATAAAAAACTTTTTATAATCTAATTCATTAAAAATCAATAAATTAATACACAATTTATTGCATCTCTACTACGCTTTATATTAAGCGAAAAGAGTGAAGAATTACTCTCAAAGGTAACTCTTCACTCTTCACTTTTATATTGATCATTGATCATTGACCATTGATCATTCTTTAGTCTTCTAAGCGGATATCCAAGCCCAATCCTTTGAGTTCGTGCATGAGTACGTTGAAGGACTCAGGCAATCCTGGTTCTGGCATGGTATCACCATGTACGATAGCCTCGTAGGTACGGGCACGACCGATGACATCGTCGGACTTAACGGTAAGGATCTCGCGAAGGGTACTGGAAGCGCCATAGGCCTCGAGAGCCCATACCTCCATTTCCCCGAAACGCTGACCTCCGAACTGTGCCTTACCACCAAGAGGTTGCTGGGTGATAAGAGAGTAAGGACCGATAGAACGGGCGTGCATCTTATCGTCGATCATGTGACCGAGCTTGATCATGTAGATCACCCCTACGGTAGCCTTCTGGTCGAAGCGCTCTCCGGTACCTCCGTCATAGAGGTAAGTGTGTCCGAAAGCAGGTACCCCTGCCTCATTGGTATATTCGGTAATCTGCTCGAGGGAAGCTCCGTCGAAGATAGGGGTAGCAAACTTCTTGCCGAGTTTTTGTCCTGCCCATCCGAGTACGGTTTCGTATATCTGACCGATATTCATACGAGAAGGTACCCCAAGTGGGTTGAGTACGATATCCACAGGAGTTCCGTCCTCAAGGAAAGGCATATCCTCATCGCGTACGATACGGGCTACGATACCCTTGTTACCGTGGCGACCGGCCATCTTGTCCCCTACTTTGAGCTTACGCTTCTTAGCGATGTATATCTTGGCGAGCTTCATGATACCTGCAGGTAGCTCATCCCCCACGGTAAGGGTGAACTTGTCGCGGCGGAGCATACCCTGAAGGTCGTTAAGCTTGATTTTGTAATTGTGAATCAAGTCGTTGATAAGCTCGTTGGTATGCTCATCGGTAGTCCAACCACCAGAGAGCAAGTGTGTATAGTCTTCGATTTCTTTAAGACCTCTTTGGGTATGTTTTCTACCCTTAGGAATCATTTCTTCTCCTAAATCGTTGAATACCCCTTGAGAGGTTTTTCCATTGACCAAAGAGAAGAGTTTTTCGAGGAGGACATCCTTAAGCGCCTCTGCTTTAGCGTTGAACGCTGCATCGAGGGCGGCCATTTCGTCTTTTTCTTTGGCACGTTTTTGTTTGGTCTTTACCGCACGGGAGAAGAGTTTTTTACCGATAACCACTCCTTCGAGGGATGGAGAAGCCTTCAGAGAGGCATCCTTCACGTCACCGGCTTTGTCACCGAAGATGGCTCTAAGGAGTTTTTCCTCAGGGGTAGGATCGCTTTCTCCCTTAGGAGTTACCTTACCGATAAGGATATCCCCAGGTTTGATATTGGCTCCGATGCGTACGATACCGTTTTCATCGAGGTCTTTGGTAGCATCCTCGGATACGTTAGGGATATCGTTGGTGAGTTCCTCTACCCCGAGCTTAGTATCACGTACATCGAGGGTATACTCGTCGATATGGATGGAGGTGAAGATATCCTCACGGATTACACGTTCGGAGATCACAATCGCATCCTCGAAGTTGTACCCTTTCCAAGGCATGAAGGCTACCTTCATATTGCGACCTAAGGCGAGTTCACCTTGTTCGGTAGCATATCCTTGGCAGAGTACTTGTCCCTTATGCACACGGTCACCCTTGCGCACGATAGGTTTTAGGTTGATACAAGTACCTTGGTTGGTACGGCGGAACTTAATAAGGTTATAGGTAGTCAGTTTACTATCGAAGGAAACAAGGATTTCGTCTTCGGTGCGGTCGTACTCGATGACAATTTTGTCGGCATCCACATAGGTTACGGTACCTTCTCTTTCGGCATTGATAAGTACGCGGGAGTCGGTAACTACACGTTTTTCGAGGCCTGTACCCACGATAGGGGCTTCAGGGCGCAAGAGCGGTACCGCCTGGCGCATCATGTTGGATCCCATGAGCGCACGGTTCGCGTCGTCGTGCTCCAAGAAAGGAATAAGGGAAGCAGAGATGGAGGCGATCTGGTTAGGCGCCACATCTATGTAGTCCACTTCTTCGCGAGAGACGACAGGGAAGTCCCCATCTTCTTTCACTACCAAGCGTTCGTCGAGGATATTTCCTTGGTCGTCCACCTGAATATTGGCTTGAGGAATCTTAAGACCTTCTTCCTCTTCGGCACTCATATAGATGAGTTGGTCGAGTTTTATTTTTCCATTTTCTACCTTGCGGTAAGGAGTCTCTATGAATCCCATGTTGTTCACCTTGGCATATACGGCCAAAGAGGAGATAAGACCGATGTTTGGTCCTTCAGGGGTTTCGATAGGACAAAGGCGTCCGTAGTGTGTATAGTGTACGTCACGCACCTCAAAGCCTGCACGTTCGCGGGAGAGACCTCCAGGACCGAGGGCAGAGAGACGGCGCTTGTGGGTGATTTCGGCCAGCGGGTTGGTCTGATCCATGAACTGGGAGAGCTGGCTGGTACCGAAGAAAGAGTTGATCACCGAAGAAAGGGTCTTGGCATTGATCAAGTCCAGTGGTGTAAAGACCTCATTGTCACGTACATTCATACGCTCACGAATGGTACGTGCCATACGGGCAAGCCCTACGCCGAACTGAGCCGCGAGCTGTTCGCCTACGGTGCGCACACGACGGTTGGAAAGGTGGTCGATATCATCAACCTCCGCTTTGGAGTTGATAAGCTCGATCAAATACTTAACAATGGTGATGATATCTTCCTTGGTAAGTACTTGTTTTTCCATAGGGATATCGAGCCCTAATTTTTTATTCATACGATAGCGCCCTACATCGCCCAAGTTGTAGCGTTGGTCAGAGAAGAAGAGCTTATCGATGATGTCGCGAGCAGTTTCCTCATCGGGTGGTTCTGCGTTGCGCAACTGACGATAGATGTGCTCTACGGCCTCCTTCTCGGAGTTGGTAGGGTCTTTCTGGAGGGTGTTATGAATGATGTTGTAGTCCACACTGCGCTCATCTTCCTTATGAAGGAGGATGGTCTTGGCATTGGATTCTACAATCTGGTCTATATGTTCTTTTTCGAGGATGGTATCACGGTCAAGGATGATCTCATTACGCTCGATAGATACCACTTCGCCTGTATCTTCGTCCACGAAGTCCTCATGCCAAGTGTTGAGCACACGGGCAGCAAGGCGGCGACCGAGGTATTTCTTAAGACCTGTCTTAGAGACTTTTACCTCTTCTGCTAGGTCGAATATTTCGAGGATATCCTTGTCACGCTCGAAGCCTATGGCACGGAAGAGGGTCGTTACGGGTAACTTTTTCTTACGGTCGATGTAGGCATACATGACATTGTTGATATCCGTGGTGAATTCTATCCAAGATCCTTTGAAAGGAATGATACGAGCCGAATAGAGCTTGGTACCATTGGCATGGTAAGACTGCCCGAAGAACACCCCTGGCGAACGGTGTAGCTGAGAGACAACCACACGCTCAGCCCCATTGATGATAAAGGTACCACTACCTGTCATATATGGGATGGTACCCAAATATACATCCTGTACAATGGTCTCGAAATCCTCATGTTCTGGGTCAGTACAAAAGAGCTTAAGACGAGCCTTGAGGGGAACACTATAAGTAAGTCCACGCTCTATACACTCCTCCACAGAGTAGCGAGGAGGGTCTATGAAATAGTCCAAGAACTCCAGTACAAACTGGTTGCGGGTGTCGGTGATAGGAAAATTCTCCTTGAAGGTGCTATATAGCCCCTCGCCACTTCTGGCATCCGACTTGGTCTCCATCTGGAAGAAATCTTGGAATGATTTCACCTGAATATCCAAGAAATCCGGATAGTCAGGCACATGCTTGGTTGAAGCAAAATTAATTCTGGAAGATTGGTTCGTAAGCATCTTTTTGTTAATGATTAATGATTAATGATTAATGATCAATGGCTTTAGACTCCTAATTCAATGATTAGATTTTATACAATTCATCATTGTAGGTATTGCCACCAATCATTAGCTATAAAATATACACGAAAAGACACAGCCTTCAGGACAGAACTATCCCAAGGACTGAGTGCAATCAGCTGTGTGTATTACAAGACATATACTTCTTTCAAGGGGGCAAAGATACAAATTTATTTTTATAATAAAAAACTTTTTTTCGAGTTTTTTATCCCAAGGGCGATTTGGAATGGGGGCGATTGAAAACATGGGGGAATTTGGAATGTGGGCAATTTGTAACATGGGCGAATTGAGGGAAAAACACACGCAACAGCATAGGGCGAATTGCAATATGGGCGAATTGTGACATGGCGAATTTGAAATGTGGGCGAATTTCAATTCGCCCCTACGACGCACGCAAACGCCCTCATACCAAGCCCATGACGTCTTTTTTGTGTATTTACACGTATGCTTGCGAACGTCCTGATAACACCCGTGTAGGGGCTAATTGCAATTAGCCCTTCCACATGGGGGCAATTGAAAACATGGGCGATTTGTAATGTGGGTGAATTTGTAACAAGGGCGAATTGCAATATGGGCGAATTGCAATTCGCCCCTACAACGTGTGTAAACATACTCACACCATGCCCATGATGTTTTTCTGTGTATTTACATGTATATTTGCACGTATTTACATGTATATTTGTGAACGTTCAGAAAACACACACGTAGGGGCTAATTGCAATTAGCCCTCCCACATAGGGGCGATTGAAAACATGGACGATTTGCAATGGGGGCGAATTTGGAACATGGGTGAATTTGGAATGGGGGCAAATTGTAACATGGAGGCGATTGGGAATGAGGGTGAATTGTAACATGGCGAATTTGAAATGGGGACGAATTTGAAATGTGGGTAATTTGCAATATGGGCGAATTGCAATTCGCCCCTACAACGTGTGCAAACATACTCACGCCAATATCAATGTTCAATGATTAATGACTTCTGCTCACTCTTCACTTTTCACTTTTCACTCTTAACTCTTCACTCTTCACTATCTTCCTAAAGGCTGGATTATAGAGGGCTTCTTGTTCGTATTGCTTACGCAGGCGGTAGATGGTCGATGGAGCGCGCCCCAGCAGCAGGCAGAGCTGGGAGACGGTGGCACCTTCTTGGCAGGCTAAGTGCACCAAGAACAAGCGCGCATACAGGTGCTTAGGCACTCGACTGGTCGAACATATCTCCTGTGCCAAACAGCCCGTCAGCCGGCAGACCTTCGTGAGGATTTGCCCAAGACGCTCATGGCTCAGCCCTGCGGGACAACTCGCTGACTCACACGAAGATGACCCGTTGCTTTCCCTCTCTTGCGAAGGACTCTTGGCCTTCTCAAAACTATAGCGGATACTACCCCCCAAGGCCTGAACGGTGGTATACAAATGTACAAAAACTTCTCGATAGGATTCCTCTATCGATTCTTCTGGAATGGTAATATAAAGCATTTTTTTTAATGATTAATTTTTAATGTTCAATGATTAATGTTCAATGTTCAATGGTTAATGTTCAATGTTGAATGTTGAATGGTTAATGATCACCTGTCAATATGGGCGATTTGCAATGAGGACGAATTGCATCACATACTCCGCTGCGCCAGCTCGCGGACTTTGCCCCTACGACGCACGCAAAAAACCTCATGCCAATATCAATGATTAATGATCAATGTTCAATGATTAATGATTAATGACCTCTGCTCACTTTTCACTCTTCTCTCTTCACTTTTCACTCTTCACTTTTCACTCTTCACTTTTCACTTTTCACTCTTCACTCTTCACTATCCTCTGCCCTTTGTTCAAAAAAGTATTTCAAGGCGATTTCTTTTTTCAGGGCGATTTCCTCATAGAGGGAGGCGGAGGGGTTGTATCTGGGTCTGTTCTCCTTGCAGAGTTCGAGTCGTTCCTTCTGGTAGCGAGCCTGTAGGAGTTTTTTTTCCTCTGGGGAGAAATCAGGGAGCATGCCCACCTGCCGCATGGCATCGAAGAGCCAAGAGCAGAACAGAGGCATTTGTCCGGTTTGCAGGTACTGCTGCTGCATCTGGTGGGCGAGTGCTTCTATACGTTCTCGGGAGGGAGGTGCAGGGGGAGTCTCCTCTCGGGGAGTCCTCTCGAGGGAGAGGTGAGGATGGTTTTGGCGCGTTTTCCTCAGCCAAGAGACATACTTGGTGAGTACCTGAGCTATATAGGGAGCATTGATCAGGTTGTAGTGCGCCGTAGCTTCCCCCAGCTCCCCATAGCGCTCGAGCTGAAAAGCCTTGTGGAGCTCCTCCAAAGCCAAGTGAGCAAAGCGGCTACAGATAAGGTTGGAGATATCCTCCTTATTCATGGCATCAATAGTGCCCTTGATACCTATCAAAGCCGCATGCTGAGTGACAATCAGCCCAATAGCCATACGGGCTACCGGATCGGGTTGTTCTCGCAAAGGAGCAAAGTCCCTGAGCTTCTCGACAAAGCCCACGGGAGAAAGCCCATTACCAACCTTGGAGATTTGCGCTAAGAGAAGCTGCGGTTTGTCTTCCTGCCACATAAGTGTTGGCTTGTGTGGTATTGTTGTTAGTCTCTGCGGACAAGATGTTTCCATTTTCATCGATAACTAAGGGTTGAGATTGTTTGTTTTTGGGGAAAGATGGCTGTTTGTTCTCATGGGAGCGCCGTGTTTCCCAGTGTCGTATAGCAGCGCGCCAGTCCTTCATCGGCTGATTCCCTACGCGCCAGCCCTTGGAGGCATAGAAGCTACAGAAGCTCTCAGGGGAGATATCATTGCCGCGCTCCCTACAATAAGCCGCCACTTCTGAAGGAGAGGGAGGGGTGAATGCCTTGGCCGAGGATTTTTCTTTTTCTTTTTGCGCGGAATTTTTTTCTTTTTCTTCCTTAAGCGTCTCTACCGAAAGCTCTTCAAAATCAATTTCTTCGATGCCGTTTTTTTTTACACTCGCGCTTTTTTGTTTCTTTTTTTCTAAAAAAGAAAGATCATTATCATTGACATTATCATTAAGCGATAAATTTTTCGGGGGGCGATTTTTCTTATCGGGGGGCGATTTTTTCATCGCTTGGGCGATATCCTCAGCATCTTCTAAAGAAAGAGCTCCTTTGAGCACTTTCTGATAAAGATCTTTATGCCATCTCTTAAGATTTCCCATGCGCCCACTCACTTTACTTGATACGACTGTTTTATGATACTTATCTTCATCTCTATCAAGGGTTTGTTGTATAAACCCGAAGGCGATTTTTGCCATGGGTGAGAGCGTAGGCGTTTTGCCATTGAGGGCATACTGGGCTACTGCTTGGTATAGTTCGAGCTGAATCTCAGCGGGTAATTGCTCCATTACGTTGAGCCAATCACGATAAAATACAAATGAATCCTTCATAATGATCAATGTTCAATGATTAATGATTAATGATTAATGTTCAATGAGTAATGAGTAATGTTCAATGTTCAATGAGTAATGTTCAATGTTCAATGTTCAATGAGTAATGAGTAATAGACTACTAATCGACATTAAAAACGTTGCAAAATTACAACATTTTAAAGCCGAAAACAAGAGATTTAACATATAAGAGAGCAGTGAAGAGTGAAGAGTGTAGCCAAGCGAATGAGCTTGGGTATGTGGTGAAGAGCGAAGAATGTAGCCAGCGAGAGCCCACAGCTGGGTATGTGGTGAAGAGTGTAGCCAAACGAATGAGGTTGGGTATGTGGTGGAAAGTGAGCAGGGGTCATTAATCATTGATCATTGATCATTGCTCATTAATCATTGATATTGGCATGAAGGTTTTGCATCCTGCTGTAGGGGCGATTTGCAAATCGCCCTTGTCTGTGTTGGCAGTAAGTAGTGAGCAGAGGAAGTTAAATAGAAAAAATCGATAGTAGTATAGAAAAAAATAATAAAAATCTATTGGTCAAAGAAGAAAACCACCCTACCTTTGCACCGTCAAAGAAACAAAAAGATAAATTGTTTTTCATATATTAGATTTTGTGGTTAGAATTGGTAAAAGAGAGCTTGCGCTCTCTTTTATTTTTTACCGCTCACTCAGCCTAAAGTCTTGCACTTTCATGGGAACACGTTCGGGGTCGTTGGTATTGGCGCGGAAGGTGACAGGCTCGGAGCTCTTGTAGCCTGAAGCACTCGCCTGTAGGGTATAGTTATGATCCACTTGTAGCACTACTGTATACCCCCCTTGAGTATCGCTTGGAAGGGACTGTTGATCACCTGTGGTAAGGTCTTTCAGGGTAATCATCCCGCCTGCTATAGCCACATGATTACGCCTATTCATCAGTGTACCAGACACTTTGTAAGTAGTAGGGCGCTGCTGTATTCCCTCCAGTGGATCTTCTAAAACAGAAAAGGGAAGTGAGGCCGCCACTACACTCCCCCCTACTATTGCAGTAAGCAACCCTGCAAAAAATAACTTTTTCATATTTATTACATTTATTTTCTCTGAACTACAAGGCAAATATAAAAATTTTTTCATTGCTTATGGGCTTTATTTTGTTAATTGTGTTTATTTTAACAATTTTTAGAACCTGAAAACAAAAGCCCTCTGTATGGGCGATTTGCAACAAGGGCGAATTGCAATTCGCCCCTACAACGTGCGCAAACATACTCACACCATGCCCGTGATGTTTTTTGTGTATTTACATGTATATTTGCGAACGCCCAGAAAACACACGTGTAGGGGCTAATTGCAATTAGCCCTTCCAAATGGGGGCAATTGAAAACATGGGCGAATTGCAATGTGGGTGAATTTGGAATGTGGACGATTTGGAAAAAAACGCACGCAACAGCATAGGGCGATTTGTAATGTGGGCGAATTGCAATTCGCCCCTACGACACACGTAAACATACTCACACCATGCCCATGATGTTTTTTTGTGTATTTACATGTATATTTGCGAACGTCCAGAAAACACACGTGTAGGGACGAATTGCAATTCGCCCTTCCACATAGGTGAATTGCAATGTGAGCGATTCGAGGCAAAAACGCACGCAACAGCATAAGGGCGATTTGCAAATCGCCCCTACAACGTGCGCAAACATACTCACACCATGCCCATGATGTTTTTGTGTATTTACATGCATATTTACACGTATTTACATGATATTTGCCAACGTTCGGATAACACACGCGTAGGGGCTAATTGCAATTAGCCCTTCCACATGGGTGAATTGCAATATGGGCGATTCGAGGCAAAAACGCACGCAACAGCATAAGGGCGATTTGCAAATCGCCCCTACAACGCGCGCAAACATACTCACACCATGCCCGTGATGCTTTTTGTGTATTTACATGTATATTTACACGTATTTACATCTATACTTGCGAACGTCCAGAAAACACACGTGTAGGGGCTAATTGCAATTAGCCCTCCCACATGGGCGAATTTGAAATGTGCGTGAATTTGCAACATGCGTGAATTTGCAACATGGGTGAATTTGCAACAAAGGCGAATTGCATCACATACTCCGCTCCGCCAGCTCGCAGACTTTGCCCCTACGACACACGCAAAAAACCTCATACCAATGTCACTGACCTCTGCTCACTTTTCACTCTTCACTTTTCACTCTTCACTTTTCACTTTTCACTTTTCACTGCCCTCTCCCCTCCTACTTCTATTCTCATTTCTCACAACAATTCTTCTTGACTTGTACATCAAAAATGTTGTACTTTTGCATCGAATTTAAAACAGGTCTTAGGCGTTAGTCTACAAAACCCTAAAACCCCATAATCCTAAAACCATGAACAAAGAAGAATTTTTATCGCTCTTGACAGAGAAATTTTCAGGAATGGATGCCGCTCACTTGGAGTCCTTAGCTACTTCCTTGGCTGCCCAACAGCCTGATGCTCACCAAGGACAAGCCTTGGTCAATAAGCTCACCACAGAGCAAGTGGCGGACTATCTTGCGGCAACAACCCCCACCCCAACAGGCACAACTCCCTCTGTAGCGGGGGATACCCCAAGTGCTGCGGACTCCTTGGACAAGCGCATCGAGGAGAGTGTACGAAAGGCTGTGCTGGCTTTCGAACAGCGCCTAAGCCTATTCGAGACACAACAAAAACAACAGCTACAACACAACCGCCTTCAGGAGGTACTCGCCCAGTGCCAAGATAGTAATTTCCGCATGCAGAGTCTCCGCGACTTCCCCCTAATGCACTTTGCTACCCCTGCCGATTTCGAACAATATTTACAACAAAAGAAAAATGACGTACAACAGGCAAATCAAACCCTCGCCAACAGAAGCTTGGCATTACAACACCCGCCTTTTTACACCAAGGAGACACCGCGCCAGAATGTCTCTCCTGCGGTGGTCTCTTTTATCCAACTCCAAGCCAACGCGCAGCAACAATTCAAAGGAAAACAAGTATAACTCTTTTACCAACAACGACCTATGAAATTACACATTACCGAATCCTACCCCTCCCCAGGTCTTTTTATGCACACCCTGGCCGACCTCTCCGGTGGGGTAACCATTACAACAGAGGTCTTAGGGGGCGCTAAACTCATCGCAGGAACGCCTATCGGCAAGGACTCTCTCGGGCGCTATGCTGCCGTGAAAACAGCCCGAACCTCCACTACCCTGACAAGCGCCTCTGCTACTGAGATAAAGATTGCCAAGGGACATCACTTCCTCCCTGGGGACTATATCGCTGCGGATACCGCTAAGGGGCAGAAAATCAAAACAGTCAATAAGCAAAACCCTGAGTATGACCTCCTGACTCTCGAGACGGCTTTAGGAGTGGAACTCCCTAAGGAAACACCCCTATTCCAGTCCAAGGGCAATGACCTCCTCCCCAAGGTGACCCCCGTGGCTTTGGCCTCCTACACCTACTTGGTACCTATGCGCGACAACCTTTTCTGTGCCGCTTGGGTGAGTTGCGTAGTGAGTGAAGCCCTCATGCCCCCTATGCCTAAAACCATCAAAGACGCCCTCAAAGGAGTTATCTTTTTATAATGATCAATTTTCAATGATCAATAATTAATTTTCAATGATCAATGGTCAATCATTAATCATTGTTCATTAATCATTATTCATTATTCATTATTCTCTAATTATTAAAAAAAATGAACGCATCACTTATGACAGGTCTTAACCAGACCGATTTGCAAGCGGTTGTAGGCTCCTACAATCTCGAACAATATTATTATCCTACTCTTTTTCCTTTGCGAGAGGCTTCTACCCTCTCGTGGCGTATGCTTCAGGGGCAAGCAGGGCTCAAAGTAGCCGGAGATATTATCGCTCGTGGCGCTTCTATTCCTAAGAAAAACCGCAAAGGACTCTCTAAGCTCTCTGGGGATATCCCTAAGCTCTCCATCGCTCGCGAGAAGAATGAGGACGAACTCACTGAGTACGACCTAATGGTGGCTGCCTGTGGCGCCAACCCCGATATGCTCTCCCTTATCGAGTTCTGGGCTGATGACACCAAGGCCTGCTGGCATGGTATCGCTGCTCGTGCCGAATGGATGGCGCTCCAACAGATTTCCTTAGGACGCTTCTCGCTGACGACCGAGAACAACGCTTCTGTGGTAAGTCAGTACGACTTGGATTACCAAATCCCTGCCGCTCAGAAAATAGGAGTAGAGGCCTCTTACAACAATAATACCACCGGAAAACCCCTCTCCAAGGACTTCATCAAGGCCTTGCGCTTAGGACAACAGCTCCATGGGGTCTCTTACAAATATGCCTTTATGAACGTGGATACCTTCCTCAAGTTTGCCTCACAAGAGGAAGTAGGCAAGCGCTGTGCTCCCTATGCGAATGCTCCCCTTGCCGATGCTCCTGACCTGAGTACCGTCAACGCCTACCTTGCCAAGCATGCCGAGACTTATCGCGGTTTGCAGATCATCGTCATCGACCAAGAGGTCTCCTTGCAATCCATCAGTGGAGAGACCAGGACGGCCAACCCCTTCGAGGACGACGTGATTCTCTTCTCCGAAAGCAAGGTCTTGGGCAACACTTACTGGAAAGCCCCTATCGACATGAAGATGACTTCCTCCCACGCCCTAAAAGTACTCCATGGGCATACCCTGATCAAGAAGTATTCCGAAGAATCCCCTGTGCGCGAGGTCACCGAGGGCATCGCCAACCTCTTCCCAGCCTGGAACCTCGCCGCTCGCTCCATCCTTATGCAAACCAACAGCACCTCATGGAACAAGAACTAATGACCAATGCTCTATACCTGAGTCGTACCCTCTCGCCCTTAGGGATAGAGAAGGAAACCCTCGAGCTGCTTCTGCTCAAAGCGCAGCTATCTCCACAAGCCCCCGTGGAGATAGCCCGCTGCGACAGAGCCATCTACCAATTCTTCTCCTTGATACTGGCACCCGCCTCCCTGAAGAAAAGCGAAGGTGCCTATTCCCAAAGCTGGAACTTAGAAGCCCTCAAGGAGTACTACACCGCCCTATGCTATGAGCTGGGCGAGCGCAACATCCTCTTCCCCTCCCACGCCCCTAAACTCAACGATCAATCACAGATATGGTGAGGTCAGTGAACAGTGATCAGTTGTCAGTGATCAGTTGTTCACTGTTCACCGTTCTCTGTTCACCGTTCACTGTTCTCTGTTCTCTGTTCTCTGTTCTCTGTTCTCTGTTCTCTGTTCACTGCTCACTGCTCACTGATTACTGTTCACTGTTCACTGTTCACTGTTCACTGTTCACTGCTCACTGCTCACTGTTCACTGTTCACTGTTCACTGTTCACTGTTCACTTTTGAAACAAAATGCTTTATCCTCATTATCTTTTTCTTCTTACTCCTTCCCTCTCCCAGCAGCGGGGGGATGGCACATGGATGGCCAGTACCCTCTCGCGCTCCTTTGCCTGCCGCTGCTTGCAGGAGGCCAATAGCAAGGGGCAAGAAGTACCTCTGGCCAATAGCCTCTACCATCATGTACAGACCGCCAATGCCTCCTTTCGCCGCTTCGCCTATGTGGTGTACCTCCCCCGTGATGCTCCACACATTGCCGAGGGCTCCCTTATCCTTATTGCCAACGACCCCGAAGGCAACGCCCCCCGTAGCTGCTCCATCGTACAGAAATACGACCAAGGACAACTGCATAATAGAATCTTTCTATAATGATCAATGATCAATGATCAATGTTCAATGATCAATGTTCAATGATCAATGTTCAATGTTTAATGTTTAATGTTTAATGTTTAATGTTCAATTGTTAATCATTATTCATTGTTCATTATTCATTGTTCATTATTCATTGTTCATTATTCATTGTTCATTGTTCATTATTCATTGTTCATTGTTCATTATTCATTAATCATTAATCATTATTCATTATTCATTGTTCATTAATCATTAATCATTGTTCTCGTGACTTTCGAAATAGAAACCCATCTTTACCAGCTTCTTTCCACCCCTGAGGTAAGGAAGCGTCTTGGACTCAGCGGGGGCATTTACTTAGGCAATGACCGTCCTAATGACTCACAGAAGGAGGATATAGTCATCCAGTGTCTTGCCTGCCGCTACCTTCGCCCCAAGGGACAAGCCCCGAGTGAGAAGCTACCTCCTCCCAGTGGGCAGGCACAGATTCTCCTCTATGTACCTGACCATTACGTATATATGGGGAGGATAGGCGCTCAATACGTATCGCCACGCTACCGCCTGAAAGAACTCTGCCAAGAGGTTATCAGCGCCCTACGTGCCTCATGGGTACAAGGAAACATACACTATATTATTGACAGACAAACTCTTACTTCTTTTCCTAAAATACACCAACATGCAGCCACTATCACCCTCCGTTTTTAAGAAACAATATCTCCCCTATGCTCTTGAGAGCGAACGGCTTACGGGTATTTCCGCCCTATTTAGTCTTGCCCAAGCGGCACTGGAAACAGGCTGGGGCGCCCATACCCCCGGCAATATGTTTTTCGGCATCAAGGCCACCGCACTCACCCCTGACCACCTCAAGCAGCTGTTGCGCACCCAAGAGATACTCCCTAAGCCCGCTCATAAGGGCGACTTCCCCGAGATTCTCAGCATCACCCCACTACCCAATGGCAAATACCTACACGTGGTCAAGGACTGGTTTCGCCGCTACGACTCCCCCGCTGAGAGCTTCCTGCACCACGCCCGACTGCTCACCCGCAACCCTCGCTACCGCCAAGCACTCCTCCACCGTGAAGACCCTCTCGACTTTGCTCACTTCATCGCACAAGCAGGCTATGCCACCGACCCCGACTACGAAGGCAAACTCAGGAGAATTATACGAAAGATCAATGAACAATGATTAATGAACAATGATTAAAAATTAAAAATTAAAAATTAAAAATTATTATGAAATTTTTCTTTTTCTCTCTTTTACTCCTTGTCAGCTGTAGGAGTGTCAAGAAAAGCCAAGAGCATACACAACTTTTCCAGCAACGTGATTCTGTGGAAGCCTATCATGAGTATAGGGGCGAGAGTCTCTTGCGGGAGTGGCATTGGCAAGAAATCGCCTTGGAGGTTGTCCCCGCCGATAGTCTCGCCCCTGCTGCCTCGTCTTTGCCCCAGCCCCTCTCGCCCGAGCGAGTGCCCTCCTTGTCCCTTTCGCCCCTGCCAGCGCCCTCCTTGCAAGGGGTGGTTATCTCCCAACAGAAGACAGCACAAGGGCAGACCCTTTCCATACAAGGGGCGAAGGTGCTAAAACTGCACTTTAGGGAGAAAACACTGGAGGAGCAGCTCAAGCAGCATGAGCAGCGAACCACAGAGAAGCAGACCCACCAGACCCATATTCGGGACACCCACAAACAAACCTTTGATCTGAGGAGACACCCCTACTTCTCCCTTTTCCTTTGGGGCGTGGCGATGCTGCTTCTTTTTCTATTACACCCGAGAAAACAAAAGTAAATGTTTCAGCTTTATTTTGTACCTTTGCAGCGAAAAAGACTCAGAGGGGAATGTTATTAATACTCTTATGGGGGTTCTTAAAACTAAATTCTTTAATCAGGTAGAAAAGTTTATAGATTTTCATACACACAAAGATAAGGGAGAAAATACAAACATTATCTTTCCCAATAAAAAATATGTATTTGCTCTAAACTATACAACAAATCTAATGTCTTATACTGATTTATTAGCTCCTTATCCTTGTTATAGTACTTGGTGTTGGCAATGGGCTATTGTAAATCCTGCTATTAAAATTGAAATTGAAAACGAAAAAAGAAGATGAAACACTTATTATTTACAGCATTCTTACTATTAGGAACTTTTAACTATGCCCAAACTAAGGTTATAGTACCTCATCCTGAAACAGGAAGAGAGATGTTTTATTGAGGTATCAAAATAATTTCATATATTTGCTCTCTGAAAATTAATGTATTATGGAATTATTTAAGGGACAAAGCCTCTTAGAGTTTACTGAACGCTTTAAAACAGACTTAGTAATAATGGGAAGAATTTTCCTACATTACATAAGATAATACATCAAGTAACGTTTCCCAAAGTCAATTAGCATGTAGCTAAATAGACACCTCAAAAAATTTTTTCTAATTATTTTTGAGATTTCTTTGCAAAATACGAAAATTATTACTATCTTTGCAGAAAACCATGTTATTATGAACGAAAAAAGAAATATCAAGCAAAAAATTAATTTGTTTATAGGTTCCATAGGAGCCTTTATAGGAGTGGCGGTATTTGTAGCCTATATTCCTCAAATTATGGCCAACTTAGAGGGGCACAAAGCACAACCTTGGCAACCTTTGTTTGCAGCTGGGTCTTGTCTTATCTGGGTGGTGTATGGCTGGACAAAAGAGCCTAAGCCAGATTATATTCTCATTATCCCCAATTTGGTAGGGGTAGTTTTAGGATTCTTAACTTTTATTACTTCGCTTTAAAGCTACTTGTATGTTTTTGCTTTGTCCTTAAAAGCAAAAACGATCACTAATCCCTACTTTGGAATAATTTGAGGTATCAAAATAATTTCATATATTTGCACTCTGAAAATTAATGTATTATGGAATTATTTAAGGGACAAAGCCTCTTAGAGTTTACTGAACGCTTTAAAACAGACTTAGTAATAATGGGAAGAATTTTCCTACATTACATAAGGTAATACATCAAGTAACGTTTCCCAAAGTCAATTAGTATGTAGCTAAATAGACACCTCAAAAAAGAAATATTAAATAAAATAATTAATGAGCAATTATGAGAGTATTTTTAGTATTACTATATTTGTATGCTTCCTATGTAATAGCACAATCTAAAAATGAAACGTTTGATTTTAAGCTCGCTAAAGAGCTTGAACATAAAAGGGGGGTATTATTGAAAGAGGTATATATGAAAGAAGGGTGCAGAGTTTATGATATAGATTTTGACAAAGAAGAAGGGGGGTATATAGAGGAAAGTTTGCCCTCCCCTTCTTTTATAACACGCCGTAAAGATTATTATCCGAATGGAAAAATTAAAAGCATCAAGCATTTTATAGGAGAAAATGTACTTATCTGAAAATCTGTTTATTACAATAAAAAAGGTGTTAAAAGAATTGTAGATGAAGATAAGAAATTCAAGAAAATTAAATATCCTTATATTTTACAATTCTTGGAAAAGAAAGGGCATATCAACCTTAAAACTGGAAAAGGTAGAATTGTTGATATTAGAGGAACAAATTATTTTGGATTTCAATTAAATTATGTAGAAGAAATGAATATGTGGGAGGCTATCATAAAAGATGGTTACCCAAAAGATAAATGTTTAGAGAAATATATAGAATTAGCAAAAAAAGAGAAATATATAGAATTAGCAAAAAAAGAAAAACAAAAAAGAGAAGAGGATCATCTGATAGTTTGTACATATAGAAATTGTGATCTACATTATTTTATAGATGCAATTTCTGGAAAACAGATTTCAAAACAAGAGTACGCAAAAAGATATAGAGCAGCGTTTGGTGAAGAGGATGAAAGATTTGATTATATCTTTACAGAGCCGTGATATAATTTTTGAGTTGGCAGCTTCTAATGCTGATGAGCAAATCGCTGCACACGAAGTTTTGCACAGTATTGGGTTAGATCATACTTTTGAAAAGAATAGTGATGACTTCATCTATAAAGGGGAACAAACAGATAATAAACGTGTTTAAACTTTTTTGAGGAACTTGGATATAAACCCTAATAAGAGCATTCCAATCCAAGTTACATCAAGATACTCGTATCTCATTATCAAACCTTTATATCCGTCAAGCCAACCATTTGCTTGTTCAATTTTAAACCTATTTTTGTACAATTCTTCATCAAAATAAATATCTGGTTGCTTTCCATTTCGGGGATTAGGCTCTTTTTACTACACTTAAAAAGGGAATAATCCAATTATTTATTGTATCTTTGCCCAAAGTTCCTGAATTTTGGTGTTCTTTTTTTTTTCAAACACAAAATTACTAATTTTCGGGAACTTTTATTTTATTATAGGAAAAAGTTTAAACAGCTTCTTCTCTAAAAAGTTTAAACAGCTTCAATGTAAAAAACTAAAAATAAATATACATGGAAAAAATGTTAAAAACAATAGGCTTAGTACTCTTACTACTGACCTCTTGTGGCAAAGACGATTCTAACCCTAATAGTGGTAACGGCAATAACAACAGCAATGTTACCCCATCTGCTGAACAAAAAGCAATTGTTATCACTTCATATAGCAAAAACTATGGTTATGCAGGTGATAGCATAGATATTTTAGGGGAGAATTTCCCTAAAAAAGAACAATGTAAAGTAACTTTTGGAGACACCGAAGCTACTATCACCTCAGTTTCATCTGATGGCAAAAAGCTCACCCTTATATTACCTCGCAGTAGCACTTATTTGCCAGAACTAAAATTCCATTTCGGCGAAAAAGCTATAATAGAAAACAACGTAACCAATGACTATGAACAAAAAATAGGTATCATTGATAAAGTCATAGGACAATGGGTAAAAACTCAATGGGATGTAGCCAATGCTTCTTATTGGTATAATGTAAAAACCCAAATCATAGGAGATTACATATATAGTACACAAGTACGGGATAAATCCTCTGGAAATATTGTGGTTTTTAGCAAAGATAATGGCATCACTTGGGAAAAATGGGCAAATACAGGTGTATGGAGTTATATTTCTGATTTTTATATTACCTCCACTCACGAAGGTCTGAATGTAAATTCTAGTGGTGTATACAAAGTACCTATTGGAGGAACAAAAACTCCTAACCCTTTTATTAATAGTGGAAAAGAAATTTTTTACAATAAAAATATTACTTTCAATAGAGTAATTTGTGATGATGAAATGAAAAATATCATTGTGGTCTCAATAGCTGGCGACGTCTATAAATCAACTAATGGGAAAGATTTTTATCCTGTAAGAGAAGTTAATACCCGTAGACTTGTTGATTATCAATTTCGTGCTTTTAAAAGAGATGTAAACCATATATGGATTGGTGGATTGGATGACAAAAATCACAAAGCTATAATACTATTCTGTAATGGTAATAATGAACAATGGACAGAATATGTATTTGAAAATGATCCCGAAGGAATGGCTGTCGATGTGGATTTCCCTACTAATCAAATAGGTTATTGTTTAATATCATCTCAAGCGAATCAGAGAATATACAAATCTACTGATGGGGGATACTCTTGGCAGAAATTACCTTTTGAATTTCCTTTAATAGCTTATCACTCCTTGGCCTTTAAAGATGAAAATATAGGCTGGGAATCATCAAGCAAAGTTATCTACAAAACTACTGATGGAGGCTATACTTGGCAAAAAGAGTTTGAAGGCGAAAGCAGAATCAAAAAACTCTATTACACTGAAAATGTACTTTATGCTTTTGCAGAAGATGGTCTGTTATACCGCTACTATTTTAAATAGTGAAATTACTTAACCCCCATTGGGATACTATGATTTTTACTTGCGAAGTGAAAAACTACTGATATAAAAGCTGTTGCAAATCTTACCTTGCAACAGCTTTTATTTATTTTCTATCCGAAAGACTTTTTACTTGTCTCTTTCTTCTATCTTCAGAATAGATAAGGAATTGCAACTAATGCGGAGCAAGCCTATCATGCACATAGGGGCGAGAGTCTCTTGCGGGAGTGGCATTCGCAAGAAAGCGCTAGAGGAGCAGCTCAAGCAGCATGAGCAGCGAACCACAGAGAAGCAGACCCACCAGACCCATATTCGGGACACCCACAAACAAACCTTTGATCTGAGGAGACACCCCTACTTCTCCCTTTTCCTTTGGGGCGTGGCGATGCTGCTTCTTTTTCTATTACACCCGAGAAAACAAAAGTAAATGTTTCAGCTTTATTTTGTACCTTTGCAGCCATTATGAAAGATATTCGTGCTTTAAAAAAAGAAGAACTACAAGCCTTTTTCCTCTCCCATGGGGAAAAGGCTTTTCGTGCTAACCAAGTATATGAGTGGCTTTGGAGCAAGGGGGCTCACTCCTTCGAGCAGATGACCAACCTCTCCAAGGAGACCCGCCAGTTGCTTTCGGAGCATTTTGTCATCAACCATATCAAGGTGGATACCATGCAGCGCAGTGAGGATGGCACTATCAAGAATGCCGTACGCCTACACGACGGGCTGTATGTGGAGTCCGTGCTCATCCCCACCGATACGCGTATCACCGCCTGTGTCTCCAGTCAGGTAGGGTGCTCACTGAACTGCTCTTTTTGTGCTACAGCACGCCTTAAGCGTATGCGCAACCTCTCTGCTGATGAGATTTTCGACCAAGTGCTCACCATAGACCAGCAAAGCCGCCTCTACTACGGGCGTCCGCTGCGCAATATCGTCTTTATGGGCATGGGCGAGCCTCTGATGAACTACCCCAATGTGATGAAGGCTATCGAGCGCATCACCTCCGAGAAAGAGGGGCTGGGCTTCTCTCCCAAACGCATCACCGTATCCACTTCGGGCGTCTCCAAGCTCATCCGCAAGATGGCCGATGACAAGGTCAAGTTTCGCCTTGCCGTATCCCTACACTCGGCTATCGAGGAGACACGCAACAAGATCATGCCTTGGACGGTGGACTTTCCCCTTACCGAGCTGAGAACCGCCCTCCAATACTGGTATCAGCAGACCAAAAGCCGCATTACCTACGAATATGTAGTCTGGAAAGGGATCAATGACACCTCCAAGGATGTAGAGGCGCTGGTGGCTTTCTGTCGCTTTGCTCCCTGCAAGGTAAACCTTATCGAATACAACCCTATCGACGAGGGACTCTTCGAACAAGCCGACGAAAAAGCACTACAATTGTATAAAAGAAAACTCGAAGAAGCAGGCATCACCACAACCATCCGCTACTCTCGTGGCAAGGACATCGATGCCGCCTGCGGACAACTGGCCAATAAGCAGTAATGGGGGGGGGGGATTGTAACATGGGCGAATTTGTAATGTGGGCGAATTGGATCACATTATGGGTAATTCGCCCTTCCGTTATGGGTAATTCGCCCTTCCGTTATGGACAATTCCCTCCTACGACTTCTCGCTGATGAGCTGGCAGATCTCCCCATCGAATACGGCATAAGTATAATAGTGTATCCAGTCTCCTGTATTGATATAGGTAGCGCCGCCGCCGAGGTCTATGGTCATAGGCAGGTGGCGGTGGCCAAAGAGAAAGTAGTCATAGTGCTTACTCTGGAGCTTGCGGCGGCAGTATTGCACAAGCCATTCCTTGTCTTCGCCAAGGAAATGCACATCCTCGTCACCGGAGATAAGTTTGTTCTTCACCGAGAGATATTGCGCCAAGCGTACCCCAATATCGGGGTGTAGCCAGCGGAAGAGCCACTTACAAAAGGGGTTGGTAAAGACTTTTTTCATGCGCTTGTACCCCTTGTCCCCAGGGCCTAAGCCGTCGCCATGGCCTATGAGAAAGTGCTTGCCACGGCAGGTAAATTCTTGTGGACTGCGGTATACAGGGATATCCAATTCCTGCGGGAAGTAGTCATCCATCCACAAGTCGTGGTTGCCTACAAAGAAGAAGATAGGCAGTCCACTATCGCGAAGCTCAGCGAGCTTGCCCAATACACGTACAAAACCACGGGGAACCACCGTCTTGTACTCGAACCAAAAGTCAAAGAGGTCTCCTAAAAGAAACAGCGCCCCCGCATCGGTCTTGATAGTATCCAGCCAATGCACAAAGCGCACCTCGCGCTCCCGACTCTCTTGGTAGGTCGGTGCGCCTAAGTGATTATCCGAAGCAAAATACAGCTTCTTGCCTTCTGGTAAATTTATTTCCATGTTTTCAGTGAGCGGTGAACAGTAAACAGTGAACAGTAAATAGTGAACAGTGAACAGTAAACAAGTAAACAGTAGTCATTGATTTACAGTTAGTTTTTTCTGAAGTGAATAAAGCATTTTCCCCACTTGATCTATCAAGTACATCATATTTTGTATGTCTGATTCTTTCAAGTAATCTATTTTTACACAAAGTAATAATATATGAAATTATTTAGACACCTAAATAAATAAATTCCTATTATTTACTTTGTAAAACTTCTACTCTATAAATTAACTT
>ERZ772827.393-NODE-393-length-24338-cov-4.939176_pt1 | contig 24338 bp, 14 predicted proteins | sample MGYA00580850_ERZ772827 | MGnify/ENA primary metagenome ERZ772827 (study PRJEB29015, sample SAMEA2737950) | human oral metagenome | biome: human oral; feature: human-associated habitat; material: dental | place: China | collected 2145 ... | reverse complement strand
CGCACAGGACCTTGTCGTCGCCGCCCTTCTCGTCGCGCATGCGGAACATGCCCAGCGCGCGGCAGCGGATGAGGCAGCCGGGGAAGGTCGGCTCCTCCAGCAGCACGAGGGCGTCCAGCGGGTCGCCGTCCTCGCCGAGGGTGTTGTCGATGAAGCCGTAGTCGTCCGGGTAGCGCGTGGAGGTGAAGAGCATGCGGTCCAGCCGGATGCGGCCGGTCTCGTGGTCCACCTCGTACTTGTTGCGGTTGCCCTTCGGAATCTCGATGGTGACGTCGAACTCCACGGCGTCCTCCTTTGCGTGTGGTCGGTGACGGTGTGCCTGGCCCGGGAGCCCGGCCGCTGACGCGGTTCACGGACGATGCTCCCAGAAGGGGGTGACTATGGCACTAGTGTGACCTACGACGGCGCTGCGGGAGGCATCCCGCGCCCCCCCAAAAAGCGCCGACCCGACGTCGACGAGCATCCTCGGAGGAACCGTGCGCAAGGCCACCACCGCAGCCCTCACCGCAGCGACCCTGCTGGTCGCCGGCGGCTTCTACGGGCTCGCGGACGCCCTCGACATCGCCCCCGGCGTCCTGACCCTCGCAGACCCCGCCTACGACGTCCAGCCCTTCCCGTCGACGAACGCCCAGCTCGCTGCCGACGGCCCGGCCGGCCTGAGCCCGGACGCGCCCGTGCCCAGCTCGGCGGTCCTCACCGGCTACGCGCAGACCCTCGCCGCCGACGAGCTCGTGGGCTCGGGCGTCACCGGCGTCACCGTCATCGACGTCGCCACCGGCCAGACGCTCGTGGACCTCCAGGGCTCCACGCCCCTGACGCCCGCCTCCTCCAACAAGGTCATCACCGCGTGGGCGGCCCTGAGCGCCATGGGGGCCGAGCACCGGCTGACGACCTCCGCGGTCCTGTCGGGCACGACCGTCACGCTGGTCGGCGGCGGGGACGTGCTCATGGCGGCCGACGCCGGGGACCCGACGGCCGTCGTCGGGCACGCCGGGCTGGGGGACCTCGCCCGGAAGGCCGCCGAGAAGCTCAAGGAGCAGGGCGTGACGAGCGTGAGCGTGACCCTGGACGACACGATGTTCGAGGGCCCCTCGTGGAGCCCCGACTGGGAGGCCGGCAACGAGTCCTGGGTGGCCCCCATCCAGCCCATCATGATCGACGTCACCTCCTTCGGTTCGTCCACCGGCTACCCGGCCGACCCGGCGATGGCGGCCGCCGAGGCCTTCGCGACGGCGCTGAGCGCCGCCGGGATCGAGGTCAGCGGGGAGGTGGTGCGCGGGGCGGCGCCCCAGGGGGCCAGCGCGCTCGCGGCCGTCGAGTCCGCGCCCCTGTCGGAGATCCTGGCCGTGTCCCTCAAGGCCTCCGACAACACGATGACGGAGGTCGAGGGGCACGTGCTGGCGGCCGAGACCGGCTACCCGGCGTCCTTCACCGGTGCGGCGCAGGCGGTGCGCGCCGTGCTGGAGGCGGACGGCTTCGACACCACCGGGCTCACGCTCCTGGACGCCTCGGGGCTGGCGCGCGGCAACAAGGTCCCGGCGCAGCTGCTGGCCCAGATCGTCGCCCGGTCCGCGGGCGAGGACGGTGGCACCACCGGGCGCACGCTGCTCACGGCGCTGCCGGTGGCTGCCCTGGACGGGACGCTGGAGCACCGCTTCGAGGCGACGACGGCGGCCGGGCGGGTGCGCGCCAAGACGGGGTCGCTCGACCAGTCGGTGTCGCTGACCGGGGTCGTGGTGACGGCGGAGGGGCGGCTGCTGGCCTACTCGGTCATCATCGACGGCTTCGCCGAGGGAGGGCTGACCGCCGCGCGCGTGGCCGTCGACCAGGACCTCATCGGGCCCATGGCGGCCTGCGGCTGCCAGGGCTGAGCGGGGGCGGCGAGGCCCGCGGCGTGTGAGGCGGCGGGCGCGTGACAGACTCCTGCCGTGCGGGCACGCTCCCGCCGACCCCACCGGAACCCCACTACCCGAACCCCACTGCTGACGGAGGCCCACGAGGATGGATGCGCACGACATGCAGGAGGACCTCGCCCAGGTCCTCATCACCGAGGAGGAGATCGCCCGGCGCCTGGACGAGATGGCCGCCCAGATCGACGCGGACTACGAGGGGCGCGAGCTGCTGCTCGTGGGGGTGCTCAAAGGGGCCGTGTACGTCATGGCGGACCTGTCGCGCCGCATGCGCTCGGCCGTGCAGATGGACTGGATGGCGGTGTCCTCGTACGGGTCCGGCACGAAGTCCTCCGGGGTGGTGCGCATCCTCAAGGACCTGGACGTGGACCTCACCGGCCGCCACGTGCTCATCGTCGAGGACATTATCGACTCGGGGCTCACCCTGTCCTGGCTGGCGGGTAACCTCACGAGCCGCGGCGCGGCCAGCGTCGAGATCGCCACCCTGCTGCGCAAGCCCGAGGCCCTCAAGGTCGAGGTGGACGTGACCTACGTGGGATTCGACATCCCCACCGAGTTCGTCGTCGGCTACGGCCTGGACTACGCGGAGAGGTACCGCAACCTGCCCTTCATCGGCCTGCTCAAGCCCGAGGTGTACGAGGGCTGAGACGGGTAGGCCGACCGACCGTCAGGTGGGGTCGGCGATGGCGTCGATGACGCCCATGCCGTAGGCGGTGTGGGAGCCGACGTTGGTGAAGCGCGCCAGCGCCATGAGCTGGGAGAAGACGGCGGTGACTGAGGTGGGGCGGCCGCTGACGCGCAGCTCGCCGGTGCGGGCGGGGATGGTGCGGCTGGCCAGCCGACCCCGGTGGTCGCTGCGCGGCATGGAGAGGCTGACCGGGCTGAGGGTCGTGCGGTCCTCGGTGACCAGGAGCGTGTCGAGGCGCTCTCGCGGGGGCAGGACGGGGCAGGTGGACGGGCTCCAGGCGCGCCAGCGGGCGTGAAGGCTGGTGGCGAGCGAGGCCGCGGTGAGCGTGGGCTGGTGCTGGCCACGGGAGGTGACGACGGTGGGTGTGTGGAGGTGGATGGTCCACGCGGTGTGCCCGGTGGTTGCGGCGATGTCCTCCCAGGCGGTGTGCTCGACGACGTGCGCGTCTGAGGCGATGAGGTGGTCGGTGGCCGCGCCGCCGTCGCCGATGGGCAGGACGCCGCCCCAGGCGAGCCATGCGTCGAGGGTGTGGACGAGGTCGTCGTCAAGGAAACGCAGCTCGACGGCGACTTCGTGGCGGCCGCGTTGGACGGTGGTGCCCAGGCTATAGGGCTTGGGTCCGCCGAGGTCGTGGGCGGGGCGGCGGGCGAGCGCGGGGAAGTGCTGGGCGCGCTCGGGGGAGATGGCTGCGGGGAGGTCGAGGACGTGCGACCAGGCGGCGTGCAGGCGCCGCGGGGTGGGCCGGATGGTGCCGGGCGCGTCGAAGACGACCTGGACGGTGCTGGGCACGGAGACTCCTCAACGGGGGAACGGCATCAGGGTAGGTGGTTGGTGGTGCGGACGGGGAGTTTTCCGCAAGGTCTCGTTGGAAGCCGGTGGCTGGGTGGGGTGTGGTGGGTGTCGGTGGCGATTGGCGTCGTTGCAGCGAAAAGTGGTTCAATAGAGGAGGTGTTGAACGGCTCGGGGAGGTGCTCCCGACGCCGGTGGCGCGCGGCACCCGGATCGCGTTGCAATGACGCGAGTCTGGGGGACGGGGCCAGAAAGCACCTAGCGCCAGAAGGTGCATTACGACCCACGTCTCGACGTTGATCAGGGGCTCGTCGTAGGCGAGGCCAGAAAGCACCTAGCGCCAGAAGGTGCATTACGACAGAAGTACTCGATGTCTGAGGACGGGTTGGTGTCGTCGGCCAGAAAGCACCTAGCGCCAGAAGGTGCATTACGACAGGGTCGGGCGACCGTGATGACGATGATGACCACGGTGCCAGAAAGCACCTAGCGCCAGAAGGTGCATTACGACTATCTTCTCGTGTCATTTTTCATTTTTCGTCTCTCGCCAGAAAGCACCTAGCGCCAGAAGGTGCATTACGACTCCAGAGCTGCTCGTTGGCGGCCTCCACGGTGGCGGGCCAGAAAGCACCTAGCGCCAGAAGGTGCATTACGACGTGGGCCGTCTCGTCCACCCACAGGTACACGAGGGTGCCAGAAAGCACCTAGCGCCAGAAGGTGCATTACGACACAACACGCTCGCGGTCTACCTGTGCTCGGGTGACGCCAGAAAGCACCTAGCGCCAGAAGGTGCATTACGACACACGTGTAGCGCATGGGTATATCTCCTTATGTGGCCAGAAAGCACCTAGCGCCAGAAGGTGCATTACGACCATGCCAGGGCGGTGGTGACTGCGGGAAGACTGCGGCCAGAAAGCACCTAGCGCCAGAAGGTGCATTACGACAACGTGTTCTTGCATGGTGGCGTTTCCTCAGTCGTGCCAGAAAGCACCTAGCGCCAGAAGGTGCATTACGACAACTCCTCCCTGGAGCTGGTGTCGTTGCCCTTTGCGCCAGAAAGCACCTAGCGCCAGAAGGTGCATTACGACATGGCATGCTCGCTCGCGAGCATTCATCGTGATAGGCCAGAAAGCACCTAGCGCCAGAAGGTGCATTACGACTAATATCGCGCCCACTGGGGGTCGATGTCCACGAGGCCAGAAAGCACCTAGCGCCAGAAGGTGCATTACGACTTTGAAGTCTAGATGTTTCACTCTCCCCTGGCTTTAGCCAGAAAGCACATAGCGCCAGAAGGTGCATTACGACGCAGGCCGAGCAGGGCGGCCATCGCCATCGTGTCTACCGCCAGAAAGCACCTAGCGCCAGAAGGTGCATTACGACCCTGTCTGTGCCCTCTGCTGGCACGGACACCTCAGCCAGAAAGCACCTAGCGCCAGAAGGTGCATTACGACAAGACCGTCGGGGCCGGGCACGACGGCGCGGCTGCCTCGCCAGAAAGCACCTAGCGCCAGAAGGTGCATTACGACCTCTGCCAGAACGACAGAGCGGGAACCCAGGCAAGACCGCCAGAAAGCACCTAGCGCCAGAAGGTGCATTACGACTCACAAGGACGGCTATTGTGGTTGAGACTACTGCTGCCAGAAAGCACCTAGCGCCAGAAGGTGCATTACGACGCAAGGCCGACGGCGCGGTCATCAAGCCCGTCGCCTCCGCCAGAAAGCACCTAGCGCCAGAAGGTGCATTACGACTTCCTCTTTGGAGCTGGTGTCGTTGCCCTTCGCAACGAGCCAGAAAGCACCTAGCGCCAGAAGGTGCATTACGACACGATGACGCGGTTGCGTCGCGCTGCCGGCAGCGCCAGAAAGCACCTAGCGCCAGAAGGTGCATTACGACTTGACGGTGGCGGGGGTGTTAGTGTCGTTGTTAGACAGCCAGAAAGCACCTAGCGCCAGAAGGTGCATTACGACTTGTTTCAAGAGTGGCGACACTGTCCTGGCAATCTTCTGCCAGAAAGCACCTAACGCCAGAAGGTGCATTACGACTACTTCTCAGCAACTAATAAGGACTCTTTAAGTATAGCCAGAAAGCACCTAGCGCCAGAAGGTGCATTACGACGTGGCGATGTCGCCCTGGCGCGTTTCTTCTCCTAGAAGGCCAGAAAGCACCTAGCGCCAGAAGGTGCATTACGACAGGAAAACGATGCTCCAGGCGACCATGGAGATCAGGCCAGAAAGCACCTAGCGCCAGAAGGTGCATTACGACCGTATTCTGAGAGCTGGTCCGAGTTCATTTGGCCAGAAAGCACCTAGCGCCAGAAGGTGCATTACGACTGCTGCGCACGCCGCCGCGCATCGGTCTGGTTTCCAGGGCCAGAAAGCACCTAGCGCCAGAAGGTGCATTACGACGTTGAACGTGCCCTTACGGGCGAGCACCTTGTCGGCCAGAAAGCACCTAGCGCCAGAAGGTGCATTACGACTCCAGCAACGCCTTCGTTATTCGGCGACTTGAGGGCCAGAAAGCACCTAGCGCCAGAAGGTGCATTACGACCTTTTCGATCCATCCTTTCTTTGTCTCTACGACTATGCCAGAAAGCACCTAGCGCCAGAAGGTGCATTACGACACAGCTTCCAGACGGTCTTCGTGTCGTCGCCCTCGCCGGCCAGAAAGCACCTAGCGCCAGAAGGTGCATTACGACCTGTGCGAGCCATAGGGTCCCGATGCCGGTAAGTACGGCCAGAAAGCACCTAGCGCCAGAAGGTGCATTACGACCAAACCCTTCTTTGTCTTTGGGGGTGATATTCTCGAGCCAGAAAGCACCTAGCGCCAGAAGGTGCATTACGACTTCGAAGCGATGACCATGACTCGCTCTGCGAGCAGCCAGAAGGCACCTAGCGCCAGAAGGTGCATTACGACGCGAGACTAAACAGTTGAGCTTCGCTCGCCGCGATAAAGCCAGAAAGCACCTAGCGCCAGAAGGTGCATTACGACTCGATGTATTTGAATATGGTCGCCGCGGATATAACCGCGCCAGAAAGCACCTAGCGCCAGAAGGTGCATTACGACTCCAAGAGGTGCTCGAAATACTTCTCGATGGCCTCGCCAGAAAGCACCTAGCGCCAGAAGGTGCATTACGACGAGCTTGGCGTCCTCAATGACAATGCGGGTCATAGGCCAGAAAGCACCTAGCGCCAGAAGGTGCATTACGACACCGATGCCGAGGCTTATGCCGATCGTGAAACTGGCCAGAAAGCACCTAGCACCAGAAGGTGCATTACGACGGGTGGACGTCGAGGGCGTAGTTGCCGCTTGGGTCGACCAGAAAGCACCTAGCGCCAAAAGGTGCATTACGACAGCTGCTAAGGCGGTGGCTATGACCGCCGTTGCCAGGCCAGAAAGCACCTAGCGCCAGAAGGTGCATTACGACAGTCCCGACCATCGGGAAGCTGATATAGATGTCAGGCCAGAAAGCACCGAGCACCAGAAGGTGCATTACGACATGTTCAGACGCGCCGCGTCACGGCGCGTCATACAGGCCAGATAGCACCTAGCACCAGAAGGTGCATTACGACTGGATGTCTGTGTATGCCGGTGTGAGTGCGGTGATGCCAGAAAGCACCTAGCTCCAGAAGGTGCATTACGACTCTTTCAGCCCATGCTTTTGTGCGAAGCATGACCTGCCAGAAAGTATCTAGCGCCAGAAGGTGCATTACGACTGGTTGTTGGCCATGATGGCTCTCTCTATCCCCCCAGCCAGAAAGCACCTAGCGCCAGAAGGTGCATTACGACATGGGTCATGCCCTGCCCTTGGTGGGTGGGGCCTCGCCAGAAAGCACCTAACGCCAGAAGGCGCATTGCTACTCGAGGGGCTCGCCTGGAGGATCTCGACGACGGTGGCCAGAAAGCGCCTAGTGCCAGAAGGTGCATTACGACAGAATCCCCATCAGTCCTCATCAGGACGCTTCGCCAGAACGCACCTAGCGCCAGAAGGTGCATTACGACGGCCCCCAGCCCCCACTCCACAGAGGAGACACACGCTAGAAAGCACCTAGCGCCAGAAGGTGCATTACGACCCGTCGACTCGTGTCGAGCAGGTCGTGGATCTCCTGCCAGAAAGCACCTAGCGCCAGAATACGACTCGATGACCGTCTTGCCCTCTTACCCGCACTTACGGCCAGAAAGCGCCTAGTGCCAGAAGGTGCATTACGACTGCTGGGTACACTGGTTCGTGGTGTGGTTCGGCGTCAGGCCAGAAGGTACCTAGCGCCAGAAGGTGCATTACGGCCCGTCCAGCGCCGGTGTGACAGCCTCAACGGCCTGACGGAAGGCACCTAGCGTCAGAGGGAGCGTTGAAGGTCTCAGGCGAGACCGTCGTATACCAGGCACGTCCGCGATTGCGGCACAGAGGGGGAGGTCGCGTGCCGTCCGTACGCTGTTGTCCACCACCGGACGGTGTTGCGTGCGGCGACCGGTGCGGTGGCACGGGGAAGGCGACGGTGCCGGGAATGTGCTGCGAGGATGCGTCTTCATCAGGGCCTGTGCGTTCGTCCACTCCATCGCGGCGAGGTCGACTATGATGACCTCGTCCTGGTTTTCCCTCCAATACAGACGTCACCTCCCATGGATAACGCCGCCCCCGCATCCCCGCCATCGCGACCGCGACGAAGACATCACAGTCATCGCGGATCGGCCGTCTACCTCGGTCACGAGATACCGGCCTACACCCCGCTGCCACGGCTGTGCGAAGGAGAGGAGCCCTCACCCGCTGACCGTCTGTTCACCACACTCACATCTGTCGAGCACCTGACACGGAGCTGGCAGAGCGTCCTCGCCAACGACGCCAAAGACGGCAACCTCACGAAGGAGACCCAGTCCATCGCCGCCCGAGCGGACGAGATCATCACCGAGCTGAGTAAGGAGCTGCGCGACGGCACCTACCGTCCGGCACCGCTCTTCCGCTACGACATCCCCAAGTCCCACGGTGACGGCGTACGAACCCTCCGCATCCCGACCATCCGCGATCGCGTCGTCGAACGCGCCCTCCTCGACACCATCACCCGCACCGTCGACCTCCACCTCTCCGCCAACGCCTACGCCTACCGCACGGGACGGGGCACCGACGACGCCATCCACCACCTCACCCAGCTGCGCGACGCCGGCTACACCCACGTGCTGCGCACCGACATCGCCGACTACTTCCCCAACCTCGACGTCGAGGACGCCCTCCTCGTCCTGCGGGACCTCGTCCACTGCACGCGCACCGTCGCCCTCACCCGCCTGCTCGCCCAGCCCCGCCGCGCCCACGGCGAGCGCCGCACCCGCAGCCGCGGCATCGCCCAAGGCTCCAGCCTCTCCCCACTGCTCGCGAACCTCGCGCTCACCCCCATCGACCAAGCGGTCGCAGACGCCGGATACGGCTACCTGCGCTTCGCCGACGACATCCTCGTGTGCGCCCCCACCCGCGACGCCCTCACCGACGCCTACACGCTCCTCACGGGCCGCCTCACCGCGCTCGGACTGCGCCTCAAGGAGGACAAGACCGTGCTCACCACCTTCGACGACGAGTTCGTCTACCTCGGCAAGGAGCTCAGCGCCACACACCCCCGTCTCGACCCGCACCACGACGTCAAAGGCGACCCAGACCCCCGTCACGTCGTCTACGCCGCCAAGGACGGCAGCCACGTGCGCGTCTCCCAAGGCCGCCTCATCATCGAAGGCAGCGACGGACTGCCCCAGGTGAGCATCCCCCGCAACCAGGTCACGCGCCTCGTCCTGTCGGGCACTGTCGGCTTCAGCTCCGGCGCACGTTCCTGGGCGCTACGCAACGACGTTGACGTCGTCTTCCTCTCCCGCCGCGGAGGCTACCTCGGCCAGCTCTCCGGCCCCCGGTCCACCGCGAACGCCCGCCGCCTGCTCACCCAGGCGGCCCTGAGCGCCGACGACGACGCCCGGCTCCCCCTCGCCCGCAGCATCGTCACCGCCAAGACCCGCCACCAGGTCAACGTCCTTCACCGCCTCGGCCGCCGCACCCCCGGAACCGACACCGACTCACCCGCCGCCACCATCCGCACCGCCGCCGCAGACCTGCGCTACGCCACCACCATCGACGAGGTCATGGGCATCGAGGGCGCCGCCTCCCTCACCTACTTCCACGCGCTGGGCGGGCTCGTCCCCGACAATGTCCGCTTCGACGGACGCAGCCGACGCCCGCCCAAGGACCTCGCCAACGCCGCCCTGTCCTACGGATACGCCATCCTCCTGTCCGAGTGCACAGGCGCCCTCCTCGCCGCCGGCCTCGAACCGTCCCTCGGCGTCCTCCACTCCTCCACCGACAAGCGCCCGAGCCTGTCCCTGGACCTCATGGAGGAGTTCCGGCCCCTCCTCGTCGACCGCACCGTCATGGCGCTGCTGCGCACCCGGCGGCTGCGGCCCGAGCACGCCACACCCTCCCCGGACGACGACGGCGTGTGGCTCAACCGTGAGGGCAAGAAGGCCCTCGTCGACGGCTACGAGGCCACCCTCCAGCGGCACGTGTCCGGCGCGCTCCCCGGCTTCTCAGGGACCTGGCGCCGCCACATCCACCACGAGGCCCAGCTCCTCGCCCGCGCCATCATGGAACCCGGTTACCAGTGGGAAGGGACCGCCTGGCGATGATCGTCATCGTCGCCTACGACATCGCCTCAGACCGCCGTCGCACCCGGCTGGCCACCGCCCTCGAGGCATGGGGGTACCGGCTCCAGGAGTCCCTCTTCCAGCTGCACGTGAGCACCACCGACCTTGCGCAGGTGCACGCCGCCGTCACCCAGATCATTGACGCCGACGACGACGTCGTTCACGTCTACCCCCTGTGCTCCGCCTGCGTCGACCGGTGCACCGTGCACGGCACAGCCCCCGCCCTCGACGACGCAGGCCTCTACACCGGGTTGTGGTGAGCGGCACCGACGCCGCCCACCACAACCCTGAGGGTGTGCACCGTACGGCTGAAGGCCGGCCTCTTCAGACCGGCGAAGTCACGTGTTCTTCTTCGGCCGAGGAACCTTGAGGGGAGACTGCTTGTCCTGCTCGAGCTCGAGCGGGCGGGGCGCCAGGCCACAGTCGTTCTTGACGGCTCCCGTCTTGTCGGTCTGATTGTTGACCTTGTTCTCATCCAGACTCATGTGGCGCACGAGGACGCCGTCGTCATAGCCGTAGGCGGCACGCTGCATCGCCTTCACCCACGGCAGCACATCGGCCTTGAAGGGAAGCGGGAAGCTGTTGGGCTTCTCATCCGTCTCCGCGGTCCCCAGGGCACCGGACAGACCCTCGTAGGCGGAGACGAGATCCTGAGTCCCGATGAGGCGGAGACGGGTGGCCCGTACCTCGACCGTCCCCAGCCCGAGCGGCTTGCCGAGTCCCATCCTCAGGTAGCCCACGCGGCCGGGCTTGCGTTCACCCGCAGGGACCAGGTTCTCCGGCGTGAGCACCCACAGCAGGGCCGCCAACTCATCCTTGGACAGGCCCTCGAAGCGGACGCGCGTGTGCATGACGCTGCCGGTCGCCACCCAGTCCTTCGCGGTCAGACGCGTCTTCGCGTTCTCTTCTCCGGGGGTAGCCACCAGTAATGTCGCCGCCTCAGTGGGGAAGTCCCTGCCCAACGCCGTGCGGTGCACCGGATAGGCGGCGGCACCGAGCCGCTGGCCGTCCCGGAAGTAGCGGCTACGGCGAGCGGGACGCTCCTCCTCCGGCTGGACGTCTGTGAGGAAACGCCGCGCGGAGGACGGATTGGGAGACAGCAGTGGTACGAGCGTCTTGGCGTCGGTCGACACCGTGACGTCACGGGTGTCGACCGCCCCGAAGAACAGGCGTCCCCGGGCGGCCACGTCCCCACCAGAAGCACCCTCATCGGGGGCATCGACGACGTAACCGAAGAGCCTATCCGCTGATGACGCCTCGTCGGCCCGCGCGACAGGCAGCACCCTCTGCCTCGCTGCGAGCTCCCGGGGCGAGGCCTCGTAGGAGCGGCGCCCCACCATCGTCGGCAGGATCTCAGCGACGTCGCCATCATCGTCTAGGCGCACGAAGACGAGGCCCCCGTCGCCGAGATCACGCGACGAGGTGAGTGCGGCCCGATTGAGGAGGTGCCCGTCCTGGCCCGGCTCCTCGTGCTGACTGACGTAGGAGTCGAGCACACGGGTGTACGCACTCAGATGGTCTTCAGTGAGCGCCTTACGGTCTCCGGAGGTCGACGTCTTGGCAGAGGTCACCTTGAAGAAGAAGCGCTCATACTTCTTCTCATCAAACAGGTCCGACGCCGTCGCCTCATCCGGTGCGGTGCGGCAGGGGTAACCGGTCACATCGGCCCAGAACCTCTCCGGTTGTGGCCTGCCCTGACCGTCGTACGTTGTCTTCAGGTGGAGGACCTGAGTCAGGTCCTCCGAGTCCGGCTCACTCACGTGGGTGACGAAGAGCCGGGTTCCGCGTCTACTGAGCCCTACCCTGACCTGCTGACCGTGTGGCGTTGCGTGACGGAGGAGATCAAGCCCTCCCTCGATGAAGTCGTCGGACTCCTTGTCCAGAAGCAGCGCGGTCTGGGTACCGCTCTCCCCCGCACCGTCAAGGATCTCCACCTTGTACTGCAGGTGCTTCTGGCCGTCGGACGTCGTGAACGACTCGCAGTGGATCCTTCCTGGGACGAGGCCGTTGGCCATGGCGGGGTCCGCCCGGTAGGTCAGGGGCTCGTCATGACCGTCGAAGACGCGGAAGCGCGACGCCGTGAGAATCTCGTAGGCGCGCGAGACCACGCCCTTGACCATCGTGGGAGGAAGAACCACATTCCCCTTGGCGTCACGTGGCAGTAACACGACGTTCTCGTCCTGGTCACCGAACACCAGGGGGGTACGTGCGGTGATCTTCACGTCGATAGATCCGGACAATGACGTGACGTCAAGGCGATCCAGGGAGGAAGCCTTGTGATCTCCGAACAGGCCCCGCAACTGCGGGTACTTGTCAGCCAATGCACGTGCCTGCGGTCGGTTGATCGGAATCCGGTTGACCGCCGAGTGGAAGGGCTGGAAGTCCTCGTGCAGGTGCGGATGACGCGTGCCGGAGGCGGCTCCCGCGGGGCGCCGGGGCTGTGCGCTAGGTGCCTTCGGCTTGTTCCTGGGCGGCTGGGGTCTTGGTGTCTTGGTCATGTCAGGCCCACCGTCCCGTCATCAGCTCGTCTGCGAACACCACGTTTCCGTACCTCTCCTCCGTACAGAACACCTCAACGACACTCATCTCCTGACTCTGCTCCCGTCCGGCCGGGGCGTGCTGCAGGTAGGAGCCACGGCGCAGCAGGCACGGCGCCGCGCCGTCGGCGACCGGCGGCGGAGCCGCCGGGCCCTCCCACACGGTCACCTCCACACCACCGGAGCCGTTGAGCCAGCGCAGCTCACGAGCCCGCGCACCCTCCGGCGCGCCCGCGGTGGCCCACAGGCGCAGCTCGAAGACCGTCGCGGAGTCCACCGCGCCGTCACTAGCCTCCAGACCCTCAGCGTTCACGCCGGTGACAGCGCGCGCTCCTCGCGTCGTCAGCGCCAGGCCGTGCCACCGGGCTCCGGCCTCGCCTTCCGCCCGGCCGAGCACCTCGGCCAGCGAGTCTCCGAGCCCTGAAGTCCGCCAGACGCCCTCCGTCAGCACCTGTGTGCCTGACGGGCAGGTGTGTCGTTTGCTCACTGCTCCGCTCCTGTCTGCGTGAGGTAGCCGGCCCAGCCGGACTCCAGTGCCTCGTTCACCCGGCGCAGGTGCTCCAGGAGCCCCAGCGCCACGGACTCGCCGTCGGCCTCATCAGAACCGATACGCCACTCGCGTGCGCCCAGGAGGTCCTGCGGACCCCGGATCGTCATCGTGTGGGCCCTGGCCTCACCCAGACCACGTGTGCCACGGCTCCCCAACGGCAGGCACCCCGTGGACAGCTCCGCCAGAGCCAGCCCCAGCAGACACAGCCCGGCACGTGCGCGCTCCCGCTCCTCAGCCTCGGTGGGCGTCTCGCCACCTTCGCCGAGCCCCAGCAGCTTGAGGTCGACGTCGAGACGGATCGGCTCCCACTCGCTCACGACATGCTCCTCCGTGAACAGGGCGCCGTCCTTGACCCCGCCGGTCCACCGGTCTCCCGCATTGTGCGACCGGACCTGTGTCACCCCGCCGCGGGCGTGCGTGTCCATAACCGTCACCGCACCGCGCCGGCCCGTGTCACCGAAGAGAGCACGCACGAGGGCCGCGTCATCGGCCAGCTGGTCGTGCACCCCGACGTCGGTCCAGTCACGCAGCTGCTCGCCGCGCGCAGCCAGGACGGTCCGCGCGATCCGCGAGCACCGGCTGCGCAGCGCACCACGCACCGAGGAGCCGGGCAGCACGTAAGGCGAGTCCTCACCGCCCGCGCGCATCGGCACCGTGCGATCCCGCCCCTCCTCGTCCTTCTGAGGATCCGGCGCGGCCACGAGGATGCCGGTGGGGGAGGACCACATGATCTCCACGCTCACACGCGAGCTGGACGCCAGGCCCTCGACCTGCGGAAGCTCGATCTCCTGTCCACGGGTGCGGTAGGAGCGCAGACCCTCGGGGGAGGACAGGTCCGCGCGCCGGGCTGTCACCGCCTCGGCGTCGGCCAGGCGCACACGCCCCCAACCCGCCGAGCGCCGCGCACCCAGCGTCAGCCCGCCAGAGCGCACCACAGCGACGATCTCGGCGAACAGCCGCCTCACGTCCTCCTCCGACGCCGAGCACGCCTCCGACGTGTCGCCGCGCCCGCCCAGCGGCTCGACCCAGCCCACGCGGGCTGACAGCTGCAAGGTCAGCGGCGTCCCCGCGGGCACTATCTCCCGGGTGAACAGGGCGCCGTCACCCACCGACCCCCACCTGCGGTCCACGGCGATACCGAAGCGCTCCACCGTCTGCCCCTCGGGCACCTGCGGCAGATGGATCGGGTGGACCGTCACCGACGGCCCCACCTCGATCGAGCCCCACAGCGGGCTGTCCCCGGCCGCGCTTCCAGAGCGACGAAGTGCCGAGCGCAGGGCACCCTTGACCGAGCGGCCCGGCAGGCAGGCAGCCCCGGAGGCGTCCGTGACAAGACGGCGCATCGTCGCCTCACGCTCCTCGTCGGCACGCGTGCGATCCACCTGCTCCTCGGTGCCGCCGGAGTGCAATGGGCCCTCCGTCACGAGCCTCAGGTCGAGCCAGTACTGGGTGATGCTCATCACGACACCTCCTCATCGCACGCCATGAACGTGGCTCGGAGCAGTTCCCCCATGGGGAAGCGCGTCTGGGTGAGCAGCCGGTGACCCACCGCCACCCGTCCGAAGCCCTGGGCCACGAGCTCGCCCAGACCGTCCCTCTCCAGAGCACGCAAGGCCTCCAAGGCGGCGTCGGGGTCGACGCCGTCGGCGGGCCTGACCCGCAGGACCGAGCCAGCGGTCAGCGCCACCCGGCTGGGCCTGGGGGTGCCGTCCGCGGCGTAACCGTCCACCCGCCGGTAGCGCAGGCCCGCGTTGAAACGGTCCCCGGTGCCGTCCACGAGGACGACGTCGGCACCCCGCGTGCGCAGCGCCCGCAGAACCGCCTCCGTGCCGCCGGCGGGACCCAGGGAGGCAGAGCGCAGCAGCAGGTCCGAGGTGAACCACAGGGTGAGCGCACCCTCGCGGTCCCACACGGCCGTGGACCGGCTGCTTCGTGTCGGCTCCTCGGTCTCACAGCGCACCCGGCCGAAGGTCCCCGCCAGACGGCGTGAGCCCAGCAACGCCGGAGCGGACAGGAGCTCAGCCAGACGCGCGCCGCCCACCTGCGCGACCAGCGCCCCGGAGAAGGACACCCGAGCCCTCAGCGTCACGCCGGCAGCGATCGCCCGCACAAGGAACAGCTGGCCCTCGGCGGCCGTGTGCCGACGCGTGTCGTAGGCCGTCGACTGGCGGCTCGTCATCGGTGTCGCCCCCAGGCCCCACCACCCGCCGCCGAGCTCGAACACCTGGCCCTCGCGCAAGAACACCGCTCCCTTCGGCGTGGGGGCGAGCAGACGGTTCGTCACCTCCCACGCCCCCTCGCCCGGAGCCTTCGGCCGAGACAGGACCAGCGGCACCGGCAGGCCACGGCCGTGCGGGCCCACGAGCCGGGCGTCCGAGACCGCCAGGTGCCCGGCCACGACTGCATCCCGCACCAGCTCACTGTCCGGCAGCGCCTGGCGCAGACGCCTGTGCACCCACGCCAGCAGCACCGTGCCCCGCAGGAAGTCCAGGGAACGCACCTCGTTCGACGTCGGCGAGTCGTAGGACACGACCGGAGACTCCAGGTGCAGCGTCATCCGCGACGAGAAGGAGCGCTCCGGAGCGTGCCCCGCCCCAGTGCCCAGGCGCGGCGCCTCACCGTGGCTCGCATGCGGCGGCGTCGGCGCCTCGCACGGCTGGGAGAGCAGTGACCAGGGCCAGTCCTGTGAGCGCGAGGACTTGTGTCCGTCCGGAAGCGTGAGACGAACCGTGCAGGTGCCGTCGCCCGTGCTCCTGCCGGAGCCGATCGCCTCCACCAGGGCGCAGGCCACCGCCAGGAGGATCTCTGCGCCACGGCGCTGCCCGGGTGTCCAGGTGACCGCGCCGGCGCCCGTCGCCTCCAGCAGCGTCACCGTCCCGCGCAGCGTCGTCGCCGCCGCACGCTCCAGGAACCGCAGGTGGTCGTCCTTGGCGGTCTGTGTCGTCTCATCGAGACTGACCGACACCGCCTCCTTGACCCACTGCCCGTCCGGGGCGGCGTCCGCGGTGTCCATGGCGACCGCGTCCGAGAAGGACACGAGGCGCGGGCGTCCCTCCCCGCCGAACAGCGCCGTCGCCAGGTCGCGCCACGGCCCCTGGGGGCCGCCGTCCAGCGCGTGGGCTGCCACCGCGGCCTGCTCACGCACGACGCCGGTCAGGGCGGTGGCTCGCACCACAGGACGCCCCCGCGAGTCCGTCTCGACGACGGCGTCCACGCCGCCGACCACGCCGGTGCCGGTGCCGGTGCCCACGCCCCAGTCCGAGTGGAAGACGACCTCCACGCCGTAGCAGTGCGCGCTCATGCCTGCTCTCCCTCCATCGTGGTGGCTGCGACGTCGGTGTCCGGGGCGCCCCGGAGGTAGGGCTCCGGCAGGACGTCGGCCAGGTCTAGCAGGTCGAGGACGAGCATCTCCGAGCCGATCGCCTCCGTGAGGGCGCGCAGGTCCGGCATCGCGGCGGCGGCCTCCCACTCCCTGCGGGCAGGCGCGAGCGTCTCCTGACGTTCACTCTTCGTTGGTGCGGAGACGGCGTCGGACAGGACTCGACGGATGCGTGCCGCCCGGGTGCGGGGGAAGGCGACCTCCTTCTCTGCTCCGGGGGCGGGCAGCAGGCCCTGGAACCAGGCGACGCGCGCCAGCATCCCGGACCAGCGCTCGCCGTGGCACGCTCGCCCTGCGCCGCCATCCAGGTCCGGCATGCGCGCGTCCACGACGAAGGGCCTCGCTGTCGGGCCGTTCAACGGGGCCCCCGGGGTGAACGGGTCATCGAAGGGCTTGTAGGAGGACAGGACGCCTTCGGCGTCCAGGAGCGTGGAGTCGTACAGGACGTGATGCATGAGGGTTGAGCGGGGCGTGGGCAAGGACTTGCCCATGGTCTTGGCCTTCGAGGCCAGTGACTCCGCGAGCTTGTAGGCGAGCTGGAAGGGGAAGGAGCGGTCGGTGATCGCCACACCGGCCCCTGCCGTCAGTCCCGCGCCGCCGTTGAGCGCGCACAGCAGGGTGTCCTGCGCGGTCGCCTTCTCGAAGGCCGTAAGGAACGCGGCCGCGAAGGGTAGCGCGTAGCGGCCGGCCGTGATGACGGTCGCGTCGTCGCCCCCGAGGATGACCGGGACTACCGGGATCACCCCGCCCCCTGTCTCCGACGACGGCTCCCGGGCCTCTGCCAGCCGGGCGACCTCCGCCCAGCCCTCCAGGAAGGCCTGCCGCATGGCCGCATTCATGCGCTCGTTGAGCACCAGCAGGGCGCGGCGCAGCAGGTCCGGGTGGTCCGCTTGGAGGTCCGCACCGATCTCCTCTCGGACGACCTCCGGCGGCAGGCACTTCAGATGCGTGGGAAGGTCACGCACCATTGCGCCCACGCCGTTGCCATCCAGGTGCAGCACCGCGGCCTTCGCCGCCTCGCTCTCCTGCGAATCGGAGGAGAAAAATGCCTCGAGCTGCTCCGGGGTGCGCACGAGTGCCTCGGCGCGGTCGGTGAGGCTTGGGTGCTGCTCGGCGAGGTCGACGAGAGCTGCGCGGGCGTGCTCGGCGGCCTGGCGGGTCACGATGCTCGGCAAGGAGCGCGGTGAGCCCTCGTGCACCTGTGCGGCCGGAAGCGAGGAGTCCGCGCCGGGCTGAAGGAACGGGGTCATGGGGAAGCGCGCCGCGGCCGGGGGACGCGACAGCGCGTACCGGGCGGCCTCGGTGTGCACCTTCCTGAGGTCGCCCTCGGTGACGTACTCGCTGGCCATCGGCACCATGACGCCGGAGACGTCCATTCCCGGTGCCTCGCACAGTGCGCGCGCGGTGACGGCGGAGATGAGCGCCCGCGCAGCGCTCTCCTCGGTGCGGAGGATGACCTTGCCGGAGGACCGGGACACCCAGGCGCTCTCCGGCAGGCCGAGGTCCGCGGCGGCTTCCTGCGTCCACGGAACCAGCTGTGTGAGGAGGAACGACGCTCCTACGTTCTCCTTGAGTCGCGGCGAGGAGAAGACATAGCGCTGGTTGCCGTTCGTCTCGAGCATCACCAGGTGCATGACGGTCCTTAGGGGGACTGAGGGGTGGGGATGGGTGAAGTGTGACACGTTCGGCTCATCTGTGAGAGAGTTTGGCGACAGAGATCTGATCTCTGGTGGGCGGGCCCGTGGCCCCGGTTGTGGAGGACGAGCGATGCTGCTTGTGCACGTGGTGGGAAACGCGGATCTCGGGCTTTGTTCGAAGGCGGACAACAGGCCGCGCCTCGCGTCCCTGCGTGAGGCTGACGGGGAGACTGCTGCCGGGTTGCTCGGTTTTCTCGACGGGGTGCGCAGTGGGACGGAGAGCTGGTTCCCGACCGAGTCGAGCCCGTTGCGCAAGGCGCTGGCGGCCGCGCGTCACAGGACCGAGGCTGCGCGCGAGGGCGTTGAGGTTCTTGTCGTCGGTGGTGCTGGCGGCCGCGGCTCCACAGACGAGACGGCGAGGGTCATCCGCCAGGCGCTGTCACGGGCCTGCCACGCGGGCGCGCTTGCGCAGGTGGCTGGGGGTGGCCTGCGCATCCTCGACGAGGTCGTCCTCAGCAACGGCCTCAACCCCGAAGCCGAGGACCACGACGCCCTCAGGCGGGTCATCGGTGACCACCAGGGGCGTGTGGTGCTCGCGCTCGGGGGCGGGGCCTCGGCCGTACTCATGGCCGCGGCCGGGGCTGCTGCCTCCACCCACCCCAAGGACTGGTCTCTCCTGCTCACCGACCGCAGCCCGGGCGCCCCAGGAACCCCCGCGACCATCGACATGTCCAACGACGCCGATGCCCGCAAGGGCTGGCTCATGGGGCTCGGCCTGCCCACGCTTCTGCGTGACGACTACCTCGACGACGCCGACGTCACGTCTGCGGCGGAGCAGATCGACCGGGCCTGCGGGACGGAGGGAGCGGCCGAGCCCGACGACCTGGCCCTCCTCCTCCAGTGCGATGCCGCACGAGGAGACCTGGCCGCCGGCCTGGCCGCCCGCGCCTGGCTCGGTGCCGAGTACCGCAGGCGGCTGGCGGAGTACAACAAGCGTGCCGGAGCTTCGGATCCCGATCGGACCAAGGGAGGCAGAAAACAGCTGGGCCCGGTCATTGGCGAGATCAAGAAGCGTACGGCTGAGAACAGAAATCCTGCCGAGCAGTGGCTCCTTGACCATAGGACCCTCAACACGCTCGGCGCCAACGCCACCCACGAATTTCAGGGAGGAGAGGATGACCAGGCTTTGGCCCGACAGGTGTCGCAGGCTGTCGGTGCCCCGCCGGACTGGCTCTCGTGGCCCAGTGGACGAGTCGTCTTCCTCGCTGCGAACGGTGTCCTCCATCCATTCGCACCCGCTCGCGTGAGCATGCTGCGCACCCTCCTCGACCAGAAGGAGGTGCCGTTCGAGATCCGTCAGGCCGCGGGCACACAGGGCCCGCTCACCCTGACCGCCTTCCTCACCCACTCCCAGGACGGGAGAGACTTCGCGCAGATGATCCGCAAGGAGGCGTTGGACGCACCGAGCACCTCGGAGAGCTGGTTCTTCGAGAACGAGCACAGCACCACCCATGACTACGGTGCCTCGCTGACGAAGAACAGCACGGTTGACCAGGCCGAGAAGAGCATGACGCGCATCCGGGACACGGCCCTTGACTGGCTGGAGAAGCAGGAGAGGCCTCGTGCGGTCGTCGTCGGCGTCGTCGGAGAGAAACCCGTCCAGATCGCTCTCCTTAGCGCTGCACAGGAGTACGGGGCGCGGCACGGCGCTGCCGTCTTCCTGGTCTCCACCCACCAGACCACGGGACAACCCGATACGCCGGTGTTCCACCAGTTTGGCCTGGCCAGGGACGTGCGCAACAAGCTGCTCGAGGCCACCGTCTACTGCCTGGACCGCCTCGACCTGCGCACCGCCGCACGCCTCCTGCGCCTGGGTGACCTCAACATGTCCAGGCTCGCCGACGAGGCTACCGGTCTCGCTCAGGACCTCGTCGACGCCAGGAATAACCACGAGGACGAGAAGTACGTTGGGCCGATCCTCGACGTCATGGCGCACGTCGCCGACGTCGTCGACGGTGCTCAGCCCGACGTGCAGGCACGCCTGGCCGTCATCATCGGAGAGCTCCTCGTCAAGCGGGACGGAGCGCTCAAGCGCGCACAGGTGAGCAAACGGATCGACGTCGGCAGCGCCTCCCGCGAGCAGATCGTTGGCCTCCTGATCTGGATCCGCAACCGCATGACGCTCACGCACGGGACCGGAGACCTGCCCACGGTCACCGAGCAGCACCAGGATCCTGCGCCGGGCTGCAATCCCGCCACCTACCCAGAGATCCTGCGCCACGTCATCGACTCCGTCCCCGACCACGACCCCGCAGCGGCCGACGGCTGGGCGGCGCGCATGAGCGCGCTGCGTCGCGAGCTCGAGGCACTGTGACACCTCGAAAGGAAGAAGGCATGACAGCACCGGTCGTCCTGCGCAACCTCACCGCCCACGAGATCGTCCTCCACGCCGATGACGGCACGCGCCTCCACCTGCCCGCCGCCCCCACCATCCCGCGTCTCATCCGTGCGGGAGGAAGCACCACCGCTCTCACCGTCCAGGCCGTAGACGGCACCGCTCACCCCGTCACCCTCACCGTCGGCGACCGGGTCACCGGGCTCGAACCCGCCCTGCCCGAGCCCGAGGAGGGCGTCCTGCTCGTGACCAGCCGCGTCGTCGCCACCTTCCACCCCGACCGTACCGACCTCGTCTGGCCCGACGACCTCCTGCGGGACGAGGCGGGGCGCGTCGTCGGCGCCCGGCGGCTCGCCGCACTGCCCCGATGACGTGCTGCACGGGGGAGCGCCCGGGCCCCGACCCACGTGACAGGCTGTCCGCATGAGCACCGCGCCCCTCGTCCTGAGCAACGAGGACAGCAACCAGCCGCGCCTCATCGTCGTCGTCCCCTGGCAGCTGCCGGGCACCTGGGAGACCTGGCGCACCCGGCTGGAGCCCGGCCCCGTCGTCGTCCGGGCCGACGGTGGCGGCCGTGTCATCTACGACGCCGACACCCGCGGCCTGCGGGGGCCGGTGCGCCGTCGCCTCCTCGACGACACCGTCCGCCGCCACCTCGTCCATCCCGAGCCGCTCCCGCTGCACGTGAGCGGCGGCGCCCGTGCTGCCTGCGACAAGCCCCTGTTCTTGGACCACGCCTGGGACGTCCTCCACGTCGAGAGCCTGACCGTCGGGGAGGACAAGGCCCCCGTCACGCGCGTCCTCATCGCCCTCCACATCTCCTTCACCGCCCCGGGCAGACGCGAGGTCCGCGCCTGGGCCACCCACCTCGTGCGCAAGACGGCCGGGAGAGCCGAGATCGCACGCCACGTGCGCGCCCGCCTCGGGGACGGGCACGGCTGCGGGCTTGACGGCGAGGGCGGGCAGGAGGCCGACGTCTTCACGGTCGCCTACGTCCCCCAGGCCATGCTCGGCAGCGATCCTCTGGCTACCGCCCGCGACTGGGGCGAGCTGTCCCGTAAGGGCGCCTCCGGCGTCGCCAACGCCGCTGTCCACACGATCTCACCCACGTGGTCCGCCTACGCCGGAGGGCACGGCCTGTCCGTCTGCCAGAACGCGCAGGACCGCTTCCGTCCCCTCGTCCACCTCTCGGGGCGCTACCTCGACGCCGTCCTGCTCATGCTGCTCCAGCACCACCGCTCCACCTCCCTCATGGAGCGGTTGGCCGCCGTCGCCACGAACACCGAGATCGGCGACGAGGAACGTGTCAACGAGGTCATCGCGCTGGACACCGAGGCCGTGCGCTTCGTCGTCACCGAGCAGTGGAGCACGATGACCGACAGCGAACGCCCCCTCAACGCCTTCCTCACCTATCTCCTGGACACCTACGGCATCCCCACCGCCATCGAGGAGGCCCGGGACCAGGCGCACCTTCTGAGGGAGAACGCCCTCATGGTCATCGGGCGTGCGGAGCAGAAGGCCGAGGAGGACCGGGCCCGCTCCACCCGCGCCATGGAGATCGCCCTGAGCTTCCTCACCTTCGTCGGCATGCCCCTGACCGTCTTCCTCGACGTGTGGACCAACTGGGAGGCGATTGACGGCGTCGGCAAGCGGTCGTCGGCCTTCGTCGGGATGTCGATGCACTGGGGCGTCATCCTCGTCATGGGCGTCGCCGGAGCGTTCGTCATCGGGGGAGTGCTGTGGCGCATCGCCCGCTGGGTGATACGCAGGCGGCTGGACGGCTGAGTGGCCGGGGCGGCGGGGCGTCGGTCGCGTGTGCGTGTGCACCTCGTGCGGTCGGTGCTCGGCGCAGTCCCGGCCCTCGCCGCTTCCCGCCTGTGCCCGGGCCTCGCCGCTTCCCGCCCGTGCCCGGGCCGTACGTGGATCACCTGTTCCTGGTTGGATCGCGTGCTGCCCATGCGCGGGCCGTGTTCGGCTCGTGTGTGGATCACCTGCTGCCCGTTGGATCACGTGTGTGTGCTTGGACCACGTGCTGCCCGTGCTCGAGCCATGTTTGGCTCGTGTGTGGATCACCTGCTGCCCGTTGGATCGCGTGTGTGTCCGCGGATCACGTGCTGCCCGTGTTCGGGCTGTGTTCGGGCCGTGTTCGGCCCGTGTGTGGATCACCTGCTGCCCGTTGGATCACGTGTGTGTGCTTGGATCACCTGGGGGAGGCCCTGGGGTGATCCGTTGGAGCGCAGGTTGTCCTTGGGAGCGCAGGTTGTCCTTGGGCGTTGAGGTTGTCCAACGGGGGACAGGTGATCCGCTGGGAGTGGGCGGCGCGAGGGAACGGGGCACGAGGGCGTGGCCCGGCGCGTGCCCCCGCCCCCCCTTCCCGCCCACGCCCGGCGCGAACAGTGGCGGACGGGGCAGCGCCCGCGGCGCGCCGTCCGCTAGCGTTCGCGTCGATGGACGCAGAAGGGACCCGAATCCGTGAGCAAGACTGACAACCCGCAGCAGGACCCCTGGGGCAGGAGCCCGAAGGGCACCGGCTCCGAGCGCCGCAAGCGCGGCCTCCTGGGGAACCCGTTCCTGTGGGCCGCCCCGGTCATCATGGTCGCCCTCATCGGGTGGATGCTGCTGTCCTCCCTGGGCGGCTACAACACGATCGACACCTCCGAGGGCCTGACGATCCTGCGCGACAGCCCCGCGACCGTCGAGGCCGTGACCGTCATCGACCGCACCCAGCGCGTCGAGCTCGACCTCACCGAGGACTACACGAGCCAGCCCAACCGGAAGGGCGAGACCGCCCGCGACCTGGGCAGGCGCGTCCAGTTCACCTTCACCGACGCCCAGGCCGACCAGGTCGCCGCCCTTGTCGAGGCCGCCGCCCCCTCCGGCGGCTACAACTCCGTCGTGCCCACCACCTCCTGGTGGTCCTACATCGCCCAGCTCATCCTGCCGCTGACGATCTTCCTCATCGCCATGTGGTGGCTGCTGGGTCGCATGAGCGGCGGGCGTGGCGGCGCCCTCGGCTTCGGCAAGTCCAAGGCGAAGGTCGGCTCCAAGGAGATGCCGGACGTCACCTTCGACGACGTCGCCGGTGAGGACGAGGCCGTCGAGGAGCTGGAGGAGATCCGCGAGTTCCTCTCCGAGCCCGGCAAGTTCCAGGCCGTCGGCGCCAAGATCCCCAAGGGCGTCCTGCTCTACGGCCCTCCCGGGACCGGTAAGACCCTCCTCGCCAAGGCGGTTGCCGGCGAGGCGGGCGTCCCCTTCTTCTCCATGTCGGGCTCCGAGTTCGTCGAGATGTTCGTCGGCGTCGGCGCCTCGCGCGTGCGCGACCTGTTCGAGCAGGCCAAGGAGAACGCCCCCGCCATCATCTTCGTCGACGAGATCGACGCCGTCGGACGCCACCGCGGCTCGGGCATGGGCGGCGGCCACGACGAGCGCGAGCAGACCCTCAACCAGCTGCTCGTCGAGATGGACGGCTTCGACGCCAACACGAACGTCATCCTCATCGCCGCCACCAACCGCCCCGACGTCCTCGACCCCGCCCTGCTGCGCCCGGGCCGCTTCGACCGCCAGGTCAGCGTCGAGGCCCCCGACATGGCCGGGCGTGAGGCGATCCTGCGTGTGCACGCCAAGGGCAAGCCCATGACCCACGACGTCGACCTCGCCCTCGTCGCCAAGCGCACCCCCGGCTTCACCGGCGCCGACCTCGCTAACGTCCTCAACGAGGCGGCCCTGCTCACGGCCCGCTCCAACGCCCAGCTCATCGACAACCGGGCCCTGGACGAGGCCATCGACC